>Ga0163223_100457_pt1 | contig 13280 bp, 10 predicted proteins | sample MSEWel2016_02_17_2_FD_113147 | JGI IMG/M metagenome (GOLD analysis project Ga0163223, IMG submission 113147) | Subsurface microbial communities from deep shales in West Virginia, USA - MSEEL Well Study Marcellus 5H_2016_02_17 ...
CTGTTCGTTGAGTTGCCTGATTTGCGGATTTCCCGGATCGATGACCCTGTCGATTCCCGGGGGTAAAACATAGTTGACCGGCTTGCGGGTACCGTTTTCTTCGATATTTACAGTGGCCACTTCGAATTGGGTGCTTTGAGACGGAGTCACCATGTCATCTATTTCATACAACTCATCGTTGTATTTTCTCCATTCGGAACGAACCAGATCCATGGTGGCGAAACGAAGAAATACAGTGTCCGTAAAGTTCTTCAGAAACATCCGCATGAATCTTACAGAACTAAGGTCACTCAACTCTCCAATGGTGGTGTCCGGCTCGTTGACCGGCACTTTGAACTGATACCATTTCACAGAACTTGTCTCTCCGTTTTTCAGAGTTACTGTTGATTCAATCTGGTCGGTTATGAAATTCTCGCCCACATTCATATCTTCCGGACGCAGACTTATTTTGTACTGAAAATAGCTTTCTGTTTCGCTCAGCGTATTGTCTCTGTTGATGTCCTCTCCGTCGGGGAGGGTTGTTGATGCTGTGCTGTAGCTTTCATCGGAGTATTCCGACGGTATGGAGTTTCCTTCCGGATTGTTGAAGTTTTTGTACCTGTCGAGAATGCCTGTTTCTGCCTGGTCATAATCACTTCCCCGGTGATAATGATAGTCATCGGCGGCAGGGTCATCCAGAATGTTTTGGTAAGCTTCATCGTTCAGCAAACCGGACCCAAACAGGTTATCAATCAGGTTAAGGAATGGGTGGGGGGTATTTCGGTAAAAAGAGCGTTCTGTTTCTGAATTCATGCCATTCAGTCCCACGTCCTGTGCATATCGTGCTGCCGGATCATTGCTGAAAGCATTGACGAGACTCTGTTTGGTAGGCACATATCCCCAGGCTGTGCTATCCACATCAAACGGGTCTTCGGGGCCGGGAAGCCCCTGCTCAAAAAATTTGCGTGAGTCTCGAAGGATGTCCTCAGAAATGTTTCCCAGATTGATGTAAAAATCGCCTCCCTGCCCGGGACCATCTTCGTACACAAAGGGGTCCATTACCCAGAATTCAATGTACTCCACGTTGGCTGATTCGAAATCACTTTGTTGAATCTCCCGCATGATACCACCCCAGCGTTGGTTCGGGTTTTCAAGTTTTCCCTCCTGTGTCAGATTGGTGTCGAAGTTGTAAGGTCCCCGTTCATTCGGATAATAGGCCAGGTTTAGCACCGGGATGTTGGTCGGTTCTCCGTAGGCACTCTCGCGGTAAGGAAAAATCTCTTTTTCGTAAACTTCACGTACGAAATGGCTGGATTGCTGGTCTGAATTTTGGCGCAGATGACCGGGAGTAAGGTTGTTGTTGCGCAAAAAGAGCGGGTCGATGACATACCACGCAGTTTTAGCACGGTTAAAACCGTAATTCAGGTCATTTATGTTGGCTGCTTCCGGAAAAAGGTCGGGCTGCCCCTGCGGGGTACTTGCCAGTTTCCAGGCTGTCCAGTTCTTGATGTCTATGGGGATTTCACTGCCTTCAAAATCGTCGATGTAGGATGTCCCCTCTTTGTCGATGACATTTGGATGTCCGGGAATGAGCTGAGCAAATTCCCCTTCGAACGAGATGGAGGAGGGGGTGGTGGTCTCAACCAGAGGCAATTTATCTATGAGAGCTGTCAGTCCATTGGACTCGGTATAATAGGAGGTGTTAACTCCCCATATGGTGTTGGCAATGGGTTCATCGCCGAAATTAACTTTTTGGGTAAGCGGTCGCTCACGCAAATGCATCAGGGTCGCCCCCACATTGAAGTCGTTGTTGAATTGATAATTTAGGTGTGTACCCAGCAGGGTTTTGGTCTGAAGATTAAACATCTCCTGGCTTTCCAGGGAGACCTGAATCGGTGTTCCGGATTCCAAAAGACCTTCATTGAGAATACGGATGCGCCCTGTGGTGTAATCCACTGAGTAGTCCTGATTTTCTGTGAGTCTGATGCCCCCTGCAGTTACCACAACCGATCCTTCCGGAATGTTGAAGGCATTCAGTGAAATTTCACTGCTGACAGACGATTTGTATGTTCCGGAGAGTTTGAATTTGTTTTTTTCTGCAAACTGCGATGCATTGGTCAGGGTGGAGTCGTACAGGGCGTTAAAAACATATTTGTCAATGAGTGCCTGATTGCCTGCCAGTTTTTCTTCCAGATGGCGGCCAAATGGTTCCACAACAGGGAATACGACACGTCCCTGCTCCGGCAGAATGGTGTATCCCGGAACATAATCGAAGGTTCCGTCGGGGTAGGGTTCCTGATTGCTGTCAAGTCTGTCAAGTCCCATGATGCCAATCAGAAGCTCACCATTGATGCCACCTTCATCAGGTTCAGGCCCTTCGGGAAAATAATTGATGAATGAACCCTTGGAATCATCGAGGTAAACCACATCCATAATAAAGTCTTCCGGACTAACCTGGTAAGCTCCAATGGCATAGATGTTTTTCATCATCAAGTCCCAGGTGTTGAGACTGGGAGAGAGCAGCGTTCCCTTGAGCAGTTTGAGGTAAAGGCTGTTCGGTGCTTCCACTCCTCCGGTACTGAATTCTCCTACCTGATATACTTGTCCGTTGTAAGTGTATTCAAAAGCCACTGCCAAAACTTCATCGTCGTCGAGCGGACTGTTTAATGAAATATATCCCAGCTTGCTGTGCAGCGTATATTGAGAACTGTTGAGCAACCGGGCATTTTCAATTTTCTCATATTCTCTGGATCCCCTGAAACCCTGACTTTCGAGTGAGGCAAATGTGGAAGAAACCTGATTGATGTCTCTGGCACCGGAATAGGTGCTGTTCATGCTGCTGTAGAGGTTGTTGGCCTCATTGGAGGGGATGGCTCCGGGTTGGGCAGTCCACAGTCCGGGGTTCGCCAGGTTATTGGCACCTTCGGCAAGGTCAGCAAAGGCAATGATGTTTCGTGACTCGTTGAAATCGTTGCTGCGGTTGGTTACCCAAACTTCAATTTTTGTGATGTTGAAAGGGGAATTGATGATGGGCAGATTCTGCATAGCCTCGTTGTATCGCTCCCTGAACTGATGGGCCAGAAAGAAGTGACGGTTTTTATCGTATTCGTCAGCACTTATTTCAAAATCCTGCTGCTGTGCTCCCCCCTGGATATCCATGGTGGAGGTTTCACCTTTTTGCTGAGAGAAAATAGAAGTTACTGTGAGGCGACCAAATTGCATCTCTGTTTTGACACCGAACAGGCTCTGGCTTCCGGTAATCAAGGTTCCGGGAAGTGGGAGTGTTACATTTCCTGCCTCCACTTTTTGCAGAATTTCATCTTCATGACCGGTGTATTCCAGGTTGATCTGGTTTTCAAAATCAAAAGTAGCTTCCGTGTTGTAGTTGATTCCCATTCGGAGCTTATCACCAATGTTTCCGGTGATATTCATTTGTATTTTTTCCTGAAAGTCGAAAGTAGTGGTTTTTCGCATTCTTTCCTGAAGGGTCGGGTTGTCGATGCGGGTATGGTTTACTCCGATTTGAAGTTCGGCAATTCCCTGGGGACGAATATTGATGGTGCTGCTTCCGAATATGCTTTCAACTGCTTGTCCTGCTCCGAATTGAATGCCACCTGCTCCTTCTTCTTCCGTGGCAGAGAGATTTTCGTCCCAGTATTTCATCATCGATTTGCGCATCTCCTGTTTTCGATACTCCTCCACTGTCATGGTGTATGGGAGCTTCACAGGTACGCTGCCAACCATCTTATACAAATTTATCAATCCGGTTACAGGATCATATTCTGCCCGGTAGGAGCTGTTTTCCGGTTGTGGAATCAGTGGAGATGTTGCTTTGTCATCCGGAGTTGAAAAATCTTCCGGATGAATGATGCGGTCCATTCTGAATGTTTCAGTGGTGTCGGGCCGCTGGGTGGTTGCATCGGGTCGGGATTCGAAAGAAAAGTCCATGCCGGGAGCGGCTCCTGTAAAAGCCAGGAGAGAAAGGAGGGCAAGGGAGAGGAGGATATGTTTGCTGTATTTTGTGTGCATTCAGAAAAATTGCGGAATGTTCGCCGGGTTACATCATTTTTAATGCAAGCTTGATGATATCTTCAACCTTGCGGCCTGGGTCTTCCTTAAGTATTTTGTCAATCGTTTTTTGCGATGGCGCTTTTGAAAAACCCAACATCACTAAAGCAGATAACGCTTCTTCTGCTTTTGTATTGTCTGCAGGCATCAGGAAATTTTCCCCTTCAGTGGCTTTGCCTATTTTGTCTTTCAATTCCACAATCAGGCGCTGAGCCGTTTTTAATCCTATTCCTTTGATGCTTTTTATCTGATTTACATTTCCGGTGGAAATGGCTATATGCAGTTCATCGGGCGACATGGACGAGAGCATCATCCGTGCGGTGTTGGAGCCAATACCCGATACAGAGACAAGCATCCTGAAGAGATCTCTTTCCCTGGTCTCAAAAAATCCATACAGCATGAAAGCATCTTCACGGATGTGTTCATGAATGTATAACTGAACCTCACTTTTGTCCTTCAGTGCTTCAAAGGTGAAAAGAGAAATGTTTAAAAAATAACCTATCCCGTTGTTTTCAACGATGGCATAGGCAGGGGTGATTTGTGCAATTTTTCCGGAAATAAACTCGTACATATCGGTATTTTAAACTTTATGAATTATTCTTCAAGCATCGGGACTCCGGAGGATTCCCCGGGTTAGCCTTGTTGTACCCTCTGTTGTTCAGGTGACCGCCCGTGGCGTTTCAGAGATGTAACTGGTGGAACTTTGGCAATTTTACCATTCTCTGATTTTTATCCCCTCTTTCTCAACCTTCCAATCTCCGGCCTTTTTTTCCTCATTGACAAATATAATACAGTCTTCTAAGGAATGGCGTATGGTTTTTAGTTTTTGTTCTCTTCATTTCCCCATCCGCGGGCTTTTAACTCAATTTCCTCTCCGGCATTGGTCTCCAGGGTATATCCTTTCGATTCGGGAGTGATGTGGCCAATTACAAAGACATCTTTTAGCCCTTTCCCTTCTTTTTCTATCTTTTGATAATCGTCCAGTGAGAGCGTAAATAACATTTCATAATCTTCACCTCCGTTGAGTGCCGCCACCAGGGGATTTATCTCCATCTCTTCGGCAAGCGTGGAGGTGGAATGGTCAATGGGGACTTTATTCTCATAGATGTTGCAGCCTGTTCCTGATGCTTTGCAAAGTCTGAGCAAAGCAGCAGCCAAACCTTCGCGAACCAGACTCATGGAGGTTGGTTCCAGAGCAGCTTCCTGTAACTGAGTGAGTAGTTCTATTCTGGCTTCGGGCTTTAATTGTCGCTCCAGTAAATAATCGTAACCTCCAAAATCCGGATCATTCTGCCCGGTCTCTTTCATCACCTGTTTTTCTCTTTCCAAAAGTTGCAACCCCATAAATGCTGCACCAAAATCTCCTGTAACACAAATGAGATCATTCTCTTTTGCTCCGCTTCGATTGAGGGTCTTCCCCTTTGGGGCAAATCCAAATGCGGAAGTGGAGATGGTCAGACCGGTGAGTGATGAAGAAGGCCGAAATCCGGTCAGGTCTAATTCATATTTTTGACAGGCCATTGCTACACCTTCCATGAGCAATTCCACCGCTTCCAAAGACATTTTACTGCTGAGTCCTAGTGCCAGACTCAGGTGGGTGGGGACAACCCCGGCAGCAATAACATCGGAAATGCCTGCCACCACAGTTTTGTATCCCAGATGACGAAGCGGATAATAGGTCAGATCGAAATGAATGCCCTCCAGCAACAGATTCTGTGCGGTTACCAGTTCATCTCCTTCCGCCCCCGTGATAGAGGCATCATTTTTAATTCCACAAAGTGTATTGCTTCGTCTGTTGGGAAACGTTTTTTCAATGTGTTCTATGAGGCCGAAAAGGCCAATTTCTGATAGTGGTGTTACCGTTTTACTCATGATTTTACTTTTGTTATGCAAAGATATAATAATAGTCGGGTTCTTCTTTTTCTAAATAGTGTTTGTCTATAAAGTCCAACTTCTGCGTTGTTGCTCAAAATCTAAATCCTCATCCCGATTGTGCTTTTTGTTGGTTTTTTGTTTAAAAACCTTACAAAAGCTACTTCGGGACTGCGGTTTAGATTTTTCACACGTCTTGAATTTGAACTTTCTAGTTCAAACACGTGAAAAACGCCTGGTTTATGGGCAGAAACTAAATAAATATCAATAAGTCAATCGAAAAGTAAAATGCCTGTGTAAATTTAGATTTAATCTAAATGTTTAATACCTTTGCATCCGCAATTGTTATTAATCCTTAATGAATTGAACCCTAAACTCATTATCATTGTTTTAACCAGCAGAATGACAGATTAATTTTTGATATGGCAACAGAACAAGATAAAATATTAGAAGAAGTAACCAAAGGGGAGTATAAATACGGTTTCTATACCGATATTGAAATGGATATGCTGCCTAAAGGGTTGAGTGAAGAGGTTATCAAAGAGATTTCCAAACGCAAAGGAGAGCCTGAATTTATGTTGGAATTCCGTCTTGAGGCTTATCGCAACTGGTTGAAGATGGAAACACCCGATTGGGCTCATTTGAATATTCCTGAAATCGATTTTCAGGACATTATTTACTATGCTGCACCAAAGAGCAAACCCAAGCTTGACAGTATGGATGATGTGGATCCTGAGTTGAAAGCAACCTTTGATAAACTGGGTATTCCTCTTGAAGAGCAGAAACAGTTGGCGGGTGTTGCAGTAGATGCTGTTATGGACAGTGTATCTGTAAAAACCACCTTCCGGGAAACGTTGGCCGAAAAAGGGATTATTTTTTGCAGCATCAGTGATGCCATTAAAGAGTATCCCGATTTGGTAAAGAAGCATCTGGGTAGTGTAGTGCCACCCAATGACAACTATTTTGCTGCCTTGAACTCTGCCGTGTTTTCCGACGGTTCGTTTGTTTATATCCCCAAAGGGGTGCGCAGTCCGGTGGAATTGTCCACTTATTTTCGTATCAACGCCATGAATACAGGACAGTTTGAACGAACCCTGATTGTAGCTGAAGATGACAGTTATGTAAGTTACCTGGAAGGTTGTACTGCTCCTCAGCGTGATGAAAATCAGCTGCACGCAGCTATTGTGGAAATTGTAGCCATGGAGCGGGCAGAAGTGAAGTATTCAACGGTTCAGAACTGGTATCCCGGAGATAAAAATGGAAAAGGTGGTATCTATAATTTTGTGACCAAGCGCGGCCTGTGTAAAGGTGATTACTCTAAGATATCGTGGACACAAGTAGAGACCGGATCGGCCATTACCTGGAAATATCCAAGTTGTGTGTTGATGGGAGATCACTCTTCCGGAGAGTTTTATTCAGTTGCACTGACCAATAATCATCAGCAGGCAGATACCGGAACCAAGATGATTCACCTTGGGAAGAATACCAAAAGTCTGGTGGTTTCAAAGGGAATCTCCGCCGGAAAAAGCCAGAACAGTTATCGCGGACTCGTAAAGGTTTCCAAGAGAGCAGAAAATGCCCGAAATTTTTCGCAGTGTGATTCATTGCTGATGGGAGATAAATGCGGAGCGCATACTTTCCCATATCTGGAAATTAACAACAACTCGGCGAAGGTTGAGCACGAAGCAACGACCTCCAAAATCGGAGAGGATCAGATTTTTTATTGTAACCAGCGTGGCATTGATACGGAAAGTGCTGTTGGACTGATTGTAAACGGCTATGTGAAAGAGGTAATCAATCAGTTGCCCATGGAATTTGCAGTGGAAGCTCAAAAGTTGCTTGAAATCAGTCTTGAAGGGAGTGTGGGATAAAGGCCCCGTGAAAATAAGAAAAACAAATTTTGGAATTCATTAAGTCGCTTGGCGCAGAATTCCATCATCTAATCATCATATAAGTTCTGAAAATATGCTTTCGATAAAAAACTTACATGCTAAAATAGACGATAAGGAAATCCTCCGGGGAATAGATCTGAAGGTAAAACCGGGTGAGGTTCATGCAATTATGGGACCCAATGGTTCAGGGAAAAGTACCCTGGCCTCTGTGCTTGCCGGAAATGAGATGTTTGAAGTGAGCGAGGGAGAAGTGCAGTTCAACGGAAAGGACATTCTGGAAATGGCTCCTGAAGACAGGGCCAGAGAGGGATTGTTTCTGAGTTTCCAATATCCGGTAGAAATCCCGGGTGTGAGTATGGTTAACTTTTTACGTACTTCCATCAATGAATTGCGGAAGTACAGAGAGGAAAAGCCCTTGTCTGCCAGTGAATTTCTGAAACTGATGCGTGAGAAGAAGAATCTGGTGGAGATCGATTCTGATCTGACCAATAGATCGGTAAATGAAGGTTTTAGCGGAGGAGAGAAGAAGAAAAATGAAATCTTCCAGATGGCCATGCTGGAGCCAAAGCTTTCCATTCTGGATGAGACCGACTCAGGACTCGATATCGATGCGCTGAGAGTGGTTGCAAACGGGGTGAACAAATTGAAACGTCCCGATAATGCAACTGTGCTCATTACTCACTATCAGAGACTTCTGGAATACATTGTTCCCGACTATGTGCATGTGCTTTATCACGGGCGTATTGTGAAAACCGGCGGAAAAGAGCTTGCTCATGAGTTGGAAGCCAATGGGTACGACTGGATTAAGAAGGAGTTTGGCGATAAGTAAACGCCTGTCCCGGAGTCGAACTTTTAATTTTGAATTGAATGGATAATGTAATCAAAAATATCATTGGAAAGGATATCTCTCTTGCTGAACTGTTTGAGGAAAACAGGTCTGTCATTGAATCGCATTCCTCACCGGTGCTCAACAGCTTGCGCGATGAGGCCTTTGATGCTTTTCAGGAGTTGGGAATTCCTTCCAATAAAGTTGAGAATTATAAATATACCAATCTTCAACCTCTGTTCAGTGGAGATTATGCCTTTTCACTGAAACCTGAGACGCTCACAGAGAATCTGGAGGATATTTTCTCCTGTGATGTGGATACCCTCGATTCAATTACCGTCTATTTGGTAAACGGCTGGTATTATACCCGAAATAATCCCGGAGATTTGCCAAAAGGGGTAGTGATCGGCAGTATGGCCCAGGTGGCGAAAGAGAATCCTGAATTAATTGAAAAGTATTATGGTACCCGGGCTCCGCATTTGTCGGATGGTGCAGTGGCATTCAATACCATGTTTGCTCAGGATGGCTTTTTTGTACATGTGCCCAAAGGGGTGGTTGTTGAAAAGCCCATTCAGATAGTCAATATTCTGATGTCGGAAGATGCTTTGATGACTACCCAACGCAATCTCGTGGTGATGGAGGATAACAGTGAGGCGCGCATCATGGTCTGTGATCATACACTTACTACCGGTAAGTTTGTGATGAATAATGTAACAGAGGGTTATGTGGGAAGAGATGCCAGGCTGGATTTGTACAATTTGCAAAATCAGCACAATGCCACCACCCAGGTTGCAGGATTTTATTTCGAGCAGCATGAAAACTCACATCTGGCAACCAATAACCTTACACTGCATGCCGGAGTTGCCCGTAACAACATCGAACTGAAACTGGCCGGCTCTCATGCCGAAGGTCATGCTTATGGTTTGTATCTTCTGGATAAGAATCAGCATGTGGATAACTTCTCGTATATCGATCACGCAGTTCCCGACTGTTTCAGTGATGAATTGTTTAAAGGTGTGCTGGACGACCACTCAACGGGTGCGTTTACCGGAAAAATCATGGTTCGGCCCGATGCTCAGAAGACCAATGCCTATCAGTCAAACAATAACCTGCTGCTTACCAATGATGCAAAAATGAATACCAAGCCCCAGCTTGAGATTTATGCAGATGATGTGAAATGTAGTCACGGAGCAACAGTGGGACAGATTGATGAGGATGCCATGTTTTATCTGCGTACACGTGGAATCAATAAAAATGAAGCCACCATTTTACTGATGTATGCTTTTGCCTACGAGGTGATTGAGAAAATCAAGGTAGAACCATTGCGCGAGCAAATACGAACGCTGATTGAGAAACGTTTCCGCGGAGAGCTGGACAAATGTCACTCGTGTGTGGTATGTGGTCAAAAGGGTACCGATGTAACCTGCTTGTAAGCATGTTTATTTGATAATAATTTTTTCCGGTACCCGTCTTTTTGGCAGGTACCGGATTGTTTGTTTTATACTATGGCTTTTGATATCCGAAAAATAAGAGACGATTTTCCCATTCTCCATCAGGATGTGAATGGTAAACCTTTAGTTTATCTCGACAATGCCGCAACTACTCAAAAACCTTTGCAGGTGATTGACGCTGAAGCCGCAGTTTACAAAACGATCAACAGTAATATTCACAGAGGGGTGCATCATTTGAGTAATGTGTGCACCGAAGCTTTTGAGGAGGTCCGAAAAAAACCGCTGATTATATTAATGCCGAATCTTCTGATGAAGTGATTTTTACCCGGGGGACCACAGAGTCAGTGAATTTGCTTTCTTCTTCCTTTGGGGAGACCTTCCTGAAGGAGGGCGATGAGATCATTCTGACGGAAATGGAGCATCACAGTAACATCGTTCCATGGCAGTTGCTGGCTCAGCGTCGGGGTGTTACCGTGAAAGTGGTGCCTGTTACAGATGCCGGTGAATTGGATATGCAGGGCTTCAGTGAGCTGCTCAATGAGAAAACCAGTCTGGTTGCAGTGACACATATCAGTAATGTATTGGGAACCATTAATCCCGTTGAGGAAATAATCGCTCTTTCACATACTGCCGGGGTGCCGGTGATGATTGACGGAGCTCAGGCGATTCACCATGTGCTCGTTGATGTTCAGAAACTGGATTGTGACTTTTATGCGTTCAGTGGACATAAGATGTATGCCCCAACAGGTGTGGGGGTGCTCTACGGAAAGCGGAAATGGCTTCAGCAAATGAATCCATATCAGGGTGGGGGAGAGATGATTGATAAAGTCTCTTTCTCGGGAACCACCTTTAACGATTTACCTTATAAGTTTGAAGCCGGAACGCCAAATTATGCAGGGGTTATCGGACTTGGCGCAGCCATTGATTATCTCAGAAATATAGGTTTGGAGGATGTGTGGGCCTATGAACACGAATTGTTTGAATATGCCCTGAAGCAGATGAGTGCCGTTCCCGGAATACGTTTTGTAGGGCAGGCCCGACATCACACCAGCGTTATTTCTTTTCTTTTGGGAGATGCTCATCCGTTTGATGTGGGCACCCTTCTGGATAAACTGGGGTTTGCATTGCGAACCGGTCACCATTGTGCGCAACCATTGATGGATCGTTTCAGGATTTCGGGAACGGTGAGGGCATCATTTGCTTTTTACAACACCAGAGAGGAAGTTGACAACCTGGTTGAGGCGCTGAAGCGTGTGGCAATGATGCTTGGTTAAAGAGTTCGTTTATTATGAAGTTGCTATCTTTGCAAAAAAATAAACAGCATGACCATAAAAGAGAAACAGCAGGAAGTTATTGAAGAATTCTCAGCATTTGACGATTGGATGGACAAATATTCATTGCTCATAGAATTGGGAAATGAGCTAGATTCTTTTGATGAAGCCAATCGCCAACAACAAAATCTTATTGAGGGGTGTCAATCGAAAGTTTGGCTCCATGCGGAAATGAACGACGGGAAGATAGAGATCCAGGGAGATAGTGATGCCATTATCGTAAAGGGAATTGTGGCTCTCCTGCTGCGTGTGCTTTCCGGCCATACCCCCGACGAAATACTTGATAGTGATCTCTTTTTTATTGATGAAATAGGATTGAAAGAACATCTGTCGCCTACGCGCAGCAATGGGCTGGTGGCTATGGTCAGACAAATTAAAGCTTATGCGCTGGCCTTTAAAGCCCGGCAGAATAAGTAAGTGAACTTCGGTTCGGATAAGATTGTTAGCTGTAAAAGGAGAATGATATGAGTACAGAATTTCTGAATACCGAAACAGATATTGTAAAGGTTCTTAAAACCATTTACGACCCCGAGATTCCGGTCAATATTTATGACCTGGGACTGATTTATGAAGTGGAAGTTCGGGAAGAAGGAAAAGTTAAAGTGGTGATGACACTGACATCGCCTAACTGTCCGGTGGCCGAATCACTGCCCGAAGAGGTGTATGAAAAAGTACTATCGGTAGAAGGGGTTAAAGAGGTGGACTTGAATTTGACCTTTGATCCACCCTGGACTAAAGATATGTTGTCGGAAGAAGCCCTTCTTGAGTTGGGACTCCTTTAAATTGTTTGAGATGGATCTGATTGCTGAGCAACGAGGTCAAATGATTCGTGAGAAAGCACTGGATCTCGGATTTGATGATGTTGCTTTTGTGGAGGCTCAGTTTTTAGAAAGAGAAGCTGAAACGTATGACCGGTGGATCACGAAAGGGGCTCATGCAGGAATGGATTATATGGCCCGCAATCGTGAGAAACGCAATGATCCGCGACTGCTCGTGGAGGGAACAAAATCGGTGGTGGTCGTGCTGCAGAATTATCAACCGGACAGGAATACCTCTCAGGGCGACGAATTTAAGATCTCCAAATATGCTTACGGACGGGATTATCACAAAGTGCTGAAAAACCGGCTGAAAAAACTGATGTCTTTTATCCGAACGGAGGTGGCGGATGAGGCCGATGGTCGTTTTTTTGTCGATTCAGCTCCGGTTTCCGAACGTTCGCTTGCCGCTCGTGCCGGACTAGGATGGCGTGGGAAAAATACCAATCTCATACATCCGCGACTGGGGTCATTTGTTTTTATCGGAGAGTTGTTTCTCAATTTTGAATTGCCCTACGGGACTCCCATAAAAGAGGCCTGTGGTGGTTGCACTCGTTGTTTGGATGCCTGTCCCACCGGTGCTTTGACATCCCCTTATGAATTGGATGCCAATAAATGTATCTCTTATCTGACCATTGAAAATAAAGGCGAAATCTCAGAAGATTTCTCAGGCCAATTTGATGGATGGATCTTTGGTTGCGATATATGTCAGGATGTTTGCCCATGGAATTGGAAAGCCAGGCCGCATAAAGAACCTGACTTTAATCTTCGGCCGACTTTTGGAAAGATGACCAGCGTGGACTGGAAAGCTCTTTCCGAGGCTTCTTTCGATGAGTTATCCAAAGGAAGTGCCATCCGACGTGCCGGTTATGCCGGGATTATGCGAAATATTCGGTTTGTCGGATCAGTCAGGAAATAAATTCCTCATCTTTTCTCAGAATCATAGACGGTTACCACCACTCGGCGTTCACTTCTCGGGCCGTCAAATTCACACAGAAAAATGTTCTGCCAGGTGGAGAGGCCGGGCTTCCCGTTGATGACAGGGA
>Ga0163223_100458_pt1 | contig 13247 bp, 12 predicted proteins | sample MSEWel2016_02_17_2_FD_113147 | JGI IMG/M metagenome (GOLD analysis project Ga0163223, IMG submission 113147) | Subsurface microbial communities from deep shales in West Virginia, USA - MSEEL Well Study Marcellus 5H_2016_02_17 ...
TATCGCTAAAAATGAATATGCAACTGCCCATCGGGTCTTTAAACTATCAATTTTAATCTTGGGGATATTGGGAACCTTGTCCAGTCTGTTTTTATTTTTTGGCGCCGAATGGATTATTGAAACAGCCAGCTGGACGGCAGAAAGCTATCCGGCGCTGGTGGCCATTGCAATGGCACCCTTGTTTATTTCCTTTGTAGCAGCCTTTCGGGGCTTTTTTCAGGGTTTTCAGATCATGACCCCGACAGCGGTTTCACAGATTCTGGAACAGTTTGTCCGGGTTTTTCTGGGCGTTGTGGTATGTTGGGTTTTTGTTGGTCAGTTTGGTATTGGTCTGGGGGTTGGTGGGGCGGTTTTTGGTGCCACGATCGGCGGTCTGGTGGCGGCTATTTTATTGGCCTATCTTTACCGTAGCTTTGTGACCCAAAATAAACGGCTGCTAAAAACGAGAACCCGAAAACGGCAGCGTTCCAACCGGGCACTGCTGAAACGACTGGTCATTATCTCAATTCCGGTTACCTTGACATCGGCTTTAGTAGCGATGTTTTCCACTGTAGACTCGTTTATTTACGTGTCGCGGCTGGGAGTGGCTGGTATTGATGAAATAACCGCCACGATGATGTTTGGGGATTTTACCAATGCCGAACAACTCATTAATATCCCTTTACTCATTAGCGGCAATCTGGCGGTGGCGATGATCCCGGCGATTTCCGAGTCCTTTGCGATGCATGACCGGAAAGCCATGAATCAAAAGATCGTACTGGCAATACGGGTTATTCTGTTGGTGGCGTTTCCCTCCTGTATTGGCTTGTCGGTGTTATCCTATGGCATCTTTGATCTGCTCTTTCCAGGATCGCCTTATGGCGGATTTATTTTATGCACCTTTGCCTATGCGACGATTTTTATGATGCTATCCAACACCTTTCAGAGTATCCTCCAATCAATCGACCGGTTTCGTATCCCGCTTATTAATCTGGGGGTGGCGATTATTATCCGCTTTATCACCGGTTGGATATTTCTGTCGATTCCTCTTTTCAATATTCAGGGGATTGTCATTAGTAGTGTGATTACCTTTATTTATCTGACTGCGGCCAATTACGCGTCGGTTAAGCGTTACACCCACATTAAGGTTGATTTTATCCACACGGCCCTGAAACCGCTGGTGGCGGCTATCGTGATGGGGATTGCGGTATTCTTTACCTACAAGGGGATCGCTTCTTTGTTGGGGGAATTTATGGGGCTTATGATTGCAGTATCCATCGGTATCTTCGTTTACTCTTTTGTGCTGATCTTAATCAAGGGGATAACGGAAGATGAAATAAAAGTACTGCCGGGAAGCCGAACCTTATTACGTTTTTTTCGCCGGCTAGAGCGACTGGTTCCGGGCCGCAAAAAACATCGGATCAGGCACCCGTAATCGATTCAGAAAGGAAATAAAAGCATGCACCAAATAGATATTGTTGGTTTGGGCCCGGGCAGTCCGGGCCAGATCACATTAGAAACACTACAATTATTAAAAGACGCCAGTCCCAATTTTTTTCGCACGGCGATTCATCCAGTAATGGATTTTATTGACAAAGAAGCCATCAGTTATCAGAGTTTTGACTGCTATTATGAGCAGGAAGGCTCCTTTTTAGGGGTTTATGATAAAATTGTAAAGACGCTGATCGATACGGCAAAAAAAACCGAAAGGTTGGTTTATGCCGTTCCTGGAAACCCACTTTTTGGCGAAAAAACGGTTGAAAAACTAATCGTTGCGGCCAAAGAAGAAGGCATCGACTATCGGATTTATCCCGGTGTCAGCTTTGTTGATGTGACCCTGAACAGTCTGGAAAAGGATCCCATTGAGGGGCTTAAACTTATCGACGCCTTTGATTGCGTCAAGAATCCGCCAGATCCCCGGATTGGGACCTTGGTGACTCAGGTCTATAACCAGCACATGGCTTCAGAGCTTAAGCTGCAATTAATGGAGATTTATGATCCCGAAAAAAGGGTAGTCCTGCTGATCAATGCCGGGATTCCCGGCCAGGAAAAAATAATCGATATCTGTCTCTATGAGCTGGATCGGGTAGCTGCCATCAATCACCTGACCAGTCTGTATATTCCCGCCGAAAACAAAGCTTATCAGGGGTTTTTGGGCACCATTGAGATGATGAAGACGCTAAAGGGCGAAGGTGGCTGTTCCTGGGATCAGAGTCAGACCCATGAAAGCCTGAGAAGCTATCTGCTGGAAGAGAGTTATGAGGTTTTAGAAGCCATCGATAATCAGGATTGGGATAACCTGGCTGAAGAATTGGGGGATGTCTTATTTCAGATTATCTTTCACGCTGAAATAGCCAGTGAGGCTGGCCGCTTTAATATCAACCAGGTGATTAGCGGGATCAATCAAAAAATGATCCGCCGTCATCCCCATGTTTTTAGTGATAAGGCCAGCAGCTTTAATCCGGATCAGATTGAAACCAACTGGGACGCGATCAAACGGCAAGAAAAGGGTGAGACGGGTGAAAGCCTTGGACTGGCAGCGGAAATGAAAAAAATACCCAAAGCACTGCCGGCGTTAATGGAAGCTTATAAAGTTCAAAAAAAGGCTGCTAAAGTCGGCTTTGACTGGAAGGAACCCGTTGCGGCCCTTAAAAAAATCGACGAGGAAAGCCTGGAATTAAGAGCGGCACTTGAGGAAAATGATGCCCAAAAGATTGCAGAAGAATTGGGCGACCTGCTTTTTTCAGTGGTCAATGTGTCCCGACTACTCAACCTTCAGCCGGAAATGGTGTTAAGGAAGGCGACAGAAAAATTCATCGGTCGGTTTGAAAAAATGGAGAAAGTTGCCAGTCAAGAGAAAAAATCCTTAAGTAACTATACTTTTGAGCAGTTAGATGAGGCCTGGAACCGGTCGAAAGGGCTTTAACAGCGGAAAAAACGGAAAAAAGCAAAAAAAACTTGTAATTTGCAGGCGAACACGCGTATAATATTAAAATAGAATACTGGAAACTATCAGATGGAGGAAAAAATGAACAAATCAGAATTAATTGCCCAAATGGCAGAAAAATCGGATTTATCAAAAAAAGATTCAGAAAAAGCATTAGGTGCTTTTTTAGACACTGTGGTAGATGCCTTGAAAAATGGAGACAAGGTATCATTGGTAGGTTTTGGAACCTTTGAGGTTAGAGAACGTGCAGCACGTACAGGTCTTAACCCACGAACAAAAGAGCCCATCGAAATAGCGGCCTCTAAAGCCCCTGGCTTTAAAGCAGGCAAAGGCTTTAAGGATGAAGTAAATAAGTAAGAAAAGTTACAACAGAAGCCGGGGCAATGCTCTGGCTTTTTGTTTTATTTAGGGTTTTGTTTTAAGCTTTTTGATTTAAAATTAATGAGGAAACTATGAGAATTGATAAATTTTTAAAAAATGCCAGAATTATCAAACGTCGAACAGTGGGAAAAGACGCCTGTGATGGGGGTCGTATTTCCATTAATGACAAGCTCGCTAAAGCCGGGGATCAGGTGAAGCCTGGGGACATTATTACCATCCGTTATGGTGATGGAGAACAAAAGGTGGAGGTTCTTGAATGTCTGGAACATGCTCCTAAAGATAAAGCAGGAGAGATGTATCGGGAATTATAAATTGCTCCACCGGAAATGAAGAAAAAAATGAATGAAAAAACGAAAAGTTTGATCAGACGTCGAATGATTATTGCCTTGGCAATCATTGTGGCGATCGTATTTACCGCCTACATCTATCTGGCCAATGCCATAAAAATCTACGAACTGGATCAGCAGAAGATTAACATTGCTCAAGAAATTGAAAACGAAAAAATTAGAAGCAATCAATTAGATGAACAGGTTAAACAAATGGGCAGCAAGAATTATGTGGAAAATTTTGCGCGTAAATATCTTGGTTTGTATTATCCAGATGAAACCATAGTGATTTTGGAAAGCCAGGAAAATGCTGCAGAAAGTGATGGAAAAACAGTTGAACAATAAATGTGAAAGTACTTTAGATGATGCAGAACTTGATCAGATGGTAACAAAAGAAAAAAAACGGCATCTGGCCGTGATTGATATTGGGACCAATTCGACCCGGATGCTAATCTTTCGAAATGATCATGGGAAATTGGTTCGCGTTAATAAATCCGTTCGTTATACCAGGATGGGCCAGGGTGTCAATCAAACCGGGCGGCTTCATCCCGATGCGGAAAAAAGAAACTTAGAAGCGCTGGAAGAGTATAAAAACATTGCCGCTGATTATGACGTCGAAGAATTTTATTTGTTTGGCACCAGCGCCATGCGGGATGCTGAAAATACTGTTGCTTATCTTGATGCGGTTAAAGAAAAGTTGGGCTTTAACATTGAGGTTATTTCGGGAGAAGCGGAAGCAGAACTTGGTTTTGTCGGGGTGTCACAGTGCTTTGAAGAAAAAATTCTGATCTTTGACATTGGCGGCGGCAGTACCGAATTGATCTATGGGGAAGACAATGAAATAAAAAGAATGATGAGCATTAATCTGGGGTGTGTCCGCTGTACCGAAGAATATCTTTTCTCTGATCCGCCAACGTTCCAGGAACTGGAACGGATGAATGAGCGAATTTATGCTGAGTTTGAAAAAAGAACAAAAGATTTTTTGCCAACCAAGCCTTATAAACTTATTGGCATTGGCGGAACCGCGACCAGTCTTTCGACGATCAAGCAGGAATTAAAGACCTACTGCAGCGAGATGGTTCATGAGAGCACCATTACCAAAGACGAGCTGGAACGCCTGATTGAGCGTTTGGCTGGTAAAACCATCAAAGAACGGCAAAATATGGTAGGTCTGGAAGCGAAACGGGCCGACATAATTCTGGCCGGGGCCTTTTTACTGTTAAATATTTTTAAAATTACCGGTGAAACTATTTTTACCGTCTGTGATTATGACAACCTCGAAGGCGCAGCCTATCGCCGTTTTATTATGGAAAATAAATAAAAACATTCTTTTTTAAAAAAGCTTGACATTAGGTTTGAATGGGCGTATAATAACACTTGTCCCTTGAGCAAGGGGACGGACGAAAAAGTGCCGGGGTGGCGGAACTGGCAGACGCACAGGACTTAAAATCCTGCGGTCCTTTCGATCGTACCGGTTCGATTCCGGTCCTCGGCACCACTTTTTAAAATGATTGCATTTTAAAATCGCCACTTTTACTTGCTCAATTAATTACATCGCGGGATGGAGCAGCTTGGTAGCTCGTCGGGCTCATAACCCGGAGGTCGTAGGTTCAAATCCTGCTCCCGCAACCAAATTTAAAAATTCTTTTTCATGGCGGCGTAGCTCAGTTGGCTAGAGCATACGGTTCATACCCGTAGTGTCAGCGGTTCGACTCCGTTCGCCGCTACCATAAAAATTTGTACTTATCTATGGCCCCTTGGTCAAGCGGTTAAGACACCGCCCTTTCACGGCGGTAACAGGGGTTCAAGTCCCCTAGGGGTCACCACTTAATTTGTATCAATCATAAACCAGTTTTTTGTGGTCGCATAGCTCAGCTGGGAGAGCACCTGCCTTACAAGCAGGGGGTCACAGGTTCGAGCCCTGTTGCGACCACCATTTTTTTTACTTAAAAAGTTAGCAAGAGAATTTATTGAAGTGGTGAAACCATGGAGAAAAAAGTAATTCAGTATATTGAAGAACAGGGAATTTTAGAGGCTGGCGATCATGTTCTCATCGGCGTATCCGGGGGAGCAGATTCGCTGGCTTTATTGTATTTTTTGGATAAATTTGCCAATTGGTTTCATATCTTTATTGGTGTCGCCCATCTTCACCATGGACTCCGGGGACCCGACGCCGATGAGGATGAAGCCTTTGTAAAGAAATTCTGTCAGGATCGAAAGATCCCTTTTTTTTCACGCCAGCGTAATATTGGAGTAATTTCTCAGGACGAGCAGATTTCTGTTGAAGAGGCGGGTCGTAAAGAGCGTTACGCTTTTTTTATGGCCATTGCCGCGACACATGGATATAATCGGATTGCCATGGGCCATCATATCAACGATCAGGCCGAAACGATGCTGATGCGTCTGATCCGGGGTACCGGTGTTAAGGGTGTGTCCGGCATTAAGGCCAGCCGCGATAATTTATATATTCGTCCCTTTCTCTGTCTGCAAAAAAAGGAAATTCTGAATTATTGTGAAATCAACAAACTGGCATTTCGTACCGATGCCACTAACTTGCAAAGAGATTATACCCGCAATAAAATTCGCCTGGATATTATGCCGATGATTTTAGAGATTAATCCCAGGGCTGAAGTTCATTTTAATGAATTTTGCAAAATTGCCAATGAATATGAGGCGTTTTTTGAGAAATATGTGGATCAGATTGAAGATCATATTCTGACCAAGAAAGAAAACCAGGTGTTACTTAACCGTGAGCGTTGGTTAAATGAAGAACCGGTGGTTCAGAAAGAAATCCTGCGGCGGTCGATTTTTAAATTTAAGGGTAGTTTAAAGGAAATTGAGTACAATCATATCACTGCTTTTTATAGTTTACTAAAAAGCGACAAAACTATATGGGAAATCCACTTCCCTCATGAGATCCAAATAATCCGCCGTTATGACCGGGTGTTGGTGACAGAAAAACAAAAATGCGAAGGTTTTTTCATATCACCTAAGCGGATTATTCCCAATAAAACCTATCTTTTTTCGAAAGAACACCTGATTGTGGAGACAAAGTTTGTTAGCCAGGATGAATTTCGAAAAAAAAGGTGTATTTTTTCGAAAGAAATCAAAAATCATAGTGAAAAATATTTTGATTATGATAAAATAAAGGACATATTGGTTTTACGCAGCCGGCGATCTGGCGATTATTTTTATCCTTCGGGTATGACTGGGAAGAAAACCATTAAAAAGTATTACATTGATAAAAAAATTGACCGAGACCGAAGAAATGAAATTCCGTTGCTGGTGATCGATCACGAGGTGGTGTGGATTTTAGGTCATGCTATCAATCAGCGATTTTTGGCCGATGATGATACAAAAAATATAATTAGGGTAACATACCTTATGTTAGGAGAAAAGTGTGATAGCCGATATTCAGGAAATTTTGATTGATGAAAAGGCATTGGAGAAACGTGTCTCAGAACTTGGCGAAAAGATAACGAAAGACTACCGCGGAAAATATCCGATTTTAATAGGTATTCTAAAAGGGTCGTCGGTTTTTATGGCTGATCTGATCAGAAAAATCCCGATTCCCGTGGAGATTGATTTTTTAAAAGCATCCAGTTATGGTGCGAAAGCGCGCAGTTCTGGAGTCGTTGAACTGGAAACTGATTTATCGATGGACGTCAACGGGCGGAGTATTTTGCTGGTTGAAGATATCGTTGATACCGGAAACACCCTGAACTATTTATTGAACCGCTTTGAAAGTCTGGGGGCAGAAGAGGTCAAGGTCTGTTCGCTGCTGGATAAGCCAGAACGTCGAGAACAGCGCGTTATTGCTGATTATATCGGCTTTGAAATTCCCAATGAGTTCGTCGTTGGGTATGGCCTGGATTATGATCAAAAGTACCGAAACCTTCCTTTTATCGGGATTTTAAAACGAGAAATATATGAATAAAAATAACAGTAAAAAAAAGAATACAAACTTGAGAGGAGTGATGTCTTTTGAATAAATACCTTAAAATGATTGGATTTTATTTAGTAATCCTACTAATCATTATTGTTGCGGTAACCTTTTTAAACCCCATGAAGGAAGAGGTTAAAACCATCGTTTATAGCGAGTTGCTCACCGAACTGAAAAACAATCAAGTCGCTGAGATTGAAATAAACAACTCAACGGTCAAAGGCCAGTTACGAAATGGAGAAGCGTTTGAGGCGGTAGTCCCTCAATATGTAATTGATGAACAGGTTACGCCATATATTTATGAAAATGGTTTGGAGGTTGCAATTACCAAACAGCAGGATTCCTGGTGGATTTCATTAATTCCGTCGGTCGTACTGATTGTATTGATGGTGGTATTTTTCCTGGTCTTCAGCCAACAGGCTGGCGGCGGTGGCGGTAAAGTGATGTCCTTTGGAAAAAGTCGGGCAAAACTTCACGTTGAGGGAGAAACCAAGGTGACGTTTAAAAACGTTGCTGGTGCGGATGAGGAAAAAGAAGAACTTGAAGAGGTTGTTGACTTCCTAAAGGCGCCGGATCGTTACCGAAAACTGGGGGCCCGTATTCCCAAAGGGATTCTTTTAGTAGGCCCTCCGGGAACCGGGAAAACCCTGTTAGCCAGAGCAGTGGCTGGGGAAGCGGCGGTACCCTTTTTTACCATCAGTGGTTCAGACTTTGTCGAGATGTTTGTCGGGGTCGGCGCTTCTCGTGTGCGCGACCTTTTCGAAAATGCCAAGAAAAACGCCCCCTGTATTATTTTTATTGATGAAATTGATGCAGTCGGTCGTCATCGTGGTGCCGGCCTCGGCGGTGGACATGATGAACGGGAACAAACCCTGAATCAATTGCTGGTTGAAATGGATGGCTTTGGCGTCAATGAAGGCATTATTATTATTGCCGCGACCAACCGTCCGGATATCCTGGATCCGGCTTTACTGCGACCGGGACGATTTGACCGACAAGTTACGGTTGGTATACCCGATGTAAAAGGCCGGGAAGAAATTCTCAATGTTCATAAAAAAGATAAACCACTGGATGCTACAGTCGATCTGGGCACCATTGCCAAAGGAACACCGGGCTTTACCGGAGCTGATCTGGAAAACCTGATGAATGAAGCAGCACTTTTGACAGCCAGACATAATGGTAAATCGATCACCATGATTGAACTGGAAGAAGCGATTAAACGGGTCATTGCCGGTCCTGAAAAGAAAAGCAAGGTTATTAACGAGGATGATTTGCATATCACCGCTTATCACGAAGCCGGACATGCGATTGTTATGCACCTGCTGCCCAATTGTGACTCGGTTCATGAGATTTCGATTATTCCTCGGGGAATGGCTGCAGGGTACACCTTGTCGCTGCCGGATGATGATCGTCAGCATATGAGTAAAAGCAAATTGCTTGAGAACATCTGTGGTCTGCTGGGCGGACGGGCGGCTGAAAAAATTGCCCTCGACGATATTTGTACAGGCGCCAGTAATGACATTGAACGCGCCACTCACATTGCCAGAAGCATGGTAACCGAATGGGGCATGAGCGAACATCTCGGACCCATGACCTTCGGGCATCCGGAGAGTGGCGAAGTGTTTTTGGGTCGGGATTTGGGAAGATCGCGTAACTACAGTGAAGAAGTGGCAGCTGTTATTGATAAGGAAATTCGCACCATTGTGGAAAATGCTTTTGATCGGGCCTGTTCCATTCTCGAAACCCATCAGGAAAAGCTGGAAGAAATTGCTACCCGTTTACTAAGAGATAAAACCGTAACCGGTGAAGAATTCAGAGCCTTGTTTGAAGAACATCATGAAGAAGGACAGCCAGAAGAAGAAAAAATGGTTGAAGTTGAGATCGAAGCTGAAATTGAATAATTAGAATAAATAAAAGCCGTTTTTATAACGGCTTTTTTTAAGATATTAATTGATTCGATCGGTTAAAATAAAAGAAACAGGACGAGGAGGATGAAATGGAAGAACTGAAAGTTGGAACCAGTTATGAAAAGAAATTTTTTGTCAATAAAGAAGATACCGCTCTGGCTATGGGCAGCGGTGGCGAAGCCGTGCTGGCTACGCCCCGGCTGGTGGCCTGGATGGAAAATGTTGCCTATGAAGGGGTGGAAGCAACCCAGTCTGAAACGAATACCACGGTGGGAACCTGTATTGAGCTAAAACATCTAGGGGCCTCACCGGTGGGAATGGAAATCCATATCAAAGCGACGCTGGTATCGATTGAAAAACGAGCCTTGACTTTTGATATTGACGCCTGGGATACAGTCGAAAAAATTGGCGAAGCCATTCACCACCGATTTATTGTCGATAAAGCCCGATTCAACGAGAAGGTTTTAAAAAAGCGGAGTCTTTAGGAGGAAACATGATTTTAGGGATTGATGTCGGAAATACAAATACAGAGTTGGCGGTGATGGTCGGGGATGAACTTCCATACTCCTGGCGTTTTGTTACCAAAACACCGCGTACCTCAGATGAATATGGGGTATTAATTAAATCTTTTTTCAGAAACTCAGAGATATCGGTGGATCAAGTCAGCAGTGTGATCATTGCGTCAGTGGTGCCAAACATTATGTATTCACTGACCAATGGCATCAAGAAATATATTGGTCTGGAACCGATGGTAGTGGGGCCGGGAATCAAAACCGGGATGCCCATTAACACCTCAGATCCATCAGAAGTGGGTGCAGATCGAATTGTGGATGCTGTGGCCGCCTATAGCATTTATGGTGGGCCGGTGATTGTGACCGATTTTGGTACCGCAACCACCTTTGATTACGTCACTAAGGAAGGTGCTTTTGCGGCGGCAGTAACGACGCCCGGGATTCAGATTGCCGTTGATGCGCTCTGGAAGAATGCCGCCAAGCTGCCCAATATCGAGATTAAGAAGCCCCCATCAATACTGGCCCGAGATACGGTCACCAGCATGCAGGCGGGTTTGGTCTATGGTTATATCGGTCAGGTGGAGTATATCATCGAACAGATCAAAAAAGAAACCGGTGTTAAGGATATGAAGGTGGTGGCAACCGGTGGTTATGGCCGGCTTTTTTATCAGGAGACAAAATCCATTAACGTCTATGATCCCCAACTGTCACTTAAAGGGCTTAAGATTATTCATGACAAAAATTATCGGTAAACAGGATGAACAGGGAAGAAATAAAAACACAAAAAAATAAACGACTTAAAATTGGGGATGTTTCAATTGAAACCCCTCTTTTTTTAGGACCGATGGCAGGCTATACCAATCTGCCGTATCGGTTGATTGCTAAAGAATTTGGAGCAGGGGTGGTCTTTTCAGAAATGATCAGCGGCAAGGGTTTATATTATAAAGATCATAAGACGGCCGATTTAATGCTGACTTGTGAAAAAGAAGCGCCAGCAGGGATTCAATTGTTCGGATCCGACCCGGAAATTCTAGCCCAAGTCGTTCGTGATGATATCAATATTACCGACTACGCATTTTTAGATTTTAATGCCGGCTGTCCGGCGCCCAAGATTACTAAAAACGGCGAAGGATCAGCCTTGTTAAAAACGCCGGCGCTGTTTTTGAAGGTCGTCAGAGCACTGGCACAAGCTTCAGAAAAGCCGCTGATTGTTAAAACCAGAATCGGCTGGGATGATCAGAGTATCAACATCCGCGCTATCGCTGCCGGGGTGGAGGAAGCAGGGGCGGCGGCCTTAACCATCCATGGCCGCACCCGGGAAGCTTATTATTCGGGTCAGGCCGACTGGGGAATGATTGCCGAGGTCAAGAAAAATGCCGGGATTCCGATTATTTTAAACGGCGATATCAATAGCGGTGAAGCGGCGCAAAGGGCTTTGGAAGAAACCGGGGTCGATGGTCTGATGGTCGGTCGGGCAGCTATTGGCAATCCCTTTATTTTTCGCGAAATCAACCATTATTTAAAGACCGGCACAGTCCTCGCAAAACCGACACCGGAAGAACGGGTTCAAGTTGCCATTCGGCATATCGATTTGCTGGCGCTGCTGAAAAATGAAGACGCCGGGCTCCGGGAAATGCGCAAGCATCTGGCAGCCTATACCAAAGGTCTTCATCATGCCACGGTGATCCGGAATGAACTCTTTCATGCACCGGATAAAGAAGCGGTGATCCGACTGCTGACCAGCGCCCTGGCGCAATAAAAAAGCCAATGATTAGTCTTATCTGTCTAAAGACGGACAATTGATTAATCATTGGCTTTATTTTTATGCTTACAGCAAATTTTCCCGGATCAGGGTTCGGGCTTCCCCAATCATATAAAGCGAGCCCACAAAAACATTAACCTCGTCTTTTCTGGTTAGGTCGATGCTTTTAACAGCGGCTTCCATGGTGTCGTAGAAATCGACACTTTTTCCGTAGTTCGTGTGAATCAGTGCAGCCATTTTTTCCGCCGGCATGGCCCGGTCACTGTTGGGAGTCAGGGTATGAATGGTGCTGGCGATGGGCACCAGATAAGACAAAGATTCCTCAATGTCCTTATCTTCTAACATCCCAAAAAACAAGTTGATGGTGCGGTTGGCAAAATATTGGTTGATATTGCTCACAAAAGCTTGAATCCCATTGCTGTTGTGGGCGCCGTCAATAAGGACCACCGGATTTTTCAAAAAGATTTCAAAACGTCCGGGAAAGACGACGGTGGCCAATGCTTTTTTAATATCAGACGCACTGATTGTATATCCCTTACGGTTAAGCAGGGCCATAACTTCCAGAGCAGTCAGGCAGTTAAGCGCTTGATGATCGCCCAGAAGTTTTAAACAAAAACCATCCAGATAAAGATGATCACCCCGGTATTTAAGGGTTTGATTGTCGGTGGTATGGCTTAAAATGGAAATGTCATCCGGATTAACCAGAACCATCTTGGCATTTTTGGCGGCACCGAAATCAAGAATTACCGTTAAGGCTTCGGGGTCCTGGGGGTAAACAATAACATCGGAGCCCTCTTTGATAATCGCGGCTTTTTCAAAGGCGATTTCAGCTAGGGTGTTCCCCAGGTAATCAGTGTGATCATAGCTGACACCCATGATCACAACCGCCAGTGGATCGTTGATGATATTGGTAGCGTCAAGTCGTCCGCCCAAACCCACTTCAAGAACCACAACATCAACCTGTTGTTGATAAAAATACTGGAGCCCGACGGCGGTAACCATTTCAAATTCAGTGGGATGGGGTTCGCCCTGTTCGAGCAGGATTTCAATCCGCTGTTTAACAAAAAGGGTGGCAGAGACCAGACTGTCATCATCAATAGGCGCGTTGTTTAACTGTATCCGTTCGTTAAAAGCCTCCAGAAAGGGAGAGGTAAACAAACCGGTTTTGTATCCGGCGGTCTTTAAGATGGTGGCGATCATGGTGGCGGTGGACCCTTTTCCATTGGTGCCGGCAATGTGGATAAACTTGAGTTTATCCTGGGGGTTGTCCATGGCACCCAGTAACAGACGCATGCTTTCTAGTCCTAATCGGGTGCCAAACTTATGGGTTGCTTCAATGTAGCTGATGGCTTCGGTAACGTTCATTTTAAATTAATCCTCCTGAATGGGACAACAATTGATGCATTTTTCGGTAACCATGAATTGAACACTTTTGTCATGTTCTTCCATCGGGATGGTCTCAAAAATGAAGTCTTCCCGAATCAGCGCAA
>Ga0163223_100460_pt1 | contig 13193 bp, 9 predicted proteins | sample MSEWel2016_02_17_2_FD_113147 | JGI IMG/M metagenome (GOLD analysis project Ga0163223, IMG submission 113147) | Subsurface microbial communities from deep shales in West Virginia, USA - MSEEL Well Study Marcellus 5H_2016_02_17 ...
CCAGCCCCGGCTGATCTTCGGCGATGACTGTCAGGACGAGATGGTCCATGTCTGGCTCCTCTTCAGTTGGTTCTTGCGCTACCGGCGAAAGCCGCGTGCGCCTGAGCGTGAGTCGTGCACCCATGGAGCCCGGTTCCATAGGTATAGAACAAGGTGTCGGTTTCGCCGCTTTAGCACGGTCAAATTGATCTCCAATGCCGCGCCGTCGACCTGGGCTGACAAGCGCAACGAACTGCTTTTCCGGACGGCTTCCTGTAGTATCCGCCGACCCGGACTACAAGAAGAATCGTCCGAAGATTTGAAGAACCAAGTGAGGCGAGTAATGACTGAGCGCGTTCAAGTCGGTGGCCTGCAGGTCGCCAAAGTCCTGTATGACTTCGTCAACAACGAAGCGATCCCCGGTACTGGCGTCGATGCCGCGGCCTTCTGGGCCGGCGCCGACAGCGTCATCCATGATCTGGCGCCGAAAAACCGCGCTCTGCTGGCCAAGCGTGACGAACTGCAGGCGAAAATCGACGCCTGGCATCAGGCCCGCGCCGGTCAGGCTCACGACTTCGCCGCCTACAAGACCTTCCTGCAGGAGATCGGGTACCTGTTGCCCGAAGCCGAAGACTTCCAGGCCACCACCCAGAACGTCGACGAAGAAATCACCCGCATGGCCGGTCCGCAGCTGGTGGTGCCGATCATGAATGCTCGTTTCGCGCTGAACGCCGCCAACGCCCGCTGGGGTTCGCTGTACGACGCCCTGTACGGCACCGACGCCATCTCCGAAGAAGATGGCGCCACTAAAGGCCCGGGCTACAACGAAATTCGCGGCAACAAGGTCATCGCCTACGCGCGCGCGTTCCTCGATGAAGCCGCACCGCTGGCCTCCGGCTCGCACGTCGACTCCACCGGCTACCGCATCGAAGGCGGCAAGCTGGCCGTATCGCTGAAAGACGGCAGCACCACCGGCCTGAAAGACCCGCAGCTGCTGCTCGGCTTCCAGGGCGACGCCAGCGCCCCGATCGCCGTGCTGCTCAAGCACAACGGCATCCATTTCGAGATCCAGATCGACCCGGCCAGCCCCATCGGCCAGACCGACGCCGCCGGCGTGAAAGACATCCTGATGGAAGCGGCGCTGACCACCATCATGGACTGCGAAGACTCCATCGCCGCCGTCGACGCCGACGACAAGACCATCGTCTACCGCAACTGGCTCGGCCTGATGAAGGGCGACCTGGTCGAGGAACTGGAAAAGGGCGGCAAGCGCATCACCCGCGCGATGAACCCCGACCGCGTGTACAGCAAGGCCGATGGCAGCGGCGAGCTGACCCTACATGGTCGCTCCTTGCTGTTCATCCGTAACGTCGGTCACCTGATGACCAACGACGCCATCCTCGACAAGGAAGGCAACGAAGTGCCGGAAGGCATCATGGACGGCCTGTTCACCAGCCTCGCCGCCATGCACAACCTCAAGGGCAACACCACGCGCAAGAACACCCGCACCGGCTCGGTCTACATCGTCAAGCCGAAGATGCATGGCCCGGAAGAAGTGGCTTTCGCCACCGAACTGTTCGGCCGCGTCGAGGATGTACTCAAGCTGCCGCGCAATACCCTGAAGGTCGGCATCATGGACGAGGAGCGTCGCACCTCGATCAACCTCAAGGCCTGCATCAAGGAAGCGCGCGAGCGTGTGGTGTTCATCAACACCGGCTTCCTCGACCGCACCGGCGACGAGATCCACACCTCCATGGAAGCCGGCCCGGTGGTACGCAAGGCCGCGATGAAAGCCGAGAAGTGGATCAGCTCCTACGAGGACAACAACGTCGACGTCGGTCTGGCCTGCGGCCTGCAGGGCAAGGCGCAGATCGGCAAGGGCATGTGGGCCATGCCCGACTTGATGGCCGGCATGCTCGAGCAAAAGATCGGCCACCCGATGGCCGGCGCCAACACTGCCTGGGTCCCCTCGCCGACCGCCGCCACGCTGCACGCCATGCACTACCACAAGGTCGACGTGTTCGCCCGTCAGGCCGAGTTGGCCAAGCGCACCAAGGCTTCGGTGGACGACATCCTGACCATCCCGCTGGCCAAGGACGCCAACTGGAGCGACGAGGAAAAGCGCAACGAGTTGGACAACAACTCGCAAGGCATCCTCGGCTACATGGTGCGTTGGGTCGAGCAGGGCGTGGGCTGCTCCAAGGTACCGGACATCAATGACGTCGCACTGATGGAAGACCGCGCCACCCTGCGCATCTCCAGCCAGCACGTAGCCAACTGGATGCGTCACGGCGTAGTGACTCAGGACCAGGTCGTCGCAAGCCTCAAGCGCATGGCGCCAGTGGTCGATCGTCAGAACGAAGGTGATCCGCTGTACCGCCCGATGGCACCGGACTTCGGCAACAGCGTCGCCTTCCAGGCCGCCCTAGAGCTGGTCCTCGAAGGCACCAAGCAGCCCAACGGCTACACCGAGCCGGTCCTGCACCGCCGCCGCCGCGAGTTCAAGGCCAAGAACGGCCTGTAAATCCGCACCGCAGCGTCAGAGAAACCGCCCTCCGGGGCGGTTTTTTTATATCCGGAATCCGCCCAACGTCATTAAAGTTCCACTCGCAGCCGACCTAGCCGCGATACCGAAGCGCTTCGACGAACGCCGAGAACGCGGGAGAAGCCTGCCGCCTATTCGGGTAGTACAGGTGAAAACCTTGAAAGTACGGACACCAATCGCCCAGCACCTCTTTGAGCCGGCCATCGGCCAGGTAAGGCGCGGCCAGCTGTTCAGGTACGTAGGCCAGGCCGATCCCGTCTATGGCGGCATTGAGGACGTGCATGGTGCTGTTGAAGACGAGCTGCCCCTCGACCTTGACGGTAAATTCTTTGCCGTTGTTGGCGAATTCCCACGCATAGATTGCACCGGACGGTCGATGCCGCGTATTGACGCAGGCATGCTGGGTCAGTTCATGGGGTGTCTCGGGAATCGGGTTTCGATCGAAGTAGGCCGGGGCTCCCACTACGACCAATCGCCAATCGGGTCCGATACGCGCGGCAATCATGTCCTTGCTGACCGCTTCACCCAGGCGAATGCCGGCGTCGAATCGCTCCTCGACCACGTTGGTGAAGCCGTAGTCCACATACAACTCCAGCGTGATGTCGGGATAGTCCTTCAGGAATCCCGCCAGCATCGGCCGTAAGCACAATTCGATTTGATCGTCCGTGCAGGTGATACGGATGGTTCCTGCCGGTTTGTCTCGCAATTCCCCAAGTGCTTCGACTTCTGCCGCAATCTGATCAAAAAGCGGCGCGATTGAATGCAGCAACCGCTCCCCCGCATCCGTAGGGGCCACATTGCGGGTCGTGCGTGCGAGCAAACGGATACCAAGCCGCTCCTCGAGCCCCCTCATCGCATGACTCAGGGCCGAAGGAGTAATGCCCAGCTTGGCAGCGGCCTTTGTAAAGCTCTGGTCTCGGGCCACGGCCACGAAGGCTTGCAGATCGTTGATCTTGGCGTGCTTCATTACTAATTCATTCTCACAATCGCATCACGATTTACTCGTGGACAGATTAATCCAGGCGGCACGTCATGACCGCCGCATCCACCACGACTGGAATGCCTGTGCTCGACCATCGAAATAGATCGCCTGGCCGATCATCGGTGTCCACAACTCGTAGCCCTGGTCTTTACTGGCTTCGACCAGGCGCTCGAAGGGGTCATGCCAATCATGGGGAGCCAGGGTGAAGCGCCCCACATGGGCAGGCGTTAACGCATCCGTGCCGAGGTCATTCGCAGCCTGAGCCGCCTGTTCCGGATTCATGTGCAGGTGCGCCCAGCGCGGGTCGTATTGGCCGCTGTCGAGTGTCACCCAATCAAACGGGCCGTAACGCTGGCCAATGTCGGCAAAGTGATTGCCATAACCGGAGTCGCCGCTGAAGAACAGCCGCCGCTGCGGTGTTTCCAGTACGAAACCCGTGGTTTAGGATTTTCCTCATTCATGAATTTTCCTCACAATCTCATGAAGATTACTCCTACTAATCAGGTGTGTCTCAGTCCTCCAAGATGGATGGCAAGAAAAGCTGGTCGCCGATCTGACCCCTAGAGCGGCATGCACGTACCGGCACTTGTCATCCTTCAAGGAGTACCGACTATGGGCAAAACATCCATTACCCATCACGAGACCGTAGCGGCATCGCTCGCCGTGGCTTCCGATCGCCGCGAGTTCCTCAAGGCCGCTGGCGTTGGCATCGCCGCACTGGGAGTCTTTTCTATCACGGGAGGCTACGCCTTCGCGGCAGGATCGCAGAGTGCTCCAAATGCCGCCGCAGGTGCGGACAACTTCTACCAGAGCGACAGGGTGACCATCCAGAAGGTGACCTTCAACAATCAATACCGCATGCAGGTGGTGGGGAATCTCGTTACGCCCAGCAGCCTGGATCGCAATGGCCGCGCCCCGGCAATCATCGTTGGTCACCCGATGGGGGCGGTCAAGGAACAGAGCGCCATGCTCTATACACAGAAACTGGCAGAGCAGGGCTTTGTTACTTTGGCGATCGACCTGCCCTACTGGGGTGAGAGCGAGGGGCAACCGCGCAACCTGGTCGCGCCCGATATGTTTACCGAAGCATTCAGTGCCGCCGTTGATTACCTCGGGACGCAAGACTTCATTGATCGCGACCGTATCGGCGTACTGGGCATCTGCGGCAGCGGCGGTTTCGCCATCAGCGCTGCCAAGATCGACCCTCGCTTGAAGGCCATCGCCACCGTCAGCGTGTATGACATGGGCGCAGTTACCCGCAATGGACTGAATCAGTCGCAAACGCCGGAGCAACGCAAGGCCCTGCTCGCAAAAGCCGCGGAACAGCGCTATGGCGAGTTTTCCACCGGCGAAATGCAGTTTCTGAATTACCTGCCGGTGCAGTTGCCTGCCGATGCTGATCCCGTGACAGCGGAGTTCCATAACTTCTACCGCACGCCGCGCGGCATCCATATCCCAGAAGGCAGAACGCTGGAGCTGACGCAGAACCGCATGCTGACCAGCGAGATCAGGTTCATGAACTTCTATCCGTTCAACGATCTCGAGATGATCGCTCCGCGTCCGCTGCTGTTCATCGCTGGTGATCAGGCGCACTCCCGTGAGTTCAGCGAGGATGCCTATCGTCTGGCGACCGGGCCGAAGGAGCTGGTCTGGGTTCCCGGTGCCGGCCATGTCGATCTGTATGACCGTGTGAACATGATTCCGTGGGACAAGCTGGCTTCGTTCTTCACTGAACACCTGGCATAAGCATCCATGAGCGCTCAAGAATCTGACATGCCCGCCAGCCACGAGACCGGCACTCAACACGCTTACTGGGGCGGCGTTTTCGCGATGACGTTATGCGTCTTCGCACTGATCGCCTCGGAGTTCATGCCGGTCAGCCTGCTGACGCCCATCGCCGTAGACCTGCAGATCAGCGAAGGCTGGGCCGGCTACGGCATCGCCATCTCCGGTGCGTTTGCGGTGCTGACCAGCCTGTCAATCTCCCGGCTGGCGGGCACGATGAACCGCAAGACCCTGCTGCTGGGGTTGACCGGGCTGATGTGCCTTTCGGGCCTCATCGTCGGGTTGGCGCCCAACTATCAGGTTTACATGATTGGCCGCACGCTGATCGGTGTGGTTGTCGGCGGGTTCTGGTCATTATCGGCAGCGGTAGCCATGCGGCTGGTGCCGACCAACCAGGTGCCCAAGGCGCTGGCCATCTTCAATGGTGGTAACGCGTTGGCGGTGGTGGTGGCTGCGCCATTGGGCAGTTATCTGGGCGGCATCATCGGCTGGCGCGGTGCGTTTTTCTGCCTGGTGCCGGTGGCGCTGATCGCCTTTGTTTGGCAATGGATCAGCCTGCCGTCGATGAAAGCCGAGCCAGGCACGGTAGCCACTGGCAATGTGTTCAAGCTGCTCAAGAAGCCCCTAGTGGTCATCGGCATGCTGGCTGTGGGCAGCTTTTTTATGGGCCAGTTTGTGCTGTTCACTTATGTGCGCCCATTTCTGGAAGCTGTCACCCGGGTGGATGTGTCCACGCTGTCGATGATTCTGTTGACCATCGGCATCGGCGGGCTTATCGGCACCATGCTGATCAGCCGCTTCCTGCAGACCGGCATGTATCGCACGCTGATTGTCATTCCGCTGTTGATGGCCGCGATTGCACTGGCGCTGATTACCTTTGGCGGCTCGGTGGTCATGGCCTTTGTGTTGCTGGGCCTGTGGGGTTTGGTGGCGACGGCCGCTCCCGTCGGCTGGTGGGCGTGGCTGGCCAGATCGCTACCCAAAGATGCCGAAGCCGGCGGCGGGCTGATGGTGGCCATGATTCAGCTGTCCATCGCGCTGGGCTCGACCCTTGGCGGCATGTTGTTCGATATCAGCGGCTATCGCACTACCTTCATGGTCAGCGCAGTCGTGCTGGTACTCGCGGCCTTGCTGGCTTTCCTGACCTCACGGTCGCAAGCGCCACAGGCTGCTTGAGTGGCGCGCTGCGTCAGCTTCAGCTGGTACTGTTTTTTCCAGCCACGCGTTCGAAAGGCCTGACAGCGGCTCTCTTGCGACTGGAGCACGTGGTAACACACCAGAACGACCGGCTGATCTCGATCCGCGCCCGGACTAGACTTACGTCCAATGTGCCCCTCCGGACCCACGGCCCACCATTGGGCGCTTAAAAAATGGAAGCGAACCATGAGCAAAGCCGATGCCTTCGCCGAGGCAGGCAAGACCGCTGTGCTGCAGAACATTCACGGGACCATGGAATTTCTGCGCAAGTATCCGCCGTTCAATCAGATGGAACCGGGTCACCTCGCCTATCTCGTCGAGAACTGCCAGCTGCGCTTCTACAGTGAAGGCGACTGCATCATTTCGCCCGATGATGGCGTCGTCGAGCACTTCTATATCGTCAAGCAGGGTCGCGTTCACGGCCAGCGACCGCATTCCAGCAAGCGCGGCACCGAAACCACCTTCGAAGTGATCCTCGGCGAATGCTTCCCGATGGCCGCGCTGATGGGCGAGCGCGCAACCCGCACCGGTCATTTCGCCGCCGAGGACACCTTCTGTTTTCTGCTGAACAAGCCGGCCTTCGTCAAGCTGGTGTCCAAATCCGCCGCGTTCCGCGACTTCGCCATGCGCGGCGTGAGCAGCCTGCTGGATCTGGTCAATCAGCAGGCACAGATGCGGGCGGTGGAAAATCTCGGTTCGCAATATTCGCTGGAAACCGGAATCGGTGAGTTGGCCTTGCATCATCCCGTTTCCTGCCTGCCCTCGATGCCGCTGAAAGAAGCGGTCGCCCTGATGCATGAACACAATGTCGGCAGCATTGTGGTGACCGACGCCGGCCTGCACCCCCAGGGCATCTTCACGCTACGCGACCTGCGCCGCGTGATCGGCACCGGCACGACCGATCTGTCGATGCCCATTGCCCAGTTCATGACACAGGACCCGTTCCACCTGCCGCCGGACGCATCCGCGTTCGACGCGGCGATTGCGATGACCGAGCGGCACATCGGCCATATCTGTGTGGTGGAGAACGGCTTGCTGCGCGGCGTTATTTCCGAGCGCGATCTGTTCTCGCTACAGCGCGTCGATCTGGTTCATCTGGCGCAGGCCATTTCTCATGCCGATAGCGTCGAGACGCTGGTCATCATTCGCAGCCGTATCCAGCAATTGGTGGACAACATGCTGGCGCACGGCGCCTCGTCCACCCAAATCACCCGCATCATCACGTTGCTCAACGATCACTCGGTCTGCCGAGTCATCCAACTCGCCATCGAAGCGTTGGGCGATCCCGGCGTCCCCTTTACCTGGCTGTGTTTCGGCAGCGAGGGCCGGCGCGAGCAGACGCTGCATACCGACCAAGACAACGGCATCCTTTTCGAAGCCGAGGACGCAGCTGAAGCCGCACATATCCGTGGGCGACTGCTGCCACTCGCCGAGCGCATCAACCAGGACCTCGGCACCTGCGGCTTTACCCTGTGCAAGGGCAACATCATGGCCGGCAATCCGCAGCTATGTTTGTCGCGCCAAGAATGGCGTCGGCGCTTCAGCTCGTTCATCCGAGAGTCGACGCCGGAGAACTTGCTCGGCAGTACCATCTTCTTCGACCTTAGAGCGGTCTGGGGCTCCAGCGATGGCTGCGAGCGGCTGCGCAGCGACCTGCTCGACGAGATTGCAGAAAATCGACTGTTTCAGCGGATGATGGCCGAAAATGCGTTGCGTCACCGTCCACCGGTGGGCCGGTTCCGTGATTTCGTCATGGCCCGCAAAGGCGACGGCAAGGCGACCCTGGATCTCAAGGTGCAGGGCCTGACACCCTTCGTCGACGGTGCTCGGCTGCTGGCAATGGCCAATGGTATCGCCAGCACCAACACGCTCGACCGGCTGCGACTGTTGGTGGAAAAGCAGGCCATTGACGAAAAAGACGGCGCAGCTTACGAAGAGGCCTACCATTTCATCCAGCAGACGCGCATGCAGCAACACCAGCAGCAGGCACGCGAGGGGCGGCCATATTCCAACCGGCTCGACCCTGACACCCTGAACCACCTGGACCGTCGCATCCTGCGCGAATCCTTCCGTCAGGCCCAGCGCCTGCAGAGCAGCCTGACCCTGCGTTATCAGTTATGAATATGCCTTGGTTCAACATGCGTGGTCCGGTACTGGACCTTGAACAGCTGCAGCGACGCGACCGGCTACCCGTGCCGTCGGCACCCGCTACCTGCCCTCTCAGCGAAACGCGTCTGGTGGTGCTGGACTTGGAAACCAGCGGGCTGGATATGCGCCGCGACATCGTTCTGTCCATTGGCGCGGTGGTCATCGAGAACGGCGGCATCGACCTAGGTCAGCAGTTCGAGTCGACGTTGCTGCGACCGGCTCAGAAGATCAGCGAGAGCGTACTTATCCACGGCATCGCGCCGAGCGAGTTGGAAGCCGGCGAAGACCCCGCCGAGGCGTTGCTGGATTTCATGGAATTCGTCGCTGACAGCCCGATTCTGGCGTTTCATGCCGGTTTCGATCAGCGCATGCTGGCTCGCGCGCTCAGGCAGACGCTCGGCCACAAATTGCGTCATCCGTTCCTCGACGTGGCCGAACTCGCGCCGATGCTTTGCCCCGACAATCGGCCGCGACAGAATGGGCTGGATGACTGGTGCAGTCGTTTCGGCCTGCAAGTGCTGCAGCGTCACCATGCCAGCGCCGACGCGCTCGTAACGGCCGAGCTGGCGCTGATCCTGCTCAGTAAGGCGCGCCGGCAAGGATTGGATAGCTTGGCGGCGCTGAATCAGCGGCTGACTAATTGGCGTCGGCGCCAACAGGCGCAATTGATGTAGCACCGCCGCACATGAATCTCTCCAGATCTGTCGCGTAACCGATAGCCAGTCGTTGCACCGCTAACGGCAACTTGCGATCATGCTGCGAATAGTTCTCGTTACCGGCCAATCCAGGCCTCGGAGCGTTCGTCTTGTCGGCGGGTGAATCGTCCAATCAACTTTTTGTAGGCACGCTGTATCGCGACCATCGTGATTGGCTGCTCAGCTGGCTGCGGCGCTACCAGACCTGCCCGCATCGCGCCGAGGACCTGAGCCAGGATGCATTCCTGCGCCTGCTCAAACGCAATGACCTGGGTGAGGTGCGCGAACCGCGAGCGCTGCTGGCGACGATTGCCCGCGGCCTGCTGATTGACCATTTTCGCCGCAGTGCGCTGGAACGCACCTATCTCGATGAACTGGCGCTTCAGCCGGAAGAAACGCAACCCAGCGCCGAAGAGCAGTTGCAGATCATCGAGGCGCTGCGCGAGGTGAATGCGCTGCTGGGTCAACTATCCGCGAATGCGCGCGCGGCATTCTTCTACAACCGCCTGGATGGCATGACGCATGCCGAGATTGCCCAACGCCTCGGCGTGTCGGTCCCGCGTGTGCGGCAGTATCTGGCCCAGGCGCTGCGCCAGTGCTACATCGCCGTCTACGGCGAGCCGACATGAGCCTGGACCGCACACCGGTATCGGCCCGCGTCCTCGATGAGGCTATCGCCTGGCAATTGCGCCTGGGGGACGACGCAGCGGGTATCCAGCTCGACGCCGAACTCCAGCGCTGGCTGAACCAAAGCGCCGAGCACGCCAAGGCCTGGGCGCAGCTGGGGGGTATCGATCGGCGTCTGGGAACGATCAACTCGCCAAGCGCCAGGCGCGCCCTGCAGAGCAATGCCGCGACCAAACGGCAGCATGCCGTTAGCCGCACGCTTCTGGGGTTGGCCTTGCTCGGCTTGCTCGGTCTCGGCCTTGCGCTTCAGGCGCGCCCGCTGCCGGTCTGGCTCGCAGACGCAAGCACCGGCGCAGGCGAGCAGCGCAGCCTTACGCTCGACGACAACAGCCGCATCCAGCTGAACAGCCGCAGTGCACTGGACATCCACTTCGATGAGCGGCGACGCGGACTGTTCCTGCATCAGGGAGAAGTGCTAGTGGAAACGGTGCCGGGAAGCGACCCGCGACCGTTCATCGTGGAAACCGCACATGGCGAACTTCGAGCGCTGGGTACGCGCTTCATCGTTCGTCGCGAAGAGAATGCTACTCGGCTGATCGTGCTGCGCTCGGCGGTCGCCGCGCATCCGGACGACGGGCAAACGGGCCGCACCATAGGCGCTGGCGAGCAGGTGCTGATGCATCGCAATCGCCTCGGAGAGAGTTCGGCCGCGCCCATCGCGGCGGATGCCTGGAGCCACGGCATGCTCGTCGTTGATGACCTGCCGTTGAGTGAACTGCTGAAAAAACTGGGCGAATACCGCCGCGGCTATCTGGGCCTCGATCCGAGCCTCGAGTCCCTGCGCATCAGCGGCAGCTTTCCGCTGCATGACACCGACCGAGCCCTGGCGGCGCTTCCGCCCAGCCTTCCGGTGCGGATCGAACGTCACACCGACTGGTGGGTAAAGGTGGTTCCGGCGCAACCCGTCAGCCCCCCGGGCAAGTAGCGACGGCGCCCACCACAGCGGCGCTGCGGGCCCCTATGAAAATATTTTCAGTTGCCCCTATCACTTTTCATTTCTGATCCGGCCTGATGAATAACTGAGACATATTCCTATTCGGGAGTTATTCACAAATGCCATCGCTTTCACTGTTCCGTCCCAGCCTCCTGGCCGTTGCTATTGCCGTCGCACCACTGCCACTACTGGCCCAGGCGGCCAACGGCGAAGCAGTTATTGGCGATGTTCGCGAGTACTCTCTGCCCGCCGCACCTCTGGCCTCGACCCTCAATCGTATCGCCGCCGAAGCGGGACTGGTGCTCAGCATCGATCCGGCGTTGACCCGCGACCGCCTGGCCGAGCCGGTACAAGGCCGCTTCGATGGCCAGGGTGCGCTGCAGCGAGCCTTGCGCGGCACCGGACTCGAACTTCGTCAGGACCCTTCGGGCAGCTTCAGTTTGCAGCAGACAGCAACCGAGGCGATGGCACTGCCGGATGTCACCGTGACGGCAACCGAGGCGTTGGCTGAGGGCGGCGAAGAAAGCGGCTATCGCGCCAGCGCCGTGCGAAACGTCGGCGCGCTGGGCGGAATGGCACTCCAAGATGCTCCCTATTCGGTGACAGTGATTTCGTCGGAACTAATGGATAACATCCAGGCCACCTCCAGCGACGACATCTTCAAGCTCAGCCCGACCACGCAGTTCACCTCCCCGACCAGCGCCGGTTACGCCAGCGCGGTAGCCATTCGCGGCTTCAGCGGCGTCGGCAACCTGAGCATCGCCAATGATGGCCTGCGCTTCAGTAACGGCTACGATGGCGGCAACTTCATCGAGGAAATGGAGCGTCTGGAAATCCTCAGCGGTCTGTCCGGCTTCCTCTATGGTCCGGCCAGCCCCGGCGGACTGGTCAACTACGTGCTCAAGCGCCCCACTGCCGAGCGCTACAACAGCGTGACCTACGGCACCCCCGGCGGCGAGAGCCAGTACCTGCACGGCGACTTCGGCGGGCCGATCGACAGCGAAGGTCGCTTCGCCTACCGCGTCAACCTGCTCGCCCAGGATGGTGAAACCGCCATTGACGGACAGGTCGAACGCCGTCACATGGCCAGCGTCGCACTGGACTGGAACGTCAGCGACGACTTGCTTATCCAGTTCGACGCCTCGCACAAGCAGAGCGAGACGCGGGGCCTTACCAGCTACTGGTACTTCGCTGATCAAGCATTCCGGCCTGATGCCGACGACTTGGAGAACGACGAGCTCTATAGCCAACGCTGGGCCTACAACGACAGCCGCCACGACCGTGTCGGCAGCCGCTTCCAGTGGCGCCTGAGCGACGTGTTCAGCCTGCGCGGCGCGCTCGGCTACAGCCAGTACACGACCGAATACGCCTATACGGGGCCGACCGTGAACTCGGCCGGCGTGTACGTCCAGCCGCTCTACGCCTTCGCCCCGGTGGAAACCGAAGAGACATCCGGTAACCTTTTCCTCGATGCGGTTTTCGACACCGTGGGCATCGGCCATGAGATGACCTTCGGTTACCAAGGAAACATCGCACGGGTTCGCTATAACACCGATTACATTCCCTTTCCGGGTCCGCAATATGTATCGGTCACGCCCGAAGTGCCCTTCAGCGAGCGGCCGCAGGTGGCCAAGCCCGCCTACGACCTCGGCGATGGCGACTACCATCTGGCCAACCGCTCCCAGGCCGACAGCGTACTGATCGGCGACGTCATCACATTCAACGAGCAATGGTCGACGATCCTTGGCGTGACGCACTCACGTATCAAGACCTTCAACGACAACTTCGTCTGGGTCGAAGCGTTCGGCAGCCCGCCGGCGATCGAGGACTACAGCGAAACTAAAACCTCGCCCAACGTCTCGCTCGTCTACAAGCCAGTCGAGTGGCTGACTACGTACGTGACCTACATCGAAGGTCTGCAGACGGGTGGCGTGGCGCCGAGCGGCTCGAACAACGCCGGCCAGGCACTGGCGCCGATCGTCAGCGAGCAGTACGAAATCGGTGCGAAAGCCGAGCTCGGCGGTGCCCTGTACACCGTTGCGCTGTTCGACATCGAGAAGCCCAACACCTACACCAATGCAGCCAACTTCTTCGTTCAGGATGGCATGCAGAACAACAAGGGCCTGGAGTTCAGCGTAACGGGCAACGTTACCCCAGCACTGACGCTGGTGGGCGGCGTCACTTTGCTCGATCCGGTCGTAGAAGGCGCGGCGAACGCTGCCAACGACGGCAATCGCCCGG
>Ga0163223_100461_pt1 | contig 13190 bp, 10 predicted proteins | sample MSEWel2016_02_17_2_FD_113147 | JGI IMG/M metagenome (GOLD analysis project Ga0163223, IMG submission 113147) | Subsurface microbial communities from deep shales in West Virginia, USA - MSEEL Well Study Marcellus 5H_2016_02_17 ...
AATCCCAACCGGATCGATGCCGGTAAAATCCTTAAGCATTTTGAGCATGGTGGGATCATCATGGCCCAGAATATCTAGCTTTAGCAAACGGCCACTGATCGACTCGTAGGCAAAATGGGTGGTGACGGTATCGCTTTCGGTATCATCTGCCGGACGCTGTACTGGGCAGAAATCATAGATATCCTTATAGGTTGGCACGACCATAATCCCCCCGGGGTGTTGACCCGTGGTTTTTTTGACTCCCGCACAGCACGAAATCACCCGTTCCAGTTCGGCTCGGGTCGCTTTGATTTCTTTTTCGTCATAGTAGTTTTTGACAAACCCAAAGGCGGTCTTTTCAGCAATGGTGGAAATCGTTCCGGCCCGAAAAACCTTGCCCTTGCCAAAGAGTACCTCAGTATAGCGATGCGCTTCAGCCTGGTTCTCGCCGGAAAAATTAAGGTCGATATCGGGTTCTTTATCACCTTCAAAGCCCAAGAAGGTTTCAAAGGGAATATCGAAGCCATCTTTATCAAGCTTGGCACCACAATGGGGACAATTGGCGTCTTTTAAATCCGGTCCCACCCCAACCTCGGTGCTGTTGAAAAACTCGGAGTGTTTACAACTGGGGCAACGGTAGTGAGGGGCTAGCGGATTCACCTCCGTAATTCCGCACAGGGTGGCCACAAAGGAAGACCCCACCGAACCCCGGGAGCCCACCAGATAGCCGTCTTCCATGGAATGGTAAACCAGCTTCTGGGCAATCAGATAAAGAACCGAGTAGCCGTTTCCGATAATCGAATCCAATTCTTTTTTAATCCGTTTTTCGACCAGTTCAGGCAGCGGTTGACCAAAAAGCTCTCTGGCCCGACCTTCCACCATTTCACGGATTTCTTCGTCGGACCCTTCAATGACTGGCGGATAGGTGCCATCAGGAATCGGCAGTACTTCTTCAATCATCGTACCAATTATGCGGGGATTATCAATCACCACTTCGCGGGCGGTTTTCTCATCCAGGTAGTCAAATTCATTAAGCATTTCCTGGGTGGTCCGATAATAAAGCGGCGGCTGTTTGCTGGCATCCTTGAAACCTTGACCGGTCATCAAAATTTCCCGGTAAAGGGAATCTTCCTGATTGACAAAATGGACATCGCCCGTCGCCACTACCGGCTTATTCAAACTTTTGCCAAGCTCAATAATCCGCAGATTAATTTTTTTTAAAGCCTCCTGATCCGGCACACTGTTATTGTCAATCAGGTACTGATTGTTTCCCAGTGGTTGGATTTCCAGATAGTCATAAAAGCTGGCGATCTGCTGAATTTCATCCTGCGACTTGTTATGAACCAGGGCTGAATACAATTCTCCCGCTTCGCAGGCCGAGCCCAACAAGAGGTTTTCGCGGTTTTCCGCCAGTAAAGACTTAGGAATACGCGGTTTTTTATAAAAATAATTCAGATGTGATTCGGAAACGAGGCGATACAAATCCTTGATTCCTGCCTGATTTTTGGCATAAATAATAATATGATTTGTGGCATTAAGGCGAATACTTCGTTCCCGACTGGACAGGGTGTTAAGGGTCTGGATCGAGGTACAACCTTTTTTCTCAGCCAGATCCAGAAGCTTGACAAACACCTTGGCCGAGGCGGCGGCGTCATCAAGGGCCCGGTGATGATTTTGAATCGCAATTTTAAAATAAGAGCAAAGTTTTTTTAAGTTATGCCGGGTAATCTGGGTTAGCAGACACCGGGACATCGCCAGGGTATCAACGGCCGTATTTTCGCGGTTGATGCCGTGGTCGGCTAAAGCTTTGTTTAAAAAACTCATATCAAAAGCGGCATTGTGGGCCACCAGAATGGTCTCGCCAGCAAACTCCAGAAACTGCTCCAACGCCTCCCGCTCTTCCATCCCATCAGCCACCATTTGATTGGTAATATTGGTCAGATTAGTAATGAATGCCGGTATTTCACAATGGGGATTCACCAACGTCGAAAAGCTATTGACAATTTGTTTATTCTTAATCCGCACCGCAGCAATTTCAATAATCTTGTGGTTTCCCGGCACCAGACCGGTCGTTTCTAAATCAAAAAAAGTAAATTCGCCGCAGAAATCCTGATCCTGATCGCCATAAACCATGTTTAGCTGATCTTCAACCAGATAACCTTCGACCCCATAGAGCACCTTGATTTTTTTCTTTCGTCCCAGTTCCATCATTTCCGGATAAGCCTGCAGCACTCCGTGGTCAGTAATGCCAATGATGTCATGCCCAAAATTAGAAGCCTGCTTCATAATCTGCTCGACCTTACTGACCGCATCCATGGCACTGAATTGACTATGTAGATGAAGCTCCACCCGCTTGACCGGGGCATCATCGGTTTTAATGGTTTCTTTGGAAAGGTTGATATTGCGGGGATAAAACATCATTTCCTGAGAATATTCGTCATAATTAATCTTTCCTTCAACCAGATACCAACCGCCTTCTTTAATGCCGGCAATGACTTCTTCTTTGTCAGTAAAGATTTTACAGGTGATACTGTTGGTATTGTCGGTAATATTAAAGGTCAGCAGGGTCTTATTGTTTTTTAGTGGCCGCGTATTGACCCCAAAAACCCAGCCCTTAATAACCAGACTTTTACCTTCGGATTCGCCATTGATATTAAAATCGACATTTTTAAGCCATTCCCAGGTATGGGTTATCTTTTTTCCGGTGACCACATCCCCCGGTTTTTCAGCCTTGGGAAGCTTGGCCTGGTTGGAGCCATTCGCTGATCCACTTGAACTGGGACTAACCGGCTTAATGGCAGCCAATCGTTTTTCCAGATCCTGCTGACTTTTTTGGGCCACTGAATCATCATCGGTGAAACGCACCACCAATTCGGCTTCCAGACCATAGTGTTCAGCGATTAATCGCTTGAAACGGCTGGAAAAAATCGCCAGTGCTTCGCCATCCAGTTCACCAGTGGATCGTCCCCTGACATAAAAGGTATTGCCTTCGGCAATCAAGGTATTAATGAGTAGGATGTTGGTAATTTTTTGATTGATCCCCACCAGTAGCTGACAGACCCCTTTGCTATCGGTGGCCAACAGATGCTTACCATCCTGATATTTAAGGGGTGCAACCTCAACTTGCAAGGCTTTTGCATAATCAAAAATTTCCTGCATTGCGGTTTTTATAAATTCGGTATCGGTTTGTTTTTTAGGACTTGAAAATTTAAAAATCAATTCCTCTTTAGCGGAATTGATTTTTATACTATCGGTGATCAGATGATAGTCTGCTATTATTTTCTTAAATCGTTCTTGTCGTCGGGTTAAAATACTCAAAGATCTCGCCTCACATTTTTTCTATTTCTTCTAATAATACCGAGATGATTTCATCCTCGGCAATGCTTTTTATAATTTCACCCTTTTTAAATAGCACCGCCTTATTTTTTCCCCCGGCAATGCCAATATCAGCCGCCTTGCCTTCGCCGGGACCATTCACAATACACCCCATCACAGCCACCCGAAGGTCTTTTTCAACCGTTCTCAGCTGCCGGTCGATTTCTTTAGCAATGCCGATTAAATCAATTTCGGTACGACCACAGGTGGGACAGGAAATAACTTCCACCCGGGGTCGTCGACCACTGTAAAGACCGATGCCGCTAAGAATATCGCGAGCCACATCAATTTCTTCGAGCGGATCGCCAGTTATCGACACGCGCAGCGTATCCCCTAACCCATCTAGTAGCAGATAGCCGATGCCCATGGCCGATTTAACGGCTGAGCTTCGCAGGATTCCAGCCTCGGTGATCCCCAGATGCAAGGGGTAATCATACTTTTGTGAAAATTGTTCATAAGACGCGATGGTAAACCGGACATCTGAAGCCTTCATTGAAACCACGATGTTATCAAAGCCGGCATCTTCTAAAATTCGGATGTGCCGTACCGCTGATTCGACCATCCCGGCCGGGGTAGCTCGACCCTTATTTTTGGCTAGAATTTCTTTTTCCAGGGAGCCGGCATTCACCCCAATTCGAATCGGAATACCGCGTTCGGTCGCCATCGCAACAATTTCCCGAATGCCTTTTTCCGAACCAATATTACCCGGATTAATACGCAACTTATCAACCCCATTTTCCATAGCGGTCAGGGCTAGTTGATAGTCGAAGTGAATATCAGCCACCAGCGGAATATGAATTCCTTTTTTTATTTCAGTAATAGCCTGGGCCGCCGCTTCATCAGGAACTGCGACCCGGACAATCTCACACCCGGCGGCTTCCAGAGCCGTAATCTGAGCAATTGTTGCAACACTGTTTCGGGTATCGGTATTAGTCATTGACTGGATGGCAATGGGATTTTCTCCGCCAATGGCAGTTGATCCAATCCTCACCACCCGGGTTTCTTTTCGTTTTTTCACATCGTTCTCCTATGCTGCCAGCCGCATAATATCATTCACAGCAATCAGGACCGCCAGGGCAATCAGGGCAATAAATCCAAAGTAATTAATTTTTAATTCCCATTCCGGGCTGAGTTTCCGACGCACCACCATTTCAATCAGGAGGATAAAAATTCGACCACCATCCAGGGCTGGCAGTGGAAACAGGTTGATAATCCCCAAATTGACGCTTAACATGGCGGTAAAGGCCAGCAAAATAACCAACCCGCTTTGCAAAAAGGTATCGACCATCGATACCATTCCAATCGGCCCAGCCAGCTGATCCAAGCCCACCTGACCCGTAAACAACATCCCGAAGCTCTGAAAAATCAGACCGGAAAACCGCCAGGTATTTAAAAAGGCGGTACCAATGGCGTCAAAAATGTTGGTGTGACCGGTAAATAAGGCCACCACAATCAGACAGACAAGAGCAAAGATAATGTTCATGGCCGAACCGGCCACTAACACCAGCAGCTTTTCACCCCGGCTTTTTGCTTCAAAGCTGCGGGGATCGATGGGGACATTGGGATCTTTAGGAAGCAGGTTGCCTTCTTCATCAAATGCCGGCTCTTCGCCCCGCATTTTGCAAAATCCCCCGACTGGAAAGGCTCGAACGGTAAATAGTGTTTCTTTACCTTGTTTACTAAATAATTTTGGTCCCATGCCGATAGCAAATTCTTCGACGAAGATGCCAGTTTTTTTTGCCACCATAAAATGTCCCAGCTCATGAACAATCACTAAGACACACAAAATAAGCAATGTAATAAGGATCGTATATAAATTCAAATTTTCACCTACGCGATGCCAATGGTTAATTTGGCAAAAATATAAATAAGAGGAATGATAAAGAGGATGCTGTCAAAGCGATCCAAAATTCCACCATGACCGGGCAAAATGGTGCCAAAATCTTTTATTTTGGCTTTGCGCTTGATCATCGATGCTGTCAAATCCCCGCATTGTCCGGCAATGCTTCCAAAAACGCCAACAATCAGGTATAAATACCAGGGCAAAACAAAACTAAAGTAAGAACTTAAGATGGTTCCATAAAGGATGGTACTCAGTGCCGCAACAATGACTCCGCCAACCGATCCGGCGATGGTTTTTTTTGGGCTGATCAGGGGCGCAATCTTTCTGTTGCCGATGGATTTCCCAATAAAATAGGCTGCCGTATCGGTTGTGAACGCGATCACAAAAATCAGCCACATATAGTAGGCGCCTTTGTTGACAGTTTCAAAAAGAAACAGATGACCAAACATAATCGGTACATATATGAGCCCCATCAAAGTGGCACTACCGCGCGAAATCTCAACATTTCCCGATAAAATTTCGTAAAAGAAAATAATAATAAAGGCTACCAGCAAAACCGGCATCAGAAAATAATAATCCAATTTGATGGTCACCATTAGCATAATCGACAAAATAATCATCAGAAAGACATTAATTCTAGGGTGAATCATTTTGTTGACAGCTCGGGTATACTCCATCGTCCCGACAAAAGCCAGAAAGGACACACCAATGACCAGGATAACCCCACCCGTATACAAAATAATAATGAGCAGCGGCAGACCAATAACCCCGGTCCAGATTCGGGTTTTCATGGAACTCTTTTCAGCCCGTCTGCTCGCACCTCTTAATCGTTCCGCCCGGCGGCTCTCCAAACTGCTACTCGGCCGATCCATAACGACGATTCCTTCTCTGATAATTTTCGATCATTTCATAATAATCTGCGACTTCAAAGTCTGGCCAATAAATGTCGGTAAACATAAATTCGCAGTAGGCCATCTGCCATAGCATAAAATTGCTCAGCCGACTTTCCCCACCGGTTCGAATCAGCAGATCCGGATCAGGCTGACCTTTGGTATAAAGATGCGCGCTGATCTGGGCTTCGCTCACCGCTTCCGGGCTAATCCCCAGGGCCATAAGGCCCTTCACGGCTTGGACAATTTCGTCTCTGCTCCCGTAGTTCAGGGCAATATTAAGTACCAGGCCAGTGTTTTTAGCGGTGGTGTCCATGGCTTTCACAGCGGCTTCCCGAACTTTTTTTGTTAACCCGTTCATGTCTCCAATGACGTTGATTTTGACATTGTTTTCATGTAATTCCCCAACTTCTTTATGGAAATACTCAACCGCAATATTCATCAACCCCGTGACTTCTTCGGGACTCCGTTTCCAATTTTCAGTGGAAAAAGCATACATCGTAATTATCTTTATGCCGACATCTGAGGATGCCCGGACAATTTTTTTCAATGTCTTCATGCCGGCATTATGGCCAAATAAACGGGGTCGATTTTTTGCTTTTGCCCAACGGCCGTTTCCATCCATGATTATGGCTATATGCTCAGGCAGATTATCTTTATCTAACTGACTTGTCATATTGCACCCCACTCTCTATTGTATTTGCGCATTTTTTTCACTCTTTTCTTCTTTCAATATTATATGCTATTTTTTAAGATTTGTAAATTCTATCACCAAGGGATACCTTGAAACAAGCTTTATTTAAGACTCAATTTATCCGGACTGCAAATCGTGTCCAGCCAAACACGCCAAAAAAGGAAAAACCTCAGGCATAGCCTGAGGTCCCCCTGGAAATTATTGTGAAAATGAGAATTATTGTTATCAATATAACATCTTTCTATCAAAAAGTAAACGATTAAACAAAAATTAATTTATTTTTATTTTGGTTAAGGTTAGCTTTAATCATTTTAACGTTCCGTGTAGACCAATGTCTGTTACTTACTTAAATTAAGCATGCATCCTGTTCCTAAAATTATTTTTTAGTAAGTGAAAGATAGCGATAAAGGGTGGGGACCGAAACGCCCATGCACTTGGCCAGATACCAGATGGTTCCCTTAACCGAAAATGTTCCCATTTCATCGAGTTTCCCCACCAGCTCGACTTTTTCATCCTTGGATAAGAGTTTTAGTTTTTTAAGCAAATCCTGGGAAATATGATTGAGATTATTATCCACCAGTTCTTTTACATCAATATTTATTTTTTCGGGTCCTTTTTCCTTTTGTTCATTTTCAACCAGTGGCGGACGGATCATCTTGTCTAAAAGATCCCGGGCGGCAATGAGTTCATGACTATCCGAATTGATACAGATCATGCCAATCAGAACGTCATTTTCGTCCTTGATAAACCAGGACGCCGATTTGATCGATTCTTTTTTCTTGAATTTTTTGGGATCATTATTCATATAGGGTACTTTTTTATGCACCTCACTGCGAAGAATTCTTAAGTTTGTTTCCGTAATCGGATCGCCAACCTTTCGTCCGCTGATCTGCCCATTGCGTATGGCGACCACCGAATGATGCCAGTCGGTCATATCATGGAGAACAACTTCCGTATTTTCTCCCATAAATTCTGCTAAAAAATCCACCAGGGTCACATAGTTCTCCAGTTTTTTATTCACAATATCCCTCTCTTTATTTGATTAGCCAGAAAGATACCCATGGTCATCTGTCGTAGCAAGATGGCCATGGGCTCTTTATTATCACTATTTTTTTAAGTCCTGGCGTTTTATTTAGCTGCAATCGCTTCAATTTCAAAGCGGGCAGCCTTGGGTAAAGCAGCTACCTGCACACAGGATCGAGCCGGATACTCAGCCTGACCTTCAAAAAAAGCGGCGTAAATATCATTAACCATGGCAAAGTCTGCCATATCAGCCAAAAATATCGTCGTTTTAACGATATCCTGTCGACTAAACCCAGCTTCTTCTAAAACAGCGTTTAAATTGTCCAAACCTCTTTGGGCCTGCTTTGCGACGCCATCCTCCAACTCACCAGTTTCAGGGATCAGTCCTAACTGACCTGAGGTATACAGGGTCTCTCCAACTAAGTACGCATGGGAATAAGGTCCCACTGCAGCCGGTGCCTTGTCGGCGATGATTGCTTTTTTATTCATAATGATCTCCTTAATTATTTACTAAGCCAATACAAACTTCTCAATGGCATGGGCAACCCCATCCTCATAGAAGGGTAGCGTAACATGGTTGGCCATGGCTTTAATTTCCTCTGACGCATTCCCCATGGCAACACTGAGGCCGGCAAACTCCAACATCCGCAGATCGTTGTCGCTGTCTCCGATTGCCATTACATTTCCCGGTGCTAATTTTAAGATCCGACAAAGCTGTTTTAACCCATCGCCCTTATTGGCCGAACGATGATTGACCTCAATGTTGTTTGAAATCGCTTTGGTCAGCGTCACACCGTGAATTTGAGAAAACTTCTGCCAGAGCACCCGCAGGTTATTGTCACTGAGCAAGGGAATATTAATTTTTTCGATTTCGGAAGCATGTTCCGTGGTAAAATCCAACACATTATCAACGGCTCTGGCATTGCTGCGAATAAAGGCTATCAGATCCTTTGACAATTCATTCCGATCACCAATCATATCAAAATAACGGCGCTCACCGTAGGATTGGCCCTGATAATAAACCTCACAAAATAAGTTTCGGCGAGTCAGTGTCTTCATAATCTTTTTGACGCTGCCAGACCCCAGATAGTTGCTGCTGATCACTTCTTTGGTACTTAAATTGGTTACCGCCGCCCCATTCGAGGTCACGGCATAATTAATTCCCGGAATACTCACCACCGATTCCGGCAATTGACCCAAGATCCGTCCTGTCGATGGAACCACATGAATGCCTTTGGCAATAGCCTTGGCCAGAACAATTCGAGTTCTTTCTGAAATTGACATATAATCCTTTTGTAGCGTGGTCCCGTCCATATCCAGTGCGATTAGTTTTATATCCATGGTTTACCCCATTTCTTATTCTTCATATTTTTTAACTCGATGTGACTCTTTCGTTTAACATAAGGATAGTTTAACATAAGAACATCAGTTTTTCATCAGGTAAGCCTTTACAGTTTTTTAAATTGTTTGTTTTGCACCATTACGTTAATCTTTCTTTTTTTAGAACTTGAACTGGTTTATCCGAAAAGGTCAGGATAATATCGGCTAAGTGCCTGATCTCATCTTCCTGATGACTGACAAAGATCACCGTTCGTTTGTTCTGCTCCCAAATTTTTAAAAAGTCATCCATCAGCCGGTTTTTTAGTGAACTGTCGAGACTGCTAAACGGTTCATCCATCAATAGTAATTCGGAAGGGTATAGAAAGGCCCGGGCAATGGATACCCGCTGACGCATGCCGCCGCTGAGCTCGTGGGGATAATAGTCCCCAACGGTAGTCAAACCAACACGTTCCAGCATGGCATCAATCTCACGTTCATGGGAGCCTGGTTTTTTAATCGCCCTTGCTTTAAAAACAAAGCGCAGATTCTCCCGGACCGTTCGCCAAGGCAGCAGCCGTGGTTCCTGAAAAATATAGGAGATCGCCTGGGGATTAATGCCTTCAATGGTTCCCCGATCGGGCTGCTCCAAGCCACCACAAAGATTAAGCAAGGTCGTTTTTCCGGCTCCGGAAGGTCCCAGAATGCCCGTGATTCTGTTTTTTTCAAATACCAGATTAAAGTCTTTAAAAATAGTCTCTTGCCCATATTTTTTACCGAGGTCTTTTATGATAATGGACATTGACTACCCCCCTTTTGACGATTTCCGATCACATAGAGCGTCATCTTTTCAATGGCAAGGCTGCAGATCACAATCACCAGGGTCCAGGAAAAAAGCAAATCGGTTTCCAGATAAATTTTTGCGTAATACAGATTCATCCCGACAGACGGCAAGGCATTGGCCAAAACCTCGGCGGTGACGGTAACCTTCCACCCCAAACCGATGGCACTCATCAGCGCGGATACTGCATAGGGTTTTATCGATGGCACATAAATATCGCGGATTATTTTAGATTGCTCCACATTATAAATTTTTGCCATCTGCAGCAGCTTGTGATCGGTGCTTCTCACCCCTTGCACCACATTAGTCCAGGTCACCGGGAAGCAGACCAGAAAGGTAACCACCAGCGGTACCAAACCAGAGGCGATCCATAAGTTGATTAGAATAATCACCGAAACCACCGGTAGCGACTTGATGGTGCTGACAAAGGGATTCATGATTTCATAAAAGGGTTTGTTGAGCCCCCCAGCCAAACCCAGCACCAGACCCAGTACCACCGAAATAAAAACCCCGCCAAATACTCGGAGCAAGGTGACCCCGATGCTCACAAAAAACTCAAAATCCCCAGCCAGGGTTATCACACCTTTCAGGGTTTTAAGCGGCGATGGCAGCACCAGTGGGCTGTCTACCCACCGGGCTGCCAAGGCCCAGAGGAGCACCCAGAAAAAGGCCACTCCAATCTTGCTGATCCATTTCGTTTTATTTTGGTTATTTTCCAAGAACGTAGAAATCTTCACCAGGAACTTTTCCTCCCACAGCCTTTGGTTCAAATCCGGCTAATATGGTATAGTACTCATTTAAAGATTGCTGTGCCTCTTTAACCGGAATGAAGACGATATTACAATTTGGAATCGCTTTTTCTGCCAATGCTGCGTCGGCCATAATCCCTGCGGCCACAATATTTTTTGCCCCCTCAGCGGGATCGTCATTCACTGTCTTGACGGATGCTTCATAGGCTTCCATAAAATGCTTTAGCACCTGGGGATTGGTTTCTGCCCATTCCTTATTAACAACGACGGCTGTCATTTGCAATTGCGAACCGTTACTGGCTTCTGCCCAGGCTTTTGATAGATCCACTGCTATTTTGATTGTCGGTTTCTTTGCTGTAACGGTGGTCACAAATGGTTCCGGCAGCATGGCAATCGTAGCCTGTCCGGCAACTAATTGAGCCACTGCTTCACTGTGCTCAGCCACATAATTAGTCGTGATGTCCACGCCTGGGGTCAATCCATTTTTCACCAGTAAATAGTTGAGCACATATTCCGGTGTCGATCCCTGGCCACTGGCCACAATTGTCTTTCCTTTTAAATCGGCGATGCTGGTAACGCCAGCGGTTTCATCGGCCACAATATAAAGCACTCCCAGGGTATTGACTGATCCCAGAACGACCTGACCTTCAGTTTTATTAAACAGCACGGCGGCTAAATTACTGGGCAGTGCGGCAATTTGGTATTCGCCACTGATGACACTGGCTGTCAACTGATCCGGAGCACCGGCCACCGTGAATTCGGTGGTGACATTTTCGCCCAGATCCACACCATTAACAATCATTTCTGCCATGCCCATACCGGTTGGTCCAGCCAAGGTGCCAACTTTCACGGTTTGCGGTTCTGCCGGTTTTGCCTGGCAAGCGGTAAAGCTAAAAATCATCACCATGATTAAACCCATCAGGATCACTAACTTTTTCATCTTGTTTTCTTTTTTCATCTTTTCTTCCTTTTCATTTGATTCCAGCCAGAAATAATTTTTCTGTCTGGTAAGCGGTATTCGTTTCAATCGTAATCATTCTAACACGCAAATAGTTTATTTGAAAGAAGAACAAGGTGGAAATATTCGACTTTGTCGTTAAGCGCTTCGCGAAGCATCGCCATCTTTTTCATTTGATGAAACGACTGCTCGTCTTAATAAACCTATTCGCAAGCCATGCTTTTTTATTCCCGAATCATCCTCTTTTAAACGATTATTTCAAGTTACTTCTAAGGTAATCACTGGCTAATTATGATATAATTCAGGTTAGAAACTTGCGCGTCTGAGAACCTGTTTTTAGACCTATTAAATATCCGAGGAGATTCCATGAAACGAAAAATGAAACCCTACCTGATTATTTTTAGTATCGTGATGTTGATGCTTTCTTTGTCGGTACCTACCCTGGCAAATGAATCCATTCAAACTGATACTCTTTCTAATTCCAGTGAAATGAGTGTGAACAATCAAATGAACATTAACACCTTGTCCGAACTTCCTGATCTGGAAAGTGACGGCAATACAAGTCAGCAGATCGTTATTATTTACAGAGATTCAAGTCCCCTTAATGTTAAGAGCCTGTCATTATCCACTAATGCGGTCGCTAAAGGAGAAACCGTATCTGATCGGGTCGATATTCTGGAGGTAAAAAACGATGTCGATGTTGATGCATTGATTAAAACGATCAGTGAGAACCCCAATGTTTTAGCGGTTGATCACAATGATACGCTAAAAACCTATTCGCTCCCCAATGATCCTTATGTTACCGATGGCAAAGCGTGGCAGTTTCAAAGCATCGGCACCGATAAAACCTGGGACCAGGTCTCAAATGCCGAAACCGTTGGCGTCGCGGTTTTAGACACCGGACTCAATACCAATCACCCCGATCTGACTGGCCGCATTATTGCCGGTTATGACTATGTCACCAAAAGTAGCACTGTTTTAGATCAGGACGGTCACGGAACCCTGGTTAGCGGTTTTATTGCCGCTACTGCTAATAATGGCATTGGACTCTCTGGTGTGGCCGGAACGGCCAATGTAAAAATTGCCCCCTATCGGGTCGGTGCCAAAGGCCTCTCGGTTGCCAATATCTGCGCTGCTCTGATGGATGCTGCTGATCGTTCCGACATCAAGGTCATTAACATGAGCTATGGCGGTTATGATTACAACAACAGCGAAGCGGCTGCGATTCAATATGCCAAAGACAGAGGTAAGCTGCTGGTGGCCTCCTCGGGAAATGAGGGCGAAGCAAATGATCCCAAAACTGGCTTGTCATCTTACCCCGCTTCTTACGACGGCGTCATTTCGGTGGCGGCAACCACCCGTTCCAATGACCGGGCCGCCTTTTCTCAGTATAACACGATGGTCGATCTGGCTGCTCCCGGCGAAGATGTTTACACGACTTCTATTGATGGCGACTATATAAATGATAGTGGCACCTCTTTCGCTTCTCCCATCGTTGCCGGTGCCTGTGGGGTCTTACTG
>Ga0163223_100465_pt1 | contig 13134 bp, 10 predicted proteins | sample MSEWel2016_02_17_2_FD_113147 | JGI IMG/M metagenome (GOLD analysis project Ga0163223, IMG submission 113147) | Subsurface microbial communities from deep shales in West Virginia, USA - MSEEL Well Study Marcellus 5H_2016_02_17 ...
GTATAAAAAAATCGGTCAGAACTATGAGTTTAATACCTTCCAGAGCATCCTCCGGATCTTTATTCCGGCGTCGCTGTCTTATTTGCTTGCTGGTCTTAAAATTGGTTGGGCCAGGGGTTGGCGGGCGGCCATCTCGGCCGAAATGATTTTTGGGGCATCTGGGGGTATCGGCGGGATCGGCTGGTATATTTTTAATAAACGGGTTTTTATGGATACGGCCGGTGTATATGCCGGGCTTCTGATAATCATTGCAGTGGGAATTTTTGTGGAAGATTTTGTCTTTGGGAAAATTGAGAAAAATACCATCAATAAATGGGGTGTAGCATGAAGCCAATCATTGAAATTCGTTCACTGAACAAATCTTATGAGGACTATCAGGTCCTTTATAATCTCAGCCTAAAAATTTGGCCGGGAGAATTGATCTGTGTCATTGGCCCTTCCGGCTGCGGCAAAAGCACGTTGCTTAACCTGATTGGTGGATTTGTCAAAGGTGATCAAGGAGAGATTCTACTAAATGGTTTGTTGGTCGAAAAACCCAGTCGCAAATGTATTATGGTGTTTCAGGAGTTTGATCAGTTGTTTAGCTGGCAGACAGTCCGACATAATATTGAATTTCCGCTGAAAAAAGCGCCGGATCGGCTAACGAATCAGGAAATACGAACCCGTGTGAACCATTATCTGGCGATGGTAAACCTGTCCGATTTTGGTGATTATTATCCCAATCAGCTTTCCGGCGGGATGAAGCAGCGGACGGCTCTGGCCCGGGCCCTGGCGTTATCCCCCCAATTATTGTTAATGGATGAGCCCTTTGGCAGTCTGGATGCCCAAACCAAACGGGATCTCCAGGACACCCTGCTGAAGATTAAAGAGAAAACCCGGGCCACCACAGTTTTTGTGACCCACGATATCCGGGAAGCTCTTTATTTAGCCGATCGGATTGTCGTGCTAAGAGCCGGTACCGTGGCAGCGGTAATAAAAAATCAGTCCCGCAATGTCAGTGAGACCCGGGTGGCCGAAATTACGGCCTTGCTTTCACCCTGAAAATATGGATCTGCCAGGGCTTCGTATCAATCAGGGGAGCCAGATTGGTGCCGTAGCTGCTGTTACTAAATACTGTGATTTCTTCGCAGTGCTCAGCGAGAAAGGTGGTCATTTCAGCAAAAATCGGGGTGATATCGCCGTACATTACATCATAGGCGGGATGATTTTTGGTGATAAAGGTCAGTTCATCATAATAGATGATGTACTCAATCTGCTGTTTGGCAATGTAGTCGGCAAAGGTCATCTCCCGGTCATCGAGGTATTGCAGATTGCGATAGTCAATTAGTTGGCCATCGGCAAAGGCATACTCGGCGTTTAAATTGCCGAGAATTTTCGGACGTCCGGGAATGGCAGCCTGGATTTGGTTGAGATAGACAGAATAGGGACTGGCTGTGGGTTGCAGCCCAGTTAGTGTCAGCACAGCGGTTATCAGGACTAACAGTCCGGGTAATGGCTTTTTTTTATTTTCTGGTAGCTTGGGTTTGCTTAACATTTGTTCGGGATAGCATTGGTCAGAAATCATTTCGAGTAATAGCACGGTTAGTAAGTACATGAGCGGAAAGACAAAGACAATGCTGGTGACATTGTATCGGCCGATTAGAAAAATCCCCAGATTAACCCCAAAAACGATCAGTAGGGGGAGCTTCAGTTTTTGATAACGCGGGCAAGATCGGTGCTTTGCTAAGAGCAGCAGGCTAAGTAACAGCACCAGCCCAAAGACGATCAGTTGAAAACGGATATTGGGCATATAATACTCGATGCTAAATTGGGTAAACAGGTGCCGATAAAAAATCAGAAAACCCTGTAACTTGCCCGGTAATCCATCACCAACTCCAAAATTTTTACCTTGCTGGAGATAGTGTACCAAATAATCCGGATCCATAATCAGGCTGATGCCGATAAAAAAAAGGGCAGACAGGGCTATTACCAGAACCACTAGAGTTAGATTCTTAAAAGTAATTTTTTTCTGATAGAGAAAGTAAAGATAGCACAGTCCGATGGTTAAAGCGACTATAAAACTGTTGGGATGGACGCCAATCCCTAAACCGACAATTAACCCCAGCCACAGATCATCCGTTAAGTGATGGGTAGCGATTCGGTTAATCAGAAGATACAAGGCCAACACCAGAATAAATAGAATAATAATTTCCTGCCGGGCCAGATGGGAGGCGTAAAGATACTGAATGTCCAGAGATAACAAGAGGGTGGCCAGCAGTGCTGTACCATCAGAAAGACAAAAAAGCCGGCTGAGCTGATAAAAAAAGTAAAGGGTTCCCACTGAAAAAAGCAGAGAAATTAGTCGGAAGGTAAAAATCTGATATCCGAACACCTGCATAAACCCGGCCTGGAGCAGATGAAACAGTAGCCGGATGGCATGGGGATAGCGCTCATAAATGTTAAAAAAAGGCTCAGTGACACCGATATCACCGGTTACTGCGATATGTCGGGATAACCCGCTGAGCCACGACTCGTCAGAATGAACATAGGGAAAAGTAGTTAGCAACACCAGATTGACAAGAAAATAAAGCCCCAGATACCAATAGATCGCCTTATTTGGCCGGGCCAGTTGTTTAAGCGCTGTTTTTATTTTTAGCGCATTTTTTTTTTGTTTATTATTGTTGCTTTTCATGAAAGGTACCTCAAATGGATTTGCAGATACAAGCCAGAACCGGCCAGTTGCTTTTAACTGAGTATAACACAAAGCTGGGAAAGGATCACGCGACAAACAGCAATTCTACAATTAGACGGTGCGCTCAGTCATGAGTGCAACGTTTTGTTGACTGCCATTAATAACATTAATACAGCATTACAAAGTCCGTGAACCAAACCCCTTGATTATCGGTTACAATGTTGTTAATTAAATAATTAACGATCTGGAGGAAAAGAAATGTTAAAGAGAAGTCGTATTTTTGTATTAATGGCCTTAATCGCCACCATGATGTTTGTCAGTGCCTGTACGCCGGCAACAACCGGAAGTACCCAATCAGGTGACAGTAACGAACCAAATGCAGTGGTGACAGCTACCAATGAGTATTTTGCCAACATGCCTGAAGACATCAATAAAATTGATCAGGTTGCCTTTATCGATAAGGTAAAAGCTGGCGAAGAGATGACTATCATCGATATTCGCAGTGCCGATGCTTATGCCGAGGGACATGTAAAGGGAGCCCTTAGTATGCCATGGGGTCCCAACCTGGCTGAAAATCTGAATAAGATTCCTGCTGATAAGCCGGTTATGATCTATTGTGTTACCGGACAAACCGCAGGACAGACGGTGTTACTTTTAAACCTGGCCGGATTTGAGACAAAATCGGTAAATCTTGGTTATAAGCTGGGGATTTCCAAGGTTGAAGGTGTTGATGCCGTGATTGAAACAACCCCCAACGCTTTTGATGATTCTGTGAAAACGGTAATTGATCCTGATATTCAAGAAGCCATTGTTGCTTATTATGCCGGTCTGACAGATGTGAAGGATACTAAATATGCCAACTACAAAATTACCGAGGATGATGCGAAAGCCGCGATGGATGCCAAAGACGAAACCATCACCTTCCTGGATGTCAGAAAAGCAGAAGATTTTGCCAAAGGCCATATTGAAGGCGCAGCCAACATTCCTTTTGGTAAAGGCATGGAAACTGAGTTTGATACCCTGCCAACTGACAAAACCATTATTGTCTATTGTTACACCGGACAAACCGCCGGACAGACCGTAGCGGGACTACGATTACTGGGCTATGATGCCGTATCCCTCAATTCTGGCGCTGGAACAGCTGCTACCGGAACCGCTGGTTGGGTGAACAAAGGCTACCCACTGGTTACCAATTAATTGATCATTCAGATACTAAATATGAAGTGGCATCTTGCCACTTCATGTTTGTTTTAACCTAATAGGAGGTAAAGTTATGGATATTTCCAATCGAGTCGACATTCCCAAAACAATTGATATAAGTAAAAAGCAACGCGTACAGCCTTATATTGGTCTGGTTTTATTAATTGCAGTTATTCTTTTCGGGGCTCTCAAAAGCAATGTGGATCAGAAACTGACCTTGTTTCTAATCACTGGTTTAGCACTGGGTTACATTTTAACGCGGTCTCGCTACGGTTTTGCTGGCGGATTTAAACGGATTTATGTGACTGGCGAAGGCAGTCTCAGTACCGCACTGCTGGTAATGTTTGCTATTTCTATGGTGCTGGCCGCTGGAATTCAGTTTTCTGCCACGATGATGGGGATCGATCCCCCGGGACTTAGTTCTGTCAAGTTTTTAAATGTTTCCGTTCTATTGGGTGGTTTTCTCTTTGGTATTGGCATGATGTTAGCCGGGGGCTGTGCTTCTGGGACACTTAGTGACTTAGGCGAAGGAGCCGGCCGGTCGATGATCGCGATGACGACCTTTGTGCTGGGCTCTCTGCCCGGACTGATGGCCCAGGATGCCTTAAACAATTCCGCCATCGGACAGATTGGGATGAAGCTTTATCTGCCGGATGTGATGGGCTATGTGGGAGCGGTGATCTTCTCAGTCGCACTTCTGGGTATACTCTATCTGGTAGTACGTAAGTATGAGAATTTCCGCAAAAAAGAAGGCTACTATGAAAAGACCGTTTATGAAGATCAGGAATTGCCTATTCCTAATAAAGAACCGTTTAAACTATTTAGTTATGCCACTTTTCATAAAATTTTTGTACAACGTTGGAGCTTTATGACTGGCGGTATTTTGTTGGCGATTATGTTTGGATTCATCTTAATCTCAACCGGACATAGCTGGGGCGTGACCGGACCGTTTGTGACCTGGGGCGTGGCTTTCTTACAGATGTTTGGGATTCATTTTACGGCACCGGTTTTTGCAGACTATGTAGCAACTGCCAATGGTGGAATCTTAAATGATCCCGGTTCCTTGCGAAATATCGGTATTATTCTAGGTGCGGCCATCGCTTTTCTTCTGGCAGGACGCTTCGCATTTGACCGACACTTTAAATTAAAAGATGTTATTTATTACTTAATCGGTGGTTTTTTAATGGGCTTTGGTGCCAGACTGGCTGGTGGTTGTAATATCGGTGCCCTGTTTTCAGGAATTGGCAATTTTTCACTTTCCGGATGGGGATTCTTTGTGACACTGGCTCTGGGTGGATTTTTAGCCCTGAAAGTCTTTGCTGGAAAAGTTAATATTATTCCCCCGGACCGACATCAGAAATAGTAGCTTGGCAGAAAAACATAGAACGTTGTAAATGCAAAAAATCTACATATAAGGAGAAGACAAATGGGTAAAAAAGTAGTTATTATCGGTGGTGTTGCTGGAGGTGCTTCAGTAGCGGCGCGAACACGAAGACTGGATGAATCCGCAGAGATTATTATGTTTGAAAAAGGACCAAACGTATCCTTTTCAAATTGTTGTTTGCCCAATCACCTCAGTGGTATGATTGAAAATAGTGAAGATCTGGTGTTGATGACACCGGATGTCTTTAAAAAACAATATAATATTACCGCCCGGGTTAACCAGGAAGTTGTTGGGATCAAGCCTGAGCAGAAGACCGTTCAGGTTAAGGATCTGCTGGCCGGGAAAGAATATGAAGAAAGCTATGATGTCCTGTTTATGGCACCTGGGGCCAACCCAATCGTACCTAAAATTTCTGGTTATGACAAAGCCCATGTTTTTTCGGTCAAAAATGTGGTAGATATTGATAAGATCAATAAGTTTGTTCAGAATGGCGTCAAAGATGTGGTTGTTGTCGGTGGTGGCTTTATTGGAGTAGAGGTTGCCGAAAACCTGAAACTGGCAGCGGCTGGTTTTAATGTTACCCTGGTAGAAAAAGCTGATCAGATCATGTGTACCCTCGATTACGACATGGTCCAGATTCTCCACAAAGAGCTGATGGACAATGGGGTAGAACTGATTTTAGAAGATGCCATTGCGACCATTGGTGACGATGCAGTCGTTTTGGAATCCGGAAAAACGCTAAAAGCCCAGGCCGTGGTAATGGCCATCGGGGTCACTCCAGATACCCGACTGGCCCAGCAAGCCGGACTTGAAATTGGTGAAACTGGAGCGATACTGGTGAACCACCACTATCAGACCAGTAACCCAAACATCTATGCGGTAGGTGATGCTGTTGAAGTGTATCATCAGTTGACCCACAAGAAAACAAAGTTGGCGCTCGCTGGCCCAGCTCAGAAACAGGCCAGAGCGGCTGCCGATCATCTGTATGGGATACCAACCCGAAATAACGGCGTTATTGGTTCATCCTGCATCAAGATTTTTGAAATGAACGTGGCCTCTACCGGTTTAACTGAATCCATGGCAAAAAGATGCGGTATTCCCCATGACATGGTTTACTTGATTCCCAGCGATATTGTTGGCATCATGCCTGATGCGAATCCCTTCTTTTTTAAACTGGTTTATGAAGTGCCTACCGGAAAGGTGATCGGGGCCCAGGCTGTCAGTCGGGGTAATGCCACCAAACGGGTGGATGTCGTTGCCGGGATGATTTCCATGGGTGCTACCTTAGAAGATCTTAAAGAACTGGAGCTCTGCTATGCACCAGCCTTTAGTACTGCTAAGGATCCAGTAAATTTTGCCGCCATGGTTGCCCTCAATATTCTCAATGGCGATTATAAGCAGGTACCGGTGACCGCGGCTCGACAATTGGTAGAAAGCAATGCCTTTATCATCGATGCCAGAGAACCGGATGAATATCAAAAAAGTCATCTGATCAATGCAGTAAATATCCCCTTAAGTCAATTCCGTCAGCGACTGGCTGAGATTCCCAAAGATCAACCCGTTTACATCCATTGCCGTAGCGCCCAACGTAGCTACAACATGGTTCGGGCGCTGGGACAGCTGGGTTTTGACAATATTTTTAATATTTCAGGTTCCTTCCTGGGAATTTGTACCTATGAATATTTCAATGATCAGATAAAGAATCGCAAACCCATTGTAACGAACTATAATTTTTGTTAAGATAAGACTTAAATAAACAACAGGCTAAAGGCCCAGAAATCAGGAGGACGCATGCAGAACAAGAAGGATTTTGACAAAAACCATCGGATGCTGACGCTTTTGACCTGGGCCTTTATTTTTCTGGTTTGGTTTATCATTACCCGGTTTAATCTCGTTTCAAGCCTGATTGTGCCATCACCCGGGGAAGTGGTCCAGACCTTTTTTGCGATTATTAAAGACGGTTATAATGGTATCAGTCTATGGGAACATCTGGGCATCAGTCTGTTTCGGCTTTTTATTGCTTCAGTATTGGCCATTGTTACGGCTGTGCCACTGGGATTATTTAGCGGCTACTTCAGTAAGTTTGGAGCGATTGTGGATTCCGTCGTACAGTTTTATCGACCATTGCCGCCACTGGCTTATTATGTAGTGCTTATTCTCTGGTTGGGGATTGATGAGTCATCTAAAATTACGCTTTTATATCTGGCTGCATTTGCGCCTATTTACATTGCCTGTGTGTCGGCGGTGTCCAATATCCGGGTTGAGTATCTGCTCAGTGCCAAGTCTCTGGGAGCCAGCGGTAAGGATTTGTTTTTTCAGATCGTTTTTCCGGCCTGTTTGCCGGATATTTTCACCAGCATTCGGACGGCGGTGGGGGTAGCCTATACCACCTTGGTATCGGCGGAGATGATTGCGGCCACATCCGGTCTGGGCTGGATGGTTATTGATGCTTCCCGGTATTTAAAAAGTAGCGTGATTTTTGTTGGCATTATCATTATGGGGATATCAGGAGTCCTAATTGATCAAGGGCTGAAGGCCCTGGAAAAGAAAATTGTCTTTTGGAAGGGATATCAATAGGAGGTTAGGAAATGAAAAGAGTAATAAAGAATAAGGTCTGGGTGCTGGCAGTGCTGGTAATCATGGTTGTAGTGGCAGGGCTGTTTAGCGGCTGTCAAAGTCAGAATGATGGGGGCGCCTTACCAAAGAAAGTGAATATCGGTTATCTGCGGGTACCCAATGATGAGACGGTGAGTAAGACACGCGATATCTTTGACGCTTATTTTAATGAACTGGGTGTACCCTATGAGTTTATCGTTTTTGACTCTGGCGTAGATGCCAACAAGGCTCTGGCGTCTGGCAGTATCGACTTTGCCACCATGGGAAACACCAATGGGATTATTGCTTTGTCCCGGGGTATTGATGTGGAACTGATCTGGATTCATGAGGTGCTGGGGGAAATCGAAGGTCTGGCGGTGAAGAATGGCTCTAATATCACTAAACCAGAAGACCTGGTCGGTCAGAAGATTGCCACCCCTTTTGCCAGTACCGCTCATTATAGTCTGCTTAATTATTTAAAAGAAGCCGGCATAAAAGATCAGGTGCAACTGCTTGACATGCAAACATCGGAAATTGTGGCCGCCTGGGAGCGGGGTGATATTAACGCTGCTTATACCTGGCAACCCACCCTCGGTGATCTCGAAAAAAATGGCAGCATCCTGGTTAGCAGTGCAGAGATGGCAAAAAAAGGCTATGTCACAGCTAATGTCTGTCTGGTTCGAAAAGAATTTTCTAAAAACTATCCGGATCTGGTCGCCGGTTTTGTAAAAGGCCTCAGTGAAGGTGGAGATCTTTACCGCAGCAATCCGCAGGAAGCGGCCGAAAGTGTAGCGGCTGAACTGGGTATCACCGCCGAAAATGCTTTGATGCAGATGACCGGTTCAATCTGGCTGACGCCGGAGGAACAACTGGGATCAGATTATATGGGGTCTGTCGGTAAGCCCGGGAATTTTTCTAAAATCATGAAAGATACTGCGGATTTTCTGCAAAGCCAGAAATCCATTGACAATTCACCAAGCCAGGAAGAATTTGACGCTTTTATTAATTCAACGTATATTGAGATGTCATTAGAATAAGGATGGTTTAAGATGAAAAACGAGCTGATTATCGAAATTGACAATTTAACCGTGGATTACCCCAACGAAAACGAACCCGTCCGCGCCCTGGATGGGGTAAATCTGAAGATCAATCAGCATGATTTCATCTGTGTCTTGGGACCTTCGGGTTGCGGAAAAAGCACCCTGCTTAATGTTATTGCCGGGTTTACCCTGCCGAGTGAGGGCACCTTTTTAATGCAGGGTCAGCCGGTTTCAGGGCCGGACCGTCAACGGGGTGTGGTTTTTCAGTCGGCGTCTCTTTATCCCTGGATGAGTGTCCGCAAAAATGTCGAGTTTGGCCCTAAAATAAAAGGGCTTCCCAAAGACGAGATCACCCGGATTGCCAACCATTATCTGACCCAGGTGCATCTGCTGGAGGTGGCCGATCAGCCGCCCTTTCAACTGTCCGGGGGGATGAAACAGCGGGTGGCGCTGGCCCGGGCACTGGCCAATGAGCCAGCGATTCTGCTACTGGATGAACCCTTTGGCGCTTTGGATGCACTGACCCGGATTCATATGCAGCAACTGGTGCGAAAAATCTGGAAGGATGATCAGAACACCATTTTTATGATCACCCATGATGTGGACGAAGCCCTGTCGCTGGGCACCCGCCTGCTGGTGATGTCCAAAAGTCCCGGCACCATTATTCAGGAATTTACCGTCGATTTTTGTGACCGGGTTGATAAACGCACCGGACGGGTTCAAGTGGATGCAAGCTATTTGGCCCTGAAAGAAGAAATCCTGGATTTGATTGACGTTTAAAGAACCGGTCAAGTCCCCAATCATTCACCAGATTAAGACAAAAGAGGAAATGACCATGATACCATTTAATATGCCCCTTTATTTGGGAACCGAAATAAAATATATAAAAGCGGCCATCACTAAAAATCATCAGATTGGTGGGGATGGCCCTTTTACGAAAGCCTGTTCGGACTGGTTGTGTCAAAACGCCCAGATCCCCGGGGCTTTTTTAACGAACTCCGGCACCGCGGCTCTGGAAATGACGGCCCTGCTGGCCGGCATCAAGCCCGGAGATGAGGTGATCATGCCGGCCTTCACCTTTGTGACCACCGCCAATGCCTTTGCCCTGCGCGGTGCCACCATTGTCTTTGTTGATATCCGGCCGGATACCTTAAACATTGACGAAACCTTGATTGAAGCCGCTATCACGTCCCGCACGAAGGTGATGGTGCCGGTCCATTACGGTGGCATTGGCTGCGAGATGGATGCGATTATGGCTATTGCCAGACGCCACGATCTGTTGGTGGTGGAGGATGCGGCGCAAGGTGTGATGGCCAGCTACAAAAATAAAGCCCTGGGAAGCATCGGAGATCTGGGCTGTTACAGCTTCCATGAAACCAAAAACTACACCATGGGGGAAGGTGGCGCCCTACTGATTAATCGCGAGGATCTAATCGAGCAGGCCACAATTATCCGCGACAAGGGCACCAACCGCCATGATTTTCTGGCGGGCCGGGTGGACAAATATTCCTGGGTCGATCTGGGTTCCTCCTATTTACCCAGCGAACTCAACGCGGCTCATCTTCTGGCTCAGCTGGAAGCCGCCGAAATGGTTAACCAGCAGCGGCTGAACCTGTGGCAGCACTATTATGAACGGTTAAAACCGCTGGTTGCGGCTGGCTATATTGAGCTGCCGGTAGTGCCGAATCACTGCCAGCATAATGGTCATCTGTTTTATATCAAAACCGCCAGTCAGCAGGAACGGAATGATCTGATTCACTGGCTCAAGCAGCATCAGATCTGTACCGCCTTTCACTATACCCCCCTCCATGAAACCCCCGGCGGCCAGAAATTCGGACGCTTTCACGGTGCCGACCGCTTTACCAGCAACGAAAGCCTGCGGTTGCTGCGGCTGCCATTATACTTTAGCCTTTCGGAGCCAGAGCTGGAGCGGGTGGTCGCAGAAATTGTCGCCTTTTATAAACGTTAACCCTGCAAGATATCGGCGATATTGTCGTAAAATCGGCATCAGAAATGTTTGTTGAGACTAAATAAAAGACTTGACGCGGTAACTGGTTAGTTGTATACTAGGCATACAATTAAATCAGAAATAGAGGTGGCTGGCATAGCAATGCCGGCATAATAGGGAAACAGGTGAAAATCCTGTACGGTACCGCCGCTGTATAAGAGGAGTTTTTCCAGGAATACCACTGATCATTTGGGAAGGTAGGAAAAATGAAGACGCTTGAGTCAGAAAACCTGCCTGTGTGGATATTCTTTTATTCTGCGTGATTACAGAATAGGTGAAGAACAAAGAAAGGCGTAGCGATGCCATTTCTTTGTGTTTTAAATTCAGCATAAATACGGAGCTGCAGTTGTCATTATGATAACTGCGGTTTTTTTATTTAGAAAAAAATGGAGGTAAATTTTGGAAAGAATAGCGATTTATGGTAAAGGGGGAATTGGAAAATCAACCACGGTGTCCAATCTTTCCGCGGCTTTGGCCCAAAAAGGGTTAACAGTGATGCAGATCGGGTGTGATCCTAAATCAGATTCAACCATCAACCTGACTGGCGGAAAACGCATCCCGACAGTGCTGGAAGTGATTCGGGATAAGGATAAAGCTACGAGACTTTCTGATCTTGTTTTTACTGGCAGTGGCGGGGTCCTCTGTGTCGAAGCCGGTGGACCAAAACCTGGAATCGGCTGTGCCGGTCGGGGAATTATTGCGGCCTTTGAAAAACTGGCTGAATTGAAAGCCGATGATGTTTATAAACCGGATGTTGTCATTTACGATGTGTTGGGAGATGTGGTCTGTGGCGGTTTTGCCATGCCGATCCGTAATGGTTATGCCGACAGCGTTTGCATTGTGACTTCGGGAGAAAGCATGTCGCTTTATGCCGCCGATAATATTGCTGCTGCGGTGCGATCTTTTGGTTCCCGGGGATATGCCAGTCTGAAGGGGTTGATCCTCAATAAGAAGGGGATTGTCAATGAAGCGGCTATTGTTGCTCAGTCCGCCCGGGAAATTGACACCGTAATTCTCCACACGATTGAACGCGATCCACTGGTGCAACAGGCCGAAGCCTTACATCAAACCGTGATTGAGGCCTTTCCGGAAAGCCCTCAGGCGCGATCCTATGCGGCGCTGGCGGATAAATTGTTTGACTGTGAAAAAACCGCCGGGAGGGCAGCAGCATGCGTTTAAACAGACTGTCAGAAATTAACCATAATAAGGATATTTATGGGGCGTCGGCGGCTATTTCCTGTGGGGTTTTTTGTCCAACCTTCGGGGTGGTCGTAGCAGCGCCGCTGATCAGAGAAGCGGCTGTCCTGGTCGTCGGAACGGCTGAATGCACCTGGTATGCCCGAAACAGTTGCATCTACCACAGTGAAGAACCAGGATACGAGCGGTTTTATGCCGGTGTCTTTGAAGACACCGATATTATTTTTGGCAGTCGCGATGGCATCCTGACAGCTTTGCTGCAGATCGCCAAAGATCCCCGGATACGATGTATTTTTTTAGTCAGCACCTGCATTCCTGAAATTATCGGTGAAGATCTGGAAGCCATTGGTCAAGCCGCCGAAAAGGAATGTGGGATTCCGATTCTGCCCATTCATGTGGCCCATTATGACCGAAACTGCAATGAATTTGGGGTGGCGGTGTCCCAGACCATGAAAGCAATGGTTCGGCTGATGAAACCGCAAACGGTCAAACCGGGAACGGTTAATCTGCTGGGACGAAATTTTCATGCCGGAATCGAAGGCTCTCTGAAGGATTCGGAACTGCTGGGACTGCTTACGCAAAACGGGATTACGCTTCATCTGATCATTCCGGAACCCTGTAACATTGAAGCCCTTCAGAGCGCCCCGGCGGCGGCCCTGAATATCGTCACCAGCGAGGTCGGTCGGGAACTGGCAATGGCCTTGGAAGACCAGTTTGGCACTCCCTACGTTTTCTTTGAACCCTCTTTTGAGCTGGATAAGATCCGATCAGGTTACCAGCAGCTGGCAGGACATTTGGGTATCTCGATTCAAAAAATAATTGAAAAAGCTCATCAAAACGCCGTTTCGCAGCTGCAAGAGGCGCGGCAGGTGCTGGCCGGAAAAAGCTTTGTCAATGGTGGTCGGCCGCCGGATGCCTTTGAAGCGGCGGCATTTCTGACCTCCCTGGGAATGGTGCCACTGCTGATTAACGCCTATCGGCTCACGGATAACAGTCAGGAGCAGATTGATCGGATTCTCGATCAGGGTTGGGATCCCTA
>Ga0163223_100469_pt1 | contig 13050 bp, 11 predicted proteins | sample MSEWel2016_02_17_2_FD_113147 | JGI IMG/M metagenome (GOLD analysis project Ga0163223, IMG submission 113147) | Subsurface microbial communities from deep shales in West Virginia, USA - MSEEL Well Study Marcellus 5H_2016_02_17 ...
ACCAATCGAGTACGTCTGATACACCCCAACCGCCCATCGAACCATCAATCCTTTTGCAATGGGAGCAGCAAATGATAAAACTGGGTGAAGACGCCCAATCGATAATGGAAAAAGCCGATCATGTCAGCAGTGAAGCACTAATTGTTGTGGAGCGAGCCAGTGCCGGTGAGTTTATTGGGGCAAGAGGCGATCCCGGGATTCCTGGGCCTCAAGGCAGTACTGGTGAAGTTGGGGCGCAAGGTCCGCCCGGCATTCAAGGCCCCAAAGGTGATCCGGGTGATGCTGGCCCCCAGGGCGTTCCGGGAAATCAAGGACCAAAAGGCGATAAGGGCGACAGTGGCCTTCAAGGTCCGGCTGGCGATAAAGGTGATCCTGGGTCACAAGGCCCTCAAGGGCTACCGGGAGAAACTGGTGCCCAAGGAGAACCCGGCTTGCAAGGGCCAAAAGGCGATCCCGGCATTGATGGACAACCAGGAGAACAAGGCCTGAAGGGTGACAAAGGCGACCCTGGAATCCAAGGACCACCCGGTGAAAAAGGAGATCAAGGACTTCAAGGGTTGCCGGGTCTGACCGGTGAAGCTGGTCCTCATGGCGATCAAGGCATTCCAGGTATCCAAGGACCTCCCGGCGCAAAAGGGGATCAAGGGATTCAAGGCTTGCAGGGTTTGACAGGTGAAACGGGACCTCAGGGTGAGCCAGGTCTTCAAGGTCCCAAGGGTGATAAAGGTGATCCTGGAATTCAAGGACTACAGGGTCTGACGGGAGAAACGGGTCCTCAAGGTCCGAAAGGTGATCAGGGCGTTCAGGGAATCCAAGGTCTGCCCGGCGCAAAAGGTGATCAAGGGATCCAAGGACTGCAGGGTTTGACCGGTGAAGCCGGACCACAAGGTGAACCGGGCATTCAGGGACCTAAAGGCGATCCGGGTGATCCCGGAATTCAGGGTCCGATTGGTGAACAAGGGATTCAAGGGATTCCAGGCGAAAAGGGCGATACCGGTGATGTGGGTCCGATTGGTCCAGCGGGTGCTGCCGGTTATTCCCCGGTCAAGGGGGTGGACTATTTCACTGAAGCTGATAAAGCCGCCTGGTTTGATCCTTTGGGAACACGGCTGGACGCAGCTGAATCTGCGATTGACTCCATCACAACCCAATTGGGTACCCTCAATGATCAATTGGAAGGAGCGTTAAATGGCTACTAAAACCTTAAGTGAAAACATTCAAACGGCCATCACTGATCTTTCCAATATTAAAACCTCGCTGATCGGCAAAGGCGTCGCCATTCCATCCGGGACCCCCACTAATAGCTATTCAGGACTGGTTGATAGTCTGCTAATCGGTACCCCGGCCAGTGCGGAGTTTAATATTCATTTTGGCGATACCGCCCCGGAAGATACCACCAAGCTATGGGTCAAAACCACTCCGGTTACAAACATCAAACTGGACTGTGAAATATCCAGTGTCCTCAATGCGACCACCAGGGTGAATGATATCCTTGATGCGGCCACCAATGAAATTGTCAGTGGCGTCGGTGGTTGTGCTGAGCGGGTTGGTAATCTGGTTTATCTCTTAGGAGCCTATACCATGAGTCCGAAGATCCTGACTTATAACCTGGACACCCTCGTAACCGTATCCACGGGTGTGGCGATGCCATCCAATTACTTTAGATATGCAGCCACGGGGCTGGTTGGCGATTTCATCTATTTATTGGGCGGACTAAAGTATTCAACCATGTCACTGGACATCTACAAATATGATATCCTTGAAAAAACGATGACAAAGCTTGCGATTGCCATTACTAATGATGGCAATCATGGCTGGCAGTCATTTGCCTATGCGACAGTTGGAACGCGGATCTATCTATTTGGTGGCTATAATTCAAGCAGTTTTTCCAACTCCTATATTGTTACGAAAGCGTATTACTTTGATACGGTATCACAGACATTTACCATGATTGCGGCGCCATCCAATCATTTTATTGAAGCGGGTACCGCGGTTATTGGGACGGACATTTATCTGATCGGCGGTCGCAATTCAAGCGGCACTGCAACAACACGGATTACTAAATATGATACCCTTCTTGATACCTATACGATCGTGGCATATTTACCTGCAGCATACACGAATTGTCGAGCCGCAGCTGTTGGGACGGATATTTACATTTACTGGGATAAAAGCATTTTTAAGCTGGATACCCTGACGAATACCCTTTCAACGGTTTCAAGCGTACTGGCTTGGGAGTTTAATGGCGGCACCATTATTTCTTATGGCACCGACATTTTTTATTTCTGCGGCAGTGGTGCTGCCAACCGGGTGATAAAAACCACTGCTGATGTCACTTTGGAATCGAACCATCTGCTGATTTCCAGTCTCACATCCGGTCATCGGGTTGCACTTTTTAACCAGCATGGCATTGATATAAAATTGCCAGTGTCAAATGTGTTTATGGGAGATGTAAACAACAAAGCTCAAAAAGTCAATGCCTACTATTATAATAACGCCCAGTGGAATCTGATTTAAAACAATTGTAAAGCCTTCGGGCTTTTTTTATAGAGAAAAATACATTTAAAGGAGAACAAGAAAAATGGAATATCTTGATAAGATTAAATTAGTCGTCGCCGTGGCCTTCACGGCCCTTTCCGGTTGGTTAGGGATGTTGGCCGTGCCGGTCATCTTGCTTTTTGTCCTGGCTACCTTTGATTATATCACCGGACTGGCAGCAGCCAAGTACCGGGGCAATAAGATTTCAAGCTACAAAGGCTTTCAGGGCATCATGAAAAAAGTCTGCCTGTTTTATCTGATTGCCGTGGGTGCGATTCTCGATTACACCTTACTCTATGCCAGTCAGTATATTGGCGTCGATGCAAAAGTCAATTTTGTCATCGCATCCTTTGTCTCCGTTTGGTTGATATGTAATGAGATTATTAGTATTCTGGAAAACATGAAAGATATGAATGTCAATTTTCCACCATTCTTAGAAAAGTTGACCCAGAATATCCGTACCCAGATGGAGAATGAATCTGAAGGTAAAATTCAATCTGATACAGAAGATAAAAAGTCGGGCAATGAAACCGGAAGTAGTAACAGCTAAGATTTAAAAACAAAAACAGAGGAAATGGTCAGTGATCATCGCCTCTGTTTTTTTATTGGAGGAAAGAATGACGACTGCAGAAAAAGATCGAATCCATGAAATGCGGCTTTTGGGTCTTAGCTATTCACAAATTTCTAATGAGCTCAATATTTCAGAAAACACCATCAAATCCTATTGTCGGCGCCATAATCTCGGAAAGACTATGACAAAGAAATCCACCGGTATTATTGATGAAAAAGATGTCTGCAAACAATGTGGGAAACCCATCAAGCAAAGTTCAAAAGGGAAGCATAAAAAGTTTTGTACTGAAGAATGCCGCCGACTCTGGTGGAAAGCCAATGATGCCTACATCCAGAGAAAAGCATATTATGCCCTAGTTTGCCATGGCTGCGGTAAAACATTTAAGAGCTATGGCAATTCAAAGCGAAAATTTTGCAGCCATTCCTGTTATATCAAATATCGGTTTAAAGAAAAAGCTGAGGAGACACCATGACAAAAGAACAATTTGACCAGGAAAAGAGTTATCGCATTTCAGTCATTTTATCAAAAGAACTGATGAGTAAAGGTCTTATCACAAAGGAAGAATATGACCACATCGATACGATGCTGCTAGAAAAATATAAGCCCATCATTTCGAGCTTATAATGGCTTAATGACTTGCTTTGTATCAAAATCAGAGCTAACATCACAGGTAGAAAGGAGTGACAAAATGATGCGAAAAGTTATTAAAATTGATCCTGTCGCAATCAAGCTACCGGCCAAAAAGCGGGTAGCAGCGTATGCCAGAGTTAGTAGTGGAAAAGATGTTATGCTTCATTCGTTATCTGCTCAGATTAGCCATTACAGTGAAACCATTCAGAGTCGCCCGGATTGGCAGTATGCCGGTGTTTATGCCGATGAAGCAGTAACGGGAACCAAGGATAATCGAGCGGAGTTTCAAAAAATGCTGACAGCGTGTCGGAATAAAAAAATCGATCTGATTATCACTAAGTCCATCTCACGGTTTGCACGAAATACCGTGACCTTACTGGAAGTGGTCCGGGAACTAAGTAGCCTTAATATTGAAGTTTATTTTGAAAAAGAAAATATTTACAGCCTAAGCGGGGATGGTGAGTTGATGCTCACTATCCTCGCTTCTTTTGCGCAGGCGGAAAGTTTGTCAGTGAGTGAAAACTGTAAGTGGCGCATTAGAAAGGGATTTCAGGAAGGCGAGCTGGTTAACCTTCGGTTTATGTTTGGTTATCGGATTTCTAGGGGTCTGATAGAGATTAATGAAGAACAGGCCCAGATAGTTCGAATGATTTTTGATGACTACCTTGGTGGAATGGGATGTACTCAGATTGCTAAAAAGCTCAGAGAACTTGATGTTAAAAGAATCAGAGACGGAATCTGGACGGCTGAACGGGTCGGTGAAATATTAAAAAATGAGAAATATGCTGGAAACTCGCTTGCACAGAAAAAATTTATTTGTGACCATTTATCAAAAAAACTCGTCACCAATTGGGGGCAGCTTCCAAAGTATTACGCAGAAAATACCCACCCGGCCATAATCGATCAAGAGACCTTTGACAAAGTACAGATTTTATTAGCGAAAAAGCGAAAAACATCGGGGAAGAAAGAGAAGGCTGTTTATGCTTTTACTGAAAAAATAGTATGTGACAAATGCGGGAAGCATTACAACCGGAAACCCACCCATGGATATGTGTATTGGAACTGCCGAACCTATTTGCATTTTGGAAAATCAGTCTGTCATACTAAGCAGATACCTGAAGAAATACTCCTACAGGTTTCAGCTGAGGTCTTAGAACTGGACCATTTTGATGAAGAAATTTTTCATCAGCAGATCAAAGAGATCCGGGTGCCGGAGGATTTTAAATTGAACTTTGTTCTTCACAACGGACATACAGTCGAAAAAGAATGGCAGAATAAATCAAGAAAAAACAGCTGGGATGATAAAAAGCGGCAGGAAGCCAGAGAACGACAAAGTCTGATAATGGAAAGGGGGATGGCAAATTGAATGGTGCAAGAAATGTAAGATCCGTTACGGTTATTCCGGCAACTCCTGAATTATTTATGCAGATCGATGAAAATCCTTCCAGAAAAAAGCGGGTGGCTGCATATGCCAGAGTATCAACTAATTTAGAAGAACAGCAAAGCAGTTTTGAGGCTCAGCTGGATTATTACACGAAGTATATAAAAGGTAAAGAAGAATGGGATTTTGTAGAGGTTTATACGGATGAGGGAATCTCAGCAACGAGTACCAAAAAGCGTGATGGCTTCAACCGCATGATTAAGGATGCGCTGGATGGAAAGATCGATTTAATTGTTACGAAGTCAGTTTCTCGATTTGCCAGAAATACAGTTGATACGCTGACAAATGTTCGATTACTAAAAGAAAAAAACATCGAAATCTACTTTGAGAAAGAAAATATTTACACTCTCGATAGCAAAGGGGAGCTATTAATCGCCATAATGTCAAGTTTGGCTCAAGACGAAAGCCGCTCAATTTCAGAAAATGTGACGTGGGGGAAACGAAAAAGTTTTTCTGACGGAAATATTTCCCTACCTTACAAGAGCTTCTTAGGATATGTAAAAGGGGAGAATGGATTGCCGCAGATAGTTGAAGATGAAGCAATGACAATTCGACTTATTTATAAGCTCTTTCTGGAAGGTCACACGCCATCATCCATTGCCAAACAGTTGATGTCATTAAACATTTTAAGCCCAACGAAAAGACAAAAATGGCCGGTGTCAACGGTGATCAGCATTCTTAAAAACGAAAAATACAAGGGCGATGCAATACTGCAAAAACGCTACACGACGGACTTCTTGACTAAAAAAACAAAAACAAATGAAGGGGAAGTTCCTCAATATTATGTTGAAAACAGTCACCCAGCTATCATTCCACCAGAAACCTTTGGCCTGGTGCAGGAAGAGTTTGCGAGAAGAAAATCAAAAGGCGGATATACAGCTTGTCAAAGTTGTTTCTCCAGCCGGATTATTTGCGGCGATTGTGGTAGTGCCTATGGTAGCAAAGTCTGGCATGCGGGCAGCAAATATCAGCATACTGTCTGGCAGTGTAATAACAAGTTTAAGGAAAAAGACAAATGCAGCACACCGCACTTATATGATGAAACCATTAAAAAAATATTCGTGGAAGTCATGAATCACCTTATTAAAAATAAAGCAGAGATTTTTGAGAATTACCGCCTTATGATTGAGAAGCTAACAGATTGTCAGAATTTAGAGGAAGAACTGAAGAAAGTCAATGAGGAATGCAGCTCCATTGAAATGATGGTTGATGCCTTTGTCAGTGAAAACACCCGGGTAGCGATGGACCAGGAGGAATACCAGCGCCGGTACAACACCTATGCTGAGAGCTATGATAAACTTCGCAATCGCCATATGGCCTTAACCGAAGAAATCAGAAAACGGGAGGCCCAGAAGAATCAGATTCATGACTTTCTGGGTATTCTTGAAAAACGCGACCAGCTACTCACAGAGTTTGATGAAACCCTCTGGCGTCGGACTATTTTAGAGATGGTTGTTCTCTCCAAGGATGAAGTCAACTTTCGGTTTAAAGATGGAGCGGAGATAAAATGGCCAATGAAAGGAATATGAGATGGCTGAAAATCGAGAAATCAAAACGATCACTAAAAGAAAGGGGATTTCACATCATCAACTCAAACGGGTCTGTGCCTATATTCGGGTATCAACTGGTCACGATCTGCAACTAAATTCACTGGAGAACCAGGAACAGTATTTTAAGCGTCTAATCACGTCACATCCGGATTATGAGTTTTGTGGCATCTATTCAGATGCTGGGGTATCCGGTGTTAAGAATGATCGCCCTGCTTTTAATGCCATGATGGAGGCGGTAAGAAATCAGGAAATTGATTTAATCATAACAAAAACCATATCACGGTTTGCCAGAAATACGATGTTTCTGCTGGAAACAATCCGGGAATTAAAACAACTAAACGTTGGTGTTGTTTTTGAAGAAAACCACATTAATACCCTTAATGCTGAAGGGGAGTTAATGCTGACAGTTCTTGGGTCTCTTGCTGAAGCAGAACGAAAATCAGTAAGCCAGAACATCAAATGGTCCATTCAAAAGAACTACCAGGCAGGAAAGACGTTACACAGCCCGGACCGTGTCTTTGGCTACACTTCTGATAAAAATCGGAATCCTGTGATAAAGCCCGACGAAGCTGATATTGTCAGATTAATTTTTAAGCGCTATCTGTCGGGAATCACTGGTAATCAGATTGCAAAAGATTTTAATGAAGAAAAAGTACCGATTGAATTTAAAAGGGTTTGGACCTCGGAAAGAATCCTTCGGGTTATCTCAAATGAAAAGTATATGGGGGATTGCCTTCTTCAAAAATCGTTTGTTGATGAGAAAGGAAACCAGAAAAGGAATAAAGGACAAAAAAATAAATATTATGTGCGTGGTTGTTTCCCGCCAATTATCGATCAGGCGGACTGGTTTAAAGCACAGGAATTAAGAAAAACTCGTTCAAAAAAGACCTACCCATTTTCCGGCCGATTCATTTGCCCTTATTGTCTCCAAACCCTGATTCGCGTCACAGGTTTTAAGAAACAAATCTTTTGGATTTGCCAAACATATATGCATCAAGGAAAATCCGTTTGTAAGGGCGTTCGGCCAAAGGAAAAGATTTTAATAGAACTTTTGGAAGACCAGAATTTATTAAATACTGAAATGCAAATAATTGTAGAGGAGCAGTGTCATGGAAAAAACCATCACCCAAAAACCAAGAAAGATTTTTCGCTTAGACCCGTCAGCAAAGAGCAATGAAGAAGTTGAGGCTTGTGCAGATGAGACTAAAAAGAAGCTTCACGTCGCCGCCTATTGTCGGGTTTCCAGCGGAAGCAATGAGCAGGCATCCAGTTATGCAGCCCAGGTTGATTACTATAATCGATTGCTGCAGGAAAATGAGGATTATATTTTTTCAGGGATTTATGCGGATGAAGGAATATCGGGTACCAGCCTTAAAAAAAGAGAAGCCTTCAACCAAATGATGGCCGATGCCAGGGAGCACAAGTTCGAGATGATCATCACAAAATCGGTTTCCCGGTTTGGACGAAATACCCTGGATTGCCTTAACTGCATTCGGGAACTTAGTGAACTGGGGATTGATGTATATTTAGAAAAAGAAAACATCCATACCAACAAAAGCGAGGGGGAGGTGCTACTCACCCTGATTTTAGCGGTTGCTCAAAATGAAAGCCAGACACAATCGGACAATGTGAAATGGGGGATTCATAAGCAGTATGAGCGGGGCAACATCAAAAGCATTCCCAGTGGAAAGTTTCTGGGTTACGATAAAGATGATGAAGGCAATCTGGTAATAAATCAAGAGCAGGCGGTCATTGTCCGGCGCATTTATCAGGAATTTCTGGACGGCTATGGTGGGTATCAAATCGCAAAACGACTGACAGATGAAAAAGTACCAATGGCTTATGGTGGAAAAGGCTGGTGTCCAAGCCATATTAAAAAAGTATTGATCAATGAGAAATATAAAGGGGACACGCAGTTTCAAAAAACCTACAATACCTGCTGTTTGACCAAGAAACGAGCCAAGAATCAGGGCGAATTACCGAAGCCATATGTTGAAGATACCCATCCAGCGATTATTGAAAAACCAATCTGGGACCTGGTCCAGCTTGAATTTATGCGGCAAGAACAATACTGTAAAGATCATCACATCACAAATGGTCGATATCACAATCAAAGTGATCGCTTTCCTTTTGCCGGCAGAATCATCTGTGGAACCTGCAGCAGCACCTTTATGCAGCTGACTGATAATGAAGGTAAGAAATACTGGCGTTGTAAAACCTTTCAAGGGAAAAAGGGAACGCTGATTGAGGGGAGGATGTATACTCCGCCTCCGAGAAAGCTATGGGCCGATCGTTCCCAAAATATCCACTGGCTAAGCGATCAGTCTTCTAGAGAAATGTATTGTACCGATATTAAAGTAAAAGCCGAATTTATCGAAACACTATTCATAAACGCCTGGCACCACCTGGTAGATCATCCGGAAGAAATCACACCAAGCGGCGATGCTTTGAAGGCATATCGTGCGTGGGAGATGAAGCGCTTGTTAACCGAGTATGGGAAGATAGACGAAATTAAACCGGAGCTGGTTAGGCAAACATTGGATCACATCGGCGTTAATGAAAATGGGGAGACGGAGGTGATTTTTTTATGTGGGGTGAGGGTTTGAAAAAATAAAAAGCTCTTTCAAAACATTCTTCATAGGGGGACAATCGCCCCCTCTCGTCGGTATAATTTAGAAGCAGAATGTGGTATAATATGTAACCTAAAAAAGTAAAAAAAGGGGCTGTGAGTGTGAAAAACAGAACATATATTGCCATAGATTTGAAAAGTTTTTACGCTTCGGTGGAGTGTATCGAACGTCAGCTTGATCCACTGACCACAAACTTGGTGGTGGCCGACGCTGCTCGAACAGAAAAAACCATTTGCCTTGCGGTATCGCCGCCCCTGAAAACCCACGGTATTTCCGGTAGAGCAAGACTGTTCGAGGTAGTGCAGAAGGTGAAAGAAGCCAATGCCCAGCGACAGCGATACGCACCAAATCGCATTTTTACCGGTTCCTCTTATGATGATTCAGAACTTCAATCATCACCGGAACTGGAACTGGATTACATCGTAGCCTCGCCTCGCATGGAGCTGTATGTTGATTATAGCACACGTATTTACAATGTATATCTCAAATATATCGCTCCTGAAGATATTCATGTGTATTCCATCGATGAGGTTTTCATGGATGTGACAAATTATCTGAATACCTACAAGCTGACTGCTCGTGAACTGACCATGAAAATCATTCGGGATGTATTGAAAACCACGGGCATCACAGCTGCAGCGGGCATCGGTACAAATTTGTATCTCGCCAAGATTGCTATGGACATCGGAGCCAAGCATGTCAAACCAGATAAAAACGGTGTACGTATTTCAGAGCTTACCGAGATGAGCTATCGTCAATCCCTATGGGGCCATCGACCGCTTACCGATTTCTGGCGAGTAGGCAAGGCCACCGCCAAAAAGCTTGAGGCTCACGGCCTTTTAACTATGGGCGATGTGGCCAGGTGTTCCCTCGGGGAAATGGGGGATTTCTATAATGAAGCCCTGCTCTACAAGCTGTTTGGCGTAAATGCGGAGCTACTCATCGATCATGCCTGGGGCTGGGAACCATGCACGATTGCAGATGTTAAAGCCTATAAGCCAACCACTAACAGCATTAGCTCCGGCCAGGTCTTACAGTACCCTTATCCCGTCGATAAAGCCAGGCTCATCGTACGGGAGATGGCCGATCTTCTGGCCTTGAATTTAGTCGACAAGCAAATGGTAACGGATCAGTTGGTGTTAACAGTCGGTTATGACATCCAAAATTTGCAGGACCCAGAGCTCAGGCAATCTTATAAGGGTGAAGTCACCTCAGACCACTATGGCCGGCAGTTGCCTAAACATGCCCACGGCACCGAGAATCTTGGCAGGTACACGGCCTCGTCCAAGTACATAATTGATGCGGTTACAATGCTCTTCGACCGCATTATAGATAAGCGACTGCTGGTGCGCCGAGTGAATATAACCGCAAACCATGTCATCCCCGAAGCATCAGCGCCCAAAGCTGCTTCATATGAACAACTCGACCTTTTTACCGATTATGCTGCCTTGGAAAAGCAGCAGGCAGCGGAAGAAGCAGAGCTTGAAAGAGAGAAAGAGATGCAAAAATCCATCCTGGACATTAAGAAAAAATTTGGCAAGAACGCAATCCTCAAGGGTATGAATCTGGAAGAAGGGGCCACCACCAGGGATCGAAATGATCAGATCGGAGGACATAAAGCATAATGAGTTCATATGATGACATTATCCACCTGCCTCATCACGTTTCGCTTACCCGCACCCCGATGCCAATTACCGATCGAGCGGCGCAGTTTTCGCCCTTTGCAGCACTTACCAAATATGGGGATGCTATCATGGAAACAGCTCGGCTCACACGGGAGCGCAAGGAGCTTACTGAGGATGCCAAGAAAGAGATTGAATTGCGGTTGAATCTGCTGATCGAACAGATTGCCAGCCGGCCCCAAGTCTCCATCACCTACTTTCAGCCGGACGAGATGAAAGACGGTGGCAGCTATATCACCGTCGCTGGTATAGTCATAAAGATTGATGTTTATGATCATATAGTTGTGATGCTGGACAAAACCAAAATTCCTACAGAGAATATTTTTGAAATAAATGGGGAATTGTTTGCGGGGCTGGACTGAGTTATATGCGTTGCAGCTCTGGCTGATTCAAGTAACTTATAGAAATGAATCACGACCACACAGATTGAGACTTTAGTCAAACCCGATTACAAATCATTAATACCGCTAAAGGAAAAATAACCCCTGCAAAATTAATTTGTAAAGATATCATATGTGGAATCTGCGGCAGTACCTTTGTGCAGTTGACTGATAATGAAAGCAAAAAATATTTGCGATGAAAAACCTTTCAAGGGAAAAAAGAAACGCTGATTGAAGGGACGATGTATACTCCACCTCTGAGAAAGGTATGGGCCGATCGTTCCCAAAATATCCGCTGGCTAAGTGATCGGGCTCCTAGAGAAATATAATGTACTTATATCAAAGTTACGGCTAATTTTATCGAAACACTATTTATATACTTCTGGTACTTGCTGATAGACTATCCAGAAGAAACAAAACCGGAGCTGGTCAGATAAACTTTGGAACACATCTGTGTTGATGAAAATGGTGAAGCAGATGTGATTTTTTTATGTGGGGTGGGGGGTGAAAAAATAAACCTGAAAATGTTCAATCGCAGATGTCAGCAAAAAAATTGACATGACTTGAAATCGAATATCTGTAACGTTAGAATAAAGTAAAAAATTAGAAGAAATCTATTGACGGATAACACAGATACAACATTTTTATAAGATTAGGGATATTTGAACAAAGGAGATATGAATGGAATATAAAATTGGTGATGTTTCAAAATTTTTAAATATATCTGATCAGATGATTCGATATTATGAAAAACATGGTGTCATAAAGCCAAAACGTAAGGGTGACGGGAAATATCGCTATTATGATGCGATGGATATTTTTTGGCTTTATGAAGCAATGAAATATAAGGAATGGGATATCAATATTGCCGACGTAAAAGATATTATTTCTGATGGTTACTTTGATAAGTTAGGTGTTAAATTAAGGGATTTTTCTAAACAACTGAAGGATCAGATTAAAAATGAGGAGCTTCTTCTTGGAAGAATTATAGAAATCGAAAAGAGGCTGGCAGTCGGTCAATATAATATCGAAAATTTCTGGGTTGAACAAGTCCCCAGTATGTATAGATTTAATTCCAATATTGGCAGTACTGGCGATAACTATACATTTGAAGAGAAAGATTTTCCAATGAAATCATATATTTTCACGAAAGACTATATTTCTTTTTTCGATGTTTTAGTAGAGTTTAATGACAACGATGAAAATTGGAGTTATGCAATTGATAAATACACTTTAGATCAATTAGAAATTGAAATCGCTGAGAAAACTGAATTATTGCCCGACCAATTATGTGTTTGTACAATAATTGATATGGGAGAATTTGGAGATTTCAACTCTGACTGCCTAAATAATCTAATGAATTATCTCAAGGAAAGAGATCATCAACTGGTTTCAAAAATATTTGGCATTATTGTGGGCAGAGGAAGCGTGGCGGGAAAGTTAAATAGAATCATGAAAATATACGCACCAATTAAAACTTTGTAATGATTATAAGGTGATAAGGCAGGGGCTGTCGGGAAATGGCCTCAGCTAAAAAGGGAGTTTGATGGACAACATCAGACTCCCTTTTGATTTTTTGGCAAAGAAAAAAGACGGTTAAAAAAACCATCTTCCCTCCGTTACATATA
>Ga0163223_100470_pt1 | contig 13045 bp, 8 predicted proteins | sample MSEWel2016_02_17_2_FD_113147 | JGI IMG/M metagenome (GOLD analysis project Ga0163223, IMG submission 113147) | Subsurface microbial communities from deep shales in West Virginia, USA - MSEEL Well Study Marcellus 5H_2016_02_17 ...
AACTTCAAAAACTCTAGTTATATCATTTTCAACTTCTTGTGCTTGATTTAAAATCTCACTATTATCTCTTCCTTGTCCATAATAATCAACTGTTACTTGAACTTTTTCATGAATACCTTTATGGGGTATATACCTACAAAGGGATTTTTTTTCCAACAATATTTAAAATAAGCTTAAAATATCAAGGAAGAACCGTAAAATGGCTTTTTAACTTGTTTAATTATCTTCTAACTTGAATTGGATTATTTTCTCTAGATTAAATTCAAACTCTCTTTTATTTGTTTCTATTCCTGTAAAATCATATTCACCATAAAAATTAATATGTTGCCAATGAACAATAGAACCATTCTTAATAGATTGGATAATTAATGATTTTTCATTTTCATCTGTTTCTTTTGCTAATTTATCAGAAAAATATAGATAATTCCAACAAATAATAGCATTTTGAATAAGTCTTAATGAATTACTTGCAATATCTTGTTCCTCTTTTGTTGCGTATAGATATTCCCCATTATTTCCAAAAAATATTGCTTTGGAAAATTTATTTGCATTTTCGATTTTATTTAATTGTTTTTCAATTTGTTGTCTAAGAGAAACATTATCAATATATTCAAGAAGAAATTTAGTTTTAATAATTCTTCCAAATTCTCTCAATGCTTGATATAATTTATGTTGTCTAGAATATGATGTAAGCCTTTTTAAAAGCTGTGAAGCTGTAGTTTCTCTCTCTTTTATTGTAAGTACAAATCTTAATATATTTTCCCATTGATCTTCTATAAGCTCAATATTTATTTGTTTTATTGGTAAAAGTTTATATCCAAGTTTGTGATATTCCTTTTTAGCTTCAAAAGCATATAACTGTTGATCTTTAAAATTTTTAATTCTTGGTGCAAAAGAAAAGCCTAAAAGATGTGTTAATGCAAAGACAACTTCACTATATCCAAAAGTATCAGTTGAATGAATATCACTTTGAATAGCATTATTGTGCATTAAACCATCAATTACATATGCAGCCTCTCTTTCATTTGCATTAATTACAGTTGAATAAAATAATCTATGAGATTCATCTATAAACATATATCTACTTACACCTCTTCCTAATCCAAAATATTTAAATGAATATCCAGCATTTAAAGAATCTACAGATATATTGAATTTTTGACCATCACTTGCTGTATGATTTTTATTAATATCATTTTTAAAAAGTTTTACAATATCTAATTGTTCAGTAAAAGCTATAATTTTATCATTAGCTTCAATTAAATTTTCATTTGATAAGTACCAATTACTAGCATATTCAATATCATGTTCAGAAATTCCTTTTGAAATTTTTGCCATTCTTGATAAATTGATATTACATCCATAACCAATTATAGAAGCAAATAAGGATTCAATTTTTACATTATTTCTATTTCTTGCAAGAGAATAATGGGTAAATGTTTTTGTAAAATTTATATAACTGTTTATTTCTTCAAGTATTGATATTAAAGGGATAAATTTATCTTTTGGTAGCCATTTTGCTAATGGATCTATAGATAAATTTTTTTCAACTTTTGGAGTAGATACAGTAAAACTATTTTCGCCTTTTAAATGAAAATATATATTTAATTCTTTAGCAATCTTTTCATTAACAATTTTAAAAGAATCATTCAATTCTTCCTTTAAATAATTGATAGTTTCTTTGCAATTAGAAAAACTTGATAGATTATATTGTTGTAATAGATTATCTTTTTCTTTTTTAAATTTATCTATATTCATTAAATAAGATTCAAATGCTCTATATCTATATGAATTTAGAAGATTTAATTTACCTGATTTTATAGCTTCTGATATTTCAATAAAAAATAAAATTTTATATAGTGAAACTCTAAAATATTTTTCATTATCTAAATCTGATTTAAAAAGTAAAGATTGAATATTTATATCTAAAAAATCTATCGGACTATTTGAATTTATTTTTCCTTTTAAATTTCTATAATGCTCAATACTACTTATAAAAGCTTTATTAGAATTTACAGTGTCAAAATCAATATTTTGTATAATTTTAGCTACTCTTATTTGTATTTTAGAAGAATTATTTTCTAATATATCATAATAATTTATTTCACTATTTAATGTATCAAATTCTGTATGTTTAATTTTTTGGAACTCTTGATTTTTTATTATTTCTGAAATTATATTTTCTATAACTACTATTTTTTCATCATTTGAGAATTCATTTTTTAATATAGATTCTAAATTTAATATATTAGGAATAATTTCTTCTTGCAAAAATTGTGTTAAATCTTCAAAGTTCTTAGTTCGATTATGTTTTTGTTCATAATAAATAGTTTGATGTTCTCTTAAAGTTGATTGTTTAATAGATTGCATTACTTGAATAAATATATCAATGAGATAATCAGTTCTTATTTTAACTTGATGTAGCACAAAACATATCAAATCAAAATATTGTTTATGTTTTACTTTTCTACTAATTTGGTGCATATCAGATTTTTCAACCCATTTTGCATAATGCATAATGATATTATTATCTAATGAAAGTTCTTTTATTATTGGTTCAAGTTGTTTTGACAAATCATTTAAATATCTAAAATCAATATTAGATTGTTTTACTTTTGAAGCACTAACAGAATGCATAATTCTTTTATATTTACCAAGAACATATTTTGTTGGATTTGTAATATCTTCTTTTAAAAGATGATCAAGATTTTTTAAGGCTTCATTATTTTCGTATTTTTTGATTTTTTTATACTGTAAGTTATTTTGTGTATTTATTGATGTAGATATGATTGTTGATAATTGCGTGTAGCTAGGAATTTCAATTTTTAATTCCATTGATTTTTCTACAAGTAAATAAAAGATATCTTGAGTTTTTAGTAGCTTTTTAACTAATAAATCTGATTCTTTTTGAAGAATATTATAAATATTAGGCGTAAATTTAACACAAGAAAAATGCTTTTTTATTGTATTTTTATATGTAGCTAATGAACTATGTCCAATATCAAAAGAATATGAATTATTGTCAAATTTAAATTTAGAAGTTATGTATTCTATATCTTCATCATAATATGAAGTTGGATCAAAAAATTTATGTGTTATTTTAAAATATCCAAACATTAATATAAAATGAATTTGATTATTGCTGTTGTTAAATGAATAAACTTGTTGTTCTAATTCAATTGGCAATTTAAAAATTTTATTTTTTAATTCAGCTTCTAATATAGGTGGTTCTTCAAACTCTTTTTTTTGAGTAGAAGTAAGAATTTTTATAAGTGGCATAATTAACCTTTAAATTATAAGAGATTGTATTGATACAACTTTTAAATAATCCATACTTCAACTTTTATGAGCTTTTATTTCTAAAATTCATACCCAATTGATAGAATTGAATAAGTATTTTCTTTATTGTAAAAATTATGATTAGCTTCTTCTTTTTCATATCCTGTTTTGATATTTAAATATGTATTTTCATAAGAGAAAGGTTTATTCCATCTAAATATAGTGTTAACACCATAAATATCAGCATTGATTTTTGTATTTAATATAGGATTAATTTGTTCATAATCTTTTCTACCAATATTAGAAAATATAGAAAATAAGAAATCATTTGTTAAATTTATTGTTGCTCCAAGTAATAATTCATATTTATCATATGAACTTGATTTTCCTTCAGCATCATATTTTTCATAAGATAAATTAGTTATATAACTTAACTCATTATTAGAAATTTTTGAATTAAATTTATTTTCAAAAAATAAAAGATGTCTATTCCCTTCCCTTTTTAAATCATTTGAAATAGTTTCTTCTTTGTAATCGATAGTACTAAATTCATATCTAATCATTCCTTCGTGATTATCGAACAATGAAAACCCATAACCACTATAGAAGCCAGTTTCTGTGACATTTGTTTCTTCTCTATTAAGTCCTTTTAAAAATGGATTCTTCCACTCTTTATATAAGTTGAATTTTAATCCAAAATCAAATACACCTACTTCAGAATTAATTAAAGAACCAATTTTAGGACCATTTATATCAGATGACACGTATAAATCTAAATTATCATTTAAGTTATATCCATAGTACATTTCATAATAAGGGATACTTTTACTTTCATTTTGCGCTTCATTTAAATGAATAATAGTTTTTTTTGATTCAGTTGAAAAATTATCTTTTACTTTTGCAATACCTCCTCCAATTTCTATATAATTTTGTTCATTAGCAAATGAAGCAGTTGCTAATAAAATGGGTAGTAATATTTTTTTCATTTTTTTTCTCCAGTTTTTTAATGTAAAATTTTAAAAGAAATTAATGTAGAAATCATGTGGAAGTAAAAGAATCATAAAATTAAAATTTAAGCTTAAAATATTGGTATAAATAAGTATTTTCAAGCAAAAAGCTTGAAAATACATCTATTTATGAATATAAAGTTTTCTGATTTTATCATCAAATGGAGCTACTAATTTATATAAAGCTGGAACTACAAATAGACTTAACATTGTAGATATTATTAAACCACTTATAACACTAATAGCCATAGGAGCTTTTATACTTGATCCCTCACCAACAGAAAGTGCAAGGGGAAGCATACCTAAACACATAGAAATAGTTGTCATCAAGATTGGTCGTAGTCTTGATATCCCTGCTTGAATAATTGCTTCATCTAAGTTTATACTATTTTCTCTATTTCTATTTGCAGCATCAACTATTAAAGTTGAGTTTTTACCAACTAAACCTAGAAGTAAAAATAATCCCATCATACTAAATAAACTCATATTCATATTTGCTAAATAAAGCCCTAAAAAAGCCCCTGTAAAACTAAGTGGCATTGCACTCATGATGATAACTGGTTGAAGAGGTGATTCATATAATGAAGCAAGAATTAAATATATCATGATAAGAGCAGCAACAATAGCAACACCAAAAGCATTTGCTGTATCTTGCATATCTTTTGCATCTCCTTCAAAAGTATAAGTTACTCCATCTAAAAGCCATTTTTCTTGATTTTCAACTACAAGGTTTACTAAAACATCAAGCGCTAAACCATTTGTTATATCACTTCCAATTGTAACTTGTTTTTGTCTATCATATCTTTTTATCACAGAAGCTAATTCTTTGCTATTTATATTAATCAAACTTGATAATGCAATAAGTTCTTCTTTATCATTTTTTACATTTAATTGATTTATAACATCTTTGTTCATTCTTAAATCATCTGATATTCTCATTACAATATCATACTCTTTACCATTTTTATTAAAATTACTTATTGCAATTTCCCCTGAATATGCCATTGCAATTACTTTTGCAATATCACTACTTTTTACTCCAAATTTTGAAGAGTTTTGTTTTAATATTTCAATCGAGATTTCTGTTTTTTTAGGCTGAATATTATTTTGAATATTTGTTGTTCCTTCTATGGATTTTAAATAATCAATCAATTTATTAGCCGATTCCTCAGCGAGTTTTGAATCATTTGCTTTTAAGATAAGTTGAAAAGGAGTCATGATTTCAGCACCTGAGTTCATATCATCAGTTTGGTTTACATTTATTTCAAGATTTCTAAATTTCTTTGATTTTTCTCTAATCTCTTCCATAATTTCATCTTGATTTTTAGTTCTTTTATCTATGGGAACTAATCTTACATAGATTGAACTTTCATAAATATTTCCATCTAATCCAATAGTTAAAGAAGAGTAATCAACTTCATTTATTGAAAGTAAATCTTCTTGGATATTCATTGTGGTTTTTTTCATCTCATCCATAGAAATATCAGCATTTGCTTTAATAGAAATTGTAAATTGACTTCTATCTTCTTTTGGCATAAAAACCATTCCTAGATTTGAAGAGAGTATTATTGAAATAACAAATATTGTAAATGCAACAATTAAAGTTGTAAGTTTAAAGTTTATTGCTTTTATTAAAAGATTTTTATATATTTTATCCATTGATAAAAATATCGATTCAGTCATTAAATAAAATTTTGAATGTTTAGGATTTACTAAAAGTGAACTAATCATAGGAATAACTGTAATTGCAATAATATAAGAGATTATTACAGAAGCAACAATAGTTATACCAAAACTTTTAAAGAATTTTCCTACAATTCCACTCATATTTGCAATAGGAATAAAAATAGCTAAAAGCATAGCTGAAATAGCTAAAACAGAAAAAGATATCTCTTTTACTCCCTCTAAAGCTGCTTCATATCTACTTTTCCCTAGTTCAAGTTTTTTATAAATATTTTCTATTACAACAATTGCATCATCAATGATAATTCCTATTGATAAAGTTAAAGCTGTAAGTGTCAAAATATTTAAAGTTTGATTACTCCAACCCATTATTGCTAGAACACCTAAGATTGAAATAGGAAGAGAAATCGCTGCGATGATTGTAAAAGTGAAATTTCTTAAAAATACAAATACAATTAAAGAAGCTAGAAAACAACCCAGAATTAAGTCAAATTGAACACTTTTATAAGTTGATTCTATAAATGTTGTTGTATCAAATAATAAATTTATATCAAAATCATTTGATAAACTTTTTATGTAAGGAATTTTTTCTTTTACTACATCTGCTATATTTACTTCATTTGCCCCTGAAATTTTTTTAACTTGTAATAAAACACCTTTTTGTTGATTATAGTTTGCAAAAGTTCTTTCATCTTTTATTGTTTCTTGAACTGTTGCTACATCTTTTAATCTTACTCCATCTTTTATTTTTATATTTTCTAGTTGTTCAACATTTATTGCATCTGAGTCAATTGAAATATTTAATTCTTCTTTTTCTTGAACAACTCTTCCTCCATCTTTTTTGATATTTTCTTCATCAATTTTTAAAGCTAGTTCATTTAAATCAAGATTATATTTACTCAAAAGAGTTGTATTTGGATATATTTTTATTATTTTGTCTCTAAAACCTGCAATTTCAACTTTTCCAACACCTTCAATACTTTGTAAAATAGGTTTTACTACTTCATTTGCATGAAGCATTAATTTATCAAGATTATCAAGTTTTGTTGATAAAAAAAGAGTTATTATTGGAGCTGAACTACTTGAGAATTTCTCAATTATAGGTTTATCAGCTTCTTTGGGTAAATCTACTGTTGAAACCTTGTCTCTTACATCATTTGCAGCTTCTTCAACAGGTTTACTTAACTCAAATTGAGCAATTACAATTGATTGATTTTTTGAAGTATCTGATCTTATTATATCAATTCCAGAAATACCACTTATAGCTTCTTCTATTTTATCTGTTATTTTACTTTCAATAATTTCAGTTGAACCTTGCTCATATGTAGTTATTACACTAACAACAGGATAATCAACATTTGGCAAAAATGCAATTGGCATTTTTTGAATTTGTGTATATCCAAAGAAAACTAAAGCAAATACAAACATCAAAGTTGTAATTGGTCTTGAAATAGCAATTTTGTACATATTAGTTTCCTTTTATTATTAATCCATCACCAAAATTGCCAATTTTTAAATCAACCCCATAAGCTTCTGCATTTAATTTTTTCTCATTATTTAATGCTGGATAAACTTTATAGATTTCAACACAAGTTTTATTTTCTTCTTTATTTGAATTTAAACAAAATATATCACCAGCTTTTACATCTTGAGCGAATTTTGAATCAAATGCTAATAAAAGTTTTTTTTCATTTGAAACAAGTTTTAATAAAGCTTTTTCATTATTATTTGACATATCACCAACTTCTATGTTTTTTTCAGAAATTACACCAGAAAATGGAGCAATTATTTTCATTTTTGATAGTTTTGCTTCATTTAAAGTTATTAAATCTTTTGCACTTTTTAACTCTGATTCTAATTTATCTAAGCTATTTTTATCAAAAACTTCTGCACTCTTTTTATATCTTTCATATTGAGTTAATAAAAATTTATATTCATTTTTTGAGATTTCAAGATTTGCTTTTTCTTCTAAATCATTTAGTGAAAGTAAAACTTCACCTTTTTTTACTTGATTTCCTATATCTGTATTTATTTTAGAAACAATTCCAGATGTTGAAACATTTAAAGAGGCTTCATTTAATGCTTTTACTTCATAAGTTGCATAAACATCAGCAAATAAAATATTTGTTAGAAGTATTATCATAAGTTGTATTTTTTTCATTTTATTCCTTTATAAGTGTTAATAAATCAATTCCAAGTGCGAAAGCAAGATTGGCTTTTTTTAGTTCAATATCATTTTTAGCTAAGATTACTCGATAGTTTGCATCTTGCTTTTTTGTAAGTTCAGTTAAATATTCAGTATAACTTATCAAATTTGCATCAAATCTTTTTTTACTAAATTCATAAGTTGTATTTGTAGCTTCAAGCCCTGATATCGCACTATCTAATTTAACTTTTGAAGATTCTAGTGATTTTAAAGCTAGTTTTCTTTCAATTTGAATAGATTTTTCTTTATAAGCAATCTCTTTATTTAAAGCTAAAGCTTCTAATTGACTAGCTTCTTTATCTTTTGAGATTTTTCCAAAATCTAAAATAGGAAAGCTGATTTGAAATATTATTTGATTATTCAATTTATCATTATATGTTTCATCATAATGCAAATATTCTTGTTTTTTTAAAGAATCTGTTATTGATATTGTAGGTAAATAATTAAAACTATCAGATGTATATTTTACACTTTTAGCTTCAAGTTTTTTTGCTTCAATATCATATCTATCATTTTCTTCATAACTTGGCTCAATCAATCTTTCTTCATCATGTAGTGAAATTTCACGACCTGTCAAAAGAGATAGTTGTAATATTGAATTTTCTAAATCTATTTTTAAATTTTCAATATCATATAAAGCCTCTTTTTTTGAAGCAATTAAAGCTTGAAGTTTATCTTTTGTTTCAAGGTCATTTTTTACCAAAATTTCAAACTTTTTTATTTGACCATTTAATTCATTTATTTTGTAATTTATAACATCAATAGCAGATTTTGTATTTTGATATGAAAAATATTGTTTTATTACCTCTAACATAATCTCTTGCTTTAAATATTGAGTTTTTAACTGTTGAGATTCGTATAAACTCTTTTTAGATAATTCATTATTTTTTATTCTTTCACCATCATATAAAGTGTATGATGCTTTTAATTCTGCATAAGCTATATTTTCTGGTTCTGTTTTCAAAACTTTTGAATTATTTTCATAAGCACCAATTAGATTAAATGTTGGATAATTATCTTTTGTTGCAGATTCATACTGTTTTTTTGACATTTCTTGCAAAGCTTGTTGTGCTTGATAATTTTCATTTGTTACTTCAATATTACTTAAAAGTTCTTTTAAAGAATTTGCATATAGTGAAGTTGCAATAAAAATTAATACAATGATTTTTTTTAACATTAATGTTTCTCTCTTTATTTTTTATTACAAAAAGAATAGAATAAATTTATGGGAAAAATATGGGAAAAATTTAATAAGGACATTTTTTCTACATTTATTCAAAATACAATATATAAATAAAAGGTTAAAGATGAATGAGTTTAAAAGTTTAAAGATTTTATATATTGATGATGAAAATTCTATAAGAGAAAATGCTGTTGAATATCTTGAGTTTTATTGTAATAATGTTTATGAAGCAGATAATGGAATAAGTGGCTTTGAAGCTTATGAAAGATTTCAACCTGATATTATAATCAGTGATATAAAAATGCCTAAGCTAAATGGTATTGAAATGGTTAAAAAAATTAGACAAAAAGATAAAAAAACTAAAATTATTCTCGCTACTGCATTTTTAGAAACATCTTATTTATTGGATGCAATAGAATTAGGTCTTATAAAATATTTATTAAAACCAATTACAGCTGATAAACTTTTACCTGTTCTTAAATCTTGTATTGAAGATATTATTGAAGATAAAAGTATATTTTATTTAAATGAGGAGTTCACTTTTGATACTTTAAATAAAACTCTATTTTTAAAAGAGGAACAAATAATTTTAACAAAAAAAGAATTACTATTTTTAGAACTTTTGATTAAAAATAGTAAGAGAGCCGTTAAGTATTGTGAATTTAATAACTACGTATGGCATGGAGATATGACAGAAGATTCGATGCGTTCTATTGTAAAAGATATTAGAAAAAAAACGTTTAAAAATATAGTTAAAAATATTTCTGGAATTGGTTATCAAATAAATGTTTAATCTAATGATAAGAATTCTTATTTTAAATCTCTTTTTTTTTATAAATTTACATGCACAGAATCTTAAAGAACAGATGTTAGAAAAAACTTTTATCTCATTTGATGGGAAAAATTTTATTAAATTTAAACAATTAGATAAAAAAAACTATGAACAAAAATATACTAACTTAGTATTAAAAATAGAAATTGATGAAAAACTTTTAAAAAATGATGTTTATTATATAAAGATATTAAGTACAAAAGATAGTTTTAAAAATAGTAATTACTCTTATGAATTTATAAACAAAGTACCTATTATTAAACTTGAAAATATAAAAAATGATTTAATAATAAATTTTGATTTAGAAAATCAACATCTTTTTTTTGATTTGGAGCTCTTTAATGAGTTTGAATATAAAAATATTTTAAATGAAGAAAAACTTTTATTTGGAATTACTTATGGGATAATATTATGTGCTTTTTTATATAACTTTGTCTTTTTTCTTTATAATAAAGAAAAGATTTTTCTTTATTATTCATTATTACAAGTATCTCTTTTATTTCTTTTAGTACTATGTTCAAAAAATTCTTACATTATTAATTTACTTGATAACAATGGAAATAATATAGATATTTCATTAACTCTTTTATTAAATTTATCAATATTATTATCAATTTTATTTAATATGGAATTTTTAAATACTAAAAAATATACACCAAAAATACATACTTCTTTATGGCTTTTAATTTTTTTAGATTTATTAGATATTTTTTCATTATTAATTACAAATAAATCATTTATTATTGATTATATTCCACCCTATATATTAATCTTTCTTTTGCTTATCTTTGCTTTTTTTGTTTTAAAGCAAGGCTATAAACCAGCATTATTTTATATTATTGGATGGTTTTCTCTATTTATTTTTGTATTTTTATCTCAAAGTAGTTTTTCTGATTATAATGAAAATTATATGTTGCATATTGGCATTCCTTTGGAGTCTTTACTATTTTCATTTGCAATTGGATTCAAAATGAGACAAACCGAATTAGAAAAACAGCAAAATGAAACTATTTTAATAAATAAAAGTAAATTAGCCTCAATGGGAGAAATGATTGGGAATATAGCCCATCAATGGAGACAACCTTTAACACATCTTTCATATATAATTATGAATTTAAAAGCTGCTTATGAAAATGATAAACTTGATAAAAAATATTTAGAAAAAAAAACCGATGAAGCTAATAAGCAGATAGAATTTATGTCTCATACAATAGATGATTTTAGAAACTTTTTTAAGATTTCTAAACAAAAAGAGGAATTTAGTTTAATAGAATGTATAAATGAAAGCATAAATCTTTTAAATGAAAGTTTTAAATCTTTAGATATAAAATTAAATTTTAATTACACTGAAAATTTTAGAATCAGAACTTATAAAGGTGAGTTCGCTCAAGTAATTTTTAATCTTTTAAATAACGCAAAAGATGAATTTATAAAACAAGAGATAAAAGATGCAAAAATTATAATAAATATAATTAAAAAAGAAGAAAATATACTTATAGAAATTATTGATAATGCAGGTGGAATAAGTGAAAAAATAATCAAAAAGATTTTTGAACCTTATTTTACAACAAAAGAGAAAGGTTTAGGAATAGGACTTTATATGAGTAAGGTTATTATTGAAAAAAATATTGGAGGGAAATTAGAAGTTAAAAATACAATGAATGGTGCAAAATTCATAATTCTTTTATCAAATTACTAAATTGAATTATATTTCTATAAACCAAATATAAGAGAAACTAAAATTAAAAAAAAGACAAATTAGAATATATAGTAATATAAGAAGATTTGATATGGAAATACTAATATCTATTACTAAATATGAGGCTTTAGAAAGTATTTATTTCTCAAGCACTCTTTTAGCATAGTCTCTTAATTCGCCAGTTGGTGAAATGTATTTGTATAAAGTTGCTCTTGTAATTTTTAATTCTTTACAAAGTTCAGTAACACTTGTATCTCTATTTTTCATTGAAGCTTCAGCAAGTCTTACTTGTGATTTTGTAAGATTAAATTTTCTTCCTCCCATTCTTCCTCTTGCACGTGCAGCTTGAATTCCAGCGATTGTTCTTTCTCTAATTAATTCTCTTTCAAACTCTGCTAATGCTCCAAATATTGAAAATATCATTTTACCAGCAGGTGTTGTTGTATCTATATTTACACCTTGACCACTTAAAACTTTAAATCCAATTTTTCTTTTTGTTAAATCTTCTACAGTTTGAATAAGGTGTTTTAAATTTCTTCCAAGTCTATCAAGTTTATATACAACTAATATGTCATCTTCTCTTAATGCCTTTAAACAATTTTCTAATCCAGGTCTTTCATCTTTACTTCCAGAAATTTTATCACTATAAATATTTTCTTCTTTTACTCCTGAATTTGTAAGTGCATCAATTTGTAAATCTAAAACTTGTGAATTATCTGATTTTGAAACTCTTGCATATCCTATTAGCATTTTTTAAATTCCTTCTTAAAACAATATGTATATTAAATGTTCGTTTAATTTACATCATAAAAATATATCAAATTCTATTATAAAAGTGTAAATTAATCAATATATTATTCAAAGTATTCTAAATATTATATATAATATGAATAAATTACGAGTTAAAGGATTTTTATGTCAGTTATTCAGATTTTGACAAAATGAAGAAAAAGAATTGATAATTTAATGTTAGTATTAGGATTAAGCTACTTTTAAATATTGTTGGAAAAAAAATCCCTTTGTAGGTCTATACCCTTTATGTAACTTTAATAATTCTTGCCATTCACTTGATTTAGCATAAGGTTCATTTTCATGTTCATCTATCCATTTTCCAAGTTTACAGTTATGATGATTCGTTACTTTAAAATCTGCCCCA
>Ga0163223_100472_pt1 | contig 13043 bp, 9 predicted proteins | sample MSEWel2016_02_17_2_FD_113147 | JGI IMG/M metagenome (GOLD analysis project Ga0163223, IMG submission 113147) | Subsurface microbial communities from deep shales in West Virginia, USA - MSEEL Well Study Marcellus 5H_2016_02_17 ...
ACTTACAAACACGAATAAATCATTGCCACTTTAATCCTTGGCCTTATTTTTGTGACTTGGATTATTTTTTTGATTCTAAAATGTCTTTGATAGAAAAGTAGGACTTTCCTATCAAATAAAAAAAACAGCAAATTATTAAGATTAATAATTTACTGCTTCAAATAAACGTCTTCTTCATTGTGAAATAAATCTTTAATGACGGTTTCTCGCATATTATAGTCATAAACGGGAACGACATCATATTGTATATAGGGCACTTCATACTCGCCATCAAAAATGGTTGCTTGATATGTGATTTCATGGCCATTAATGAGTTGATCCACCGTATTTACTGCGCCTTCAGCTAATGTTTTGATGGGTTTATATACGGTCATTAGCTGCTTGCCTTCGACAATATTCTGACACGCGCTGATATCTGCATCATGTCCAACCACCGGTATCTCGCCTACTAGTCCATATTCTAGCAAAACACTGATTGCTCCTTCCGCAATACGATCATTGGCTCCAATAATAGCATCAATATTTTTTCCCTTTTCAAGTAATCGACTCACTGTGTTATATGCAAATTCCTCCCGCCAATTTTCTGCCCATACTTCTTCAAGAATAACAATACTACCATCATCTATATAGGGTTTCAAGTTATTGTAATAGCCTTCATTAAACATGGAGGCATTATAATCTGTCGGCGCTCCGTTAATAATTACATAATTCCCTTCCGGCTGTACTTCAATTAAGGCACGTGCCATATGCTCACCAACGGCTATGTTATCAAAGGATATATAGGCGTCGACGTCCGCTCGCATAATCAAACGATCATAGGCGATAACGACGATGTCTTTCTTCTTAACTTCTTCGATAACTTCTGATAGAGAATCTTTGTCACATGCGATAATAACAATGGCTTTTGCTCCCTCGTTGGCCAGCATTCGAATTTGTTCTATTTGCTTTTGAACATCTTCGTAAGCATTTGTTACTTCGACATGATATCCCAACTCCTCTGCTTTGGTCTTAAAAATATCCACATCATGTTGCCAGCGTTCAATAACCATTCCATCAACGCTAAGGCCAATCAAGGGCTGTTCATTTTCTGTGCGTCGAACGCCTTCATATTCTTGCGGCTTTGGTTTGTTTAAAAGCGTAAATACAAAAATAATAAGAATGAATCCGCACATCATCATGATTAATATCCATTTATTCACTTTTGAACCCATGTTTTCCTCCTCTAGACAAAATCTGTTGGAGATACCCCAACATTTTTTTTGAACAAGCGACTAAAATAATTCGGATCATTATATCCAATCTCAAAGCAAATTTCTTTGATTGTTCTATTGGATTCTTTTAACATTTCTTTTGCTTTATCCATACGCAATTGGGTTAAATATTCGATGAAGTTTACACCGACATCATCCTTAAATATTTTACTGAAATATTGGGGACTAATCTGAACAAGCTCCGCCACATCTTTTAACCTTAGTTCTTGATTATAGTTTAAAGTCATATATGCCATTGCGTCTTTAATAATTGCAGAAACTTGTGTTTCTTTGGTTTGTCGCATAGCATCTGTTAACATGAGCAATTCAGAGATGCACCAATTCTGCAATGCATAGAAATCTTCTACTTGACTGATTTTTTCCAAATATTTTAAATGCAATATTTCTATATCTTCATAGCCATTACTGTATGCCATGGAAAAAATAAGGACAAACATTTCCGTAACAATATTTTTAACCAAGTCCATTTTCTGATGATATGCTTTGTGGACTTTTGCTAAAAACCATTTTAATGCTTTATCTACATCATCTCGACGGCCTTCTTCAACTTTTTTTATTATAAAATCAATATCATTTTTCACTTTTGAAAATGTATATTCTGTGTCAATATTTTTTTGCTGAATCATATCACCTATATGCAAAATATGTTCATCCTCAATTTGATTAATAGCCTTTAATGCCTCATTATAGGAAATATTTAGTTGCTCTTTTGCACATCGACTTCCAATCCCAATATATACATTGGTTCCGATAATGTTCTCTACATCACCGCAAATCCTCTCAGCGAGCTCAATGGCATCTAAGCGTCCTTGATATTCATCTTGACGTTCATCCTCGTGAATAGCCAGAATGATCCGATTCACCATCAAAGGACCAACGATTGCATGACATTTATATTTTATGCAATGGCGTATATTTTGATACAAGGTATTACTTCGAACACCTACGCCAATGCGATTTTCGAGTTCATTAAGATTATTGCCATCACCAAATTCAATAATCATAATATAACCTTTTTCTTTTTGTATGTTTAACAAATGGTGATATTTTGAGAGCTCATTTTGATAATCATGATTCATTAGAACCGAATAAATATATCCGATTTCCAACACAGGCACTACTTGGTCTAGTTTTTCTTGGGTTTCTCGTTCTTTCTTTTTAAGACTCTTTTCCTCATTGATATCGTCAATTGATTTTTGAACAATCTTTTTTAAATTTTGACGATTGATTGGTTTTAGTAAATAATCCACCGCACCTAACTTTACAGCATCTTTAGCATATTCAAATTGTTCATATGCAGAAACAATAACAACACGAACTTTCTGGTCAATACTTCGAATCTCCTTAGTCGCATCAATGCCATTGATTCCGGGCATTTGAATATCCATAATAACTAATTGCGGTCGAAGCTCTTCGAATTTCTCAATGGCTTCTCTTCCGGTTTTAGCCATATGGACTATCGTTGTTAGCTCCGCAAAATCTTTTTCAAGGATATATTTAATTCCTTCTCGTACAATATGTTCATCATCAACAATCATTACTTTAATCATAATGCCTCCTGCATATGGGGTATATGAATAATTACTTTGGTACCTTGGTTAAGTTCACTCACAATTTCTAAGAGATTTTTTTCTTTATAGAAGAGCTCTAATCGTTCGATGACATTTTGCATACCAATACCATTAGACACTTTGCTTTGCTTAACTGAATGATTTAAAATACTTGAACGAATATCATCGGTCATGCCAGACCCATTATCTTCAACAATGCATTGATAATAGTCGCCTTGATCTTTGACTAATATTTGAATTTTTCCGCCTTCTTCCAGTTTACTGAGTCCATGAATATAGGCATTTTCGACGATTGGCTGAAGTGTCAGGGGCGGAATTAAGCATTCACACGCTGATTCATCAATGAAAAATTCAAACAAAATCAAATCATCGAACCGTACCTTAAGCATCTGATAATAGTCTTTTACATTTTGAAGCTCTTCTCTCAAGGTAACGACTTGATCTAGTTTTTGAATATTATACCGAAACAAACGACTCATGCTTTCTAAAAATTCACTGGTTTTATCTGCACCTTCAATCATTGCCATTTGCACACCAGCATTAATGGTATTAAACAAAAAGTGCGGATTCATCTGAGACTGTAGCGCATATAATCGAGCGTTATCTAAGAGTGACTGCATCTTGAGATTTTCTACCATTTGATCTTTGAGCTTTGCCTCTGTTTTAGCTTTTTCTTTAACCGTCTCAATATATTCCTGGATATTATATTTCATGCGGTTGAAGGCTCTGGACAGAATTTCGATTTCATCACTTGTTTCCACAAGGACAATATCAGTACTGAATTTCCCTCTGGCAATTTCTTCAGCTGAATGGGATAACTTAACAATGGGGGTAATCATTTTATTGGCCATTTTTAAGACGATAATCACTGATAATATGATTAGATCGATAATTAAAACAATATTTAAAATATTTGATATTCTCACTTGTTCAGCCATATACAAGTAATTGGTTGAATTACGGGATAATTGACGTGTGTTAAGTTCATTAATGAAACTTAATATGTATCCGCTTAAAACTTGTGCCCGATCATATCTTTCCATATAAGCGTCAATGTCGGACCGGCGCTTATCCTCAACGGCAAGATCTGTTTCTTCAAGATAATTCGTGACCATATTCTTAATGTCTAAAACCATCAGCTCTTCTTCCGTATAATCCACAATATTATTTTCTAAATCATCCGTCATCTCACGAAGCAAATCCGAATAACGCATATACTTATTTAAACTCGTCGAACTTTTTGTGGATAAATAGACTAAGAGCTCTTGATTTGTTTCTCCGATTTGATCCGATATCTCTTGAAGCATAATATTTCTGACAAACATGGCATCAATCTTGCCTTTATATAGATTCATAATACCGAGGGAATAGATGCTAAGAGCCATCATCAAAATAATAATCATGAATACATATCCAAACATTTTATGTTTGATTGAACCCATTTTTTGTTTTTTATACTCACTCTTCATGACTCTCACCCGTTGTTTCTTCAGTATTTTGACGAATCCGAAGAACTTCTTGTCGTGTTAGTATGTTCTCATTTATATCTCGATATTGTGAAACAAATTCTTTGTTTTTATGTTTCACCATTTCTTCAATCGCTTCAAACCCTATTTTCTCATTTTCCACGACGACGGTTGCAAAAATAATTTCACGTTCTACATAATCTAGAATTTCTTCATAATCATCATTGCCAATAACAACGACATCATTAATCATGTTTTGATCCTTAAGCGCTTGAATGGTTCCCAGGGTTTCTTCTCCATTTGAGCAAATGATACTCACGATATCATTAAATTGTCGTAATATGTTCTGAGCCGTTCCTACAGCATTTAAGGCATTATCTCCACTTAGCTCATTACGTACCCGTTGAATATTAAACTGATGGTCTAGCACTTCATTTATAGCTAATGCCTTATCTGAGTTTTCTATTCGCTCATTTTGAAAAAGGACAATCGTTCCTGTGTAGACTCCCTTTTGATCCAAATATTCTTTCAGTAATTTTCCGATTTGTGTTCCCATTCGATACTGATTATAGGAGATGAAGCTTACTTTTTCCTGTGCCGGTATATCCGTGCCTATGGTAATAACCGGAATATTTCGGGCATTGGCCTTTTTCAATGTAGTGTCAAAGCCTTCATCATCAAAGGCTTGCAATATGATCCCATCCACATTAGATTCAATGGCAATATCAAACTGTCTAAGAATTTTTTCACTTTTATCTTCACCGTCAAAATGCCACATTTCATAGGCAACATTATTATTTAGGGCCGCTTCATGGATTCCCTTTTCAAACTCATCGACAAAATTCGCGTCTGAACCATCAATAATTACCATAAAGCGATAGGTCGGCGGTTCCTTTTTTGAAAAAACACTTCCTTCAACAACTTCTCTATTGAGTTTTGTTAAATTGATGCCGACCAGTGCGCTCAAAATAATTAAAATCATGACAAGCGCAATTGTCACACCATTAATAAGATATTTATTCATTATATTCTTTAATCGTACTTTCCTTTAAGTTTATTTCGTATTTTTTGACGGATTCATTTTCAATACTGATACGCATCGTTGAATCATTTACGCTGATGACCTCTAAAAAAACATCATCATTGATGCTGTGAGGCAGTGTTGTGACACTGTTATATTTGGCAGTTCCAAGGCTAAGCTCTAGGAGTTTGTCGTCTGCAAAGAAATAAAATGTGTCATCTTGCATCATTCCCTCAATCACCGGACCACTATATAAAACCTTGTATGTGTTATCCGTTAAGTCCAAAAATCCGATACCTGCTGAATATTCTTCACTGAAGGGTTCCCATCCCTTTGCCTTTAGATAAACGCGTTGTCCGAACTGGGTCATTGTCTCGTAGTAACTATTACGTCCGCCTTTATGAATCAACTGACGTTTACCACTTCCATCTTCTACATATATGTTCGTCATGTACTCATAAATCTCAGTCCCTTGAGTCAAATTCGATTGAGGCAATAATTCATGTTCTTGATAATAAACAACTTCATCATACTCGTATATCTCTTCACGTCGAACCATGTCGGAATCGTTCTCGGAATCAATATCTGTTTCATCATCTGTTTCATCATCTGCTTCATTGTTGGATTCATTGTTGGATTCACCACTCACATCTATTTGCATACGGTTATTTAGATTACTTGCCGAAGGCATTAACCATGTATCTTCATATCCATAAAGCGTAAACTCAAAAACTGTTTTTTCCCCATTTTCGAGTGTCACTTCAATCCCATAGCGTTTAATACCACTTCCTATATCTTCAATAAGATTAACAGATTCTAACGTTTGTCCAAGGCTATATTGTTCAAATAATTTGCTAGCAATCTCTTGACTGGCTTGACCAACACCGCCTTGACTAATCATTGTATCTTGGTAGCTTGTATATCCGGATGTCAGTTCAACAAAACGGTCCCCATTCTCATCAAGGGATACATAGGTTTCTTTAATAACCATCCCGGGGGTTAAGTCTGCCGATGTACTGATTCGATAAACATTCCCTTGACGATCAACAGCTCTCCAATAGTCTTCTTCTTGTTTAATAATCACTAATCCTGATGTGTAGACCTCTTCATCATCCGGAGGCGTTAAATCAAGAATCTCTCCTTCGTAGGAGGCTGTCCCTGACCCCCCTTCCATTTCCTCATTATCTAGGGCTTCTTCATCCTCTTCAATATCTGGTGTCGTCTCATCTTGCGAATCCACAGGGATTTCATCATTGCTGTCGTTTTCCTGATCATCTTGAGGATTATCTTGAGAACCGTCTTGGACCTCTTCAGCTGTTGAGTCTGTTGTTTCTGGCAAGTCTTCATTCTCCGGATTGTCAGCATTACATCCGACAAATATTAATATTAAAATAAGGCTATAAAAATAAACTTTAATTGTTTTCATTGTATCCCTCCATTTTTCTATATAGATTATCATTACTATTGTAACTTATCTCAAGAAAAATTACATTAAAAACATATGAAAAAAAATCACAAAAAAACATCAGATGAATTATCATCTGATGTTTTGCGACTTGCGTCGTGAATTACGATTAAAGTGTGTTAATGTTTTCAGCTTGAGGACCTTTAGGACCTTGAGCTAAATCAAAAGTAACTTTTTCGCCTTCTTCTAAAGTTTTGAATCCGTCTTTGTTGATTTGTGAGTAATGTGCAAATACATCAACTCCGTCATCACCAGTGATAAAACCAAAACCTTTGTCTCCATTAAACCATTTTACTGTACCATTCATCATATTCGTTTCCTCCGAAATTTTATTTCCTTAATATTTGATTCTAAAAAAAGCTTTACAAAATTTCGGTGATTCGAAGTACGTACTATATAGTGTATAATCTATCATCTAATCTTTTATGAAAATTCTTTTTATCCTTCAACTAAGGTTCTGTATTACTATAACATACCTCCAAAATAAATGCAAACTATTTCGAAAAATACTTTATTGTTTTATTAATGTCCGTTCAATACATCTAAAAAAATTCGGCCATATTTTTCCAGTTTTACATTCCCAACACCATTAATACGGCGAAACTCTTCTGCCGTTGCCGGCATTTTTCGTACCATTTCTTTTAAGGTCGTATCCGGGAAAATAATATAGGCAGGAACTTTTTCTTTTTTTGCCAATGTATTACGTACAGTTTTTAATTGGCCAAAAAGTTCTTGATTCAATGGACGATTGATGCTCTTATCTACTGATTGCAACGGACTATATGCAACTGCATCTTCATTCCTTACCGGCATCTTCAATTTCTTCTTCCCTTTTAATAATGCCAAGGACTTGCCTTTAACCTTTAAAACCGCATATTGATTGTTGAGACTGTCAATATAGCCCTGTGCAATCAGATGCTCTATTCGATTGGTAATCTCCTGAACGGATTGATCTGCCATTAAACCGTATGTAGATACTTGGTCTAATTTTTGTTCAAGAATCTTTTGATTACGACTGCCACGTAGTATATTTACAATCATGGTTGTTCCATAGGTTTGATCTGTACGAAGTATGCAAGAAATAATTTTTTGTGCATCAACGGTTATATCCACTTCTTTTGAAATAGCTTTACAGTTGCTACAATTTCCACAAAAAGCATCCGACTTTTCTCCAAAATAATTCAATAAATTTTGTCGAAGACAATACTTAGTAAAACAAAAAAACGTCATTTTCTTTAGTAACTCTAATTCTTTTTCTTTAAGTGCTTTAATGGTCTTTGGGTCCAATTCTGTACCGTCATCGGACGGAACTTCAGATTTTTCAATAATAAATTGGTTGGTCCGGACATCTTGCCCACTGTAAAAAAGCAGACACTCTGCCGGTTCTCCATCTCGTCCTGCTCGTCCCGCTTCCTGATAATAGCTTTCTAAGTTTTTTGGCATATTGTAATGAATTACATATGCAACATTGGATTTATCAATCCCCATACCAAATGCATTGGTCGCGATGATTACAGGACTTCGATCATATATGAAATCATCTTGATTCTTATGGCGTTCAGATTCTGAAAGTCCGGCATGATACCTTGTTGAGCGAATTCCTTCCGCTTGCAGACGTTCGTTGACATCTTCAACATTTTTTCGTGTCGAACAATAGATTACACCCGATTTATCTAAGTTAAGCGTCACATAATCTAAGGTCGCCTTAAATTTATCCTTAGGCTGTTCAACGTGAAAATATAAGTTTTTCCGATTAAAACCGGTAACCATTAAAAATGGAGATGTAAGTTCAAGTTTTTCTATAATATCTTCTTTAACTTGTTTAGTGGCGGTTGCTGTAAAGGCTGAGATAATCGGACGAGTGTCTAAGCGTTTTACAAACTCGGGAACTCTTAAATAACTGGGACGAAAATTATGCCCCCATTGTGAAACACAATGGGCTTCATCAACCGTAATCATGGTAATATTCATTTGATTGGCCACATCAATAAAGCGTTCATTGAGAAGACGCTCCGGTGCAACATATATTAGTTTATAATAGCCTTCTTTGGCAGCTTCAAGGATTTGATCATATTCTTGATAAGATAATGAACTGTTGATATATGCTGCGCGAATTCCAGCTTGTGTTAAGGATGCCACTTGATCTTTCATCAAAGAAATTAATGGGGATATAACAAGGGTCGTCCCCTCTAGCATCATCGATGGCAACTGATAGCATAATGATTTCCCACCACCTGTTGGCATAATCCCAAGAACATCTTTTCCTCTTAGAATATGGTCAATAAGATTTTCTTGTCCCTCTCGAAATGAGGACAAGCCAAAAACATCCTTTAATACTTCTATTTTTTCCATAAAAACTCCACTTCTTTATTTCACATATCCTATAAGCAACTGCAATGTATTTCGCAACGCATCTTCATGCGTTCTCTCCAAGGTATGTGACGCATGTACGCCAGGACCAATTAAGGCCGCCTTGATGTCATGTCCACCTGAAAGTGCTGCTGATGCATCCGAACTGTAATAAGGATATATATCAAGGGCATAGGATATCTTTTGTGTTTGTGCTATGTTTATAAGTTCATTGACCATACCATAATCATAGGGTCCACGTCCGTCTTTGACACAAATAGAGACGTCTTTTTCTGTACACGTCAAGTCATCTCCAATCGCTCCCATATCAATAGCCAGCAAGGTGTCAATGGACGCAGGAATATATGAGGAGCCATGCCCGACTTCTTCATATGTAGATAACATAATCGTAACATCACGAGATAGAGACACTTGATTTTCGTGTACATAGTGTAAAAATCCCATGAGTATGGCAACGCCTGCCTTATCGTCAAGGTGTCTGGATTTTATATAGCCACTTTCCGACACTGAATATCTTGGATCAAAACTAATGTAATCGCCAACGGTAATGCCTAAAGCTTGGACCTCTTCTTTTGAAGTCACCGATTCATCTAAGCGAATTTCCATCAAGTCTTCCGTACGTTCCATGGACCTGGCATCATTATAGACATGAACGGAAGGTTTTGTGCTAAGAATTGTACCTGTCACTGTTTTTTGATTGCGCATGTGAATGGTACAGTACTCTCCTTCAACAGATTGCATCATAAACCCACCTATGCTTGTCATACGAATCTTTCCATCCGCTTTAATACTACGAACCATTGCTCCTAATGTATCTACATGGGCAGTTAATAAAATTCCTTTTTCATTATTCTTACTATCATTTTGAGGAATATAAATCAGTCCGTTTCCTTTTGCCGTCATATCAAAGGAAAAGCCTAATGCCTTAACTTCAGATGCGATATAGTCCAATACATTCCTACAATATCCACTCGGACTTGGTATATGAATAATCTTTTCTAAGATTTGCTTTGTATAATTCAATGCGCTTTCCACTATAAATTAACCTCACTTATTCTGTCCATTTTTTTTGATGGATGTTTTTCTCATTTAATCGTTTATTGGATTTTTCTTTTAATAAGGTGTAAATAATAGAGAATAAAGGAATAAAGATAAGTATTCCTGTAATTCCCATCAGGCTTCCACCAATGGTTACAGCCATAAGTACCCACATTGAAGGTATTCCGATTTTGTTACCCACAACAAATGGATAGATAAGATTTCCTTCAATTTGTTGTAAAATGATAAATACGAGTAAAAACCATACGGCTAACATTGGATCAAGTACAAGAATTAATAAAGCACCAATAACACAGCCGATAAAAGCTCCGATAATTGGAATCAAGGCAGTTACAGATATTAGCACACCAATGAGTAGAGCATATGGAAATTGAAGAATACTCAATGTAATCCAAAACATTGTCCCAAGTATAAGGGCTTCCAAAACCTGGCCTGAAATGAAATTTGAAAATGCTTGATTCGATACCCGCATAATATGAACAATTTCATCGGCCTTTGGTTCATTAAAAAAGCTATAGACAATTTTTTTACTTTGTCGCTTTAAATTCTCTTGTTCAAAGAGGACGTAAATCGCAAAGACAAGACCGATTAAAATGCTGAGCATTCTTAATGCAACATTAGAAATAATACCTACCGTTGAATTAAAGAGACTTCCTGCTCCAGTCGATAAGAATTGAAGTCCTCTTTGGGCCATGTCTTGCCAATCAACATCACTTAAATTCACGTTGATCCAATCTTCTAAGATGGGAACATATTGATAATAAGGCTCAATCCATTCTTGAAACCGCATGAATTGTCCTGGCGCTTTCGATATTATCGTATTAACAGCTTCTGTCATCTCAGGAACCACTATAATGATTACTAAAAAGATAACGCCGGACAGGATGATAAGTGTTGTAAAAAAACTAATGACACGCTGAATCTTAATAGAGTGAATCCATCGGCTCAATATTTTTTTTTCGAAAAACTTCATGGGTACATGCAAAACGAAGGCAATGGCCGCACCTAATGTAAATGGATAAAAAACACTAATAATATATCCACCGAATTGTAATACATACTCAATATTCAATACTGCAACAAGTACAAGTCCAAAAAATAATATCAGTTCCATCATTTGTTTCTTTGTGAATGGTCTACTCTCCATAATTTCCTCCCATAATCTACTTTTCTATGTATTTTTTCAAAATTTCATCGTGAGGTAAGGGTCTTTCATAATAATAACCTTGTATCTCATCACAATCAAGTTCTTGAATAACCTCTTTTTGTTTTTCCGTTTCAACACCTTCTGCAATAACCATTATTTTTCTCGTTCGTGCTAGTTTAACGACTGATTCGATGATGGTATAATCAAATTCGTTGACCGCAACATAATCAATCAACTCTTTTGCGATTTTAAGTCGATCCATCGGCACATTTTTCAGATAATAGAGGGACGAATATCCGGTTCCAAAATCATCAATTGCTATTTTTACACCGAAATGACGTAATTTTTTTAACACGTTGATAATTTCTGTGTTTTTCTCTAATTGTCTACTTTCCGTAATCTCAAGTTCAACTTGATTGGGATGAACATGATATTTTCCGATAATTGTTTGGAATTCTTTAATAAAGTTTTTTTCAATAAGTTGTTTGACTGAAACATTGATTGCTATTTTATAGGCAACTTTTGATACTCTATTCCATTCTGCTAGTTGTTTGATTGCCTCTTCCATAACCCAATAACCTATAGGTATAATCAATCCCGTTTCTTCTGCAATGGGGATGAACTCTCCCGGTGATATGGACTCTCCATCTTTTCTTGTCCAACGCAAGAGAGCCTCAAACCCATAATAGCCTGCTTCTTTTAAATTATACTGGGGTTGATAATGAAGTTTGAATTCCTGGTTATAGTCCCCTCTTTTCATCCACATCTCTAGCATGTGCTTACGATAAACCTTATCTGCTAATTGACGTTCAAAGGTCATGACTTTATTCACTCCTCCCAGTCGTGACTGACTCATAGCAATATCTGCATGTTTGAGGAGTGATTCAAAGTCATTTGAATCAAATGGGTACATAGCAATGCCAATATTTAATGTTACATGAAAATCAAACGCATTGACATCATAGTCACCTCGACACCAATCCAATAGTGTTTCCGCCATCTGAATATTGTTTTGATAGCTATAGTTTCCACGTCGATAGATCACAAAATTATTATTCTCGTAAGCAGCCAATACTTCATATTTTTCAAAGGGATATGCTTGAATTTTTTGGCCAACACGTTTAATAAGCTTTTCGCTTAAGGACGATCCAAAAAGGGTTTGATAATTTTTGAATTTATTGATTTCTATAAGAAAAACACCAATACTTTCTTCCTGTGAACATGATTTAACCGCATGCTCTAACTTCTCTTTAAAATAACGCTGACTTGGCAATCCTGTAACTTCATCTTCATTAAGTAGTCGATTTAACTCGACTGTTCTTGCATTGACTCTAGCTTCTAAATCTTGATTTATTTCTTTTTCTTTTTCCAACAACTGTTCCCGATACATGTTTCTTTGAATATATATGGAAAACACTAAGAAAAGCAAAACAATTAGCAAGAGGTACATGATATACTCATTCACAAATCCTTGATAAATTATGAGTATAAAAGATCCAAAGAGTAAAAATATCCCTTTAACTTTTATGCCTTTTATATCCGAATATTCTTCTGCCTGAATGTCAAGATAATCCACAATTGCTATATCTTTTGGATTTTTAAATGCAGCGCCTAACATCATGATTACAAAAGAAAACACATACGCACCATCAAGAAATGAATTGGCTATATAT
>Ga0163223_100473_pt1 | contig 13002 bp, 18 predicted proteins | sample MSEWel2016_02_17_2_FD_113147 | JGI IMG/M metagenome (GOLD analysis project Ga0163223, IMG submission 113147) | Subsurface microbial communities from deep shales in West Virginia, USA - MSEEL Well Study Marcellus 5H_2016_02_17 ...
GTGGCACAATTTGAACCGGAAAACCTTATCCCGTTCTATGGGATAATGGCACAGTTTGAACCGAAATCACTGGCACAAACCACTCCGAAATCGGTGGCACAAGACGAACCGAAATAGCCATCTGGCCTTAACCCTGAACGGCAAAAAGAAAAAAATAAAGCGGAACGACTTTAAAGCTGCCTTCACAACTCTTCACCTTGATGCAAAACAGCAGGAAAATATCTTTAAAAAGATGGAGAACAGTAAATCCAAATGGATGGATCTGATCGATGATAGTTTTCTGACCGGTGATTTCAAGGATAGCTATAAAGAGCTGGTTGAAGCAAGGTTTGAAAGGGTATTGTAGCAACAAGTGATGGCATAGATTAATGATACCAGGATTCGAACCTGGGACCCCCTGCTCCCAAAGCAGACAAAGTAAATATTCATTACGTTTCATTTATTTTCATGTGCCTGTATATCATTACTTTAATAAATTTATTCTTATCAACTATTGGCATTTATTTGTCTTTATTCGTACATTTGTTGTACCCATGTTGTACCCAAAATTCATCCCAAATGATTAGTTTTAAGACAGTTTTAAAGAAGAAAAAGTTATCCTCCGGTAAATATCCGGTTTATCTGAGAATTACCAAAGACAGAAGGTCAGTATTTTTTCGCACTCCCTATACGTCATTGGAAAAAGAATGGGATGGAAAACAAGGTAAGTTCAATAAACATTCTCCGGACTATTTAAAGAAGAACAGGCTTCTCCTGAAATTTGTAGACCGGGCTATAGAAATTGTAACGGAACTGGAGCAGCAAAAAGGATATTACAGTCTTTTCGACATCGAAAATGCTATGCGGGTCAATTCAAATCCAACCTACAAAAATATTTTCAATTTTTGGGAAGAAGTGATCGGCGATATGATTAAATCCGGAAATACCGGAAACGCAAGGGTGAACCGGGATACTTCAACATCCCTTAAAAAGTTCAACAAAAACAGGCCTTTGTATTTTGAAGAAATCACCCCCACCTTCCTGGAAAAGTATGAAATCCATCTCCGGTCAAACACTGGGACCGATGGAGGAATCAGCGTTCGCATGCGGACTTTGAGGGCCCTTTTCAATAACGCCATCAGAAAAGGACTAATAAAAAAGGAAACATACCCGTTCACGGTTTACAGAATTTCGAAATTAAAAGGCAAAGGCATCAAAAGATCGCTAACCTTTGAAGATGTTCAAAAAATATTTAGCCAGGACCTGAGTGAGCATCCACACCTGATAAACACCCGGAATTATTTCGTTTTTAGTTTTTTTACCAGGGGAATGAATTTCGCCGATATGATGAAATTGACCTGGGATGGCATTTCGGACGATAAAATCTATTACATACGCTCTAAAACAAAAACGAACTTCCATATCAAGATTCTTCCGCCGGTCCAGGAAATACTAAACTACTACAAGAACAGGCCTCGCGATACAAAATACGTATTTCCTATTTTACTTAAGGATAATTTGACGCCAACTCAATTGGAAAACCGAAAGAAAAAAATACTGAGACTGTACAACAAGGAACTAAAAGAAGTCGCCGCCGTATGCGGAATTAATAAACCGATATTAAGCTATGTTGCGCGTCACAGCTACGCCAATTGTCTGAAACAAAAAGGAATTTCGACCGATATCATCAGCGAGTCGATGGGTCATCAAAACATTGCAGTAACACAAGCTTATCTAAAAGAGCTGGATGATTCCCTGATAGATGAAGCGATGGAGGTATTACTGTAAGCCATTTTTGCTGTTTTCCCGGAATATGACACGCTCATGAAATCTCCAACCTGTAAACACCACTCCTTTTTATTTTCGGAAGATTTTCAAAAGGAAAAGGAATATAAAGAATAAATGCAAAAATTGGAGGTGTTGATGCGGGATTGCAAAAAGGTTTAACCGGAGCTTGCGCAGGTTAAGTCTTTTTGAAATTGGACTGTGAAATGGGAAAATTAACTCCTCCGATTTTGGAATGAATGGCTTTATGCCGGAAGCTTTTGAAAACCCGGAGGGCTTGTCTTTCGAAAATGAAGAAATCTTTGTTGAAGGTTTGGGAGTCAGGTCAAGCATCAATAACTTCTTGATGTGACATTATGTTTTGCCTGAATTTGTTTTATTGGACTGAAGTCGTCGGTCAAAAGTAAATGTTTGTGTTGAGACTACTTTAATTTTTTTTGTATCGGGATGGTTCGGATTGATTAAGTAATTGAATTCCTGTTGAACAATACAGCTTGGGACTTTTAACACTGCCGCTTGATTCTGGCTCACAAAATCATCACCGATATACTGAGTCTCCATTGCTGGAGGTTTAGCATCCCAATTTTCAGGTAAGTCTTCAACTGACAATTCCAAAATTTTCACATCTTCCGGTATATCGATTTCAACGTAGTACCTGTCTGTTGGTAAATCTTCGTTTAAATCCAGATGTACAGATACTTCCAGAGTTGCAAGCGCCCGCGATTCAGCGGTATAAACCAAGAATGTATGAAGGCTATTCCATCTGTAACCTTCAGTTAATGCAGCCCCAACACCTTTTAAGGTGGTATCCAGATATTTTTTCCTTTCAATCCGATAGACGCGCATTATGCCAAGTTTCCGTATTCTAGTCTGTTAAGACAATTTTTGACTTCCTGAATCCCTGTGGTTGAGTCCAACAGGCTTTCAGGGGTTACTCCCCCCAATGATACGTTGGGCTTTTTCAACCAACGCAGAAATTTATCTTCTTCCTGGTTAAACACTTCCAACCCAAAATCGATTAATTCCGTTAAAAGCAAAACAGTTTCGCTGTCGCGGCCACTGAGCAAGGATTTTTCTCTTCTTTTTTTGTTATAAGTCGTTTGAGGCAAACTCAGTATCTGTAGGACTTCTTTTACCGGAGTATTGATTCTTTTACTAATTACTTCAATAGTACTATAAGGTAAACCATGTCTGATCAGCCCGACTCTTTCTATTTTTGAAGCCCAGACATATTTATTTCCTTCGGATTCTATACTCCATTTAGGAGTCGCCCTTCTTGCTATTCCGGCCCTTTTTATACTTCGTTTTGGGTTAAAAACATTTGTTTTAGGAGTATCTTTTTCCATGATAAAGCATTTGTGCTGTAAATATACAACATAAATGCTTTAAAACAAATTTTTAGAATTGGTGTAAGAAGGCGTCTTTTCATTTCCGAAGCATTGAAAACCCGGAGGGCTATTCTTCCATAAATGCAGGAATACTCTTGGAGGGTTTGAGAATTCTTCAGGAAAATCATTCAGGCTGTGGGCGAGTCTTACCAGCTCTTTCTTCACTTTTCTGGCTCCCACTACCGAATCTTCAGCAATGTAGGCATAAATGTTAATCAGATTATCTTTGGCCAGCCGCCCAAAGCTTACTTTGATTCGGTGGGTTACCTGTCCATGAATCCTGTGGCCCTCCACCAGTTTATACATCGTGTAACGCTCGCCAGTGGTCCTGTTCTGTTTTAAATATGGTTTGACAAACATATTGCTAAGCTATGCAACTATTTGTTTATCAGCAACAAGAGCGGGGGTATAACATTTGGAAAGCAAAATAGCACCAAAACTTATATTGCTGAATATCAGCCATGTCTGCTATTGCGTATTTGGCAATTGTTGATAAAAGCAGGGTTATTAACAGATTTTTATGGGTTTTTAATGCTAACTCTGCAATGTGGGTTAGGGTGACGGTTTTTTCATTGGCGCACTAACTCGCAAAGATAATTTAGACTTGCGGTGCCTGGTTTGTTGAAAAGTCAAAGTTTGTATGCTGAAAAAGTCAAAATTCTGTGAGGCAGGCGGGTTTTATTTTTTCGTTTTGTCCATTTCTTGATAGTTGCTTGGTGGTCGCTTGTCGTTTAAAGTGACAGCTAACTTAACAACTCGACACCCTAATCAACTTGTAAACTATTCGCTCGGTTTCAGAAAACGACTTGCGAAAGTCTCTTCGATTCTGTAGGACCCAACACAAACTTTAAGGTGTTGAAATAATCTTTCGTCTGTGTTTTAAACCCCATTCCCTCATTGCCTCCAGTACATTGCCAAAAGTCAGACCGTAATCTGTAATGGCATATTCCACGCCCACGGGTTTTGATTGAAGAACAGTTCGACTCACCAGATGGTTAATCTCCAGGTCCTGAAGTTCTTTGGAAAGCATACGAGGTGTGATGTCGATCTCGCGGGCGAGTTCCTTGAATCGAAAGGGCCGGTTTATAAGCGTTATCAAAATAATCAGCTTCCATTTCCCGCTAATCATTTCTAATGTATCCTGAATTGCCCGGCGACTGATTTTGCATGTCTCCGCGTTGTGATCTTCCATAGCTATACTTTTTTATACCGGTATACTTTATGTAACTGATACCTAAAGTATAGCAAATATAATTAGTTTTGAATCAAAAAAAAAATAGCGGTTTAAGTGTTTCAAAATAATTAAACACATATTTAAAATATTACTGAAATGAAAAACATTCTTCACATTATCTCAAGTCCCAGGACCGGGATCTCTTTTAGTACGAAACTCGGCAAAGCGATCATTGAAAATTTAATTGTCGCTTATCCGTCCAGCAAAGTGGTAGAACGCGATCTTACTATTGACCCATTTCCACATTTACAACAAAAGCACTTAGATGCCTTTTTCACGAGACCGGAGAATCGTACCGAAATTAATGCAACAGATATAAAACATTCTGAGACAGCCATTGAAGAAATTAAGCGGGCCGACGTAATTATAATAAGTGTCGACGTGTATAACTTTAATATCCATTCTACCTTGAAAGCATGGATCGATCATATCGTACGCTCCGGGATAACGTTCAAACTGGCAGACACCGGAGTTGAAGGCCTGCTGACCGACAAGAAGGTTTATTTGGCTGTAGCTTCCAAGGGAGTGTACTCTGAAGGACCAATGAAGCAATTTGACTTCGTCGTGCCCTATTTAAGGTTTGTTCTAAATTTCATTGGCATTAATGACATTGAGGTTCTCCGGGTGGAAGGCTCTTCAATACCCGCTGAACAAGAGACAATATTAGAAAAATCGTTAAATGAATGGAGCCTGATAGCTTGATATTTAGAGATTGTCAATGATTTTCATCGTTCAAATCGCGTTATTCAGAAAATCATCTGACCGTCAGCTTTCAAGACGCGTTTTAAACCGTATTTTAAACATCAGATATTTAAAAAAAGAGTCTTTGCACAGACTCCCGTTGGGCGCAAGGCTAGGCGACGGCAAACCCGACACTGACTGACAAAATAATTCATACATTTGAACCAAAAATGGATAATTACGGAGAAATAGTCCTTAAAATACATAACTACATCAGCAAGCTAACTTCCGAAAAAGAGTTGATTGATGAAGTATCCCAAGAAGTATTTTTGAAAGTACATAATTCTATTACCACACTCAAAGACAATGAAAAGTTAGATGCGTGGCTGAAAAGAATTGTTTATACTACATTGATAGACATATACCGCAGAAAACAAAAAGAGCAAACTGACAATTCATTGCTGATTAACGAATATGATGAACCGGAAAACGAGGGCAACCTTGCGTTAATAGAATGTATTGTTTCATTGTTGCAGTTGCTTCCTGACGAACAACGTGAATTGTTGGAAGCCGTTGAAGTAAAAGGAATAACTCAAGCGGAATATGCAAGACAGAATAATTTACCGTTAAGCACCGTGAAATCGAAAGTGCAGCGCTCCCGACAAAAAATAAAAGAGTTAGTCAAAGACAACTGCATTCTTACTAACGATAAGTATGGGAACGTAGTTGATTATATTCTTCCCGAAAAAAAATAAAAATATCTGCGTCTGTTTCTGAATAGTTTCGTCCATTCAGAAAAAGAAGATGAAACTATTGATTTTTGTTAGCATACTGATCATTGCGGGAGTCTTTATAACATTCCGTTGGCGACACATTATAAACCCCAACAAAGACGGGTCGTTCCTGATTGACAATCTACAGAGGACATTCATTTATCACCTACCGAAAAACCTGAAGCCCAATCCGAAATTGATCTTTGTGTATCACGGAACTGGTATGAAAACCTGGATGATGCAACTGTTTACAGGACACGAGTTTGATAGACTGGCAGACAATTCGCAAGATGCCATTATTGTTTATCCACAAGGCTATGAAACAAGTTGGAATGATTGCCGAACAATTGCAAATACGCCTCCTAAAAAGTTAAATCTTGATGATGTTGGTTTTACCGAAAAAATCATCGGATATTTTCAAAATAAATATGAAATCAACAGTCAGGAAATTTATGTTGTCGGCTTTTCGAATGGCGGACAATTTGCAACGAGGCTTATGAATGAAAAGCCTGAATTGTTCAAAGGCTTTGCGATAATAAGCGCCCCACGCTCTTACGAAAATGAAATGCAATGCAACAATGCACAAAGCCCGGTTTCTGTTATTCTTTTTAATGGAATGAAAGACCCGATTATTCCATACAATGGTGGTGAAGTTATACTGAAAGGCAAAAGTTACGGGCATGTTTATAGCGCGGAACAAAGTGTGCTACATTGGTTAACAGCCTCGAGGTGCGACACCATTCCGACAAGTACACACGACTTCAAGAATAAAAGTGGCGAAGTAACAGCTGTTCAACAATTTTTTTCTTCTATTGAGACTGGCAAGAAAATAAGTTTTATAAAAATGCTGAATGGTGGGCATCAAATACCAAATAAGAAATTTAGTATGGGTATCCCCTCAATGGGTTACGTTAATAAAGAAGTGGACGCGCCACGACTAATTTGGGATTTCTTTGAAAGTTTGAAGTAAACGAAATACGCTAAACCGAAAGTAATCAACATCCAAAAAATGTTAAAAAATTTGCACTTTGTTGTCGCATATACTATATTTACGACAACAATTTAAAATATTATAAAATGAGACAATTAACATTTGTATCGCTTCAAGTAAAAAATCTGGAAGCATCGAAAGACTTCTATGAAAAAAAATTAGGATTTGAAATTAGTGACACAAATCCACAAGCCTGTGTTTTCAAGTATAATCAAGGATATGCAAGTTTTGCTATTCGCACTCCTCTTGAACCACTTGGAGAAAGAGAATTGGGAATTGGTGTATCGATTTGGTTTGCAGTTGCAGAAAATGTAGATGAGCTGAAGGAGAATTTCATTGCGAATGGAATAACTACCGCTGGCCCAATTATAGAAACACCTTTTGGTAGAGCGTTTCACGTAAAAGACCTTGATGGTTATAAACTTACATTTTTGGAAACAAACGCATAAAATGAAAGAACGAGAAACAAAATATTGGGTAATTGTGGCTTCAAAAGACCACGTTAAATCGGGTATTTTACCTTTGATAGACGATTTACATTTTATCCGAAACAAACAAAGTTGGGGTTATTCATTCCGTTTTGGATTTTTTGAAATCAACCAACACGACTTTGATTTAATTTCATCACAAATGCTTCAACATCATTATGCCTAAAGAAATCGAATTCCACTTTAAAAGTCCAAACGATAGTCCGGGTTATTTACTCGGACAAGTAACAATGCTATGGCAACGTAAACTTAAAATGGTTTTAGACCCTTTAAACTTGACACAAACGCAATTTGTGTTGTTGGCTGCACTGGGTTGGCTTTCAAAAAAGAACAATGCTGTTACACAAATTGACATTGCCAATCAAGCTAACGCAGACAGAATGATGGTCTCCAAAGTTCTGAGAACCTTAGAAGAAAAGAAATTTATCAGCAGACAAGAACATCAAACTGACACAAGGGCCAAAGTAATTAAATTGACGAATGAAGGGGCTAAAGTTCTGCAAAAAGCATTGACATCAGTTGAAAGTGCCGATATAGATTTCTTTTCAGTACTAGATAAAAAACTATCCCCATTTAATCAGAGTTTGCTAAAGGTGATTGAACAAAACAAAAATGATTAAAAGCACATACCGCTAATAACGGCTCATTAAACATACCATTTTCAGTGGGTTAACAAACGTATTGTACAGCATTGTGTTTTGGAAAAGCGGACACATACGCAATACATAAAATGGCGCGTTTCATTCCTTCGAACGCTGGGGCAAGGCTAAACCAAGCACCGTGCGTACCTCAACAGAACGGACAAACCAAGCCCACCTACCACCCAACACGTTTGGACTTCTCAATAAAATAAATTTGGACTTTTCAACAAAGTGACTTGAAAATGTTATGCTCATCTTTGCATTATATAATTCTTATAAAATGAAAAATAAAGAAACAGCAAAGAGGTATTTCGATGCAATGGTGGCCGGAAACTTCGATGAAATGAACAAGTTAAAAACGCCTGATTGTGTTTATTGGTTGAGTGGTGAGGGATCCTGGCCGTTTGGAGGTTACCAATCACTTGAAAACCAGGCAAAATTATGGGGCACCGTAGCAGAACGATTCCCAACAGGAATGAAAATGACGCTTCAATCAATCACGGCAGACGAAGAGCGGGCAGCACTTTATGTTCATATTCGGGGAACGCGAAAGGATGGTCGTATTTATGAAAACAATGTGATGTTGCTTTTGATCTATAAGGATGGCTTAATTAGCGGTCTTTATGAATATTTGGATACTATTATGGTTAATGAATTATTCTGTGGCCCGATGGATGATGTGAAGAATAGTTAAAAGCATCAGGAATGGCATGGGCCATGAGTATCGTAATAGAAATAACAAAATGAGAGTAATCATAACAGGAACAACAGGAATGGTTGGCGAGGGCGTTCTATTGGAATGCCTGCAAAACAACAAAGTATCAGAAGTGTTAAGTATTTCTAGAAAACCTTGCGGAAGTAAAGGACATTATAGAAGCAGCTAAACAATGAAAGTAACTGACATAAAATCTTGTTATATCGGGCCCGAAATTTCCCCGGAACAATTTATTGCTGAACACATTTTTTTGTACTTGGCAAAAGGAAAAGTAAACGGCTATGAGGGAAACAAAAAACAGGCAATCAATGCAGGCGAGCATTGTTTATTTTTCAAAAATCATTTGGCGAGATACAACAAGGAAAAATCAGAAAATGAATTTGAAAAAGTAGTTATTGTTTTTGATGAAGCGTTTTTAAAAAAGTTTCAGGAAAAACATAAACCGACAGTTGGAAAATTTAAACCAGAAAGCGCATTTTTGAAATTAGACAAAAGCGAATTCATATCTAACTTTATTCAATCACTTGCTCCCTATTACAATAGTTCAGGAAAAATAGACAAAGCATTTGCCGACATAAAACGAGAAGAATTGCTTATCATCTTGCTGAAAAATGACCCCGAACTTGCAGGAATATTTTTTGACTATGGAATACCCGAAAAAATAAATTTGGAAGCGTTTATGAATAAAAACTTCAAGTTCAACGTAAGCATACAGCGCTTAGCATATATGACAGGACGAAGTTTATCGGCTTTCAAACGGGACTTCAAAGAAATTTTTAATGAAACACCAAATCGTTGGTTAGTTCAGAAACGCTTACAGGAAGCACATTTTCTCATTGAAAAAAGGAACAAAAAACCGACTGACATTTATGTGGAATTAGGTTTTGAAGATTTGTCGCATTTCTCTTACGCTTTCAAAAAGCAATTTGGTTACGCACCGACAGAACTATCAAAGAAATAAGCAACCGCACAGAGACAAGCACATCTGCAAATCGCACAATCCGAAGTTTACAAAAGAGCTTGCCCCTTCCCGAAAAACAAAAATTTTCCCTTCCCGACTTTTTTATTTTTCAACAGACACACGATCAGACCCAGCAGATAACGAATGACAGAAAGCCACAGCCACTAACCGCAGTTGAGTGCAGTCTAACTGCACCCATCCGCTCCACTCCCCAACACAATTCGACTACAATAAATACCAATTCGACTACTTTTTACAAATCGAAAACTGAGAACTTTGCAACAGAATCAAAACAAGAAATAATATGCAAAATCTTAAAGAAAAAGTAGTTGCTGTTACAGGAGCAAGTGCAGGAATTGGTAAAGCCATAGCAATAAAACTGGCAGAAAATGGAGCAAAAGTTGTTTTAGGTGCAAGAAATACCGAACTATTAGAAAAAGTTGCTGAAGAAATTAAAAGTGACGGAGGAGAAGCCGTATTTGCAAAAACCGATGTAAGTAATAAAAATGATTTGGTTAAGTTGATAAATATAGCAGTTTCGCAATACGGTAAGCTGGACGTTATTATAAATAACGCAGGCGTTGCCCGTATCAGTCGCATTGATGAATTAGATACTGACGGTTGGGACGAAATGATAGATACTAACATAAAGGGAACTTTATACGGAATGGCTGCTGCAATTGCTGTTTTTAAAAAACAACAATCAGGACACATTATCAATATCATTTCAACTTCGGGCATAAAAATAATGCCCACACAAGGCATATATGCAGGTACAAAAAATGCTGTCCGTACCATTGCAGAAGCATTTCGGCAAGAATCTGACGGAAGCATACGAATCACCGGAATTTCGCCAGGATTTATAAAAACTGATTTTTCCGTTAAAAGCGTAAATACCGAAGATATGAAAATAGCCGCTTCCAATGCTGTTGAAGCTTTAGCTATTAGTCCTGAAGCAATTGCCAATGCAGTAATTTATGCTATCAGTCAGCCAAAAGATGTTGAAGTTGGCGACATTGTTATTCGTCCGGCAAAACAAAATTGACCTGATTAAACTTATAATAAGTATGCAACAACAATCTGACATAAAGCATATCAAAAGTATATCGCAATTGGCGCGGGAATTAGGACTTCCTGCACCATTGCACCCATTGATTATGTTGGTTGATTACAATAATGTTTCGGCTGAAATGATTCTCAAAGGGCAAAAAATAAGTCTTGATTTTTACAAAATTTCATTTAAACCAACATTTAAAGGACAAACAAAATACGGGCAAGGATATTATGATTTTGAGGAAGGTGGATTGGCTTTTCTAAAACCCAAACAAATTGTTTTTTCGCCAGAAAATACAGGTAATTATGTAGGGTTTGCATTGTATTTTCATCAAGATTTTATCCGAAATTATCCATTGGGAAAGTCGATAACCCAATATGGATTTTTCTCTTATGATGTTTCCGAAGCATTATTTTTGTCGGCAAAAGAAAAAGAAATTATAACGAATTTATTTGCTTCAATGGCCATTGAATTAGACAACAATATTGACCATTTTAGCCAAGATGTTTTGGTGTCGCAAATAGAACTGCTACTTAATTACAGCAATCGTTTTTACAACAGACAATTCATCACAAGGAAAGCAGTCAATCACGGCATCATAATATCTTTGGATAATCTGCTAGACAGCTATTTTAAAGAGGAAAACACGCTAAAAAATGGATTACCATCTGTTAAATATATCAGTGCCCAATTAAAGCTATCACAACGATATTTGAGCGATATGTTACGTTCACTTACAGGATTAAATACCCAACAATATATCCAGAATGCTATCATTGAAAAAGCAAAAGAAAAATTATCTACAACAAATTTATCCATTTCAGAAATCGCCTACGAATTAGGCTTTGAGCATTCGCAATCGTTCAGCAAGTTGTTCAAGACCAAAACAAACCTTTCCCCTTTGGAGTTTAGGCAATCCTTTAACTGAAAAACAACAGACAAAGGACAGTCGAAAGTCACTAACATAGCCGTAAGTTTAAGTTCGAAAGACCTGTGGCGTGAATGTTCAATGGAACAGATATTTTTGAGTTCTCATCATTAATCGTTTCAATTACATCAAGCTTCAATTAAGTTAAACAACCAGCAGCCACACCACCTCCAACATCAAAAATGCAATCACAACCCCTATCAAAACGAAAAACCACCTTGGGATCACCGCTTTCTTTTGCAATGCCTGTTCATGATCTTTGAGTAGCTGCTCCAACCTGTCGGTATCCAAGTCAGCCTTCAATTTGGTGTTCTTTAATTCCTCGAGTTGCCGGGCAATTTCAGGGGCAACCTCTTTAATATTCTGGCTGGTTCGTCGAAGAACTTCGATTTCCTCAGTCAAGACATCCAGCAACTTTTGTTGTGATAAATTTTTTCTCATAACCTGAATCCTCTTTTTTTATCGGGTATGTTTTGCTGTTTTCTCTTTTGTAGGTTAGTAATTCTTAGATTTTGCCGGATTAACTTCTGCAAATTGGCGGCGCTCAATGCACGGTGAACCGAGCTGGCTTTGATGGATTCTTTTCCTACCTGGAACTTCAGCCCTACCACTTTGCCGTTTGAGGCTTGCTTCAATTGAGTTGTCACACCTTCCTGCTCCATCAGTCGGGCGTATTCAAAAATGTCAACCGGCTTCAATGACAAGATCTTGTCATGGGCCTGTACGATGACCCGTCGCAACCTGCTTTCTTTTTCCAGCTGCACTTCCCGGGCCGTTGTCAGGTTCATTTCACGGGCGATCCGTTCGGCAACACGTTGTGCCTTTTTACCAATGTAGTTGTCCTTTCGGGCCTTCCCTTCCGTGTTGATCCGGTTTACAAAAATGTGAAGATGCGTATGGTTTCTGTCTTTATGCACAAACGAAATACTCTGGTGATCCGCGAGATTCATCTGGCTTAAAAACTGGGCCGATATCTTTATAAAATCTGACTTCGTAAGCCTGGTCCCATCCTCAATCGTTGGACTAAGGACAAACGAAAACGAATTTCGCTGACACCGGGCATTCAGGTTTTGAAAAACCCGGAATTCTTTGGCGATTTCCGTTCCGGTTTCTCCAACAAGCCGGTTGCGGCAGATCTCTTCTGCTTTAATCTTGTTCCTCGCGTAATTGACCGCATTGGAAATATGCGATATGCTTTTGGCTTTCCCGATCATTGCTCAAATTTTTGAAGGTGCTGTTTGATCAGGGAAATGACTTCCTGCAGTTCATGCAAAATCATCTCGTTCTTATAAAAGTGCGGGCTTTTGATCAGGTTCGAGATTAGTTTGAAATTGTGGTGGTACATATGCAGGTTTTTATAGATCTCCAGTTCCTGCGGCGAAAA
>Ga0163223_100477_pt1 | contig 12894 bp, 9 predicted proteins | sample MSEWel2016_02_17_2_FD_113147 | JGI IMG/M metagenome (GOLD analysis project Ga0163223, IMG submission 113147) | Subsurface microbial communities from deep shales in West Virginia, USA - MSEEL Well Study Marcellus 5H_2016_02_17 ...
AACCATTGAAACGATTCCTTTAAATCTAAATGTAGATTTAATATTGATAACGGCAATTACAGGAACTGCGCCAAGAGCCTATGCTTTTGCAGACTATTACAGGGCAAAAGGAATCAAGGTCATTATTGGCGGGGTTCATGCCACCTTGCGTCCGCTAGAAGCCAAAGAACATTGTGATAGTGTACTGATGGGCTTCGGTGAGATTTTAATGCCGGAAATGCTTGTAGACTTAAAACAAGGAAAACTCAAGCCATTTTATAATGATAAAGATAGAAAAGGAGAGCTTCAGTTTACAAGGCCAAATCGCAGTTTATTGCCAACGGGAAAATATATTACAAACAGCTCTCTTGAAGCTAGTCGAGGATGTTCTAATGCCTGTACATTTTGCGCGGTAAATGCTTTGCATACGACCCATGTTTACAAAAAAAGCATTAAAGACATTGTTGCTGAAATAGAGACCCTTAATACAAAAAATATTCTTTTTGTGGATGTCAACCTATTGGCCGACAGAGTCTTTTCTATTGACTTATTCAAAGCCCTAATACCTCTTAAAAAGTGGTGGTATGGTCTATCAACAGCAGATGTTGTCCAAGATAGGGAAGTCTTTGACCTTATGGTTAAAAGTGGATGTAAAGGACTTCTCATCGGTTTTGAATCAGTGACTGCATCCGGTCTTCAAGCGATGAATAAATATCGGAATGATGTGGTCAATTACGCAGAACTCATGAAGAAAATGCACGGAAATGGAATTTCAGTCAACGGCACATTTTGTTTTGGCACCGATGAAGACGATCTGGATGTATTTGATAGAACAGTAGAGATGGTTTTAGAATTAAAAATTGATTTACCCAGGTATTCAATATTAACGCCTTTTCCCGGAACACCTCTATATGAACAGTTATCCGCTGAAAATAGAATAACTGATACCCATTGGGCCATGTATGATGTGCAACATGTTGTCTATGAACCTAAAAAAATGTCACAAAAGCAGTTAATGGATGGTTTTGTAAGAGCTTGGCGTGAGACCTATTCTCTTGGTGGAATTGCAAGGCGAATTGCCAGACCCCATCTTACCTTTCCCTTGAGCATTATGACGAATAATGCTTACAGGTATTATGCAGATAAACTTGAAAGCTTTCCGCGAGAGCGTATGATTGATAATTCGGATGTGGACTTATGAAAATAATACTAATCAAGGTAGGTATGGGTGGTGCAAGGTCAAGTGATGCTATGGAACCCCTAGCATTTGCCGTCATTGCAGCGCTGACACCTCAAAACATACAAGTACAGATGTATGATGAACGCGTTGAGGCCTTGCCGGATAATCTAGACTGTGATTGGATTGTCATGAGTTCCGGTTCCTTTACAATTCGAAGAACCTATACACTTTCTCAAAAATATAGAGCATCCGGAATTAAGGTGGCCATTGGTGGTTTTCACACGTCTTTAATACCTCAAGAAACCCTTGAATATGCAGATGTAGCTTTTGTGGGTGATGCAGAAGGCGTTTGGCCCCAATTTTTAGAAGATATACAAACAGGAAAATATAGGAAAATCTATGAACAGGAGAACTATCCTTGTATCGCCCAATCCTATTATGATGAATCGATTTTTAAGGATAAAAAATATGCCTCAATAAAACCCTTACAATTTAGTCGAGGTTGTCGTTATAGTTGTGATTTTTGCTCTATAAGCGCCGTATATAAGAAAAGCCTAAGGTATCGAGATGTTAAACTTGTTGTGGAAGAAATTAAAAGACGAAAACTGAAATATGTGTTTATCGTTGATGATAATCTTTTTCTTCATCGAGAGAGAACGATGGAATTTCTAGAAGGAATTAGGCCTCTTAAAATCAAGTGGGCTTGCCAGATTAGCATTGATTTGGCTTCGGACACCGACTTGGTGAAAAAAATGGTCCAAAGTGGCTGTATGGCTGTTCTTATTGGATTTGAAACGGTTAATCCCAAGAATCTAGAGCAAATGAATAAGCAAGCCAATCTTCATTTGATCGATTATAGAAACGTTATAAAAACCTTAAACGAATATGGATTAATGGTCTATGGAACCTTCGTTCTAGGTTATGATCATGACACCTTAGAAGCCTTTGATGCAACGTTGGCTTTTGCACTTGAAAACCGTTTAATGTTAGCCAATTTTAACCCATTGATTCCAACAATAGGCACACCGCTCTATCATCGACTGGAAAAAGAAGGCAGACTACTCTTTGAAAAATGGTGGTTAGAACCAAGCTATTGCTATGGTGATACTGTTTATCAGCCCAAGAATTTTTCTCCCAAAGCCTTAAAAGAGGAGTGTTTTAGAATTCGTCATCAGTTTAATCGGTATAGCAGTATTGGAAAAAGATGGATAATGAATAAACAAAATCTTAAAAATTCCGTCATTTACTTAGGAACCAATCTTGTGAATCGACGAGAGATACTTAGAAAGCAAGGAAGAGAGTTGTAGTATGAAAATAACATTTATAAAACCCAATATGGGTCGGATGATGACAGGCTCATATGTGGATGAAGGCAGAATGGAACCTTTACAAATAGGTATACTTGCAGGGCTTACACCGGATGACATTGATATCGCCTTCTATGATGACCGAATGGAAGATATACCCTATACAGAACAAACAGACCTGGTTATGATTACCGTTGAAACCTTTACAGCCAAACGGTCCTATGAAATTGCAAAAATCTATCGAAAAAAAGGGATTCCGGTGGTCATGGGCGGCATGCATGTAACACTTATTCCGGATGAAGTGGCTGAATATGCGGATACTATTGTCATCGGTGATGCAGAACCCATTTGGCTAGATTTAATCGAGGATGCTAAAAAAGGTCAATTAAAAGCAATCTATAAGAGCACTTTTGGCCATGAACCCCAGCAAGGGTTTTTCCCAAACCGAGAAATTTTCAAAAACAAAGGATACCTGCCGATTTCTCTAATGCAGTTTAGTCGGGGGTGTGTAAACGGCTGTAGGTTTTGTGCTTCAAGTGTATATTTTAAGAAAAATCAATACTGTAGGTCTATTGAAAGCGTCGTGGAAGAAATAAAAATCCAAAAGTTGAAACTGATTTTTTTTGTTGATGATAATATCGTTGCCAACCATGAAAAAGCCAAAGAATTATTTCGGGCATTGATCCCCTTAAAAATCAAGTGGGTCAGCCAGGCAAGTATTGATATGACTGAAGATGAAGAGTTGATGGAAGTGATGATGAAAAGCGGTTGTCTTGGGAATGTGATCGGATTTGAATCCATTGATGGGGAAACATTAAAAGCGATGAATAAAAGTTCCAATATCCAAAGGGAAGGATTTGATGGTTATAAAAAACAGTTAGAAATCCTTCGAAAATATGGTCATCAAACATGGGCCGCTTTTACCATAGGGCATGAAAAGGATACAAAAGCATCGATTTTAAAGACGCTAGCTTTTGCTAAGAAAAATAAGTTTGCATTTGCAGCCTATAATGTCTTAATGCCTTATCCAAATACCCAATTATATGAAGATTTGGCCAAGGAAAACAGACTTTTATACGATGGAAAATGGTGGTTACATGATGATTTTCGCTTTAATCATGCGCCATATAAACCATTAGGTCTTACTTCGGATGAGTTGACAGATGTTGGCTTTTATTGTAGAAAATCTTTTAACTCCATCCCTTCCATCATGTATCGAGCAACAGATTTTAAAACAAATATGAGAACACCCTATAAACTAGCAACGTACTTAATCTATAATCCGTTATTTAGAAAAGAAGTATTTAAAAAACAAAGCATGCAACTTGGAGAGGGAGATATTATTTCGTGAAGATAACCTTTATTTTACCGGCCATAGGGAAAAAAACAGAGACCAAGTATATTAAAACATGGAGATTGATGGAACCGTTAACAATCAGTACCTTAAAAGCCTTAACCCCTAAAAATATTGAAACGAATTTTTTTGATGATCGCATAGAATTAATTGACTATGATGAGCCGACGGACTTAGTTGTGATTACCGTTGAAATGTATACGGCAAAAAGAGCTTACCTCATTGCGGGGAAATATCGAGAACGTGGTGTAAAGGTCATATGTGGTGGGTATCACCCGACCTTAATGCCGGATGAAGCCGGACGATTTTTTGACAGCGTCATCATTGGAAACGTTGAAGATATCTGGGAAAATATATTAAGAGACGCACAAGAAGACAAACTTCAAAAGCAATATCTTGGAAACAATGGATTCAGACGTGGCTGTTATCCGGACCGTTCTATTTATGGAGACAAAAAGTATTCCATTCTTGGGCTCGTTGAAACCGGAAGAGGCTGTATCTATAACTGTGAGTTTTGTACAATTACCGCAAGCTATCAACGCAAATATTATCGAAGAGAAATCGAAGATATTGTTGAAGATATTAAGCAGTCCGGCAAAAAGTACTTCTTTTTTGTTGATGATAATATTGTTGCAGATGAAGACTACGCTATTGAACTATTTAAAGCCATCACACCTCTTGGAATAAAATGGTCGGGTCAAGGATCGTTGAATATGGCAAAAAACGAAGAATTACTTCAGTGGATGAAACGCAGTGGTTGTATGGTTATTCTTATTGGTTATGAGTCCATGAATGTGAAGAACTTAAAACAGATGAATAAACAATGGACCATGAGCATGGGTGAACGGGATGCATTAACAGAAAAAATTCATAGCTATGGAATTGGCATTTATGCGACCTTTATTTTTGGCTTTGATTATGATACGGATGCAGTCTTTGAAGAAAGTTTAGCCTTTGCAAAAAAGCATCATTTTTTCTTTGTCGCCTTTAACCATCTCTTGCCATTTCCGGGAACAAAGCTACATGATCGCTTTGTAGAAGAGAACAAACTACATCAAGAGGAGTGGTGGTTAAAAGACGGTTATAAATATGGGGATATACCCTATGAACCCGTAGGAAGAACACCTATTGAATTGTCGGATAAATGTGCCCGCCTCAGACACCAATTTTTTACCTTGACGTCTATTGTTCGCCGAAGTTTTGTAGCTCTAAAAAGACATAAGTCATTAATGACCTTAGGCATATTTTTGTCACAAAACTTAAATTTAAAACGTGAAATCGATGAGAAGTTAAAACTACCGATTGGAGTTGGCCTGGATGAATTACCGAAGTAAAAACTTTGAGTTTAGACAAGCATCACTGGATGAAGGGGCACAGATGCTTGAAATCCTTGAAGAACCGGATTTTCAAGGGGATTTAAGCATTATATATACACGACGACCTCATCCGGTCATTTCGTTTAAAGCGGAAGGTGATGACGTCATTATTATGGTATGCCAAAAAGTTGATACAAAGGAAATGGTCGGGTTTGGTGTCTGTACCATTAGAGAACATTATGTCCATGGGAAGCTTGAAAAAGTTGGCTATTTATCAGGTCTTCGTATTAAAAAAGCCTATAGAGCAATCCCTTTTCTCCTGATTGATGCTTATCAAGAGCTTATCGGAATCATAAAAAACAAAGATATTACATGGCTATATACAACAGTGCTCGATGACAATGCAAAAGTTCAACACATGTTTGAAAAGAAGAGAAAAAGTTTCCCTTATTATATACCTATTACTAACTATAGGGTTTTTTGTGCAACGACACGGTTAAAGAAAAAATTTACAGGGATCTATGAACATAGAAGATCTAAGAAAGAAGATTTACCTAAGTTATTAGACTTTGTGAATAGGAAAGGGCGTCAACACGATTTATACCCAAAAATCACAGCAGAAGACTTGCTTGGCCAGACAAAATTGAATCTTCACTATAGCCAGTATTATCTATCCGTCGGTATAGAAGATGCCAATATTTATGCTGCCTTTTATGTATGGAGACAAGATGCTAGGAAACAGCATATCCTCTATGAATATAATGGAATGTATAAATTCCTTAAATATCTTGGTCCCCTGCTACCCTATTTGGGTTATCCTAAATTACCCAAGGAAGGTACAGAGCTTAAGTATTACTATTTATCCTATTATGCATACGAGGAAGAAAAGCTTCTAGCTGCGGAAGAATTAATACGATACATTGCATCTGTCAATGATTCGAATTATTTTTTGATTGGCATGGTCGAAGAAGACCCACTATGCCAAGTTATGCAAAAGATGGCAAAAATTAGCTATGGTAGCAGGGTGTATATGGTTGATTATATAAAAACAGAAGATAGTGCTAAAAAGATTGACGCAATAAAAACGCCATATATTGAATGTGGTTTGTTATAGGAGAGGAAAGGTGAGTTTGATAGACCAGGAAGCAGACAGAAGCTATACGTCCTTATCCCAGACAATATCTCGAAGTGACCGTTCAACATCAATGCTGATTGTTGCAGAAATAGAAGACGAGCCGGAAACTCGACAGTTTAACTTTTTTAACAGTTATGACATTATTGAAGATATAACAGCCGATCATGTAGCTACAGAGTTTCTCAATGGCAGGTTATCTTGTATAAGTGATTATAATACAAGCAAAAAAACTTAAAATGGTGTATAATTAAAACAAGCTAGAAGCTTTACGAAAGGAGCGTTTAAAATGAACTTAGATACTCATTTTCAAGAAAAAATGGATCAAATCATTGCGGGTGATCACATGGTGCTTCTGTATGATGAAAAAGATGCTGCATCGAATGCAGATGTCATTGCATATTATATTATTTCTAGAATAAAGAAAAATGAGAGATGTTTCTATGTTTCAGGGGGCCTAGACAATGAGCTTATTTTGAAGACGCTTCGACTATCGATTGATGTAGAGGAAGTCATTGCTAATAGACAATTAACGATTTTAGATAAAAATGACGCTTATGCAAAAGATGGTAAATTCAACCCTAAAAAGATGATAAAGCTACTTAAAAGCTTAGCTATAAGTTCAGTACAAGATGGATATAATGCATTTGCCATTACCGGTGAAATTAGTTGGGTTTTAGACTATGAAGATGGATTTGCAAGAATTATGGACTATGAGTATATGCTTAATGAAGAAATATTTGGCTCTTATCCTGTTTCAGCAATATGCCGGTACAATATTGATAAATTCTCGAGTACCATGATTAAAAACATTATTGAAGTTCATCCAATTGTTATCTGGAAAAAACAAATTCATGAAAACCCATATTATTTTGAGGTTGTAAATACTGAAAATATGGACGTGGAACAATTTCAGGTGGATTCAATGCTTAAAACAATTATGAAGTTTACGCGCAATAGAGCTCGATTTATGGATGAACTTGAAGACAAAGAAAAAAAATACCAAGAACTTCAATTGAATTTGTTAAAAACTATGATTTTATCTTTGACTGAATTGCTTGAGATTCATGATGAATACACAAAAAATCATAATGAGAATGTGGCAAATATTTCGAAAATGATTGCAAAAGCAATGAATTTTTCCAATGAAGAGACAAATCAATTATATTATGCTGGATTGGTTCATGATATTGGAAAAGCCGTAATACCCAAAGAAATAATTAATAAAAATGGTAAATTGAATGAAGAGGAATACGCAATAATAAAGCAACACCCAGTATATGGTCATAAGGCATTAGTAAAAAACGAAGCGCTAAACCATATTTCAAACATTGTTTTGCAACATCATGAACGTTGGGATGGTAAGGGGTATCCAAATGGAATTAAAGGAGAAGCCATCATGTATGAAGCGAGAATTATTGCAATAGTCGATGCTTATGATGCAATGACGTCAGATCGTCCCTATCGAAAAGCACTTTCAAAAGAAGAATCAATTAATGAAATAAAAGAAAATGCCGGCAAGCAGTTTGATCCGGATATTGCAAATTTTGCTATAGAAAAAGTTTTTGAGTATATGTAAAAACACCATCGTACCCATGAGGTATCGATGGTGCTTTATAATGAGTAATATGTCATGATATCCTCCTATATTTTATAAGTGATTATGACGCAAGCATATTCGTAATAGAAGTTAACATTTTTTTGAAAAAACTATGGTTAGATTTTTTGATGTTATAGTTGACGACGGGTTCATAACATAAAACATCATTTTGTAAATTTCTTGAAAGATATACTGTATTATTTTTCATTTTTATCGCCTCTTTTCTTTAATGGCTTTATTATATGTGATATATAACCAAAAAACAATTGGTAAACTGTATGATATTAACATATGAAAATAGAGAAGCGTTGGTAAAAACAATAATATCTGTTATAATCTATTGTGATATAAGCACAAAAAAATCAGGAAAAGGAGAGCGTTGATGTTATATTTAGAAAATAAGCATTTAAAAGTGGAGATTCAGGAACCGGGTAGTTTTTATAAAGGGGCTAGGTTTGATTGGACCGGATTCATTAGCCAAATAACATTGGATGGAAGTATTCATTATTGCGTTCCGGAACAATTAGAAGCAGGAAAAGGAACAGGCGGATTCGGCTTTTGTAATGAATTCAGTATTGATAAGCCGATTGGTTACGATACAATTGATGCCGGTGACCTATTCCCCAAGATTGGTGTAGGTCTTTTGAAAAAAGACCAAGATGCTGATTATGATTTTTTTAAAGCCTACGAAGTAGTTCCCTCACAAGTTAAAATTACCAAAACAGAGAATACAATAACTTTTGAAACGACAAACATGAGTCCAAATGACTATGGTGTCCACTTGCTTAAAGAAGTAACTATAGTTGATCATCGATTAATCATCAGCTACACATTAACAAATGTAGGTAAGTATTTCATACATACAAATGAATATTCTCATAATTTCATTGGATTAAACAAAAAAGCCATTAATGAGCATTATCAGTTATCAATGCCGAGAATGAAAGAAATTGATGTTGCGGTAGGTTCTATTTTTAAATCTCATGACAAGTTAACATGGCCAGTAACACCGGATAGTGATTTCTATGCGATAATTGACTGGGAAGCAAAGAAAGGAACTTACAATTGGGAAGTGTTTCACGATGAAATAGGAGCAGGTGTTCGAGAATTATCTCAGTTTCAACCCTCGAAAGTTGCCTTATGGGGACACGCTCATGTGGTATGTCCGGAAATATTTATCGATATAAAGTTAAAACCAAACGAGACGAAGTCATGGCAACGGATTTATGAATTTTTCATAAGGTGATTGCACTTTAAGCTATAGCGGTATATAATTAATAGTGATTAGGAACTTTGCGATTATTGATAGAAAGGAACTTATGATGAATACGATACAAGATCTATATTTTGGAAATACTTTTTTACACAAGAAAACGAAAACGATTTCGTTAAAAACGGAAACAATGAATGAGAACACTTTTTTCAAGATTGAAAACTACAATCAAATGAATCCATTCTTTATGACAGTAGTCAGCAACACGGATCAATGGATGTTTATATCGAGCACAGGAGGCTTGACCTGTGGTCGTAAAAATGCAGAGTCAGCTTTGTTTCCATATTATACAGATGATAAAATCCATGATAGCTTTGAGACAACCGGATCACATACAGTACTCATCGTCAATAAAGATGGGAAAAATTATCTCTGGACCCCTTTTTCACTGCATAATAGCAATGTATATGAGATTACTAGGAATCTATATAAAAATACAATTGGTAACAAGATTATGTTTGAAGAGATCAATCATGATCTTGAGCTAAGTTATACCTATACATGGAAAAGCAGCGACCAATATGGATTTATCAAAGAATCCAGAATCGTTAACCTAGCAGAAAAAGAAGTTGAGATTAGAGTTCTAGATGGTATTCGCAACATTTTACCTTATGGAGTCAATACCCTATTGCAAACGACAAAAAGTACCCTTGTTGATGGATATAAACGATGTGAGTTAGTTGAAAATGCAGGACTTGGCATCTATACACTGAGTTCGATATTAACAGACAAAGCGGAGCCAAGTGAATCATTAAAAGCAACAACAGTGTGGTCAAAAGGGTTGGAGAGCCCGAATTACCTTTTGTCAGAACAACAAGTAAAGGTATTTTCCTTAAATGAAAAAATTCAAACAGAAGTTGATATTAAGGGGAGAAGAGGTTCTTACTATGTTGAAGATTCTATTCGCCTTAAAGGTCAAGAATCAAAAAACTGGTATATAGTCGCTGAACTTAATCAAAGTGCCTCAAACGTTGAGAAACTGATTAAAGATATCAAAGAAAATCCAACCATTCTTGAATCCATTGAAGCAGATGTTTCAAAGGGCGAATACAATATTAAGCAACTGGTTTTTAATGCAGACGGATTCCAATGTACGGCTGATGAGAAGGCGAGTTATAGACACTTTTCCAATACGCTATATAATATTATGCGAGGCGGTATATATGCTGATGGCTATGAAATTGACAGAGAAGATTTTAAAACATTTGTAGGTCATTGGAATAAAGACCTATACACCAAACAGCTAGATTTTATAAAGCAATTACCAGAAACAATTCATTATAACGAACTTCTTGAATTAGTGGCAGAGCTAGATAATAAAGACTTTGAACGACTCGTATTTGAGTACTTACCACTTACATTTAGTCGGCGTCATGGAGATCCAAGTCGTCCGTGGAATAAATTCAATATAGAAATTACTAAAGAGGATGGTAGCAAAGACCTGAAGTTTGAAGGGAATTGGCGTGATATCTTTCAAAATTGGGAAGCCTTATCTATTTCCTACCCTGCATATACGGAAAGTATCATTGCTAAATTTGTCAATGCATCAACAGCAGATGGATATAACCCCTATCGAATTACCAAAGACGGCATTGATTGGGAAATACTTGACCCTGAAGATCCGTGGTCAAACATTGGATACTGGGGAGATCATCAAATTATTTATCTCTTAAAGCTAATGGAATTATCTAAGAATTATCATCCTGAAAAGTTACAGGACCTTCTTCATAAAGATATTTTTGTATACGCAAATGTTCCTTATAAGATTAAGGGGTTTGATGCATTAGTCGACGACCCAAGAAACAGTATTGTTTATGATGATGAGAATGAACAAGCTATTAAGGATAAGACGGCAAGTATTGGATCCGATGGGAAACTGGTTTTTTGCAAGGATGAAATTTATAAAGTTAACTTAATGGAAAAACTTTTGGTTACACTTCTTGCCAAGTTTTCAAATTATGTACCCGAGGGCGGTATTTGGATGAATACGCAACGTCCAGAGTGGAACGATGCCAATAACGCTCTTGTTGGGAATGGATTGTCAATGGTTACCCTCTACTATATGCACCGTTTCCAAGTCTTTATGGGTGAAATCGTGAATGACATAAAAAAAGATGCAATTGAGCTTTCAATTGAAGTGCTTCAGATGTTTCATGATACAGCCAAGGTATTGAAAGATAGTGAACATTATCTAGGTAATAAAATGTCTGATGAGATACGTTTTGAGATTGTGAAATCATTAGGTAAGATAGGAGAAAGCTACAGAAATACTATCTATAACCATGGATTCTCAGGAGATAAAGCCTCCCTTTCGGTAGAAGCCCTTCAAGAATTTATTGAACATTCAATGCGTCACTTAAATGATTCAATCAAAAAGAACAAACGTAAGGATGGCCTTTATCATTCCTATAATCTTATTCGATTTGGTCAGGAAAAATGTAGTATTTCCTATCTTTATGAGATGTTAGAAGGCCAAGTCGCTGTTTTGAGTTCAAAAGCTTTAGACGCAAAGGAAGCTATTAATGTCTTAGATGCACTTAAAAACAGTGCGATTTACCGTGAAGATCAAAATAGCTATATGCTTTATCCGAATCGTGAATTACCAAAGTTCTTAATGAAAAATGTAATTCCGGATGAACAAGTGATGTCCTCATCTATTTTAACAGAAGAAGTTAATAAAAAGCGCACACGCTTTATCGAAAAAGATGTACATGGAAAGTATCATTTTAATGGTCGATTTAGAAATGGTGAAGAAATCAGAGAAGCTCTTAAGGCTACAAAAGAGTATAAGGATGAGGAAATAAAAATCGTCGAGGAAATCTTTACAGAACTGTTTAATCATCATGCCTTCACGGGACGTTCGGGTACCTTTTACAAATATGAAGGTTTAGGAAGTATTTATTGGCACATGGTCTCAAAGCTTCTCTTGGCAACACAAGAAAACTTCAATGATAGCTACAAACAAAAGGGGATGAATGAAGAAGCTAGAATACTTATGAATGCCTATGAAACGATTAAAGAGGGCATAGGATTGGAAAAATCACCAGAGCAATATGGTGCATTCCCAACGGAGGCCTATTCCCATACTCCAGGATTTGCAGGTGCTCAGCAACCGGGCATGACCGGACAGGTTAAAGAAGACCTCATCTCTCGATTCGGTGAATTAGGAGTGCAGGTCAAGAATGGACTAATTCGATTTAATCCCAAGCTATTAACAAAATCTGAGTTTTTAAAGGAAGCGAAAAACTGGTCTATTCCTAGAAATAGTAATGAAAGAGATGAAGAGACAATTTACTTAGAGAAAAATTCCTTAGGATTTACATTCTGTGCAGTTCCGGTAATCTATTATCTAGGCGACAAAAAGAAAATTGTCCTTTCTTATAAAGATGGTAGCGAAAATATTTTTGAAGATGCGGATACGTTAGATCTTGCAACAAGCCAAAGAATTTTCAACCGTGAGGGTAAGATTAGTAAAATCAAAGTTTGTATTCAAAATTCATAATCAGCTTGAATTGTATCGAGTGTTGATATATTTATGTTAAAGGTAGACAGTACAAATAATAAGAAAAGTTATGTGATGACAAAAAAGGGCCGTGACCTTTTAAACAAAGAATTCTTTCGTATTTCAGCTTGAATGAGCCGATTGACCGCGAAGTCCTAGAAAAAATTGTTCACATCTTGTTTGAGAATACCGAAAAAAATATTTGAAATAGTGTAACATATAAGGTGCTCAGCTGTTATATAGTATAGAGG
>Ga0163223_100478_pt1 | contig 12833 bp, 10 predicted proteins | sample MSEWel2016_02_17_2_FD_113147 | JGI IMG/M metagenome (GOLD analysis project Ga0163223, IMG submission 113147) | Subsurface microbial communities from deep shales in West Virginia, USA - MSEEL Well Study Marcellus 5H_2016_02_17 ...
CGCTTTTTTGCTGAAAGCATCGCCAGTAGCAATGAGGGGATTGTAGAAAAAACCCGCAAGCTTCAGACCGACCATGTCCAGAACCTAAAACGTGACGACGGCAAGACCAAAAATATTATTCTGATCGACAAAAAAAATATTCACAACAACCGCCTGCAGGTGATCAACCAGTATCAGGAAGTAGGAGGCAGCCACGAGACCCGTTATGACGTCACCATTCTGGTCAATGGTCTGCCGCTGGTCCATATCGAACTGAAGCGCCGGGGCGTCGCCATCCGGGAAGCCTTTAATCAGATTAAACGCTATCAGCGGGACAGCTTCTGGGCTGCCAGCGGGCTGTTTGAGTATGTCCAGATTTTTATCATTTCCAATGGTACCCACACCAAGTATTATTCCAATACTACCCGCTCCAGCCACGTCAAGGAAAGCGCGGCCGGGGAACGCAAAAAGAGTAAGAAGACCAGCAACAGTTTTGAGTTCACCTCCTACTGGGCAGACAGTAACAATACCGCCATTGCCGACCTGGTCGACTTTACCCGGACTTTTTTGGCCAAACACTCGCTCTTAAACGTGCTGACCAAATACTGTGTCTTTACCTCCGAAGCGTTGCTGCTGGTGATGCGGCCCTACCAGATTGCCGCCACCGAGCGGATCCTCTCACGGATCGAGATTTCAAATAACTACAAGCAAACCGGCACACTGGCCGCCGGCGGCTATATCTGGCATACCACCGGCAGTGGCAAGACTCTGACCTCCTTTAAGACGGCCCAGCTGGCTACGGCGCTGCCCTATATCGACAAGGTGCTGTTTGTAGTCGACCGGAAAGACCTGGACTACCAGACCATCAAGGAATACGAACGCTTCCAGAAGGGCGCCGCCGACAGCAATACCTCCACCAAAATCCTGCAACAGCAGTTGGCCGACAGCAGTTCTAAGATCATCATCACGACGATTCAGAAGCTCGATGTCTTTGTCTCCAAAAACAAGGGCCATGCGGCCTTTAAGAAACATTTTGTGATCATCTTTGATGAATGCCACCGCTCCCAGTTTGGTGATATGCATAAAAAAATCGTCACCTCCTTTAAGCACTATCATCTCTTTGGCTTTACCGGGACGCCGATCTTTGCCGCCAATGCCGGCAGCGGCGGCAACCCGACCATGCGCACCACCCCCCAGGCCTTTGGCGACAAGCTGCATACCTATACCATTGTCAATGCCATCAATGACGGCAACGTGTTACCGTTTCGGATTGACTATATCAACACCGTCAAGATGAAAGCGGGGCTGGCGGATAAAGAGGTGGCCGCCATTGATACCGAAGCGGCCCTGGCCGACCCGGCCCGGATCCGCGCGGTTGTTACTTATCTGCTTACACATTTTGACCAGAAGACCAAGCGCAACCATTTCTATTCGCTTAAGGGTCAGCGGGTCGCCGGATTTAACTCAATTTTGGCGGTCAGCTCGATCCCGGTGGCGAAAAAATATTACATCGAGCTGAAAAAACAGCTGGCTGATCAGGGCCGGTCGCTTAATGTCGCTACCATTTTCAGCTTTTCCGCCAACGAAGCCGATCCCGAGGATGTCTTTCCCGACGAGGATTTTGATACCGCCGGCCTCGATCAATCCTCCCGGGATTTTCTGGAAGCGGCCATCGCCGATTATAATCGCGACTTTAATACCAACTATGATACCTCGGCCGACAAGTTTCAAAACTACTACAAAGACCTGTCGTTGCGGATGAAAAACCGCGAGGTCGATCTTTTGATTGTCGTGAATATGTTTTTGACCGGCTTTGATGCCACCACCCTCAACACCCTATGGGTCGATAAAAACCTCAAGCAACACGGCTTGATTCAGGCCTTCTCGCGGACTAACCGGATCCTCAATGCGGTTAAGACCTACGGCAACATCGTCTGTTTCCGGGATTTGCAGGAACAAACCGATGCCGCCATCGCCCTGTTTGGCGATAAGGATGCTGGCAGCATCGTGCTGCTGAAAAACTTTGACAGCTATTATTATGGCTTTGACGAAGATGGCCAGCATCACCCCGGCTACACCGAATTGATTGCCGAGCTGGGTCAAAAATTTCCGCTGGGGCAGGCGATCATCGGCGAACAGAACGAGAAGGATTTTATCCGGCTGTTCGGGGCAATCCTGCGGCTTAAGAATATCCTGACTGCCTTTGACAACTTTCCTGGCCGGGAAATCCTGACCAACCGCGACTATCAGGACTATCAGAGCCTTTATCTCGATCTTTATCAGGACCTCAGCGGTGGCAATAAAGCCGACAAGGAGCGGATCAACGACGACATTGTTTTTGAAATTGAATTGATCCGCCAGGTCGAAATCAACATCGATTATATTCTGATGCTGGTGGCCCAATACCATGCCTCCAACTGTGAAGACAAGAGTATCCTGGTGGCGATTGATAAAGCCATCGGCGCCAGTATTGAGCTGCGCAGTAAGAAGGTCCTGATTGAACACTTTATTGAGACCGTCAATGCGTCAACCAAGGTGGACGAGGAGTGGCGCCGCTTTGTCGATGAGCAGAAAGAGAGCGACCTGGCCGCGCTGATCACTGCGGAAAAACTCAAACCGGATGAAACCAGAAAATTTATCGATAACGCCTTCCGTGATGGGGCGCTGAAAACCAGCGGCACCGACATCGATAAAATAATGCCCCCGGTATCACGCTTTGGTGGTGGCAACCGGGCCGTCAAAAAGCAAAGTGTCGGCGACAAGCTGATGAAATTCTTTGAAAAGTATTTCGGGCTGGTGTCGGAGCAATAATCACCAGCGACCACAATTACCCCAGAAACGCCCCCTCACTAGGGCGTTTCTTTATTTTTTGCGCCGCCACCCGCGCCTCAAAACTATCGTGTATCCCGTTTATCAAGCATCGGCCCCCACCCAAAGCGGCCACCGCCGCCGCTGATTTGAGCTGGTAGAAGGTGATCCCCTAGTGAATAAAAGAAAGTTCCAGCGGATAATCCTGATGGTTATGCTGGTTAATGGTCAGGGTTTGACCGGCGGCTACGGCCAGCGCCCCGATGCTCTCATAGACATGGACACTGCGATCGTTGCCGTAGATTGAAATCTGCTCATACTGGTTTAAGCGAATCAATTCTTTGTTAACGATTCTTTATCCCTTGACACCCTGGTAAAAAAGGAATAGAATTAGAAAAAGAAAACCATTACAACCGAATTTATGACAATAGAATAAACATGGGACAAGAGTTTAAGAGATGTCCGTATGATACTGAGGGTGCACCGTGCCGGAAATTTCTGGCTGGCGTCCTCGGTATGATGCGGACTTTTTTATGTGTACAAAAGTCACCGCGGTGTTACGGGAAGGGAATAGGATGCAAATAAAAAACGGCGTGACAGTCAATGGCTGTCAACAATTGAAATTCAAAGCGGTTATTCCGTCGGTTCATCAACGGAAAGAATTGCTTTACGCCATTGAAAAAACCGACGCGGATTGGATTATGCTCAAACTGGGGGATATCAATACCCTGCCGCAACTGGTGGGACATATTCATCGGGCCGGAAAAAAGGTGATGGTCCATCAGGATTCGATTAAAGGAATAGCCCGGGATAAAATGGGTATTCAGTATATGGCCAACTGTGGGGTCGACTGTGTCATTACAATGAAATCGCAGTGTATGAAATATATAAAAGAATCCGGTATGATGGCGGCCTTTGGTTTTTTCGTCATCGATTCGGATGCCTGTCGAACCGGTCTGATCAATATCAAAGAACATCAACCGGATGTGGTGATTCTGATGCCCGGCACCATTCCCGAACAGCTGGTCCGGGAGATAAAAGATGAAACCGGGCTGCCCATCATCTTAGGGGGATTAATGACAACCAGTGAGCAAATCAGCAACGCGATAAAAATCGGGGTCGCATCCGTGGCCACCAGCCATTTGGAAGTCTGGGATCAGCAGGCTTGACAGCTTTACATGGTATCAAAATTTTATATAAATGGAGGAAAATGATGAAAAACGTGATGATTTTTGGCGATTCAAACACCTGGGGATGGGATCCATCCAATGATTTAGTGGCTGCGATTAAACGCTGGCCGGACGAGGTTCGCTGGGCTGGGGTGCTCCAGGCCGAATTAGGCGATGATTACAAGGTCATCCCGGAAGGCTTAAACGGCCGGACCACGGTTTGGGATGATCCCATTGAAGAATACCGCTGCGGCAAACAACACATTATTCCCCTGCTGGACAGCCATGCGCCGCTGGATTTGGTGATTATCATGATTGGCACCAATGATTTAAAATGCCGTTATACCGTGACCGCTCAGGATATTGCCAATGGCGCCGGTTTGATTCTCGATAAAACGCTGGCCCAGGTCGGGGCGTTTGGCCCCGCGGGACCAAAGGTGCTGTTTATTGCGCCGCCGCTACTGGGACCGATTGAAGACGGGATCTTCAAATTTATGTTTGCCGGCAACCGCGAAAAATCCGTCCAGATGGCCGAATTCTATCAAGGCGTCGCCGCCAGCCGGGGCGTGCCTTTCTTTGATGCCGCAACCGTGGCCCAGGCCAGTGCTATTGACGGCCTTCATTTAGATGCCGCCAGCCATGCCGCCTTGGGAAAAGCCGTCGCCGCTGAAGTTAAAAAGATCTTGGCGTGAGCCGCCTGAACCTTTAAAAAGACACGCTGACAATGGCGCATTAAGCCATTGTCAGTGTGTTTTTTATTTTGACGCCAGCCGCTTGATAATTCTCTCCAACTGGGGCCTGATTTCTGTTAAAATAGAGACAGAAATAAGCAGTGAGTCGCTTGGAAAACTGAACAGTTTTGAAATAGGGAGGAAAAAGATGAAAACAATTGTTTTTTTAGCGCCGGGATTTGAGGAAGTAGAAGCCTTAACGGTGGTCGATTATTTAAGACGCGTCAAGCCGATTACGGTGGAGATGGTCAGCGTCGGCGACAGCCTGATGGTTGCCGGCAGCCATCAGATCGAGGTTAAAGCGGACAAACATATTGATGAGTTGTCAAACCTTGACGGCTACGCGGCGGTCATTATTCCCGGTGGCATGCCCGGGGCCGCCAATCTGCGGGACGATGCCCGGGTCATCAAAATCGTCAGCGACATGAATGGCGCTGGGAAATTAGTGGCTGCCATCTGTGCCGGGCCGATCGTGTTAGCCAAAGCCGGGATCATCGCAGGTAAAAAAGTGACCTCATACCCCGGCTATGAAGCGGATCTGCCCCAGGCAATCTACCAAACCGACGCCGTCGTCCGCGACGGCAACCTGATCACCTCCCGGGGTCCGGGCAAAGCCGTCGATTTTGCCCTGGAACTGGTGACGGTTTTAGTCGGCGCGCCAGAAGCCGAGACCCTGCGCAAAAATATTCTTTATGATAAGTAGGAAATAATCTGATCCGATTGCTTCAGCAAAAAAACCTCGACAACTTGATTCGAGGTTTTTTAAACGTATTGGCTTTTAGACTGATGTCTTGGTGGTTATAGTTTGCGACTGTCATAGGCCCAGTGCAGCAGGGCCTGTCGCTGTTTTTTGCGACAGCTTTGATCCATATTGTCGCAATTCTTTTTTATCGCGCCAATATGGCGCACCATCGCCTTCCAGCGTTTGATCTGGCGACGGTCTTCGTCAGGAACTCTGCGACCATAATAATAGCGGCAATACCATTGAAACCAGCCCCGGGGATCGATGGGATTGATCCAGCCATTGGCCTGCCAGACTTTAAGCGGCTGTGAGGCATCGACCTGATAATAATTTAAAGAAATATCTTTTCGGGTCGGCGAGAGTTTGGCATGGTCAAACCAATCCTCCGGAAATTCGGACCGACAATCAGTCATGTACTTGCCTCCGAAAAGACCCAAAGCTAATAGCTCTTTGGGTGAGAGCTCTGGTGTAAAATCAGGATCAAAATTTGCACCCATCGCTTCACATAAGTAATAAGAGCCTTTTTGCATGGTGTCGTTGATGATTATTTTTTTCATCACAATCCTTTCATCTTATAAATAAGGATTCCATCCAGCGTGTTTTTTATGGTTTAAAAAAGTTGATCAACGGAGCTGCGACGCATCGATGACCACATAGCTGCCATCGGCCCACTGATCCAGCGCGATTTGGATCACCGGCGAGCCGTCGGTATCGATAAAAGCCTGGACAATTTCGTCATCCATTTGCGATTCGATGGCGACTTCGGTAATCCCATTAAAAGAAAAGCCCTCGAATGCTTTGATAATATCCCGCCAGATATCCCGGGAACCATCAATTTTTTTCAGGTTCTTGATCACTTGTTCAATATTCATTTTCTTTACCTCCCCAATATTATGTCGGTTATTAAATGAATACCCCTTTGCATCCGGTTTAAAAATATTAAATAGTCATTTTTAAAAATTTGGACCTCTAGCGCAACAATCATTAAATTAATATCAAATCATCCGCCGCTTTAAATTCAAAATGACTGTATAAGAATCACGCCTAACAGTCCCCAGGCGGTTCCCAGCATCGCCCCACCGAGGACATCCCGGGGGTAGTGCATGCCGACATAGATACGGGTGATCCCGACCAAAAATGCCAGCAGATAGCCAGCCAACCCGATAAAAAAGTTGACGTGAAAATAGGGTAAGAGAAAGGTTGCCATGAAGAAGGATTGGCTGGTATGACCACTGGGAAACGAACTGCCTCTGGCAGGTGAGCCGACAATACGACTATTTTCAATCTTTTTATAGGGACGGGTGCGATGGACCAGTATTTTTATCAGTTCTACCACAAACCACAATGATAAGGTGCCTAAGATAAAGGCATAGGCAAGGACGTGGTACCCCAAAAAATACAAAAGAGTGGCCAGGATCATCGCAAAAATCCCGTTGCCAAGCTGTGTCAAGAACAGCATCGTCCCATCAAGCCAGGGCCAGCGGCGGCCATGCATATTAAAATAAGTAAAAACCAAGACATCAATCCGTTGACCAACCGACCACACCAGTGAAATGGTGGTTAAAGCAAAAATCAGGACCAGGATCAGCAGCGAATTTTGGCTTTTGACGGCGTCTGAAAAAATGATCCAGACATAATCAGGAATAACGAGCAGAAATGAAACAAGGACAATCGCAACCATAATTAACCAGTAAAGCGGGGGGATATGGCGGATCCCGGTTATGATTTTCTGCCCGGCGTCGCGAATTTTAGCCACCGGTAAGGGGCTTTTTTTAGTTGCTTTATGGCCATTGTCAGTACCGGACTGATCCAGCTTATTGCTCTTCATGTGACGCCGTCGCCCCGACCATAACCGACAAAGCCTGGGGCTGGACTTGGATACGCACTGACCCCTCGCCTAAACTGATACCATCGGCCATTACCGCCATGGCCGGTTCGGTGTCGATGACCATTTCACGGATCTGATAGTGCATAATCCGGGGATCTTCGGGGTTATCGGTGCCGACGCCAGTCAGAATATAATTGATTAAATCGAGTTTGGATAGATCGGCAAAAAACATCACATCCAGTAAGCCGTCATGATAGGCATCGGGTGCACCGACTTTATAATTACGACCGATATAGGGCATATTGGAAATTAATGCGGCATGACCCAATTCGCTGATTTCCTGATTATCGTCCAGAAAAAGATGGATGTCTGAGGGCGGAGCAGTCGTCAGAATGCCAAGAAAATCACCGATCCGGGTGATGTTACCGTGCTGAATGTCATCCCCGGCGGGGAACAGGGTCGAAAATAATCCCACCGAACAAAGTTCGATAAATGGTGTACTGACACCGTTGCAAATGACCAGGCCGAGATCTATTTTTAAACGCTGTCCTTCGCTGAGGATGGCGACGGCCGCCGCAATATCGGTGGGGATACCGAGACTCAAGGCGATATTGTTGCGGGTTCCGGTGGGAACAATGCCAAGCGTCGCCGCTGAACCGTAGAGCGCCTTGGTGACCGAAGAAACGGTGCCGTCGCCGCCACACACCACAAACAGCTCAATGCCCTGGGCAATGGCCTCATCGACCACTTCCTGCAAGTTACTGTCGGGTTCAATTAAATAAAGTTCCGGGATTAACTGCCGGGCCTGCATTTCTTTAACGACCGCCATGATCTGCAGTGGGGATTCGTCATTCACGCCAGAACCGGGATTAAAAATAAGTTTAACACGCTGTGGCTGTAGCTTGGTATCTACCGTTTTCATCGTTTTGTCCTCCGTTTTTTTGGTTTTTATTTCCTGACTGGGATCGTATACTCAATATAACGGTGCATTTTTCCATCGGCGTGGACCCGGGTCAGGATTTTGCCGATGATATCACCTTCCGGCACAATGCCGTAGTCGCGGATATAGGTCACCAGCGGGTCAAACTGGCGTAAGGTTAAATTGCCATAGTCGCCCAGATCCATCACCGTACACAAACATAAACTCGCCGGTCGGATCTGCACCTCCGCGTTCAGCGGCAGATTTAACAGCGCGGCGTCAGCGCTTTCGACACACAGCCCCCAGGCATCGCGGTCGATGCGGGGGTCGGCGATGTCAGCAAAGGAAATGTGATGGGTAAACTCGACAAAGGGGATTTGCTTGAGCCAGTGCGGAAATAAGGGCTTTTCCTCGACCTCGCCATAATGATCACCGTTTTCGCGTCGGACATAGGTAAAATAACGATACTCGGGGGTATTGACGAACCAATAGCACCCAACATTATAGGGCAGACTTGCCAGTTTATCCTTGTAGTCGGAAATCTTGCGCTCCAGCATCTGATAATAGCGCAGTTTTTCATCGATGACCTGTTGTTTAAAGCCAATCCGCTCGACAAAAAAGTCCAGCGAATCATTATGAAGCATCTTGGAAATATCTTTTAACGAAATGTCAAAGCTGCGGTAACGCATGCATTCCATCAGAAAAAAGATATCCCAGGTTTCATAGGTGCGGTAGTCACTGTTTTCCTGACGTTTGGGCGCAATAATCTGCTCTTTTTCATAATAGCGGATGGTCTCCACCGGCAGACCCAAGAGTTTGGAGACTTCCCCAATGCGATATGCCATGATTTTCCTCCCTATAGTGGCTTCAGGTTTTTTTCATTGTATCACATTTATGAAACAAGACAAATAAAAAAGGATAGGGCTTTAAAAAAGCACCTATCCGTTGAGGTTGTCGCTAAACTACCGTACCGACCAATTGTTAATCTGTTGTTCGCTGCGGAATCGGACAGGCGATGCCGTGTCCGCTCCGATGCGTACAACATGATGTAACAATTGTCGGTACTGGGTTATTTTTTTTGATAGTCTGAAGGATAGGGCTTTTACAAGCACCGATCCTTTTTTTTATCTTTAATTGTTAGCGGTGTAGTGGGGGTTACAGCGACAAGCCGGCATTAAAGCCGTCATTGATTGCCACCATGGCATTGCTGGTTTTAACAGCCCCGCCAACGACGATGACGTGGTTGTGAACAGCTGATAATGCTTCGGCCAGCTGGTTGTTGGGACGGTAGCCTAAAGCGATGACGACAGTATCGGCTGGCAGGGTCTGCTGGCCCTGACTGTTTTCGATGATTACGCCATCATCCAGAATTTCGACCACCTTGGTTTGGGTCATTTGGTTGACTTCATATTCGCGGAGAATTTTCATCAGATTGAACTTGTTGACGCCATCGAGATCGCTGCAGATCTTTGGCAGCATTTCGATGATGGTCACATCCCGTTGCTGCATCGCCAGATGCGCCGCCGTTTCCGAACCGACCTCACCGCCGCCGGCGACAACGATCTGATCACCGGTGGCCACGTTGCCCAGTAGGGCATCCTCAGCGGTGACAACCAGGGCTTTGTCGATTCCTTTGATGGCTGGTTTGCAGGGGGTTCCGCCGGTGGCGACGATAACGGTATCCGGTTTTTCAGCAGCGACCAGTTCTTTGGTCACTTGGCAGTTGAGATGAATCGTTACGCCCAACTGATCCAGTTCGCGAGTGATCCAGTTGGTATAAGTGGCCAACTCACCCTTGCAGGGGGGATAAGCGGCGGATTTAAACTGACCGCCTAAAAAGCTGCCCTGCTCATAAAGCGTGACCTCGTGGCCTTTGATCGCCGCAGCGCGAGCCGCTTCCAGGCCACCGGGTCCGCCGCCGGCAATCAGGACTTTTTTTGGTGCAGCGGCTTTGCTGTAATCCAACTGATATTCTTGACCCAGCGAGGGATTAACTAAACAGGTGATCGACTCGCCGACTAATAATTTACCAACACAGCCCTGCATACACCCGATGCAGTAGCGGATCGAGGTTAAATCGCCGGCCTTGGCCTTGTTCGGCAGATCGGGATCGGCCAAAGAACCCCGACCCATTCCGATGAAATCGGCTTTGCCCATTTCCAGCAGACCATCGGCCATGCGGGGATCATTGATACGGTTGACGGTAAAGACCGGGATATCGACGAGCTGTTTGATCTCAGCAGCAAAATCGACAGTCCAGGCATGGGAGACATACATCGGTGAAACAATCCCCTTATTATGATCGCCATAGGCGCCACTGGAAACATGCAGGGCATCAAAACCCCATTCGGCAAACAATTTAGCCAGGACCCGGGATTCAGAAATGTCGCGACCGCCCTGAACCACTTCGTCAGCCGAAAAACGGATCATGACCGGGAAATCGTCGCCGACCTTGCCGCGGATATTGGTATAGATTTCTTTAACAAAGCGTAAGCGATTATCCAGACAACCGCCGTATTTATCAGTACGTTTGTTGACATAGGTGGACATGAATTCGGCAATTAAATAACCATGTCCGGCATGCACTTCGATGCCATCAAAGCCGGCCTGTTTAGCCCGTAAGGCACAGTCGCCAAAATCTTCAACAATCTGTTCAATCTCCGGAATGGTCAGCTCCCGGGGCAGTTGCCGCAACCATGGACAGGGGATTGCCGACGGCGCCACCGGCTGAACGCCGCCATTAACAAAGCTGGCGCTTTGACGGCCGGCATGATAGATCTGAGCAAAGATTTTGGAGTCATACTGATGAATGGTGTCGGTCAGTTTTTTGTGACTGGCAATCTGATCATCATTCCACAGCCCGGCAATAAACTGATAGCCCATGGCATGTTGGCTGACGGCATAATCTTCGGTAATAATCAAGCCCCAGCCGCCCTTGGCTTTGGCTTCGTGATAGGCAATATAACGATCGGTGGCGGTGCCGTCTTCATTGCAGTAATTGGCCACCATGGCGGTGACCGCCAGACGATTGGGAATCTCACACTGATTGATTTTCTTGGGCGTAAATAATTTAGTAAACATCTTGTACCTCGTTTTCATTTTTGGATTTACTGATAGGATAAACCCTCAAGTCACTTCAAGGTCAAGCTGTTAATTAAAAAACTATCAAAGTTTTTTTTGGTTGCTTAATTGTTTGATCATTAGCCAAACATCAGCTATAATAAAAGGAAAAGACGGAACGGATCAGGTCTTTTATCAAATCCAAAAATTTAGGAGCGACGGCGATGGTTAAAAATGGCATTGGGAACGATGAGAATTACAATCATGTTGAAAAAAATCTGAAAAATGTGCTAAATCTGGCCAATACCAGTCAGAATGCCAGGGCAGTTGAGGAAGAAATCTACTATAACACAGCTAAAAATGTCGGCCGCAACCTGAATGTGACCGATTATAACAGCTTATCCGAAAAGATCACGGCCTTGGGAATTGGCCAGATTGTCATGACCAATATGTCCGATGAAAAAATTGTCTTTCGGCTGGACGACTGCTTTACCTGCAGTGAGATGGAAAATATCGGTAAACCGGTCTGCTATTTTGAAGCTGGGATCCTGGCCGGGGCTGTCAGTACCATCAGTAAGCAGGATATGGATGCCGTGGAAGTCCGCTGTAACGCCCTCGGCGACAGCTATTGCGAATTTGAAGTCACCAAAGCAAGTGCTCATAAAAAGAGCGTGAATCATGACAGCGATGGTGGCAAAACCGATATTAATATGCTTTACCTGACCATCAACTCCTTGAAACTGGCCAAAAGCAAAAATCAACTGCTTGATAAAATCTCCGCGTTGGAAGAACAAATTGATGAAAAAAGCAAGGCGGGCAAACCGGACACCGTCACCTTACACGATCCCAACGTGTTGGTCGCCAGCGCTGAAATGATTGACCTGGTCAATTACATCAAGAAAGTAGCTAAGACCGATGCCTCAATTTTAATGCGCGGCGAAAGTGGCACCGGGAAAACGATGTTTGCCGAAGTGGTCCATCAGGAGAGCCCCCGAAGTCACAAACCCTTTATTTATATTGACTGCACCACCATTCCCAAGAATTTTTTTGAAACCGAACTGTTCGGCTATAGCCCCGGGGCCTTTACCGGAGCCAATAAAAAGGGGAAAATCGGAAAACTGGAAATGGCCCAGGGCGGCACGGTTTTTTTAGATGAAATCGCCGAGATTCCCATCGAAATCCAGTCCAAACTACTCCGTTTTCTGCAGGAAAAGAAGTTTGAAAAAATGGGCGCCGTGACAACTCAACACGTTGATACCCGGGTAATTGCCGCCACCAGTCAAAACCTGGAAGCAATGATCGGGGCCGGTTTATTCCGAAAAGATCTTTACTACCGGCTCAATGTGATCAACATCGTGCTGCCGCCGCTGCGCGAAAGAAGTCAGGAGATTCCCGGTCTGGCGCAGCGAATCCTGACACAAATCAGCCAGGAAACGGGAACGGCGGTGAAAAAAATTGATGCCGCCGGTCTGCGTGAATTAATGAATTATAGTTGGCCGGGAAATATCCGCGAACTGGAGAATCTAATCAAAAGACTGACCTTTTTAGTCGATGATCCGATCATTTCCAGGGCCGCGATTGAAAAAGAACTCAACAC
>Ga0163223_100479_pt1 | contig 12825 bp, 14 predicted proteins | sample MSEWel2016_02_17_2_FD_113147 | JGI IMG/M metagenome (GOLD analysis project Ga0163223, IMG submission 113147) | Subsurface microbial communities from deep shales in West Virginia, USA - MSEEL Well Study Marcellus 5H_2016_02_17 ...
ACAATGCCATCATCGTCAGCGGCCCGCCGGCCCCGCCCGGCGTGGCGCATATCGCAAATTCGGTGGCGATGACGATGCCCAGCGCACGAGGCTGCCGCAGGCGGCGTCGCCCGATCAGCAGTCGCAACCGAAACGCGTTGAGATACCAGCCGAGCACGATCATGCCAAGCATCGCCAACAACAGCCCCGGCGGGAAGCGCAACAGCCGCTCGAACAGCCCGGTGCCGCCCAACAGAAGCGGAACCAGTGCCGCGATCAGCAAGGCACCGGCCAACAGCCACCAGCGGCGGTTCATGCCACGGCGCTCGAGACAGGTGCGTGCCAGCGCAACCACTCGATTTTGGTCATTGGCGTTCTTCCCTCCACCAGCAGCCGAGCCAGCAAATCAAGCCAGTAACGACGCGAGAACTCATGGCGCATATCGACCGGATGCAGCCCGAGGCGCAACACCGCTGCCTGACGGTGCCGGCTGAGCATCTTTTCACTGACTAGATGCGACATGCCGCGGCGCCAGGCGCTGCGCGCGCTCCATACCAGGCCGGGAGCGTTTATCGCTGTGTAATCGGGCAACAGGTAGAAATGCCCCGGGTCGCTGGTGTAGCTCAGACCAGTTGCCGCCAAGGCCTGCCGCGCCCCGGCACCCAACAACCACGCCGGCGCGACGAAACCGTGCAAGGGCCACTGGTTTCGCTCGAACAGCTCGATGCCCCGCTGCAGACGCCTGGCTGACTCGTGCCGATCCAGCGAATAGAACTCACCTTCGTGCGTAAACACCCGGCGCATGAACCAATCGCGAGGCGTGCGAGGCGCCGGCGCCTCGTCCGCGTGATGGTAGCCGTGCAGTATCAGCTCATCACCGCGGGCGAGACGCCCGTCGAGCATATGCCTGAATTGATGATGGTCTTCGAGTCGGTTGCGGTGATGGAAATCCGGCACCACCAACCAGCAAATCGGAATTCCGCCCAGCGCATCGACGGCTTCGACAAAGAATTTGTAGTCAGGCCAGGTTTCCGGCGCCACGTCATGCAGCACCAGTATCAGGCTGCGCTCAGCCATGCACGGCGACCGGCAGATCGACCGTACCCATTACCGCGTGATAGTGCGCCAGCAGGCCGGCCACTACGGCGTCCCAGGCATGATGAGCTTCGACGTGCTGGCGGGCTTGGGCACCCAGCAAGCGTGGGTGATCCTCGAAGATCTCGCGCACCGTCTGCGCCATCGCCAGCGCATCCAGCGGACGGCACAAGCGACCGGTATGAAACGGCACCAGCTCAGGCAATGCACCGGCTCGCGCAGCAATCACCGGAATGCCACAGGCCATTGCTTCCAGTGCGACTAGACCGAACGTTTCCTGGTTACCGGCATGCAGCAACACATCGCAGCTGGCCATGTAACGCGCCACGTCGGCTGCCGGGCAGAAACGATCGATCACCGTAACGTTCTCCGGCACCCGGTGAGGCATGCGCGACCCAACCAGTAACAGATGATAGGGCTTGCCGAGCGACCGAGCGGTGTCCAGCAGGACATCGATGTTCTTCTCTCTGGAACCGCGTCCGGCAAAGATCAGCAGCCGCGCCTCGTCTGGCAATCCCAGCTTCTGGCGCAGTTCAGGATCGCGCCGGTCCGGGCGGAAGGTTTCCAGATCCACGCCCAAGGGCTGCACATAGACATCGCCGACGCCAAGGTCCTGCAGCTTTTCGGCCATTATCCGACTCGGCGCAAGCACACGGTCGAAGCCGCTGTACAGCCGCGAGACGTAGCCGTTCATGTTGGTGCCCAGCCACCCGCCGATGCGGTTGCTTACCAGCAGCGGCAGGTCGGAGTGATAGAACCCGATCACCGGAACGTCGAGACGTCGCCCCGCGTCCAGCGCCGCCCAGGCGGTCATGTACGGATCACCGACTTCGATCACATCGGGGCGCAGGATGCGCAACTGATTGCGCCACGGAGCGCGCCGTACCGGGAAGCGGTAGCCCTTGCCGAAAGGCAGTGCCGGTGCGGGTATCTGGTAAATGCCGCCGTTATGGCTGTGACTGTCGCCCGGCACCAAGATGCTGTGGCGGACCCCCGAATACAGTTGCAGCCGGCGGTGTTTGGCTTCGAGATAGGTACGCACCCCACCACTGGCGGGTGCGTAGAACATGGTCATGTCGGCGATATGCAAGATGGAGCGTCTCCGTAAGGTCTCGATGCAGCACCTTCGGAAGACGAGCGACAGCTAACTCGCTCAGCCGGAACCCACCGCGGCTAGCGCCGGCTGCGCCCGAAAGATTCTGCAATGAAATCAATGGACCACCAGCCTTGACAGTTGTTCGCGCGCGCTGGGTCGGCGACCTTAGCCATCGACGCGCTTGTCCCCCTCATCCTTGCCCTCGGACGACGCATGCTCAATGACAGCATTCATCTCCGCTCCAAACAGCAGCACCGCTGCGGAAATATAGAAGTAGAGCAACAGCACGATCACCGCCCCGATACTGCCGTAGGTGGCGTCGTAGTTGCCGAAGTTCTGCACGTAGATCCCGAAGCCCACCGATGCGGCAATCCAGACGATGACCGCCAGTACCGAACCCGGCGTGATGAAGCGAAACTCCTGCTCGACATCTGGCGTGACGTAATACAGCAACGCCACGACCAGCATCATCAGAAACACGATTACCGGCCATCGCAGCCACATCCACAGTGTCACCACAATGTCCTTCAGGCCCACCTGCTCGGCGAGCCACTCGATCACTTGTGGTCCGGTCACCATCAAACCTGCCATCGAGAGCAGAATCAGCGCCAGGCCGACGGTATAGACGACCGCCAACAGCATCAGCTTCCAGGTCGGCCGGCCCTCTTTGACGTCGTAGGCCTTGTTCATGGCATTCATCAGTGAGCGAACGCCGATCGACGCGGACCACAACGCAACGAGAATACCTATCGATAGCAGCCCGCTTTTCTGCTCCTGCATCTGGTCGATCACCGGATTGACCAACTCCAATGCATCGGGCGGAAGCACCAGCGATACCTGCTCGCGCAGCCAGGCGAAGAAATCCTCAAGATTGAGCATGCCGAGCATGGCAATCAGGAACAACAGGAAGGGGAACAGCGAAAAGATCGCTCGATAGGCCAACGCCGAGGCATAGGTCGTCATGTCGTCGTTGCTGAACTCCTTCACGGTACGTTTCAGCAACTCGAAACTGCCGATGCCGCGCGTATCCAGCAATGCCATTGCGTTACCCCCGAGCTGATAAAAATCGAAACCATCAAAAAATGGGACGACCGGACCATACAAGAGTTCTCCTACGGCCGCCCCGGCTGTCGCCCGGACAGAGCCTCGCGAAATCCGCCGGCGCCGGCTCCATGGCGTGCCTGAGCGTCTCGCGCTATTGGTCTGAGCGGAGCGTAATTGTTGCGTGTGGCCATGGTACCCAAGGAACTTTCGGCCTCGCCAACGCTCTTGATGGAGTCTCAGTTCAGTGCATCGCTGACTGCAGGCGCAACCGCGCAGCGCAACGACCGGAACATGCGGTTGATCTGTCGGCGAATCTCGGCTCGCCCCGAAAATTGCCACGCGGATACGCCAGATATGGCTTATGCCGCTCTCGCGGCCGCAGGAGCATCGAATGAAATCGGGATATGCAACGGACGCCCCACAGCCACGAATGAGCGCAGACCTTCTCAAATACGCCCGCCTGATCTTTACCAAGGGCAGCGGCGCCGCGGCTACGCTTGGCCTGAATATTCTGCTGGCGCGCCTGCTGGTGCCCGAACTCGCCGGTACGGTGTTCTTTTGCGTCGCCTTGGGCATCTTCCTGTCGCTGCTGGCGCGACTTGGGTTGGACATTGCCTGTCTGAAGAGTATTTCTTCATTGAGCGATGGCCAGCAACGCCGCTATTTCCACCGTGCGCTGGGTCTCGCCACGCTGATGAACGTTCCGGTCTTTCTGATCGGCCTGGCTGTGGTGTATTTCTCCGAAACCACCCAGGCGCATTTCGCTCACGCCACCGTCCTGTTCGCGGTCACCGCGCTCGGCCTGTCGTTGCTGAGCATTTCCAGCGAGACGCTGAAAGCTAAACATAGAACCAGCGAGGGGCTGTTCTGGCAGACCGCGTTTCAACCAACCCTGACATTGCTATTGGTCGCGATATCCGGCAATGACCTGACCACCGTGGCCATCTGTTTTGCAATCAGCTACGGCTTGGCCATTCTCGGCTCGATATGGCGTGCCCATTCCAGCCTTCCCGCTTCCGGCTCCGAACACGCGCTCAGCTGGCGGGAAATGCTCACCTTATGCGTACCGCTGATGCTCATCGCCGTGATGAACAGCATCATCGAGCTGTCCGACACCTTGATGCTCGGCGTACTGCGCTCGGCCAGCGAGGTCAGCATCTATTACATAGCCGCCAAGATCGCCGCGCTCTCGACGACCTTGCTGTTCATCATCAACGGCACCATCGCGCCCGACATCTCGAAACGCTGGGCCCGGAACGACCGTGCGGGCGCATTCACCATTGTGCGTAGGTATTCGCGCTTCATGCTTGCGCTGGCTCTGGTGATCCTGCTCGCCATCGGTCTGCTGCGCGAATACATCCTGGCCGTGTTCGGCGCAGAATATCGGGAACAGGGCGTCTATCCGTTGCTGGTACTGGCTGCGGGTTATTTCTTCGTGCTGGCCGCGGGACCGCTTGGCATCTTCATGACCATGACAGGCAACCATCGCCGCTATCTGCACAACAATATCGCCGCCTGTGTGATCAACGTGGCGCTCAACCTCATTCTGATTCCGCGCTACGGCGTCAATGGCGCCTGTTTCGCCACCGCCGTGGCGCTGACACTGAAAAACGCCCTGCTCTACGTCCAGTTCAAACAAATCGAAAGGAGTCCGACGCCATGACTGACCGGGTAAACGTAATTGCTTACGGAGCCTATGACCGGCACAACTATGGCGACCTGCTCTTTGCAATCGTCCTCAAACGTTATCTGGAAGCGGACGGCCGCTTTTCCGTACTGGTCGCGGCGACCAAGAAATCTGATCTTTCGAGCTATGGCGCGCTACCTACCATTCCGCTGAAGAAAGCACTGGAAATAACCCGTGACCAGCCTAAAACCATGCTCATAGTCGCCGGCGGCGAATGCCTGACCGCACAATGGGAGAGCATCATCGGCTACCTCGCGCCGCAGGCGATCTACTACCCGATCAAAGCGAGCCCCTACCTCATCGGCCACAAGGCATTCATTCGCCTGAGCCGACTGTTCACCTCGATTCCGTCGGATATCCCGCTGGTGTTGGGCGAGCGCGACCTACCCGGTTACAAGGTGATGTACAACAGCGTGGGCGGTAACGAGATCAGCCGGAAGAAACCGGTGATTCACCAAGCCATTCGCCGAAATCTCAAGGACTGCACCTATGTTTCGGTGCGTGACCGCGAAACCTCGGCCGAACTGGACAAGCTTGGTGTCGAGCACAGCCTGGTGCCTGACAGCGCCATCCTCATTTCCGATATTTTCCCGCAGCAGATCGACACGACCGAGCCCGGCCATATCGTCTTCCATATTTCCGACCACCACGCCAAGCGGCGCATCGAGGCGATCGCTCAGCAGCTGACCGAACTCAACGTCACCACCGGGCTGAAAATTGCCCTACTTACCATCGGCAAGGCCCCGGGGCACTCCGACGACGGCCCGCTCGACAAGCTTCATAGCCTGCTGGGGGATGAACGTGCTTACCGCGTCGACAGCGGCAACATCGAAGACATCATCCGCTGCATCGCCACCAGCAAGCTCTACTGCGGCACCAGCCTGCACGGCGCCATCACCGCCCTGGCCTATGCCGTTCCGCAGATAGCGCTGCTTCCGCAGCGCGTCGTCAAGCTATCGAGTTTTCTCGAAACCTGGGTGCCGAAGCAGTCTTGCGGATTCGCGGAGGTCCCGCAGATCAGCCAGATCGGTTCAAACCTGATCAACGCCTTCGGCGACACCCAGCGAGCCGAGCTGCGTGCCGTGGTCGAGGCCATGAAAAGCCGCGTGCGCGCCAATCTCGACCATATGGTCAAGCTTTACGAGGAGGCCCCTGCTCGAGGCGAGACGACGACAAATGGGCAACCCGATTCAGAAGCTCTTGCCGCGAACTAGCGTCACGAAAGCACATAAGTGCCAGCGCCTTTGCGAAGGGCGCATGCTTACTTCCGAGCGAGAAGAATTCTCAAGCAGAATGAAGGGTTAGCCGAAGCTAACCCCTTGATTTTCATTGGTGCCGGTGAGAGGAGTCGAACCCCCGACCTTCGCATTACGAATGCGAGGGTGTATGGATACCCACGCATTTATGAAGCTTCACGGACCTATACAGAGCGCGGCTTCAAGCCTATTCTAGGCTTAACGGGGTTACACCGAAATATCCATATTTCGACCAAATATGTAACCCCAGTGTAACCCCAGAGGCGGCGAGGAAGGCATGAGCGGCGCGACCCACATTGCATTCAGCAAAGAAAGGCTGCTGGCGCTACCGCCGCCCGAGGTAGGAAAGCGTGCCACTTATCACGACACCAAGATTCAGGGGCTACAGCTTCGAGTGTCACCGAGCGGCGTAAAGACGTTTTCCATTTATCGACGCATGAAAGGTGGCCAGCCCGAGCGCGTTACCCTTGGCCGATTCCCTGCCATGACTGTCGAGCAGGCGCGCAAACAGGCCACTGCCGTTAATGCCGAAATTGAAGCCGGCGGGAACCCAGCAGCAGCCCGTCGAGCTATCCGAGTGGAGCAAAGTTTCGGCGAGGTATTCGATGACTTTCTCAAGAAAAAGCGCAAGCGCGACGGCACACCACTCGGCGAGCGTACGAAGCGTGATTATTCGGACGTGTTACGCCTGTACCTAGAGCCAATCAAGGCAAGGAAGCTTTCGCAGATTACGCGCGCAGATATCAAGGCAATCCACACCAAGGTCACCAAGAGGAGCGCCGCGCAAGCCGATCGCGCACTTGCTGTCGTTTCTTCGGTTTTCAGCTACGCCGCGGACATGGAGCTATTCGAAGGTACCAGTCCCGCGAGCCGCGTCCAGAAGAACCATGCGCCATCTCGTGACCGCTTCGCCCAAGGGGTAGAACTGCCCTACCTATTTGAAGCAATCGGCGAGTCGAGCTTGAGTGATTTTTTTCTGCTAGCACTGCTAACCGGGGCGCGGCGCTCAAATGTACAGGCGATGGCCTGGCGCGACCTCGACCTAGAGGCTCATGTCTGGCGCATCGGCATGACCAAGAATGGCACTCCGCAGAACGTGACTCTGTCCCCCGAGGCAGTCTCCGTTCTACGCGCCCGCAAACAAACAAGCTCCGCGTCAGCTTTCGTATTTCCAGGCGACGGCAAGACTGGCCACCTGGTCGAACCCAAGAAAGCTTGGGCCGCCATCCTGCGGCGTGCCAGCATGCGTCGTCTGCTCGACCGTATGGAAGAACTGGGCAAACTGACCGCCGAGGAGCGCCAGCAGGCAAACGCGGAAGTCATCGTCGCGGCAGCCGCAGCGGAGAAACGTTATCGAGGCATAGCCGATACGCTAAATATTGACCCGGCGCTTTACGACATGACTGATCTACGCATCCATGATTTGCGGCGCACGCTTGGGAGCTGGCAAGCCAAGACCGGGGCGTCGCTGTCCATTATTGGAAAGTCGCTTAACCACAAGACCCACCAAGCAACGGCCATCTACGCCCGTCTCGATCTGGACCCGGTACGCCAATCGGTTAATACGGCAACACAGGCAATGCTAGCGGCTGCCGGGATGAAGCAAGCCGCGAGCGTAGTGAAGCTACCGAATCGCAACGTTGGGAAGCACTAAATCACCACAGTGGTAACGAAGAATGAATGTCGAAACATTGCTTTCTGAACAGATCAAAGGGCTTAAAGCATCCATTGACCTAATAACTGACGATGCTGCTATGAAAGACCTCTGCGCATCGTTTTTAGCGGACTCGCTCACAGCCTTGTCAGCCGTCCGTGTCGCTCATCCTCAGGCCATTGAGCAAATAAACGTCGTGGCGCTGAATTTTGCGAATCTTGCTAGCTGCTTGAACGCCCATAACGTTAACCAAATACGTGCGCTAAAAAATGAGAAAAGCAACCGCACACTTCTGCCGAATGCAATGAAAGAAGCAGCTAGAGGTGCTGCTCAAAGCTTCGCGAACAGTTTATGGAAAGCAGATGAAGCACGGACAATTCGTATTGGACAAATGGCCGAGATGGTTTGGGTGAAGCTCATCGACATGGGCTATCAAAGCGCACTACCAGACAAGGCCGAAAGCATAGTCCCTTGGATCAGGCCCATTGCCGAGAAGGAATACAAGTACGCCATGAAAGGCGGCCGGCCCCGAAAACCCCCCTGACCGTCACGGATACCTCCTTTTCCGTCACGGGTGGGCAATTTTTTTTGTGCTTCATTACGCTGAGCATAGCCCCGTCGAGTTCACCAACACGGGGATGTACCTATGACCACGCAGCACGCCGTAAACATTGAAGCCATTATCAAAGCCGAAATCGCCGCCCAGCTCGGCTTTGATCCGGACAACCCGCCTACGCAAGTCAGCGATATACAGGCGGCTGAGGTATTGGGCGCCAAAAAAACCACTTTGGCCGTCTGGCGCTCTACAGGCCGTTACAACCTTCCGTTTGTAAAGGTTGGCCGCCTGGTGCGCTACCGCGTTTCGGACCTTGCAGCGTTCTTGGCGCGTCGCACTGCTGACCATACCGGCGAGGTGTGCTAATGAAAACGCCTACCCTCTCCAAAACTCCCGGCAAGACCATGCGCATTTCGGCGCACTTTCTGACTGGCACCAGTTTGAATCGTTTCGAGGCTCAGTCTCTCGTAGATCACTGCTTCAATAGCACTATCTCGGCACTAGCAAGCTGCCATCGCCTCACGCTCCAGCGCACGGCTGAGAAAGTGGCTAACCGCTGCCGCGTCGTTCACTACAGCCTGTCGGACGTCGATCTGACCTGCGCCAATGCCATCTTGGCGACTCTGATCCGTAACGCGCGCCCTAGCCGCGAGGACTAACCCATGCCGAAATCACCAACCCGCCGCAAGGCTGGGACGCCCTCGGCCGTTCTGAAAAAGGCCATTGCCTGGCTTCGCTACCACCCGATGAGTACCGATGTCGTTGGGCTGAGCGTGATTGCCGTAATGCTCATTTGGGGTGCTTTCAAATGATAGAAGCCCATCTTCACGCTGCCATGCAAGCTGTCCATGGCCCGCTTAATTGGCTGCCCAAAGCGGACGGCCAGATCCACCGCTACTACGTCCCTGGTGACCGCGCAGGCACTCGCAACGGTGCTTATGCGCTGTACTCGGACGGAATTGCATCGGGCTGGTTTGGGAGCTTCAAAGAAACAGGCGGTACCACATGGCACACCTGGAGCAGCCGCACCCCCTCCACCCCCTTCGAGCTCGAGTCGATCCGTAAACGTGTCGAGCAGGCTCGCCGTCAACGGGAAGCGGAGCAGCTTCACCGCCAGCAGCTTGCTGCGGCCAAATCGATGCGACTGTACGCGCTTGCGGTACCAGCGAAAGCCAGCCATCCCTACCTAGTGAACAAGGGCTGCGGGCCGCATAACCTGCGCCAATGGGATTCGACTCTGCTGGTTCCGCTGTACCACGAGTGCAAGCTGGTCAATCTCCAACGCATCTGCCCGGACGGCACCAAGCGTTTTATGTTTGGTGGCCGCGTGGCTGGCGCGCACAGCCCTATGGGCAAGGTGGAGCCTGGCAAACTGATTTACGTCTGCGAAGGCTGGGCGACAGGCGCCACGATCCACGAGCTCACCGATGCCGCCGTGGCCTGCGCAATGAACGCCGGAAACCTGCTGGCTGTCGGTCAGCAGTTGCGCCGCATTCACCCAAATAGTCCTTTGGTCATTGCCGGCGATGACGACCGCCAGACCAAGGGCAATCCGGGGCGCACCTCCGCGGAGCGTGCCGCCGAACAACTCGGCTGTGGCGTCGTGTTCCCGCCATGGAGCGGCGCAGAACCGCTAAGTCTTTCCGACTTCAACGACCTGAAAAACTGGCAGGAGGGGTACTAATGGAGCCGTTCCTAATTCCTGATCCGAGCTACCCCGAACCAACGCCGCTGTTGCCTGAAGTGGAAGCGGCCGTTCCGTATCCGCTGGAAGCCTTGGGCGAAGTACTGGGAGGTGCTGCCGCTGCAATAGTGGAAGCTGTACAAGTGCCTGCGGCGCTTGCGGCACAATCGGTCCTTGCGGCCGCTGCGATGGCGGCACAGCCTCACGGTAACGCCATCCGGGATGGGCAGCCGATCCCCCTGTCACTGTTTGTACTTACCGTGGCCGAGTCTGGTGATCGCAAGTCCGCTGCTGACCGCCTGGCTTTGCGCGCGCATCACGAACGACAGAGCGCACTGCTGGAGCGTTATAGCGCCGAGCAGAAGGAGTATCGGGACCAGCGAGACGCGTATCAGTGCGCACGCGCTGCCATTCTGGAAAAAGCAAAAGCCAACCCCGCGGCCGCCGCCGCTGGGTTGGACGCATTGCAAGAACCCGATCCGCCTCCTTTGCCATTCATCCTGGTTGAAGAACCTACCTTGGAGGGACTGCAAAAGTCGCTGCTCCGTGGGTACCCGTCGCAAGGGCTCTTCAGCGATGAAGGTGGGCAGTTTTTTGGAGGCCACGCCAACAAGCCGGAAAACATGCTCAAAAGCGTCGCAGGTCTTTCGAAGCTGTGGGATGGCGCACCAATCACCCGTACCCGTGCCGCCGAGGGCGAGAGCGCATCACGCAGCGGTTGCCGACTGAGCGCCCACCTTATGATCCAACCCGTCGTTGCGAATAAGGTATTGGGGGACCCGATACTCCGCGGGCAGGGGTTTCTTGCCCGTTTCTTGGTTGCATGGCCCCAGTCGTTGGCAGGTACGCGTTTTTATCAACATGCGAACTCAAGCCATGATCCGCGCTTGCTGCGGTATTGGGCGCGCATGACCGATCTCCTGCTCCGTGAGCCGCCCAAGAACGATCGCGGCGAGTTCGAACCGACTGAGCTGAAGATGGACGCGGACGCCAAAACTGTTTGGATCGAAGCACACGATGCGATCGAGGCGGAATTGGGCCGAAATGGCCGCATGGAAGACATCAAGCCAACAGCCGCCAAGGGCGGAGAAAATATTCTCCGCATTGCTGGTGTGCTCGCCATTACCGAGAGGGCTTCAAGCCTAACCCGCCCCATTATTGAGCGCGCCGCGACGCTGGTGAGCTGGTATCTGGGCGAGGCACTGCGCCTGGCCTATCCGACGAAGTTGGATCCGCAGCTGCTCCAGGCGCATCGGTTAATCAGCTGGCTGATCCAGAACCACTGGGAAACTTTCGACGCTAGAACCTTGCAGCGTCGAGGGCCGACGGTTGCCCGACAGAACGCGAAGCATCGAGACGCACTACTTACCCTACTTGTAGAACACCACTATTTGTTCGCCGAAGGGGTTAACCGGTACCGCGTCAATCCAGCTGCGACAACCGCGACATTTGCGACAACCCACGACAGCCATGAGACAGGCGGCTGCGACACGCTTGCGACAGCCAGCGACAAACCCACCGATTTCAAAATCTTGTCGCAGCCTGTCGCAGATCTGTCGCAGTGCCTCACACCAGCAAATACGACAGCTGTCGCAGTTGTCGCGAATGTCGCAGCACTTAACAACTAAAACCTGGAGCAACACTGATGAAAAAAGAAGTTCAAGCCGAACCACGCAGTAAGACACCCCGCAACATGACCGCCGCACAACATGTTATGAGCCCGGAGCTTCTAAGCGCCTCCGTGATAACAGCCTGCCATAAGCTCGATAACTCACAGATCGCAGGGTACGTCACCGAACTGAAGCAGCAAGCTAATGCAATCCACGCTGATGATATGTCGCGGCCTGAAACCATTTTGATTGCCCAAGCCCACGCGTTGGATGGGCTCTTCGCCAATCTCGCAAATCGTGCGTATTCCGTTAAGTCGTTAGATGTGATGGAGCGTTACATGCGTCTGGCGCTGAAGGCGCAAAACCAGACGCGTACAACGTTGCAAACCCTGGCAGAGCTGAAAACACCGAAGCAGGTCGCTTTCGTACGGCAAGCGAACATTGGTAACCAAGTACAGGTGAACAATGGGACTGCGCCCACGCGCGCACGTGAAATCCAAAATGAGCCAAACGAACTATTGGGGGTTAAATATGGCGAACGGCTGGACACCCGAACGGCGAGCGCGCCAAGCGGAGCTGATACAACAATGGAAACCATGGGAACAAAGCACCGGCCCCGTGAGCGTTGAGGGCAAGTCCCGCGCCTCACGCAATGCCTGTAAGGGAGGAATCCGAACGCAGCTACGCGAGCTGAGGCAGATACTTCGGGAACAGGAGAAACTGCTGAGTAGCCTTTGATAACGATGCGTCCGCGGGCTAACTGCGGATGCCAATCTCAATCCAATCATAACGACGCTTAAGGAATTCGAGATCCGGGCGTCGTTTCTGCTACGGCGATGCGCCATTTCACTCAACCCTAGTCCACGTCCAAGTTTGTATCGTCCATTGATAAGGGCGAGTGCTACCCCGGCAGACGTGGCGTCGATTCCCACCGGGGTATACAGAGAGCTTTTTAATGAATGGACGAAGTCGCCGTTCTCGTTCAGCAGTGCCATCTGTTCTACCGTCAGATCAGGCAGCAGAGCTACCGCTTCGGCAAGCGTCGCCCCGCTCCTAAGCGCTTCCAAGGAGTCCTGTTCCGCTTTGCTCATAGCCATCGTTGCGTGACCCCGATCTGTTTAGTGAACTGATAGGTGAAAACCAATTAGGCGCGGAGCTATAAGG
>Ga0163223_100480_pt1 | contig 12810 bp, 9 predicted proteins | sample MSEWel2016_02_17_2_FD_113147 | JGI IMG/M metagenome (GOLD analysis project Ga0163223, IMG submission 113147) | Subsurface microbial communities from deep shales in West Virginia, USA - MSEEL Well Study Marcellus 5H_2016_02_17 ...
ATATAAAAATTATTAAATATTATGATTCCGGTTTAGTTTTTTCGATTTTCTTCAATAATCAATCAAAGGGTGTTCTTTTGAATTATTTCCTTAAAACTTAATTCTGCTTTTTTCATAAGGTCTATCATGTCCTGACGTTGTTCATAAGTAAGTTGTTCCATTACCTTTTTCTCCACTTTCAATAATTCCCCAATTACTCTGTCTCCAAATTTTTCCCCTGATTTGCTAAATCTAATTTCTTTATTTCTCCGATCCGAATGAATTTCATGTAACTCTAAAAAGCCTTGTTCCCAGAATGTCCGAATAATTACATTTACAGTCTGCTTAGGTAAATTAGTTTTTTCACAAATTTCTTTTTGTGTGCAAACTTTCGGCATATTGTAGATAGTTTCTAAAACTATCAACCCTAGATATGTAAGGCCTACCGATTTTGCATACTGAACATATAACTCATCAATTGCTCTCCAACTACTTATTAACATAGATGTTTGTTCCTCTATTGACAAACGCTTCATAATACTTTACCTCCCTATTTAGTTTTGTGTTCCCAATTGGAAACAACTCTATTCTTCTGTAGAGACTTACCTTTTTCAAACTTCATTTAATTTATTTGTATGAATATTCTCCAAAATATTAGTCCGCTACATTTACTATTCGTTTACAAGACTAATTTATCATTCCACTCATTCATTGTCAACATTAGTTTCGAAATATTAAAATAAAAAAAGAACCTAATATAAGGATCCAATGTTCAATTATTTTGACTGGGTGAGACCTTTAAAAAGATAAAAAGCCATTTATTCTATGTTTATTTAGAAAAAAATCTATCCCTGTGTCTCTATTTAAAGATTGTTAGTATCCGTATATAACCAGATTTTCCTTATGATTAATAATTTATTTATAAGAGCTAACTTTATTTGCCACATTTAATAACTACCTCGTAACTTATACCATTTTCTTTTGGAGAAACTAATAGTCAATTTAGCACTTAATTTACTTGGCAAGCAGGGCAAGGTGGTACACACCTTGCATTTTTGCTTGTTGGGGAGTATCCCCAATCCCCCATTGAACACACAATAAATTGTGTGGCTACGCTCCCTTTGGGAGCTAAAAAACACAGGAAAGATTATCTCTGTTCCTGTGTTTTTTCTTTTCTATCACTCTCATAATTTTCTCCTAAAAGGCGATCAATATTTGCCTTTGCAATCAAGATATTTTGCTTTTCTTTTTTTATGGAATGGTACTTTACATAGGCTTTCTTTTTTGCAGAAAGCAATTCGGAATACTCTATTTGTAAAACTTTAACAGTAGGTAGTTTATTGTTCTCCAATTTGTCAAATGCCACCTTTGCCGCCTTATGCAAAAGTAAATCGCCAGTATGTTCTTCATAGAATTTTTTAGAGTATCCTGACTTACGATAAGCCGTGTAAACCTCACAGGTTTTGGAATAGTTGATGATATGAGTTTTAAGACTTGCTATCTCTATTATACGCTTTTCAATAGATTTAATTTGAACAGATAACTGATTGAAATCCTCCGTAATATCCTGTGCTTTTTTCTCTAAATCTTCATAGGCAAGCAGATTGTTTTCCGTTAGATAATTGATGGTCTGTGCCATCTGTTTGAGGTTAAAAATCTTTGCCCACCGCTCATAAGCAGCACCTTTTCTAACTTGTAATTTTGCCTCTATTTCCACTAAAAGATTAACATGGGATTGTGACTTTTCTGTTGCTCTTTTTCTATTAAAAAAGGTCTCTTTCCCGTCAATAACAGCCTTGATTTCTTCCTCAGAATATCCACTCCCTAAAGAACGCAGGCGAATGAATTTCTTTTGATTTCCACTCTTAAAACTGATGTGCTTGCCTATCTTGATTTCATAGCCTGCTAGTTTCATTTCAGATAAAAATTCATCAAAATCGGCAGGCTTTTTTCTAAGGATTTCATCTATGGCAAGCCTTAATTTTTCAGAGTGAGAAACAGGCTTTTTATCTCCAAGCCATTTACCATAGTGACTTTTTCCACGCTTGGGATTTTCAATTATTGACAATCCATTTTCAATGCAAAGGCGATCAGATACTTTCTGTACTGCTCTACCAGAGCCTAAAAAATCTCTGAACTTTTTGGTGCAGTCCAGAGATGTAGAATTATAGATTATGTGATTGTGAGTATGAACCTTATCAACATGAGTGGCAACTATAAAGGCGTGTTTTCCTTTGGTAAACCTCATACCTAACTCATAGCCAATTTTATTGGCAAGCTCCGGTGTAATTTCCCCCGGTTTAAAAGACTGTCTTATCTGATACGCAATCACATCATTTGATTGTTCTCTGCCTGTAATGTCGTGATAAATTCTCTTGGATAAAAGAAATTCTCCGTGTACAGTTTTGGGGTCACACTCATAAAAACTAATATATTCGCCATTATTTGTTTTGTCAGGATTTTTTGCATAATCTGTACGATCTACAAGGCAAGCTGAAATAGATTTTCCTTTGTTTTGATGCATGGAAATTAAACGAGTGGTTGCCATGAAAACACCTCCCTTCCAAATAAAAAAGTGCCTTACAATAGACACTTTTATCCCCTTTATTTCAATCTATTTTCCTTTCACTTTATTGTGGTAAAACAACAACACTATTACTTGGGTAAAGCCCGACACGTGGTGAATATCGGGCATATGTACGATTGTTTGTCCTGTTTGTGGTGTTGAAACTGGCACCAGTAGAACCAGTGCCTCTGTACTGCCAAAAATTATGCTTTTTCTGCTCACTTTACTATTAGACTTTAAATAGCACACGCGCCATACCAGAATCTTCATCGGATATGATGTCCTTATGGCTATATGCTTCAGTCGTTAATTTACTCCACTCAGAAAGCACTGCTCAAATCTAGTCTACATATTGATGGCACATATTTAATCTTTGTCATCAATACTCCGTAGTGGCATCGCGTTCATCCTCTTTGGCACAACAAAAACACAGAGAAGATAGAATAGCTACTATTTTAAATTAAAACTGATAATCAATTTAATGGTGTGGCATATACATAATGGCATAATCTAACTTACTTCAATTCTGGTAACCTAAGCTCTCTTAAAAATTGATTATGCTTTGCCTTGGCTTCATTTATGTCTCTTTCAATACTGTCTAAAGTCTTCTTCACATCTACAAGGTCAATAATTTCTTCTTCTGCAGCTGTGCTTACATATCGTGATATATTTAGGTTGTAACCGTTCTTCTCAATTTCTTCCATGGAGACACGTCGTGAATATTTTTTGTCATCTTCTTTGCGGAATTGATATGTTTCCACTATTTTGTCGATGTGTTCAGGCAGTAGGACATTTTGACGTTTTCCCTTTTCATAGTACTCACTTGCATTAATAAACAGCACATCATTGGGATTCTTACACTTTTTGAGTACAAGAATACAAACAGGAATACCTGTAGAGAAAAACAGATTTGATGGTAATCCTATTATTGTGTCAATATTACCATCTTTAAGTAATTTTGTTCTTATTCTTTCCTCTGCACCACCACGGAACAATACACCATGAGGCAAAATTATTGCCATGGTTCCGTTATCGCTTAAGAAATGAAAACCATGCAGCAAAAAGGCAAAATCAGCAGCTGATTTTGGGGCGAGGCCATAGCTTTTAAAGCGAAAATCTTCGGCAAGGGTGTCACTAGGTTCCCAGCGGTAACTGAAAGGTGGATTTGCTACAACTGCATCGCACTCCAGTTTCTTTGCCGGGTTCATTTCATTTAAAATACTCCAATCATTTAATAGTGAATCTCCGTGGAATATTTGAAACTCAGAATCCTTGAAACCATGAAGAAGCATGTTCATACGAGCAAGGTTGTAAGTTGTGATGTTCTTTTCCTGTCCATATATCTGCCCAATGCTGTTTGGCTCAAGCTGCTTTTTAACATTGATTAGAAGTGAACCCGAGCCACAAGCAAAGTCCATCAAATTTTTAATATACTTTTTTTTGCCGTTTTCAGGTTTATGACTATCAAGTATAACGATACGAGAAAGGATTGTTGAGATTTCCTGGGGGGTGTAGAACTCTCCGGCTTTTTTGCCTGAACCTGCTGCAAATTGACCTATTAAATATTCATAGGCATTTCCCAAAAGATCTATTTCATTAGAAAACTCTGAAAGTTTCTCAGCAATTTCTGTAATAATTGAACACAGCATTGTATTGCGTAATTCATAATTCTTCCCAAGCTTATCAGAATCAAGATTTACTTCGGAGAACAAGCCTCGAAATGCGCTATCAAAGGATTCATTTTCTATAAATTTAAAGCCTGACTGCAATGTCTTTAAAAGTTCTTTGTTTTGTGTACGAGCCAATTCGTATATGTTGCTCCAAAGATATTGTGGCTTAATTACATAATGAAGCTTGCGACGCATTTGCTTTTCAAACATTGTCACTGCATCAGAGTTTTTAGCATACCAAACCGAAAGCGGCGTTAAGGCTGTTATCTCGGCACTATCATCAGTAATCATTTTTTTAAAATTTTCTTCCAACTGTCCTATGCTTAGATGATCAGCATTACTTTTTTCAAACGTACCTTTATTATCATTACTTTCTTTTTCTGAATTAGCTTTTTTTACATATTCTTCGCATTGCAAATAATCGCTGCCGAGCTCTTTCTTTGCGGATTCCTCGTAATTATCAGAGAGATAACGCAGAAAAAGGAAAGATAGCATATAATCACGAAAGTCATCCGCATTCATCGTCCCGCGCAGTTTATCGGCAATCCCCCACAGAGTTGCGCCTAGTTTTTTATGTTGTTGATCATTCATCGCTACCACCACCTATATGCAATATAAAATTATATTTGTTTTGAAGCTTGTTAAACACATTTAAAAAAAGCTCTGCATTATCAGGAACTAATTCTTTAGCCTCGTATCGGAAAACAGTTTTATGCGACAGCGTATTTAGTATTCGAGCTACGTCATCAGTGTCTTCTATTCCAATTTGTTCAAGCACATATGAGATGCGCCCAACACCGAGGAAAGAAGAAACACTTTCCAATGCTTGCCGTAGTATTGCAAAATGATATGCGTATAGCTGATTGTCATTTATCGCATGTTGTAACATTTGCAGTAATTCAAGATGATAAAGAAAAACATCTTTTCTACAATCCATTAAAAATAACTCGTTAGAGGAATTTTTTAAAACATTCATTTGAGTAAGCTTCTTATATGAAGATGCTTTTTCGCCTTTTGTCAACCAGTCTGAAAGAATAGAGAAAATCCCGACATGGTGAGTAGTAATAATGATTTTTCTCTTCTCATAATGTTCATCAATCAAATCCATTATTGTTGATGCTGTAACAAAGATATTATGGTCATCTAAGCTTGAAACGGGATCATCAATAAAGAAATGACTATTTTGATCACCCGTCCAACCTTGGACATCAAACATCGTGAGAAACAGGCACCAAATAAAAATTTGTTGCTCGCCACGAGAAATTTTTATAGTCGCAGGCTGTTCTTCACCTTGTGACTGCGGATAAAAACTTATCGAGTCAATCCCAAGCGATATATCAGTATGATAATTAAATTTAAAATCAAACTTTGGCTTATATGCAGCAAGCTTTTCTCGAAGCTTATCTTCATCCAATGAGGAATGGTACTGATTCAGGGTAGAACGCATAACATTCAGTTTTATTGGAGAGCCCGTATTTTCAGTATCATTATCCCAAACGAACAAATCTTCACTATAGGCATTGTAATAAACACCGGAATGATTCCCTTCGTTCATTTCTTTAGTAATATTTTTATATTCAACTGAAAACCTCGTTTTGCCGGTTCCATTAAAAGCAAATACTAAAATAATATTTTTTCTTGATTCAACAAGTTGCCGCGCCAAATCTTTTACATTTTCATCTGTAATCGCACTCATTCGCACACCTCCTCAATAGAGGGGAATAGCCCTTGCATTAAGCCCTTCTTATGTACTTTCAGAGCTTCAATTTTTTTTGCTTGTGCAGTAATAAATGAATCTACAGCAGAAAGACAGTCAGCAATTTTTCGCTGTTCCTCTACGAGCTTCGGAACGTAAGCTCCTATTTTTTCAAGTACTTGAACTGATAGTCCAGGTTGCGCCTGCCCAGTTGCATACTGATTTAGATTCATTTTAATTAGTAAGTAATATAGCCACTTTGCACATACATTGTGTTTTTTTGTGGCGACAACCGCATGTTCAGTTGCATGGAACTCTCCAGTGGCATAGGTAATATTTCCACAAAGCGCCCCTTGTCTCCCAATAAGAGAATATTCACCCGAATGTGTAAATGAATACGTATATCCGCGCAACCCGTTTCCACCATAACAGGGATACATATTATTTTTTATTTTTTCATGAATTTCTGTTGCTTTCACAAACTTACCTGCTTGCATATCACAAAGACTAGAAAGACTTTTCCCATTCCACTCGCCACTATTCCTAAACTCTGGAAATCTCCATTCGGGTAGCGTTTTTCCCTCAGCAGGAAATAGCTTTTGCATTAAGCCTTTTTTATGCACTTTGAGAGCTTGAAGCTTTTTATCCTCGGCGACAATAAGGTCATCAAGGGATGATAGGCAGTCTGCTATTTTTTGCTGCTCCTTATTATCAGGTTTTGGTAATAGTATAGTAGAAAATTGACTATAGCTTACCATTTTCCCATCTCTAATTCCTTCTAAATCTCTATTTAAATCTTGGATAAATCTACTTGTCTTAAAGTAATACTTATAATATTGTTCTACAACATCAATTTTTTTGCGCAAAATAATATAAGCTGGACTGCAGATACCATGATACAAAGAGTACTCTATACCACCTTGAAAAGATCTCAAACTAATGATGAAATCTCCTTTTTCGACAACCTTGTAACTTTCGATACTCTTATCTGATACCGACACGTTGTAATCAATCTGATCTCTTGGGATCGCTCCATGCTCCTGCGTAATGGCAAGAACAGGAAGATCTGAATTGTGATTTTTATTACTGACTGCTTCAAATATATAATTACCATTTTTAAGATTAACTGTTCCAATATTTTTAAACTCTGGAAATCTCAACCTTGGTACTAAAGCTGGTTTCTTATTCATATGCTTTTAACCCCACAATCTCACGCCCATCTGCTAACTTTTTCAGTAGCGGAATTAAATCTTCCATCAGTTCCAATTCTTTCTTTGTTCTGTCTCTCCAGCTAAGGTTGAGAGGCTCTAAAAGGTCGCTTAACTTCTCGCCATCAAAAATCATACGCTCCATAATTTTATCAACAAAGGCTTGCAATGATGCTGGCTCTATACCATGTTTTTTTGCAACTGCAGTCAGTTCTTTAGCCGATTTTTCTGCCTTAAATTTTTGATAGCCTACCCTTATGGATTTTTCATCCAATCCTTTTCCAGCTTCCAACGTATTGATATATTCTTCTATATCTTCTCGTTCATCCATCAAGTTGGAGGTTGAAGATATAAGATCGATTAATTCTTTCTTGGTCATTTTTTCTTTTTTAGGCACATCAGGCTGTGTGTATTTTGCAATCAGCGACATAATATAATCATAGTCAATAATAGCAGAGGAAAACAGAACAAACTCAAAATCGAGTTGTTCAATCTCTGGTATTTTATCCACAATATCCTTGCCTTGCTGCGCCTTTAACCTTTGAGCCGTCTCAATATATGCCCCACGGAATGCACGCAAAGTATCCTCTGGCAGCAATTCTTCAATGATTGCAGCTTGCTCTTCTTTTATATCGGTATATTGGTCAAGCTGTGTTTTAAGGCGCTGTACCTCTTTAAATTTATCAACAAACTCTGCACGAGCTGCATCTCCCTTTAAGTTACTTACTTCCTCCGGTTTACACTCCAACCCCTGTAATTCCATAAACTTTTCAAGCTCGGCAACAGCCTTATCCAATTTTTTAACCACAGCAGGAGCAGGATCAACTAGCCAAATTTCTTTTACTTTTTCGTTATTTTCTTTGCCGGAAAACAATTTGATAGCAGCATCGACCTCATTTTCATGCCCTCTAAAGTCAATGATATTACCATACGGTTTTGTAGGATTCAGAACACGATTTGTTCTTGACAAAGCTTGAATTAATCCATGCTGTTTTAAGTTTTTATCAATATACAGAGTGTTTAAATATTTAGAATCAAAGCCTGTTAACAGCATATCCACAACAATGATAATATCAATTTTGTTTTTGTGCGGATAATCTGCATTCGAATATTGTTGGTCTTTAATACGTTTTTGCAAATCCTGATAATATAAATCAAATTCATTTATGCTGTGGTTCGTGCTATATTGTCTGTTGTAATCGTGGATAATAGCTTTAAGTGCAGATTTTTTTTTGTCTGGCTCTTGCTCGTTATCAGCTTTTTCCTGCGCCAGATCTTCTTGAAGCTGTTTCACATCTTTATTACCCTCAGCCGGTGGAGAAAAGACACAAGAAATATTTAATGGCTTACAGTGCTCATCTCCACTACTCTTGAGTTCTTCTTGTAAAGTTTTAAACAGCTCAACATACTCGATTGCGTCGTTAATCGAAGCTGTTGCAAAGATTGCATTATACCGTCTGTTATATGTTGCCGCATCATGCTTTGATAAGATTGCTTCAGCAACTGCCTGTTTATATTCTTTTGAAGATACTTTTTCAGCCTTCTTATCATCTTCTGGTTTGAAATAATCAATATGAAAGCGCAACACATTACCGTCATCAATTGCATTTGTTATGGTGTAGGCATGAAGCTCCTGTTGAAAAACATCTTTTGTTGTTCTGTAAGATCCCACGGTGCCATCAATTTGCTTATATGTAGAGTTTGCTTCGAAAATTGGCGTACCGGTAAAGCCGAAAAGCTGTGCTTTCGGAAAAAAAGTCTTTATAGCATCGTGATTTTCTCCAAACTGGGAGCGATGGCATTCATCAAAAATAATTGCTATTCGCTTATCCCTAAGTTTCTCTAATCTTTCTTTAAAGGTGCGCTCACCTTTTTTCTTTTTCTCTTGATTACGCCTGCTATCTTCATCAAGGGCAAGCCCAAGCTTTTGGATGGTGGTAACAATCACTTTGTCTTTGTAGTCGTCAGATGTTAGGCGCTTGACCAAGCTTTCGGTATTTGTGTTTTCCTCAACGCAGCCCTCTTGGAACTTATTAAATTCTATACGTGTTTGCCTATCTAGGTCTTTTCTGTCCACGACAAATAAACACTTTTCAATTTCTGGATTGTCTTTCAAAAGTGTAGATGTTTTAAAAGAAGTGAGCGTCTTTCCACTTCCGGTAGTATGCCAAATGTATCCATTGCCACGATTTTGTTCAATGCAATCCATAATTGCTTTAACAGCATAAGTCTGGTAAGGACGCATAATCATAAGTTTTTGTTCACTTACAACAAGAACCATGTATCGGCTAATTAATTGCCCAAGAGCACATTTTGGTAAAAACTTATCCGCAAATTCATACAGATTAGTTATCTTTTTATTTTCTTCATCTGCATATTCATAGATTGGTAAAAATCTTTCATCTGCATCAAAACAAAAGTGTTCTTTATGATTGTTGGCAAAATAATAGGTTTTGGTTTCGTTGCTTACGATAAAAAGCTGCATAAAGCAAAGAAGCGAGTTGGCGTACCCATTACCTTGATCATTTTTATAATCTACAATCTGCTCCATTGCTTTTTTAGGTGTAATTTGAAGAGTCTTTAACTCAATCTGAACAACAGGAACACCGTTAATGAGAATAATCACATCATAGCGGTGATTGCTGTTGTCTGTGTTTATACGTAACTGATTTATCACTTCAAACTCGTTTTTACACCAGTCTTTGATGTTTACAAGAGTGTATTGAAGAGGTGTGTCATCATCACGCTTAAAAGTATTGATTTCTCGTAATGTTTTAGCAGCTGCAAATACATCCGCAGTGATAAGGCTATCCTTGAGTCGTGCAAATTCAGAATCGCTTAATTTAACACGATTCAATCTTTCAAAATGTCCTCTGAAGTTAGCTTCAAGAGAAACTTTATCTCGAATGTCTTCTCGATATGTATATTTTAAATCTTGTAGTTTTTGAATAAAGCCTAATTCAATTTGCTTTTCAGATTTCATAGCAAGATCTCCTCACGTTATAGAATTGCAATTTCCCAAACCCATAATATCTATTTTGCTTTTGAAAGCAACGTAACTAATTCGGAATTTATATTGTTATTTTTGCAGAGCTCAATTAAAGCATGCCGAGCAATTTGATTTGGTTTTGAGTGATTGTTTTCCCAGCGATTCACAGAAGTAAATCCAACATGAAGCTCTCGTGCAAGCCCCTCTTGAGACAGCCCAAGTTCCAAACGTACAGTTTTAATTATTTCACTTAACTCCATTAAAATCACCTCTTCATGATATAGCTTATCAAAATACACTATATCAGAAGCTATAGCGTATTGCAAGAGATACTATCAGTGTAAAAACAAAAAAAACAACCGCACAAATTTTATTTCTGTACAGTTGCTTTTCTCGTATTCAGTTTATCATTACCCTCGATTCAATAGCCCCCTGTGTTAGGGTAGTTGTCGTTATGGCTACTCGTATTTATAGGACAGTTATTTTTTCTTTACCAAGAAATAGCAGAAATACCAGCACAGCACAAGATGCGAAATAAACTGATTTGCCACCCTTGTTATATGCTGGTACTTCTGCTCTGTGTCAACTAAAGAGAAAAGCCTAAATGTGCTTTCGCCCCTTTCATCATTAAATTGATTTTAACCGTTCATTGACTGCCTGTAGTTTTCCGATAAGCTCTCCAGCAAGCAAGGGGATTCCATAAGGACTAATGAGATAGGCAAGTAGCATTGCTTTTAATCCGTCCTGTGCTTCGCCAAAGAAAATCATAATGCCTAGTGCTAAGGTAAACAGAAGCAATGCCAAGATCGAAAGCAGCATTGTCCCAAACAGACATATAAACTCACAAATCAGCAACATAACGCTAAATAGCAAGGTAATTGGAAATAAAATTATTTTTAGCAGTATTCTCATGGTACAGACCTCCTTTTTGTTGCAATCCGCTCTTATAAAACAAGCATATCAAAATCCAAAAAAGTAGTCCATGATACCAGTTTTCATATTGCAGCAAGGAGAGAGAGAATTTCCCCCGCCATATCCCATAACTTATCATAGCTTTGCTGCAAATCCTCTAAATCTTCACCGTAGATATTGCCTGTTTCATGAACTCGTTTAGTAAGCTGATTAAGATTGTTACTTGTGCGTCGCAGGAGTGAAACAAGCTCCCGGATATCAGATAAATCAAGCTGTATAACATAACCGTCCACTGCCATTTTACGAAGATATGCTCCCATATTCTTTGTTCTAAGCTGTGCCATCTTTTCCGCTATAAACTTCCTTTCCTGTTCTGATACCATAAAGTGCAACTGTATATTCCTTTTTCGCTTTGCCATTACCGTACCTCCAGATATCTGTTTTGTTTTTCCTTGGTTTCTACACCTACCAGTGGGGGCTGCTTTAGATTACCTAATACCGAGGGTCGGTCTTTTTTAGAAACTTGTCTGCCAGTCTCTACCTGTAACTTAGAATCGCCCATGTTCAGCTCCGCATCAAGGATAGCAAGACGAGAAATCTTGTCCTTTAATTCCTGCTCTTGTGGAAACGGTTTGCCAACCTCAGATTTTGCTGCCTCTTGCTGTTTGTAGAGATTATTAAGCTGATCAGTAACAGCATTTAATCTATCGGGCATAGCAGTAAGGGCATTGTCAATACGGGTGATATTTCCTCTTGCGTCCATACCCAGCTTTGCGGTATGGCTCATTGCTCCCTTTAATGTAAGTTGAAAATCATTGTAAAAGCCGTCATAAGATAGGTGCATGGTAAAGCCTCGGTAACTGCCGATTTCCACAGGTTCTTTACCTTTTATATCTTTACAAACCTCAAGTAGAGCAGCTCCCGCATTGTCTTTATCTGTCAGGGTATCACCTTTAATTATCATTGGCAAAAAAGCACCCTCAACAGGCGTTTTCTCAGCAAGGGTCTTTAAGTCTTGCTCAAAGCCTTTAATAAATCCTTTGTTCTTCTCAATGTTTTCAGGAAAGTATTTCAAGAGATTATCTTCAAGTCGGTACTGGTTACTTTGATGGCTTGCTTTTAAAAGTTTGAGCCTTGATACCTCAATGTCTAAGTCCATCTTTTCCTTGATTTTCGGATTGCCAGCACAAAGAGCCTTGATTTCTGCATATGACAACGCCGCCTCATCTACGTCCTCACAAGAGCGAACAGGACTTTTTGATGTCATTATTTGTGAAATAAATTTCTGCTTATTTTCTACTGTCTGCCATAAATATGCGTCAAAGGTTGCCTCTGTCACATAGCGATAAATATTCACTTCTTCGTTTAAATTTCCTTGTCGTTCAATTCTTCCGGAGCGCTGTGTCAAATCCCCTGGACGCCACGGGCAGTCAAGGTCATGGAGAGCCACAAGACGGTCTTGAATATTGGTGCCTGCACCGCATTTGGCTGTACTCCCAATTAGCACACGGACATCCCCGCTACGCACCTTAGCAAATAACTCTTTCTTCCTAACTTCTGTATTTGCCTCATGGATAAAGGCTACTTCATGGGCAGGTACTCCTTTTTTAACCAGTTTATTGCGTATATCATCATAAACATTGAATGTAGCAATATAAGCAGCTTCCTCCTGAGCTAATCTGTCCTCCAAAGCATAAATCTCCGTACCATTAATCGTTTTGTTTCCTGCTTCTGCTACCCTTTGCTCCTGTGTTGTTCTTCCTTTTGGAGTAGAAATATCACAGAACACA
>Ga0163223_100482_pt1 | contig 12743 bp, 12 predicted proteins | sample MSEWel2016_02_17_2_FD_113147 | JGI IMG/M metagenome (GOLD analysis project Ga0163223, IMG submission 113147) | Subsurface microbial communities from deep shales in West Virginia, USA - MSEEL Well Study Marcellus 5H_2016_02_17 ...
CGTCATTTCTCCAGTGCGCGCCTGTTACGTGAACGCTACGGCTACAAAGGGGAAATTCGTGCCATTGGCGACGTGCTGCGCGATCAGCTGTTTCTCATGCGCCGCTGTGGTTTCGATGCCTATGCCGTACGCGCCGATCGCGACCCCTACGATGCATTGGAAGGTCTGAAGGATTTCTCGGTGACGTACCAGTCCGCTGTGGATGAGCCGCTGCCACTGTTCCGTCGCCGACAGGGCTGATTCAGCTGTACAAAAAACCCGCCGTTTGGCGGGTTTTTTGTCACTGATACATCCAGAAGTTGGGATGTTCGATTTGGGCGACTTTGGCTGGCTGCTTCCTGCCGAACGTTTCCATGATTTTTTCTGCCAGTGCTTTCATGACCAATTCCTGTTGCGTTGAAGTGGCCCTAGCTTCTCGCAAACAACTGCCGCAACGAAATCGGTTCTGGCTATACAGCCAATAGCGTTCAGTCGAGCCGCACCAGCATTCGTCCTGTTTGTTGGCCCGCTAGCATTCGCTCGATCGCCTGTGGCAGTTCTTCCATGGAAATTTCCTGCACTAGTTCATTCAGGTTCGGTAGCTTCCATTGGGTCGACAACTTGTCCCACATCGAAGCCTTCGTGCTTCTTGGAATCTCGACCGAGTCGACGCCAAGCAGATTCACGCCGCGAAGGATGAACGGCAGTACATTGGCTTGGAAATTCGTTCCAGCGGTCAGGCCGCAGCAAGCGACACTGGCACCGCGCTGCAGGGACTTGATGACGTTGAACAGAATGTCGCCACCCACGGTATCGACAGCACCCGCCCATTGCTCCTTGAGCATCGGTTTTTCGGTGCCGGATTGCAGCACGCTACGCTCGATCACCTGCGTGGCGCCAAGGCTGGTCAGAAACTGCGTCTGTTCGACTTTGCCCGTCACGGCGGCCACGTTGTAGCCGAGCCGGGACAGCAATGCGACCGCGATACTGCCAACGCCTCCGGTCGCGCCAGTCACCAGAACTGGCGCGTCGCCCGGCACGAGGCCCGCCCGCTCAAGCTTGTCCACGCAAAGCGCAGCGGTCAGGCCTGCGGTTCCGAGGGCCATCGCTTCACGCAAGGAGAGTCCGGACGGACGCTTGATCACCCACGTCGCCGGCACACGAATGAGCTGGCCGAAGCCGCCTGCTGTGTTCATTCCCAGGTCATAACCGGTAACGATCACCTCGTCACCTTCGGAGTAGCCCGAGGCACTCGACTCGACGACGATGCCTGCTGCGTCGATGCCTGGCGTATGCGGGTAGTTACGAGTAACGCCGCGATTGCCGCTGGCGGACAGGGCATCTTTGTAGTTCAGCGATGAGTAGCTGACGCGAATCAGCACCTCGCCAGCGGGCAGTTCGCTAACCTCCCGCTCGATGATGCGCGTTTCGAAACGACCCTCTGCGCTTTCGCTGGTTTGCAGTGCCTTGAAGCTACTCATCAGTTACCCCTCATTGCCAGAATCGTTGTTCATTGAGTCGTGTCCAGCCCTTTAGCAAGCCGTGCTCAAGGGTAGCGCTGGCGGCCATGCCGAACCGCTCGGGTAGGCTCTTCTTCTCCGCGTAATGCAGTTGGAATAAGTCCGCTTCGCGAGCCCGGGCAGCCAGGTATTCATCGCTGGTCTTCAACTCGTCAACCAACCGCTTGCCGAGGGCCGCGATACCGAGCCAGACCTCGCCAGTGGCGACATCATCGATCGACACTTGCTGGCGATACCGCGCGACAAAATTCTTGAACAGTTCGTGTGTCGTTTCCAAATCGTCCTGGAACTTCTCCCGCCCTTTCTCAGTGTTTTCGCCAAAAATCGTCAGAGTTCGCTTGTATTCACCGGCGGTCAGCACCTCGACATCGACATCGTGCTTCTTCAGTAGCCGATGCACGTTGGGCAACTGGGCAACAACACCGATGGAGCCAAGGATTGCAAAAGGTGCGCTGAGAATTTTCTGGCCGATGCACGCCATCATGTACCCGCCGCTTGCGGCGACCTTGTCGACGCACACCGTCAGCGGAACGCCCGCATCACGGATGCGAACCAGCTGCGAGGCAGCGAGCCCATAACCGTGAACCATGCCGCCGCCGCTTTCCAGGCGGAGAACGACCTCGTCCTGCGGCGTAGCGAGGGTCAGCAGTGCGGTAATTTCATGACGAAGGTTGTCGACCGCCGACGCCTTGATGTCTCCATCGAAATCGAGCACGAACACCCGCGGACGGCTCTCCAGATTTTTCTTTGCCAGCTTGGCGGCTTTGGCCTCACGCTTGCGCTGCAGCTTGAGCTGATCCTTGTCGACCAACGATTGCTCGAGGCGCTCACGCATCGATTTGTAAAAGTCGTTCAACTTATGGACTTCGAGGTGGCCGCCCGAATGCCGAGACCGCCCACGCCGCAACGAGGCGAGCGCAATAAGCACCACCAGCACAGCAACCACCAAGGTTACGGTCTTCGCCAGAAAGCTTGCATAGTCAGCAAGAAAGTCCACAGATCCTCCTAGGATTAAAGGGTCGCCAGCAGAGACGCAGCGTGGCACAAACCGGCCAAGCATACCGAGTACTCGTCTATCTGAGCCAGCAGAGCTCAATTCAAACAAACGTATGATTTATCGTTGACACTCCAGAACGATCCCCCTACCCTCGCGAAAACAGGGGATATGGAGCGGAGCATGGGTAGTATCTACCTGATCAGACATGGTCAGGCGTCGTTTGGCGCGGACAACTACGATGTGCTCTCCCCGCTCGGCTTTCAGCAATCAGCTGCTTTGGGCAATTATTTCAATCAACTGGGTATTCGCTTCGACCGCTGCTTGAGTGGAGAGTTGGAGCGTCAGCAGGACACGGCGAAGACGACTCTTGAGCGCATGGGCTCTTGTCAAGACAGGCCGTTGCCGCCACTGGAAATAGATCCAGCCTTCAATGAGTTTCATGCCGACGAAGTGATTCGTGCGCACATGGCCGATCTGCTGACCTTCGAACCCAAGGCTATGCAAATTCTTGCCAACGCAGCCGATCACCGGGCTGAATTCCAACGCCTGTTTCAGTACGTCATTCAGCGCTGGGTGTCTGGCGAACATGAAAAGGACAACCTGGAAAGCTGGCAGTGTTTCATCGACCGCGTTCAGGACGGCCTGAACCGGCTACTCGACCAGGCAGACAAAAAAGACCATATCGCTGTCTTCACATCTGGCGGCACCATTACGGCACTGCTTCAATTGGTCATCGGTGTGCCGCCCATCAAGGCGTTCGAATTGAACTGGCAGATCGTCAACACCTCACTCAGTCGACTCAGATTCCGTGATCGTGATGTCGCGCTGGCGACGTTCAATAGTCATGTACATCTGGATCTGATCAAAAATCCGGAGCTCGTCACCTACCGATAAGCTCCAGCCGCCTGCAGCCCGAGGCTGCATGTTTATTCCACGACAACAAAGGGACATATCCGATGAGCAACGTCGACGAAACCATTCAGGGCATGAAGGCCAAGTTCAATCCCAGCGCTGCGGCCGGCCTGGATCTGGTTTTCCAGTTCAACATCACCGATGCAGAGAACTACTACCTCGTCGTCAAAGACGGCACCTGCGACTTCCACAAAGGTGAGTCTGCCGACGCCAACGTAACGCTGATCATGGATAGCGAAACCATGCAGGGCGTCATCAGCGGCGAAACCGACGGCATGCAGGCATTCATGGCCGGCAAGCTGCGCGCTGAGGGCGACATGATGCTTGCTCTGAAGCTGAGCGAACTGTTCCCGGCCTGATCAGCCGTTGCGTAAAAAGCCGAAGTCGCATGACTTCGGCTTTTTTATGCGCTTTTTACGGACGTTCATGCATTAGCCAGCTTGATTACACGGCAACACCCCGGCCAATAACAACGCACTTTGCTTGGTGATGCTCGTACCGCACATTAGATTACGAACGCCGAATGGTCAGAGGGTATCGAATGCGCGCCTGCCAATGACCTGCTCATCGGCATCGATTATAAAAAGGGACAAGCATGGCATTAACAGATCAGACCAGCCGCATACGAGACGGTGAAGAGCTGCCTACCGACGTCATCGACCAGTACCTGAAAGGCCAGATTTCTGGTCTGGAAGGCACACCGGATATCACGCAGTTCCCAGGGGGCGCGTCCAACCTGACTTATCTGCTGGAATATCCGAAGCAGGAGTTCGTGCTACGTCGCCCTCCGTTTGGCCACAAGGCCAAGTCGGCACACGACATGGGCCGCGAGTATCGGATTCTCAATCAGCTAAACGCTGGTTTTCCATACTGTCCCAAAGCCTATGCGTATTGCACTGACGAGACGCTTATAGGTGCCGAGTTCTATGTCATGGAGCGCGTCAAGGGCATCATCTTGCGAGAGGATATTCCCGCCGAGCTGGGCTTCACCCCAGACCAAACGACCGCGCTGTGCAAAAGCTTCGTCGACAAGTTCGTCGAGCTCCACAACGTCGATTACAACAGCTGCGGCCTGGGCGACCTAGGCAAACCCGAAGGTTACGTGCAACGTCAGATCAACGGCTGGATCGACCGTTACGAGCGGGCGATCACGCCTGACGCACCCGCCTGGGGACAGGTAAAGGCCTGGCTGCGCGATAAGATGCCAGCGGATCATCACAAGCCGGCAATCGTTCACAACGACTACCGATTCGACAATGTGATTCTCAGCCCAGATAACCCAATGGAGATCATCGGCGTCCTGGACTGGGAAATGACTACCCTTGGTGACCCACTGATGGATCTGGGTAATACGCTCGCTTATTGGATCGAAGCGACGGATCCGCCTCCTATGCAGTTGATCCGCAAGCAGCCCAGCAACGCTCCAGGCATGCTGACTCGCCAGCAATTCGTCGATTACTACGCCGAGCGTGCTGGCATTCGCATCGACAACTTCGACTACTACTACACCTACGGCCTGTTCCGCCTCGCCGCTATCGTGCAGCAGATCTACTACCGCTATTTCCATGGCCAGACACAGGACAAGCGGTTCGCGAGGTTCGTTCAAATGAACGCCCTGCTCGAGCATGTGAGCCTGCAGGTCATTAACAAATCGAAGCTGTAACACAGCTCACCAAGAGGAAAGTTTCCATGAGCAAAACCACTCTGTTCGATCTGGACGGCAAGATTGCGTTCGTCTCAGGTGCCAGCCGCGGTATTGGTGAGGCGATTGCCAAGCTTCTGGCTCAGCAAGGCGCCCACGTCATAGTTTCCAGCCGCAAGATCGAAGGTTGCCAGGCTGTCGCGGATGCGATCGTCGCCGCAGGCGGCAAGGCGACGCCGGTGGCCTGCCACATCGGTGAGCTGGAGCAGATCCAGGCCGTCTTCGCTCAGATTCGGGAACAATTTGGCCGACTGGACATTCTGGTCAACAACGCAGCGACCAATCCTCAGTTCTGTCACATCCTCGATACCGACGTCTCGGCATTCCAGAAGACCGTCGACGTAAACATTCGCGGTTATTTCTTCATGTCCGTCGAGGCTGGTAAGTTGATGCGCGAGCATGGTGGCGGCAGCATCATCAACGTTGCATCCATCAACGGCGTGACACCGGGCAATTTCCAGGGAATCTATTCGGTCACCAAGGCTGCGGTCATCAACATGACCAAGGCTTTCGCCAAGGAGTGCGCCCCGCAGGGCATTCGCTGCAACGCATTGCTACCGGGTCTGACTGACACCAAGTTCGCTTCGGCACTGGTCAAGAACGACTCGATCCGCGAAGAAGCGCTGCGCCATATTCCGCTGCACCGCGTTGCCGACCCCAGCGAAATGGCCGGCGCCGTCCTGTATCTGGCCAGCGATGCATCGAGCTACACCACCGGCCTGTCGCTCAACGTGGACGGTGGTTACCTCGCCTGATCAGGCTGAAACGACGAAAGGGAACCTAGGGTTCCCTTTTTTGAGTCCTCGATGTCACCAATTCTTCATTGCCTGCTCGGCAGCGGTATTCGCCGGCTTCGCCCGCAAACCGGTAGGAGCCATCTCCAGCATATAAACAGCGCCATCAGTGATCGGCAGATAGCTGATTCGCCGGGGCTGCGCCTCGAACATCAGTGATGCGCAGCGACAACGCTGCAGCCAGTTCCAGAAATCCACTCCGCCCCAGCTATGTCCGAGCTCGACGTACGGATGATGAGCCTGATTCTGCTGCTCGACGGCCAGGTAACGCCCCGAAAGCTTCTCAAGTCGGTAGCCGGGCTTCAAACCAATCAATGCCGCCAAACCCTTCCAGTGAAGCGCCCGCAAATCGAGTTGCCAGAGATCGCCTTCCAGCGTGACAAAGCGGACATGCGTATCTTCCTCGATCCTGACTTGGTAGCGCTGTTGACCATCGGCCTGAAATGACAGCGAAGCCAGCGGCTTGCCCTGGGCGAGGGGCTGATAAGTTTTGACGTCCCAGGCAATCAGGCCGATCAGCCCAGCCAGCGCGAGGACCAGCATACCGAAGGTGCCGCGCAACCAGCCAAGCAGCCAATTTCCGCCAAACAGCATGCGTACCGCTATCAGTGCAATGATGAACGCGACTAGCGCGACAACCACTGCCAGCCCCAGATATTGCATGACCCGCCTTCCCTACAAACCTGACGGGGCATTATCCGCAGCCCCATATCGTGCATCCAGCGACAGATCGGAACAGTGGCAACGAGTCGACATTCTGCTGCCTTTCTCTCGGTGAACAGCAAGGAAGCCGTGTTGAACGGCATGCCATTGGCTTATCACGATGCAAACGGCATCATGCATCGCCTGTGATCTCCTTGTTCGCTTACGAGAACCCATACCGATGCTTGAATTCGCTGCGGACCCTCTGGTGCTGGCCGCCCTCATGGCCGTAGCCTTTCTAGCAGGGTTCATCGATGCGATTGCCGGTGGGGGTGGGCTATTGACGCTACCCGCATTGCTGACTGCGGGCCTGCCGCCGCATCTGGTTCTCGGCACCAACAAACTGTCTGCGACATTCGGCTCGGCCATGGCGAGCTACACCTTTTATCGCCGCAAGCTGTTCGATCCGGCGCAATGGCGATTCGCGCTCGTGGCCACCGCCATCGGAGCAGCGCTGGGTGCTGGACTGGCACATTTGATCCCGGCTCACTGGCTTAATCAACTGCTGCCCCTGGTGGTTTTCGGCTGCGGACTGTATCTGCTTTTTGGTCGTGTTCCGACCACGCCACGAGCCGACGCTGCGCCAATCGGCAAGCGCCGCCAATGGCCACAGGGCCTGACGCTGGGCTTCTACGATGGCATAGCCGGCCCCGGTACTGGGGCATTCTGGACGGTCAGCAACATGCTTCTTTACCCACTCGACCTGCTCAGGGCCAGCGGCGTGGCACGCAGCATGAACTTCGTTAGCAACGGTGTCGCACTCGCCGTGTTCATCATCAGCGGCCACGTTGCCTGGGCGTTGGGTATCGGGATGGGTATCGCCTTGATGGGCGGCGCCTACCTTGGCGCACGCACGGCGATCCAGGGCGGATCAAGGTTCATCCGGCCGATCTTCATTTCGGTCGTACTGGTGCTGAGCCTGCGGTTAGCCTGGCAGCATTGGTTCGGGGCGGCCTAGCCGTTGCGCCAGATACAGCTCGATCAGGTAACGTGCTATGGATTTGTGGGCCGGGAGTGCGGGCAGATCATGGATGGAGAACCAGCCGGCATCTTCGATCTCTTCAGGTTGCATCACGATTTCACCTGACGCGTAGTCGGCATGAAACCCCAGCATGAGCGAGTGCGGAAACGGCCAGCCCTGGCTGCAAATGTACCGAGGCTCTCGGATCGAAACGCCTACCTCTTCATGCACTTCGCGTCGAACACATTGCTCAACCGATTCGCCCGGCTCAACGAAGCCTGCCAGCGTACTGTAGACACCCGGAGCGAACCGCGGTGAACGAGCCAGCAGCAGTTCATCGCCACGGGTGACAAGGACGATCATGCTCGGGGAGATGCGCGGGTAATGATGAATACCGCAGGTCTCACATTGCATCGCCCGCTCCGTCGGATGCTGACGCATCGGGTTGCCGCAACTGCCGCAGAAACGATGATGGTTGGCCCAAGTGCCGATCTGTGCCGCGAAGCCCAGCATGCGGAACCTGTCGGTATCGTCATCCTGCATCATCAGTTGCCGCAGACTTTGCCAGGCTGCACCGGGCACCTCGACCGGATGCGCCAACTCCAGCAAAAACACCTGGTCGCCGTCGAAATAGCCCAAGCCCTGCTCGCTGAGCAACGGTAGCTCGAGGCGTTTGAGCCAGCCTCTCGGAAACAGCACGCCATTGGCGTCGAAAAGAAAGCCATGCTGGCAATGTACGACCGCCCACCCGCCTTCGCCCGCAGCGTCAAGCAATGCCGGTTGCCAGCGCAAGCTCATCAGGCCGCCACCGGAAGACCTAACGCCCTGACGCTCTCGGTCGCGAGGTCCAGCACGCTGGCACGTGAATCGTCGCGCCGCAATATCGCCCCGCCGTCGAGGTAGTACTCAAGGCTGGTCAGCGCATCAGCCAGAGTCTCGAGTGTTTGCTCTGAGGGCATCTGCACACCTTCGAGCATCTGTTTCTGAATGAAGTCAGCACATGCACCGATCAGCTCGGCGGCGCGATTCTGCTCCAAGAAGTGCAGCCCGCCACGAACCGCCATCAAACTGAAGGGGACGTTAGCCAGATGCAGCTTCTCACCGTTGGATTCCAGATAAGCAGTAATGGCGCGCTTGGCCAATGCCAGGCCTGCGGTCGCTTCTCCGATGACAACGATGCAAGCTTCGGTGAGCTGGTGATTAGCGAACGCTTCAGCTTCATGACCTGGCTGTGCAATTTGCGGGCGCGTATCACGACGCTCGCCGCGCTCCAGGCTTGCTACCATACTTTCTACATATAGCACCGCATCGGCCAATTTGAGCAAAGCCGGTGAATCCGGTGCCTCCCCGGCGCTCCAGCTCGATACTGCCGCGAGCTGTGCATGCAAGGTGCTCGACGCCGAAGACAGACCGACCATGCCCAAGGTCTTTGCCAGTTTGCCCAGCAGGCTGTGCAGAGTGGCATAGGATTCGGCCGGAGCCGTCTGTCTTTCGATGAGGTCGAGCAGATCCTTGAGGCTTGCCAGCTCCTCGCGAATCGCAGATGACAACGAGCGCATCACTGCCTGACCGGGGCCGGCAAGACGCTGGGACTCGTCCTCGAGAAGGTGATCGGTAAAGGGGAGCGGGCCTAGAGAAAAGATCTCCCGGACTTGGCTAGCCATGGGTCCGTTACTTTCTGCCAGTGCAACCAGATACAGCAGCTCTTTGAGCAGAACACGCGGCGGCTCGTAGGTAGCATTGCCGCTGAGCTGTCGAAGCTCACGGTCGAGCCTGGAGAACAACTGTTTGCGCGATTGACGCGGGAGCAGCTGACCATCCAGCTGCGCCTCCACAGCTGCGCTACCCAGCCAGCACAGACGCCCTGCAGGCGTACTGGCGAACAGTAGATCCAAGCGGCTAAGCGCCCGTGCCATAAGCTTGAGGCTCGCCGCAGCGTTGTCTTCGCGAATGAAGCCAAGCAGACCGACTTGATACATCTGGCGCAAACGCCGAGCTTCGGTCGCTCGTACGGCAGGCTCCCGCACCGCTGCAACCACCGGAGGCCGGGCATGGTCTAGCCGAGCGCTGAAGAAAAAGCTTTCGGGCAACGGTGATTGCTCGCTGGCAAGGCGCAACGCATTGATCGCCGGGAGTAACAGTTCAGGCATTTCCTGACGAGTCGCGTCGACGCTTTCCAGGTAGCGCTCCAGCACGTACAGCGCGTTGCTCAGCGCGGCCAGCTGCGTATCGCGCTCGCCGCCCGCGCCAACCGGAATATCAGTTGCCAGCTGAAGCATTTCCTGTGCGAGCAGCTCAGCTCCCGTCAACTCGATGAGCTTAAGGGTCCCGCGAACCTGTTTGAGATTTTCGACAGCCTGTTGCAGCAGGCTGCCGTTATTACGGTCGATGATGAAATGCTCGAGGCTCTGCTCGGCCTCCTCCATGGTGGCGAACAACTCATCGCGAACCAGGCTGAGTGAAGTAGCTCCGGTAACCATGCCTAGCGCGCCTCCCGCGCAACGTTTAGATGGTTCATCAGTCGGCGAAATCCGGTTTCTGTTTGCTCATATGAGCGGCCATGGCTACTTTGAGATCGGCCGACTGAAGCATTGCCGCATTCCAGGTAGCGATGTACTCGAGGCCATCGTCGACACGGTGGTCACGCATATAGCGGATCATTTGTTTGGTGCCGCGAATGGCGACCGGCGACTTCGCGGCGATCTCAGCCGCGAGTGCGAATACGGCAGCCATGAGGGCGGGTTGGTCGGTATACGCCCGATTGACCAAACCAATGGACTGCGCTTCCTGTCCATCTACGCTTCGTCCGGTATAGGCGAGTTCGCGCATCATTCCATCGCCGATGATCCGCGGCAGGCGTTGCAGCGTGCCGACATCCGCAGCCATGCCCATGTCGATTTCCTTGATGGAGAATTGCGCATCGAGCGTGCTGTAACGCATATCGCATGCGGCGATGAGATCTATTGCACCGCCGATGCAATAACCCTGGATGGCTGCGATAACCGGCTTTCGGCAGTTATCCACTGTATTGAACGAGGCCTGAAGCTTAAGTATCTGGCGGCGCAGGCTTTCTGCGTTGCGCCCGATATCCGTGCCCATCTGCATGGCGGCTTGTGCCAGCAACTGAAGATCGATACCGGCCGAAAAATGTTTGCCCTCTCCGGACAACACGACCACCCGTACCTCATCCGTATCGTCAATCCATTGAAAGATCTCAACGATTTCGCTCCAGAACGCAGCGTTCATGGCGTTGAGCTTGTCCGGCCGGTTGATCGCTACATGAGCGACTTTGTCCTTCAACTCCACACGGAAGGCTTGGTATTCAGTCACGCTATCATCCTCGACAGCCGAGGCACCTCAGTGCCTGAAACAGTGGGACAGTCCCTCCCCAGGGACTGCTCTCAGCCGAACAACTATAACAACAGCCGGGTGAAAGTCGATGCAGGAGGTTGTGATCCAGCCCACGGCCTTGCGCAACATCAGCTTTGACATTCGGCGATACCGGCAAGGCGGCCAATCAACCTTCCAAGATGCAATCGACCGTATAGCGCATGCCGTCCGGATGATCCTCAAGCTGCAGCCCATGGACATCGGCATCGAAGCCCGGAAAGCGCGCGGCGAAACGTTGCGCGAATTGGAGGTAGTCGAGTATCGAGCGCGTCTCGGCAGTGAACCGCTCGCCTGGCATGATCAGCGGAATCCCAGGCGGATAAGGCACCAGCATCACAGCGGCGATACGGCCCTCCAGCGCTTCGATGGGCACCGCCTCCACCTCGCCACGGACAAGCTTGTCATAGGCATCAGCCGGTTTCATCGCCAACGCCGGTAGCGCCGTATACATCCGCCGCATGGCTCTGGCGGTCGCATTCTCCCGATAGCAGTCATGCAACGAATCGCAGAGGTCTCGCAGCCCCATGCCGACGTACTGGCTGCCACCGGCCTGCACTACGGAGGGTAGTGCATCGCACAGCGGTACGTTGTTGTCGTAGTGACGCTTGAACTCCAACAACTCGGTCAGCAAGGTGCTCCACTTGCCCTTGGTGATCCCCATGGAAAAAAGCACCAGGATCGAGTAGAGACCGGTCTTCTCTACCACTAGGCCCCGCTCCCAGAGAAATTTGCTGACGACAGCCGCGGGAATACCCCGCTCGCCGAGCTTGCCACCGGCGGTAAGCCCCGGAGTGACCAACGTGACCTTGATCGGATCGAGCAGGACGTAGTCATTCGCGACGTCGCCGAAACCATGCCAGTCCGCTTCAGGCTCCAGCAACCAGTCCGCCGTGACCAGCTCGTCGGCCCCATCCGCCGCCGTGGGCTGCCAGATGCTGAACCACCAGTCGCCCGCAGGTAGATGCTGCCGAAGATTGGCCAGCGCTCGCCGAAAGCTCAGCGCCTCGTCGAAGGTCTCCTGAATCAACGAGCGGCCAGCAGGGCCTTCCATCATGGCCGAAGCCACATCGAGCGATGCGAGGATGCCGTACTGTGGCGACGTCGAGATATGCATCATGAAGGCTTCATTGAAGCGATCTCGATCCAGCTGCCGCTGCTCGCTATCGAGCACATGGATCATCGAGGCCTGGCTGAACGCCGCCAGCACCTTGTGCGTCGAGTGGGTGGTGAACACCAGGGGCCCTTGCTCACGCGTGTCCATTCCATAGCGGCCGTCATAGAACTCGTGAAACGCGGCATAGGCGTACCAGGCCTCGTCGAAATGCAGCACATCGACGCTGTTCCCGAGGGTTCGCTTGATCAGGTTGGCGTTATAACAGAGGCCGTCGTAGGTGGAGTTGGTCACGACCGCCAGCTTCACCCTCGGCGCACGCCCCCGGGTCAGCGGGTTGGCGTCAATCTTGGCTTGAATCGACGCTGGAGAAAACTCGTCGAGCGGGATGGGGCCGATGATGCCGAGTTCGTTGCGTGACGGTGTCAGATAGAGCGGAATCGCGCCGGTCATGATGATCGAGTGCAGTATCGATTTGTGGCAGTTACGGTCCACCAGTACGAGGTCGTCGCGCGCCACCATCGAGTGCCAGACGATCTTGTTGGCAGTCGATGTGCCATTAATGACGAAAAATGTATGATCGGCGCCAAAATTGCGCGCCGCACGCGCCTCGGCGGCCGCCAGCGGACCTGTGTGATCGAGTAGCGAGCCGAGCTCAGGCACGGAAACCGACAG
>Ga0163223_100483_pt1 | contig 12718 bp, 10 predicted proteins | sample MSEWel2016_02_17_2_FD_113147 | JGI IMG/M metagenome (GOLD analysis project Ga0163223, IMG submission 113147) | Subsurface microbial communities from deep shales in West Virginia, USA - MSEEL Well Study Marcellus 5H_2016_02_17 ...
AAGCCATAGTGTTAATTATTTATCCCGGGATCCTGAAAGAGCTCGACGCTCTTTTGTGGAAATCGCCCAAGATCCTAATTTTGGTGGCTGGAAGTCCTTTTTAAAAGGTGATGGATTTTTCAGATCCCAATATCTTTACGAAGAAACATCTCTACCTGGCGGGGTTCTGCCGCTGGATTTTGAAACCTTTATGGAGAATCCCGCCCAATTGCGAATAGGAATGTTTGAACGCAGTTTAGGAAAAGTTATTTATTATACCAAGAATGATATTAAAGATATCAAAGATCTAATGAAAATTGTTCGGGCATCCTCCTCACTGCCTATTTTTATGCCACCAACCCATTATGACGGTCAGTCCTTTGTTGACGGCGGATTGGGTGGAGGCATTGCCCTGGATATTGCAAAACAAGACGGATATCAGAAATTCTTTGTTGTGTTGACGCGGGAAAAAGGTTATCGAAAATCCCCGATTAGGTTTAAGCGATCCATCAAAGCTTATTATCATAACTATCCCAAGGTGGCTCGGGCGATGCTGCGACGCCATGTGATTTATAACAAGACCTTAGATGAATTGGAAGCCCTGGAGCGCAAAGGACAGGCTTTTCTGGTTTATCCGGAGACCATGCCAGTGTCAAACCGTGAGATTGACTTTGAGAAACTTTTCCAAAGCTATCAGCTCGGCTATGCACAGGGAAAACGGGATGTTCCGGAATGGAAACACTTTCTAAAAATCGACTAAAAATCTCAACGCGCTTTTATAAAATAGGAAAGCTAAGTTATTTCATTTTAAAAGAACACCAGGACTCTTGTCTTGACGATTTGATTAAGATACAATGAAATCAAGTTTATCTTTCAATTATAAATTAAGGAGTTCTTACCTTGAACAATATAACAAAAGATACAAAAAAAACAATTATATATATCACCGGAGTATTTTTTGTCCTCAGTTTGGTGTATTTTTTGATCACTCTGGTAATCCAGATTAATATCGACACCGTTCAAAAAAATGAAATTATGACACAGGAAGAACAATTGGTCGATGTTGAGAAAACCATTGTCGCTAATAATGTCAATCGGCTGGTAACTGATCTGTTGTACGTCACCGATGCCTTGAAATTGGGTGATAACGCCCGCGGTGACTATAGCGATGTTGAAGATCACTGGTTGGCCTTTTCAAACCGCAAAATGATCTATGATCAGATTCGCTTTATCGATGTAGATGGCAATGAAGTGATTCGGGTAAATTATGCCGATACCGGTGCCACTCTCGTTGACAGTGATGATCTCCAGAACAAGGCAGACCGCTATTATTTTACCGAAACAATTGATCTGGATGATAATCAGATCTATGTCTCAAAACTGGACTTAAACATGGAAAATAATCAGATTGTGCAGCCTATTAAACCGATGATTCGCTTGGTAACACCATATTATGACACGAACGGCCAACTGGAGGGAATCGTTGTGCTGAATTATTCTGCCGTTGATATGCTAAGTCAAGTGGGAAAAATTTCTTCCACCAGTCAGGGCAATATTTTTATGCTCAATGCCGATGGGTATTGGCTTTATAATAGTGGTGATGGTAGCAAAGCCTGGTCATTTATGTATGATAATCGACAGGATGAAAGCTTTAAGAACGATTTTCCCGATATCTGGCAGACTATTCAGACAAAAGAAAACGGTTCTCAGATTTCCGATGCAGGCGTCTTCAATTATACGAAAATTCTGACGGATGATGAATTTGCATTAGACAGCGACCATTCCCTGGTTTTGGGATTGGGGGATTGGACCATTATTTCATATATTTCGCCGGATACTGAGGATGGCAAGTTGTTAACAGGTAGTTTGTTTGATACCGTCCTACTGGTCTTAAAAAATAATCTCTTTGCTTATTTTCTGATTTTCACACTGGCCGCGTTTTTAGGGGTGCTGTTGACCATCAGTAAGGCGAAAAATGATGAAATTAAGTACTATTCTGAATATGACACCATGACCGGGATCTATAACCGCCGAACCGGCTTCGAAAAATTAGCGCAGCTATATAAAAATACCGAGAAAAACAAAAGTGAAATTTCAGTCTGCTTTATCGACATCAATGGTCTCAAGGATGTCAATGATTATCTGGGACATGATGTTGGCGATGAACTGATCTTAACCATCACTAATGGTATCAGGAATATGATTCGGGAAAATGATTTCGTGGCCAGATTGGGTGGCGATGAGTTTCTGATCATCTTTGAAGGCTTGGATGAATCCGGGGCTGAAGCGATCTGGCAACGCATTGTGGAAGAATTTGAGCACATCAATGAGACACAAAACCGTCGCTATCAAATCAGTGCCAGCCATGGGATTGAAACCTTCAGTGGTGGCACCAATGAATACATTGACACCATTATCAACCAAGCCGATGCAAAAATGTATCGTGAGAAAAAAAGCATCAAAAAGGGTATGAAGATTATCCGGGACTTTAAACCCGGCGACGAAATTGAGCCAGTAATTAAGAATTAAATAAGTATGATTGACTGACCTCGTCTATTGTAATATGATAGCCAATAAGTAAAATAAATCAAAAAGTGTTGCAACATAAAAACAGGAAAGAGGATAAATCCGTGAAGAAGTGTTTCCAAAGCAGTTTGATCGTATTGCTGGGGCTGTGTCTGTTTGCCGGAATGCTCCCGGCCGGGATCATGGCGGTCGAAAACCCAAGTGTGAGCTATCGGACCCATGTACAGAATGATGGCTGGCAGGAATTTGTAACCGACGGAATCATGAGTGGCACCTCTGGCAGGAGTTTGCGACTGGAGGGTATTGAGGTGAAGCTGGATGCTCCGGATTATGATCTGGGCATTACCTATCAAACTCATATCCAGAACATCGGTTGGGAAGCGGATACCGACCGGGGTTGGCAAAGCAATGGTGCCATGAGCGGCACTGAAGGGCTGAGCTATCGGCTGGAAGCCATTCAAATTAATTTAACCGGGGCTGATGCTGCAGGTTTTGATGTCTATTATCAGGTTCATGCCCAGAATATGGGCTGGTTGGGCTGGGCTAAAAACGGAGAAAGCTCAGGAACCGCGGGTTACTCGTATCGGCTGGAAGGCATCCATATTGTCATTGTGCCCAAAGGCGGAAACCCGCCGACGGGAACCGTGGACCAGGATGCTCCCTTTATCGAACGAAAATCCGTGCCAGGGAATTTGATGATTCAGACAACGGGCAGTGATTTTAATGAGAATGCCATGGGGCTGGATCGCGTTGAGATTGTAGCAAATTCCGGAGATGGGGCAATTGTGCTTAAGTCCGGAAATCAATCGGGAGTATATACTTCCAACATCTTTAATGCCAACTCATTTACCAAAGCGGTGCTTTCCTGGGATACGGACACGCCCGATGGAACCCTGGTTCAGGTGGAAGCCCGGGTCTGTGAAAATGCCGTGGATGCCAATGGCCTGTCCACCGAAAACTGGTCCGACTGGCTCTCCTGGGGACGGTGGGGAACCACCATTAACCGCTCCTCCGGGGTCGGAGTAACCGATGGTCCGGTCGCCAAAATGGATGTCGATACCCTGGTGGTCAAGGACGGAAAAACGGCCAATAAAATTCAGTATCGGGTCATCCTCCATTCCGGTAACGCTGGAGTGACGCCCACGGTGCGATTAATCTCAGTGGCTTTAAGAAATGCCAATCCCGGCCAGGGAATTACCAAGGTCTTTACCGATAATCCGGATTTATCAAACCTACCGATTCTCAATGTCCCCCAGTTATCGCAGATGGTTCGGGAGCCTTCAATTGCCGATTCCATTTGCAGTCCCACCAGCGTGGCGATGATCTTAAATTATTATGGAACCCCGGTTCAACCGGAAGGCGCGGCCTGGGGATCCTATGATTATGGTTATCAAGATTTCGGCAACTGGCCCTTTAATACCGCCTATGCCTCAAGCTTTGGTTATCACGCCTATGTGGACTATTCAACCATTGAGGGCTTAAAACGAGAAATCGCTGGCGGTCATCCCGCGGCGGTAGCAGTGGCCTATAAAAACAGCGCCAGTGTTAACGCAAATTTACCGGTAATCGATGGGGCACCAATCCGGTCAACCTATGGTCATCTGATTGTGGTTTGCGGTTTTACCCAGGAAAACGGTACCGAGTATATCATCATCAATGATCCGGCCGCTTCCAGCGATGCCGGAGTTAGGGTCCGATATCGATTGGATCAGTTTGCGGCTGCCTGGGCAGAGTCCGGCAATATCACCTATATTATCCATTAGCATCAAAATATATATAAATTCCATTTAAACAAAAAAGAACCTGAAATTCAAGGTTCTTTTTTGCTTTCATATGATTATGCAGAAAATTACTAGGATTCGACATAGCAGGGCACAAAATCAGGCTTTGATGGCCCAGCGCAATTTTGCTGATCGGGCCCGGCCATTGGCATGGCATTCTTCGGCGGAAGGCCTAAGCGGACCGGGAGCCACCTCACGATAGATGCCTTCTCGAAAAAAACGCTGAAACGATTTTTTAACCAGTCGGTCTTCGCCGGAATGAAAAGACAGGATGGCAACCCGGCCGCCGGGGGCAAGCACATCAGGCAGTTTTTCCAGAAATTCATATAACACTGCATACTCGTCATTGATATCAATCCGCAAGGCCTGAAAGCACCGTTGACAGGTTTTTTTCATGGCTTCCTTACTATTGCTGCCGGGAATATTTTTAAGGGCTTCTTTGATCGTTTCCTGGAGCTGGGTTGTGGTTGCCAGGTCAATGCCCTTATTCCTTTTGGCGATGATGGCAGTGGCGATAGCGGCTGCATTGGGTTCGTCAGCGTTTTCAACGAACATACCTTCCAACTCATCCAGGGAAATGGTTTTTAGCCGCTTCGCCGCAGAGATACCTTTTTCGGGATTAAGTCGTAAATCCAATGGCCCTTCAAACTTAAAAGAAAAGCCCCGTTCGGGATTATCAATCTGCATTGAAGATACCCCCAAATCTGCCAGAACAAAATCCAGGGGTCCAGATTCCCGGGCAATCTCATCGATTTGCGAAAAGTTGAGATGCCGGATGGTCAGAATTTCCGGCCCATAACCATTATCTTCGAGACGCTTTTGCGTCCGGGGCAGCTCGATGGCATCCACATCAGTGGCGTACAGGTGACCCTGACCTTCAAGACATTGCAGCATGGCTTGGGTGTGGCCACCAAACCCAAGGGTGGCATCCAATCCGATTTGTCCGGGTTTAATCGCCAGAAAGTCGAGGATTTCATTAACGCAAATGGAGCGGTGCATTCCGGCTGGGGTGCTGCCTTTTTGCATTACCTTTTCCACCGTATCCGCATATTTCTCGGGCTGTAGTTCCTTATACTTATCTTTATATGCCTTGGGGTGGGTACCTTTGTAGCGTGGACGTCGTTGATGCTTCGGTTCCTGATTATCCATTGAATAACCTCCGTAATTCAAATTCGGTGATCGTTGAAATTGATGGTAAAGCTGATTGGATATAAAATGAAGTGCTCATGCTTTTATCCGCCTTTTTATAGTTTTGTGAGTCTTATGATACCAAATACGATTTGTAAAAGCAAATCAGGTACGCGCCGACGAACAAGTTCTTTGAAATTCTGGTTTGATGTGGTAAAGTAGATTAGCGGGATTCCATGATTTCATGGATCGGTTCTAACGGTTAGCGGCAAAAATAATGATGCCATGATGATAACAGCTCAGACTGTTAAAGATCCACAAAGAAAAATAAGGAGTAGATGTAAATGAGTAATAAAAATACAAAAAAGACAGCACCATCGATTGATGCATGGTTAAAAGAAGCTAAAAATGATCCGGAGGCCTTACAGGAGGGCATGTATCTGGTTCATAACGGCACCGTCCGTCAAACACCCAAAGCCAAGGTACGACAAGGGCTCGATGACGGCTCGCTGGTCACCGGCATGGAATTTTTTTATGATGCTAAAAAGGTGGAAGCGGCTATTGCTAAAACAAAAAAAATGGACGGCATCTTTCATGCCCGGGTCTGGCTAAACGAAGGTCAGCTGGAGCTGGGTGATGATATTATGTTTGTCCTCATTGGCGGTGACATCCGCCCCCACGTAATTGATGCCCTGCAGTATCTGGTGGAAACCATAAAAACCACCTGTGTCACCGAGATTGAGCAGAAGTCAGTCGACGCTAAGCAACAGGCTTGAGATCTTCAAGCAAGCTATTAAATTTTACATGTTTTGTCGCATAATATTATTTTGTGACAAAACTACAAAAAAATAAAAGCCAGCTTTTTAGCTGGCTTTTATTTTTGCCTATTAATTTTGTAATACTAAATTGAAGCAGCCTTGACTTGTTCAAATTCATCTTGAATTTCCTGAGAGGGTTCTTTGGTCATCAGGGAAACGGCTACGATAAAGGCACAGGATACCAGGAAGGCTGGCAAGAGTTCGTAAATCCCGAAAACGCCGCCTAATGGCTTGATGAAAAGTCGCCAGATAAAGACCATGCCGCCGCCGGCGAGCATTCCGGCAATGGCACCTTCTCGATTAATTCGTTTCCAAAATAGTGAGAAGATCATCAATGGCCCGAAGGTGGCACCAAAACCAGCCCAGGCAAAAGATACGATATTAAAGATAACACTGGTTTCATCAAGGGCAAGAAGAACCCCAATGATTGAAATCACAATCAGGGTGATATGCGAAACCCGCATGATTTCTTTATCGGTAGCGTCTTTTTTGAGGATACCCTCATAAATATTCTTTGAAAAAGCCGATGCGGCAATGAGCAGATAGGAATCCGAAGAACTCATGGTCGCAGCGAGTATCCCGGCCATTACAAATCCAGCGATCAAAGGTGGCAGTAGATTAGTTGACATCACAATAAAAATGCTTTCTGCGCCGCTTGGGGTCAGCAGTTCCGTTGGGAATAAAACCCGACCGATTAGACCAATGAAGACGGCAGCAAACAGCGAAATAGCACACCAGGTGGTGGCAATGCGTCGGGCCTTGGGAATTTCGGCAGCATCCCGAATGGCGATAAACCGCAGCAATACCTGGGGAACACCGAAATAGCCAAGACCCCACGACATGGTGGAGATGATTGTCAAAAAGGTGTAAGGCAAGGCTGCACCAAAGACCGGGTTACCAGCTAATACCTGTTGTGTACCGTCGACCACCGTTGGATTGGCAATACCGAAGAAATCAAAGAAACCGGGAATGCGCTGGATATTTTCCATCACGTCACCAAATCCCCCGGCCGCCATAACGCCAAGTATCAAAACGAGAGAGAGTGCAATAATCATGATAACACCCTGCATAAAGTCAGAAACACTTTCAGCCAGGAAGCCACCCAATAAGGTATATAGAATAACAAAACATGCACCCGCAATCATCACAACCTGGTATTGAATGCCAAACAGTGAAGTAAACAACTTGCCTACGGTCACAAAGCAACTGGCTGCATAAACGGTAAAGAAAACCAGAATAAACACGGAAGCAATCAGCATGATGACTTTTTTACTTTCTTTAAAGCGATTACTGAAATACTCTGGAATAGTAATGGCATCACCTGCGATCGCGGAATAGTTCCGTAGTCGTTTAGCGGTAATCTTCCAGTTCAGATAAGTTCCTAAAGCGAGACCTAGAGCGGTCCAGAAAGCATCGCTTATGCCACACCAGTACGCTACACCGGGTAATCCCATCAAAAGCCAACCGCTCATGTCGGATGCTTCTGCACTCATTGCCGCCACCCAGGGACCCAGGGAACGGCCGCCGATAAAATAATTGTCACTGCTGGCGTTGGCGATTTTTAAAAAATAGATGCCGATACCAAGTATCGCCACGATGTAAATGATCATGGCGATCAGTATTTGAATGTTATCAGTACTCATTCTTTTCCTCCTAAATTAAATTCAATGTATTATAGCATAGAATGAATAAGGATACAAAGAAATGGAAGAAAAAATACCCGCTACAGAGCCTCCAAAGCCATTTAGGTAAGTTTATCTCAACGATAAAGCAAGCGGCTCAAAGTGTTTGAAGCAAGCATCGTTGCCGTCATTTGTTAATTACAGTTTATCTGCTGAGCGTTTTGGACAAGATTTGAACAGATAAAATGCGCTGGACGTTAACTCGTTTAACGTCCAGCGCATTTATCTTTAGATTGATATTAAGTTCAGATTAATGGCGACGGCTCAGGCTAGTTGATAAACCCGGCATTTAGATGGTACTGGTAAATCAACTCATGGCCGGCGGTGGTAGGGTGGGGATCTAAGCTACCGATGTACCAGTTGAAATTAACCAGTGCTTCACTGCCCTGATAGGTGGCAAAGGCGGTGTAGACATCAGCAACCTTATAACCGGCACCAGGGGTCATAATGGTACGATTAATCGTCTGAATCGATGGCTCGAAAATGGCGTAGAGCGGATCTTGGGTATTGATGGGATCGTACAGGGTTGCTACAACAATATCAGCCTGAGGTGCCAGGGTTTTGATGGTGGCAATGATCTGTGGCCAATCGGTGACAAACTGTGTAACACTGGCTGTCACGCTTGTCTGGATTGTTGGTAGCGTTGCCGTAATGATATCCTCAGCACCGGGTTGGGCTAAAGCGGCTGCCAGCTCAGCCGGGAAGGTGGCCGAGGTGGGATCCAAAGAGAAAGCTGCAGCCAGACTGGCGATAACTGGAGCAAGAATATTGTTACCGCCGACACTGACAGTAACGACCTTAGCCTTGCTCAGAGCTGCCATGGTTGTCGGATCGTTTGAAAGCTGATTAAGGAGCTGACTGGACGTATAACCCGGGACGCCCAGGTTGACTAAAGATAAGTCTTCATTTCCACTCATTCCTTTTAAGTCGTTATAGAAAAGATTAACATAACCGGAACCGGGGGTTGCGCTCATTCCATAGGCGATGGAATCGCCCAGGGCAGTATAGGTTTCTGTTTTGACTATTTTTATCTGGATTGATTCCAGACGCAGCCCTTCGCTAGTGGTTCCCAGCTCGGCTCCGTTTTTGACCCAGCCCCAGTCGTTATCAACTATGGGAATATTGCCTTTATTTTGAACGTGGCCGCGGTAATAAACCTCGTAACCATCAAGACCGGTCAAATTAATTTTGATGGCTTCGATGCGCAGGCCTTCGCCAGTGGTTCCGGCAAAATCACCGTTTTCCACCGTATCCATCCAACCTTTATTCTGGACATGAACCGCATAGCTGATTCCCGCACCGGAAGGTACATCGCCTGTGAGTTCAATCCTGAGCCCTTCCAGCCGGAGCCCCTCACTTTGGCTTCCCAGCTCGCCGGGACCGCTAACGAAGTTGCCAACCGGTAGGGGAACATCACCTTTATTCTGGACATGACCCCGATATTGAACACCAATGTCTCCAGTGGCTCTTGTATCAATGGTGTTATCGGTCTCTGTTTTTTCGGAATCAACAGCGGCAAAAACGCCGGTTGAAAAAATCATGGACAGCATCAGTAAGAGAATCAAAAGACGGCCGGTGATCGATCTAAGAATACTTTTTTTCATTTTGTTTTCTTTCTCTGGTTCGATTTGGGTGGTGGTTAAAAGTACGCATCTGTAATCCGCCCCAAAGAGCAAAAAATAAGGCTTGTTTTTAAATGATCTCTGAGACAGGTACCTATAATAAAATTATAATACTAGTTGCTGGCTAGTCAACACTTTTTGACCAGTGAGCGAAAAATGATTCAGGCATAATGGCTGTTTGTAAGTGGGCTATCGATTTGGATAAATCATCATTTTTAGTGGTACGGGTACTAAAACGATAATTCGGGCTTTAGTTTAAAATTTATCTCCAAAATCTTTCATTTGTTTCGATAAAATGATACAATATTACTATCTTTTTTGAATAAACGGAGGTATACCTTGCAACCTAAAATAATTCTTGCCAGCAAGTCTCCCCGCCGACAGGAGCTTTTTAAGCTGGTAGTAAAAAGCCATGGCATCAAAGATTTTATCATCCAGGTCGCAGAAATCGATGAAAAACGGATTGAGACAGAAATTCTGGCAAACAGTGACGAGGATTTTCAGGACGCGGTAAAAATACTTGTTGAAGAGCTGGCGGCAAGGAAAGCCCGAGTTGTGCAAAAGATCAATCCTCGGGCATTGGTAGTGGGAGCGGACACGATTGTGGTGATCGATGAACAGATCCTCGGGAAACCGGCGGATGAAATGGATGCTTATAACATGATTAAACGGCTGGCTGGAAACACCCATCAGGTTTTTACTGGTGTCAGCATCCGCTATCGGGATCTCGAAGAGCGGTTTATCGTGAATTCTACGATTAAGTTTTATGAATGGGATCATCAGATGCAGCGGGAGGTGGCTGATTATGTGGCCTCCGGCAAGGCCATGGACAAAGCCGGGGCCTATGGCATCCAGGAAGAGGCCGGCCTTTGGGTTAAGTGGATTAAAGGAGACTATAATAATATTGTGGGATTGCCGATTGCCAAACTCAACAAACGGTTCGGCAAAATGCTTGCGCAGATCGCCAACCAGTAAAAGCTAGGCCATCTGCGGCTCATCGAAAAAAGCATCTCTTTGGTATTAGAGGAAGATAAATATTTTCATTAATACAACGATAACTCACGATAAAAGGCCGGATTTAGAAATTCTTTTAAGGTGATGTCAGCCATACTAAACAGGCGTCGGGAAACCTGGGTGGCATCCGCATCCGGATATTTATCTTCAAGATAAATCACTTTTATAATCCCGGATTGAATAATCGCTTTGGCGCATTCGTTGCAGGGAAAACAGGTGACATATAAAATGGAATCAGCCAGTGACCGCCCGTCTGAGTTTAAGATGGCATTTAATTCGGCATGACACACATAGGCATATTTGGTGTCCTGGAAGGTTCCTTCCCGCTCCCAGGGCAGGGCATCATCGCTGCAGCCTTTAGGCATGCCGTTATAGCCGGTGGACAGAATAATATTGTCTTTATTGACAATGCAGGCACCCACCTGAGTATTGGGATCTTTGCTGCGTCGGGCCGATAACAGGGCAATCCCCATAAAATATTCTTCCCAGGTAATATAATCATGTCGTTTCATCGCATTCTCCAGTTTTTTTCTTTAGTTTACCATAATTGCTTAAAAAAGTGGAGCTGTCTTGAATAATATTATTGGGTTTACACTGTCGTCTGTTTATGAGAAAAACTGGATGATTAACAGCGCTCAAGTTGCTATTAAAAGCTACGAAAACAGAAGGGGATTCGGCCAGGTCAGAAAAAAAGGTGAAGAAGTGGATAGAAAGCGAATAATACTTATATTAACCTGGATATGCACCCTGATTTGGATGGGAATTATCTTTTATCTTTCCAGTCAGCCAGCGACCCAGTCGGCTCATCTCAGCACTGGGGTGAAGAATGGATTATTATCTTTTCTGAAGCCTTTTGCACCGGATATCGAGAACATGGAAATCTTTGGTCTGGATTTTTATATCCGTAAAAATGCCCATTTTATCGCCTATTTTATTTTGGGTTCCCTGACGATTTCTTCGCTCTTTCAAAGCGAAGTTAAAAAACCGGTTAATCTGGCTCTAATCATTTGCGTCTTTTTTGCTGTGTCAGATGAATTCCATCAACTGTTTGTACCGGGCCGCTCCGGTCAAGTTCAGGATGTGCTTATCGATGGTGCTGGCGCAATTCTCGGGGTTTTACTCACTACCATTGTCATTAGAAGGATTTCCAGACGGTTTTAGGGATAACTATGATTAATCTTCACTAAGTGGGGTATAAAGTAAACAGATAATGCGAGGAGGTCTAACTTATGAAATTTAGAGAATTTATGGTGAATAGTCACTCAACCAGAGAATTTGTGGATATTGGTGTGGTAGAACAGGATATGAAAGAAATAAAAACATATCTTGATGAAGTAAACAGTACTGTTGGTAAGGAAAAGGGATTTTCCCTGATCCTGATAGAAAACGGTGCCGTTGTTTATCAGAACCTGGAAGGCTCTGGGGGGTATGGCGGGGTGATGATTAAAGGACCCCATTATATCGGTTTGCGACTGGACAAAGCTGACCATGAGATTGAAATTTTTGGCGCTTTTTATATGCAGTCGGTGGTAAAAAAGATTTATGATCTGGGCCTGGGCAGTTGCTGGATCACCTTAAGTGAAATAAGCCAGGCTCAAGAAGAAAAATTACTGGGGGGACAAAAAGGTATTGTTGAGCATCTGTTAGTTTTTGGAAAACCAAAAGAAAGCAGTACAGATAAACATACAACCGTTATTAGTTGTGACACTAAATATGAACAGAATCCCTACGGGATCACCATGATTACCACTAACGATGAATCGCGACTATCAGTGGTAGACACTGTTTTTCTTCAAAATTGGGGAAATGTAGCACCATTTTCAGAAATGGAAAAAAGAGGGGTTCTGGATTTGCTTTACTACGTCAGGAATTCACCCTCATTCCAAAATATTCAGCCCTGCCGGCTGATTCTGAAAGATGGTTACGCTGAACTGGCGGTGGTTAATCCAGAACGGGAAGAGAATTATACCGATGCCGGGATTATGCTATTTACCCTTGAAGGATTAGCAAAAGAACTGAGTTTTCCATCAAACTGGCATTTTATCCAGGACGATTCGGGCAGCACTGAGTATCGGCGGGTTGCTCATTTTGATTTGTAAGACTTAAACGCATTGAAAAGTAACGATAACGAGTAAATTTAAAAGGGCTTTTGCCATCGGAAACGATGT
>Ga0163223_100485_pt1 | contig 12705 bp, 6 predicted proteins | sample MSEWel2016_02_17_2_FD_113147 | JGI IMG/M metagenome (GOLD analysis project Ga0163223, IMG submission 113147) | Subsurface microbial communities from deep shales in West Virginia, USA - MSEEL Well Study Marcellus 5H_2016_02_17 ...
ACCGCCGGCCTCGGACAAAACCTTGGTGATCGCCGCGGTCAGAGTCGTCTTCCCATGGTCGACGTGACCGATGGTCCCGATATTGACATGGGGTTTTGTTCTTTCGAATTTTGCTTTAGCCATGGGAAGAACCCTCCTTGGAATCAGCCCTTTGTTTTAGCGATAACTTCGTCCGCAATCGCCTTGGGCACTTGCTCGTAATGATCGAAAACCATTGTGTAAGTTGCACGTCCCTGGGTGGCACTGCGCAGGTCGGTCGCGTAGCCGAACATGTTCGCGAGCGGAACCTGGGCCGATATAACCTGTGCGCCGCCGCGGGTATCCATACCCATCACACGACCACGGCGGCTATTGAGATCGCCCATCACATCGCCCATATACTCTTCGGGAACCACAACCTCGACCGCCATAACAGGTTCAAGCAGAGCAGGCGACGCCTTGGCAACACCATCCTTGAAACCCATCGAGCCGGCAATCTTGAATGCCATCTCCGAGGAGTCGACGTCATGATAAGAACCGTCAAAAACAGTCACTTTCACATCGACCATGGGGAACCCGGCAATGACGCCGTTCTGCGCTGCCTCTTCGGCACCCTTGCCAACGGCAGGGATATATTCACGCGGGATAACGCCACCCTTGATCTGGTCCACAAACTCAAAGCCCGAACCAGCCTCAAGCGGCTCGATCTTGAGCCAGCAGTGACCATACTGCCCGCGACCGCCTGACTGGCGGACAAACTTGCCCTCAACCTGGACAGGTTTGGTGATCGTTTCGCGATAGGCAACCTGCGGCGCGCCGACATTGGCAGCAACCTTGAATTCACGCAGCATGCGATCGATCACGATATCGAGATGCAGCTCGCCCATGCCGGAAATGATGGTCTGCCCGGTCTCCTCGTCAGTATGCACCCGAAGCGAGGGGTCTTCCTGGGTCAACTTGCCAAGCGCAACGCTCATCTTTTCCTGGTCGCTCTTGGTCTTCGGCTCAATCGCGATACTGATAACCGGCTCAGGAAACTCCATCGCCTCAAGAAGACAGGGCGATTTATCATCACACAAAGTATCACCCGTCGAGGTGAACTTAAGGCCAACAGCAGCAGCGATATCCCCGGAATAGACTTCCTTGATTTCCTCACGCTTATTGGCGTGCATCTTCAGCAGACGACCGAAGCGCTCTTTTTTGAGCTTGGTCGTATTCATAACGCTGGCGCCGGACTCAGCGACCCCTGAATAAACCCGGAAAAAGGTCAACTGCCCGACAAAAGGATCGGTCATAATTTTGAAAGCCAGCGCCGCAAAAGGACCGCTGTCGTCTGCCGGCCGGGTGATTTCTTCGCCACTGTCGGGCTCAATCCCCTTAATAGGGGGCACATCGACCGGTGAAGGCATATAGTCAACAACGGCATCGAGAAGCGTCTGCACGCCCTTGTTCTTAAAAGCACTTCCACAGAGAACGGGGACAAAGGCCAGATCAAGAGTGCCCTTACGGATGCCGCGCTTGATTTCGTCCACAGCAAGCTCTTCGCCGCCGAGATACTTCTCCATCAACTCTTCATCATGAGAAGAGATCTCTTCGAGCAGCTTTTCACGCGCTTCCTGAACCTCGTCCTCCATATCGGCAGGAATGTCAACGACATCGAACTTGGCCCCCATCGACTCGTCATCCCACACGATGGCCTTCATCTCTACCAGATCGACCAGTCCACGGAAATAATCCTCTTTGCCGATCGGCAACTGCAGAGGCAACGGATTGGCCCCAAGGCGATCAATCATCATCTGCAGCCCGCGCCCGAAATCAGCGCCGACTCGATCCATCTTGTTGACGAATGCCATGCGGGGCACGCGGTACTTATCAGCCTGCCGCCAGACAGTTTCAGACTGGGGCTCAACGCCGCCGACCGAACAGAATACAGCCACAGCCCCATCAAGGACGCGCAACGAGCGCTCAACCTCGATGGTAAAATCCACATGCCCTGGCGTATCGATAATATTGACGCGATGGTCTTTCCAGAAACAGGTCGTCGCAGCGGAGGTAATGGTAATACCGCGCTCCTGCTCCTGTGCCATCCAGTCCATGGTTGCAGCGCCGTCATGAACCTCACCAAGCTTGTGAGACACTCCTGTGTAAAACAGGATACGCTCGGTGGTGGTCGTCTTGCCGGCATCAATATGAGCCATTATCCCGATATTTCGGGTTTTCTGAAGGGGTACCTTACGTGCCACAGTCGAACATCCTTCCCACAGTTACTTAAATTACAGTGCGCAACAACTACCAGCGATAATGCGCAAATGCCTTGTTGGCTTCAGCCATGCGATGGGTATCTTCACGCTTCTTGACCGACGCTCCACGCCCGTTCATGGCATCAAGCAACTCGCCGGCCAGGCGCTCGCGCATGGTCTTCTCACCGCGCGCCGCCGCATAGGACTTGACCCAGCGCAAAGCGAGCGCATTACGACGGTCAGCCCGAACCTCGACCGGAACCTGGTAGGTCGCACCACCGACGCGGCGCGACTTGACCTCCAGCACAGGACGCACATTCTCGACCGCCTTGCGGAAAATCTCAATCGGCTCCTCGCCACTGCGCTCGGCAGCCAACTCCAATGCACCGTAAACGATAGACTCTGCGACGCTCTTTTTTCCGTCAAGCATCACAGCATTGATAAACTTGGCAACCAGCAGATCCCCGAACTTGGGATCAGGGAGAATCTCCCGCTTTCCAATCTCTCTTCTTCTCGGCATAACGTTTCCTCAATCCAGAAATTACTTCGGACGCTTGGCGCCGTACTTGGAACGACCCTGCTTGCGATCCTTGACCCCGGCCAAATCCAGAGCGCCGCGCACAATATGATAACGAACACCGGGAAGGTCCTTGACACGACCACCACGAATCAGGACCACGGAGTGCTCCTGAAGGTTATGCCCTACGCCAGGGATATAGGAGGTCACAACAATGCCGTTTGTCAGACGCACACGCGCCACCTTGCGCAAGGCCGAGTTGGGCTTCTTCGGAGTCGTAGTATAGACGCGCGTACAGACCCCGCGCTTCTGCGGATTGTTTTTCAACGCAGGCGCCGTGGACTTCTTTTCCTTCTTCAGGCGGCCATTGCGGATCAACTGATTAATCGTTGGCATCGAACAATCTCCAAAAATCTTCTAAGCGTTTATTCCTAAAGGGATTCAGCGGGTTTTGCCGGGGAAAAACCCGCTAACATTATCAATCGCCCCAACCTTTGTCAAGGGCTTTTTCTCCGGCCCTGACTTTTATTTTCAGGGACAAAAACGGCCCTCCACCGAGGGCCGTTTTTGTCCACGTTTTCCCGGTGTTACATTATTCGCCGAGGGGCTCTTCCTCCCCGACCTCGTCCAGTTCGAAAACCTCTTCAACCTCTTCCGGCTCCTCAATCAGGAGTTTGGAAGAGCGATACTTGGCAACGCCGGTTCCGGCAGGAATCAAGCGACCCATGATGACGTTCTCTTTCAGGCCGCGCAGGAAGTCGATCTTGCCCTCTATGGCGGCCTGGGTTAGAACCTTGGTCGTCTCCTGGAAAGAAGCAGCGGAGATGAAGGATTCCGTCGACAGCGATGCCTTGGTGATGCCAAGCATGAGCGGCTCACCCACAGCGGGCGATTTTCCTTCAGCCATGGCCTTGTTGTTTTCGTCTTCAAACTCGTATCGGTCAACCTGGTCATCGAGCAGGAAGCGTGTATCGCCGACCTCTTTAATGCGGATGCGCCGCAGCATCTGTCGCACGATGGTCTCGATATGCTTGTCATTGATCTTGACCCCCTGCAGGCGATAGACCTCCTGCACCTCGTCAACGAGATACTTGGCAAGCTCCTTCTCACCCAACACCTTCAGGATGTCGTGGGGGTTGCTCGAACCGTCCATCAGCAACTCGCCGGCGCGGACATGATCTCCTTCATGCACGCTGATGTGCTTGCCCTTGGGAATCAAGTATTCCTTGGGCTCGCCGAATTCCGGAGTGACAACCACCTTGCGCTTGCCCTTGGAGTCCTTGCCGAAGGAGACCTGGCCGTCGATTTCGGAAATAATGGCGTATTCTTTGGGCTTGCGGGCCTCAAAGAGTTCGGCAACCCGCGGCAGACCGCCGGTAATATCCTTCGTTTTGGTGGTTTCGCGGGGCATTTTAGCCAGAACCGCGCCGGCCTTGACCACCCCATCATCGGAAACCACGATATTTGCGCCAACCGGCAGCATGTAGCGAGCCGCTGCACCATTGGGCATTTTGACGGTTTTACCGTCCTCGTCCTTGAGGGTAATGCGTGGCCGCTTGTCGGGGTCCTTTGACTCGATAATCACCTTACGTGAAAGGCCGGTGACCTCATCAAGCTGCTCCTCCATGGTGATCCCCTCGATCATGTCGCCGAAGCGTACACGACCTGCGACTTCGGTAAGGATCGGGATCGTGTAGGGGTCCCACTCTGCCAGCAGAGCACCCGGCTTGACCTCTCCTCCGTCTGCAATAGGGATTTTAGCGCCGTAAACCACGCCGTACCGTTCGCGCTCACGTCCGGATTCATCCACGACCGCCAATTCACCGTTGCGGTTCATGACGACGTGGTGCCCGAATTCATCTTCAACCGTATTGAGACGAATGTACTTGAGGTTCCCTTCAAAGCGGGCCTCAAGGGTCGTCTGCTCTGCACGCCTGGAAGCCGTACCCCCGACGTGGAAGGTTCGCATGGTCAACTGGGTGCCAGGCTCCCCGATGGACTGGGCGGCAATTACGCCGATCGCTTCACCAAGGTTAACCATGTGGCCATGCGCAAGATCGCGACCATAACACAGAGCGCAAACCCCGCGCCTGCTCTGACAGGTCAGCACCGAGCGAATCTTGATTCTCTCGATCCCTGCATCGGCAATTTTATCGACCAGCGTTTCGTCGATTTCGCTGTTGGCTTCCACCAGAACGTCACCGGTCATGGGATCAAGCACATCTTCAAGCGCAACGCGACCAAGGATGCGATCGCCCAGAGGCTCGATCACCTCGCCACCTTCAGTCAGCGAAGCGATAGTGATTCCGTCAAGAGTTCCGCAGTCATTCTCGGTGATAATGGCATCCTGCGCCACATCAACCAGGCGACGGGTCAGATAACCGGAGTTGGCCGTCTTGAGCGCGGTATCCGCGAGACCCTTACGAGCACCGTGGGTCGAGATAAAGTACTGCAACACCGTCAGACCTTCACGGAAATTGGCGGTAATCGGAGTTTCGATGATCTCGCCGGACGGTTTCGCCATGAGGCCTCGCATACCGGCCAACTGGCGAATCTGCTGGGCACTACCACGGGCTCCCGAATCGGCCATCATATGGATGGCGTTGAATGAGGGCGCTTTGACCGTTTCACCCGATTCGGAAGTCAGAACATCAACCGACAGGTTGTCGAGCATGGTCTGCCCGATCTCCTCGGCACACTTGGCCCAGATGTCGATAACCTTGTTGTAGCGCTCGCCATCGGTAATCAGGCCTTCAGTGTACTGCTGCTGGATCTCCTTGACCTCCTCAACCGCAACATTGATCCGCTCCTCTTTGGAGGAAGGAATATGCATGTCGTCGAGGCAGATCGAGATGCCGGCCATAGTGGAGAACTTGTAACCGGTCTCCTTGAGGCGGTCGGCAAGAATAACCGTATCCTTATTGCCGCAGGCACGGAAGCAGACATCAATCAGTTCACCGACCTGCTTCTTGCCGAGCACACGATTGATATGCTCGAAGGCGATCCCCTCGGGAACGACTTCTCGCAGCAGGATGCGGCCGACGGTAGTTTCCGTCAGTTGCGGAGCTTCACCGACAGCGGGCGAAATGCGAACCTTGATGCGCGCCTGAAGGTCAACGGCGCCTGCGTCGTAGGCCACGCGTACTTCTTCGGGATCTGCGAACAGTTTTCCCTCGCCATTGGCGAAGACACGCTCCCGCGTCATATAATACAGACCGAGTACCATATCCTGCGAGGGAACAATGATCGGTTTGCCGTTGGCTGGCGAGAGGATGTTGTTGGTCGACATCATCAACACGCGCGCCTCAAGCTGACTTTCGATGGACAGGGGCAGATGAACCGCCATCTGGTCGCCGTCGAAGTCGGCATTGAACGCCGTACAGACCAGCGGGTGGAGCTGGATCGCCTTGCCCTCGATCAGCACCGGCTCAAAGGCCTGAATACCAAGGCGATGCAGCGTGGGTGCGCGGTTAAGCATGACGGGGTGCTCTTTGATTACCTCGTCAAGCACGTCCCAGACCTCGGGTTTTTCCTTTTCGACCAGCTTCTTGGCGCTCTTGATGGTGGTACAGAACCCTTTTTCTTCAAGCTTGTTGTAGATAAAGGGCTTGAACAGCTCAAGCGCCATCTTCTTGGGAAGACCGCACTGATGCATCTTGAGTTCAGGACCTACAACGATAACGGAGCGGCCCGAATAATCGACGCGCTTGCCGAGCAGGTTCTGGCGGAAACGCCCTCCCTTGCCCTTGAGCATGTCGGAGAGAGACTTCAGCGGCCGCTTGTTGGGCCCGGTAATCGCTCTGCCACGGCGCCCGTTGTCGAACAAGGCATCAACCGACTCCTGCAGCATCCGCTTTTCATTGCGGATAATGACTTCGGGAGCCCTCAGTTCAATCAACCGCTTGAGACGGTTGTTGCGATTGATGACTCTTCGATAAAGGTCGTTGAGGTCCGAGGTCGCAAAACGTCCTCCATCAAGAGGAACCAGCGGACGAAGCTCCGGGGGCAGAACAGGAATCGTCTCCAGAATCATCCACTCGGGCAGATTCCCGCTTGCACGGAAAGCTTCAACCACTTTAAGGCGTTTGGCGACTTTTTTACGCTTAGCCTCGCTGGCCGCGTCCTTCATCTCCTGACGCAGAGAAACACCCAGCTCTTCGAGGTCGATCTGCATGAGCAGTTCGCGAATCGATTCGGCACCCATGCCGGCAGAGAACTGACCGGCGAACTCCTCCATGGCCTCACGATACTTGTCTTCGGTCAGCAACTGACCCTGCTGCAGCTCGGTGTCGCCGCCATCGAGAACGACATAGGCCTCAAAGTAAAGGACCTTTTCCAGCTCCTTCAAGGTCATGTCCAGCAGCGTGCCGATTCTGGAGGGCAGAGACTTGAGGAACCAGATATGAGCAACCGGGCAGGCCAGGTCAATATGACCAAGACGCTCCCGCCGGACCTTGCTGGGGATAACCTCCACGCCACACTTTTCGCAAACAATGCCGCGATGCTTCATGCGCTTGTATTTGCCGCAATTGCATTCGTAGTCCTTGGTAGGTCCGAAAATTTTAGCGCAGAAAAGACCGTCACGTTCGGGCTTGAAAGTCCGGTAATTGATGGTCTCGGGTTTTTTGACTTCACCGAAAGAACGTTCGCGAATCTTCTCCGGAGAAGAAACACTGAGCCGGATAGCGTTGAAACTCAACGGATCCTTCGGACGTTCAAAGAGGCTGAAAATATCTTCCAAAGCGCATCCTCCTATCGGGATGGTGATGGTTGGTTGCGACCGCATCCGCAGTGCCGGCCCGGCGAAACGAGCCGCCGGAGCCGGCAATGCACGATACGATAACGCTACTCCTCGTCCTCTTCAAGCAGTTCAACATCAAGGCAAAGTGACTGCAACTCCTTGATCAGAACGTTGAAGGACTCGGGCAGTCCGGCCTCCAGAGTGTGCTTGCCCTTCACGATGGATTCGTAAATCCGGGTACGCCCGGCCACGTCGTCAGACTTGACCGTGAGGAACTCCTGGAGGGCATGTGCTGCACCGTAAGCCTCCATCGCCCAGACTTCCATCTCACCGAGTCGCTGACCGCCGAACTGGGCCTTGCCCCCGAGCGGCTGCTGAGTCACGAGGCTGTATGGACCGATGGAACGGGCATGGATCTTGTCATCAACCAGATGATGGAGCTTAAGCATATACATGATGCCGACGGTGACTTTCTCCTTGAAAGCTTCACCAGTCTTGCCGTCATGAAGAATTACCTGGCCGGATGTAGGCAGGTCGCAGCGCTTGAGCTCGGACTTGATCTTGTCTTCCGGCACGCCTTCAAAAACAGGAGAGGCCATCGGCACACCCTTGGAAAGACGTCGCGCGAGGGATACAACCTCGTCGTCACTGAGAGAATCGATAAAAACGCTTGTTTCCTCATCGTTGTAAGCGTTCTTGAGTTTCTCCTTCATCGGCGCGGTGGCAAGGCCGTCAGCGATCGCCTTCTCGATCTGCACGCCGAGGCTCCTTGCTGCAAGACCCAGGTGCGTCTCGAGAATCTGACCGACATTCATACGCGATGGAACACCCAGCGGGTTGAGCACAATCTCAACAGGCGTGCCATCCTCCATGTAAGGCATATCCTCCTCGGGAAGAACCCGGGAGAGAACACCCTTGTTACCATGGCGGCCGGCCATTTTGTCACCAACCTGCAATTTGCGTTTGATGGCGACATAGACTTTCACCATCTTGATGACACCGGGCGGCAGGTCGTCTCCGCGCTTGATTTTTTCGATCTTATCGGCAAACACCCCACGGATGAGGTCTTCACGTTCCCGCAGACGCCGCAGGATCTCAGCCAACTTCTCTTCGGCTTCGTCCGCCTGGGCCAGAGAAATCTCGTTCCAGCGCGACACAGGGATACGGGCCAGAGAGTCTTCAGTGATTTTAACTCCCTTGCCCAGCAACACATTCCCCTTGTCGTCGGTGACCGTAACCGCCGAGGTGTGCCCGATCAGAAGAGCTTTGAGCTTGCCGCGGCTGGAATTACGGATGATGCGGATCTCATCCTCCTGATCCTTGAGCAGCTTCTCAATCTCACCGCGCTCGATGATTTCGGTCCGGCTGTCTTTATCCGCCCCTTTGCGCGAGAAGACACGGGCGCCGATCACCACGCCCTCGACCCCGGGTGGCACCCGCAGGGAGGTGTCACGTACATCACCGGCCTTTTCGCCGAAAATGGCACGCAACAGCTTCTCTTCCGGTGACAGTTGCGTTTCGCCCTTGGGAGTGATCTTGCCGACCATGATGTCGCCAGGACCCACTTCAGCCCCGATGCGGATAATCCCGCTCTCATCAAGGTTGGCCAGGGCATCTTCACCCAGGTTGGGGATATCGTTGGTGATCTCCTCCTTGCCGAGCTTGGTGTCACGGGCAACGCATTCGAATTCTTCGATATGCACCGAGGTGTAGCGGTCTTCCTTGACCAGCTTTTCGGAAATCAGGATCGAATCCTCGAAATTGTACCCTCCCCAGGGCATGAAAGCGACAAGCACGTTCTGCCCGAGGGCCAGTTCACCCCATTCGGTGGACGGTCCGTCGCCGATAATATCCCCGCGCTTGACCCTATCGCCGACTTTGACGATCGGCTTCTGGTTCAGGCAGGTATTCTGGTTGGAACGGACAAATTTGATCAGATTGTAGATATCGACACCGGTGCCGCTTTCATCGACCTCATCCTCATCGATCTTGATGACGATTCGGGCGGCATCGACACTCTCCACCACGCCATTATGACGGGCGACAACGGCGGCGCCGGAGTCATGCGCTACGATGCGCTCCATGCCGGTGCCGACAAGCGGCGCATCGGCGCGCAGCAGAGGCACGGCCTGACGCTGCATGTTGGAGCCCATCAGCGCGCGGTTGGCGTCGTCATTTTCCAGAAACGGAATAAGCGATGCGGCGACGGAAACCAGCTGCTTGGGCGAAACGTCCATCAGCTCGATCTCTTCGCGGTTGGTCATGACAAATTCGCCATTCTTCCGCGCAGTGACCAGCTCGTTGACGAAACGGTCATTCTCGTCAAGCGGCGCATTGGCCTGGGCAATGGCATGCCCTTCCTCTTCCAATGCGCTGAAATAACGGATCTCGTGAGTGACCTGCCCGTCCTTGACGATACGGTAAGGCGTTTCGACGAAACCGTACTCATTGATCCGCGCATAGGTCGAAAGAGAGGCAATCAGTCCGATGTTGGGGCCTTCAGGCGTCTCAATCGGGCAAACGCGGCCGTAATGGGTCGGATGCACGTCTCGGACTTCGAAACCGGCTCGTTCGCGGGTCAGACCGCCGGGGCCAAGCGCGGACAGGCGCCGCTTATGAGTAATCTCGGACAGCGGGTTGGTCTGATCCATGAACTGCGAGAGCTGCGAGGAGCCGAAAAACTCCTTGACGACAGCCGAAACCGGCTTGGAATTCACCAGATCGTGCGGCATGAGGCTGTCAACATCCTGCAGACTCATACGTTCCTTGATGGCGCGCTCCATACGGACCAGCCCGATGCGGTACTGGTTCTCGAGCAATTCGCCGACGGTGCGGACCCGGCGATTGCCGAGATGGTCGATATCATCGATCGCTCCCTTGCCGTTGCGAAGATCGATGAGATAGCGAACCACCTCGAGAATATCGTCCTTGGTCAGGGTCGTATGCTCCAGAGGCGTATCAACACCGAGTTTGTAATTGAGCTTCAACCGGCCGACCACCGACAGATCATAGCGCTCAGGATTGAAGAACAGGCTGTCAAACAGCGCCGTCGCACTCTTGAGGGTCGGAGGATCGCCGGGGCGCAGCCGCCGGAAGATTTCGATCATGGCATCTTCGGCCGTTGCAATCTTATCGGCGAGCAAAGTCTCGCGCAGATAAGGCCCGACATAGAGGTTGTCGATAAAGAGAACCTTGAATTCGTTGATACCGCGCTCATGCAGCTCTTCAAGCTTCGCGACCGTCAGCTCATCGTTGCATTCGACAACCACCTCGCCGGTGGATGTATCAACGATATCCGTCGAGGCGATTTTGCCGATGACGCTCTCTTCGCTGAGAGGGATAAACTCAAGACCGGCGTCGGCAATCTTGCGAATGCCCGCACGGGTGAATTTACGATTCTCCCGGACCAGCACATTGCCGTCGGCGTCAACAACGTCGCGGTCTGCGCGCTGCCCGGCGAGCAGCTCGAGATTGACGCGCTTTTTATAGCCGCTCTCGTCGCGCACGATCTCTTCGACATTATAATAGTAATTGAGCAGCTCTTCGGCCGTATGGCCAAGAGCCTTGAGCAGCACGGTGGCCGGCAGCTTGCGCCGACGGTCGATGCGTACCCAGATAATGTCTTTATGGTCAAAGTCAAAATCGAGCCAGGATCCACGATACGGGATCACCCGCGCGTTATAGAGGATCTTGCCGCTGGCGTGAGTTTTACCCTTATCATGGTCAAAAAACACGCCGGGGGAGCGATGCAGCTGGCTGACGATGACTCTTTCAGTCCCGTTAATAATGAATGTGCCGTTTTCGGTCATCAGGGGAATTTCCCCGAAATAGACTTCCTGCTCCTTGATGTCGCGAATCGACTGAACGCCGGATTCCTTATCGACATCCCAGGACACAAGGCGCACCTTGACCTTCATGGGTGCAGCGAAAGTCATGCCGCGCTGATGGCACTCTTCAACATCGTATTTGGGCGTTCCGAGCCCGTAGGAAACATACTCAAGCGAACAGGTTTCGCTGAAATCACGAATCGGAAAGACGGAACGGAATACGGCTTCAAGCCCGATATTCTGGCGTGCCGAAGGAGGCAGTTCCGTCTGGAGGAAACGCTTGTAGGAATTTTTCTGAATCTCAATGAGGTTAGGAATGTCAATGATCCGCTGAACCTCTGTGAAATGTTTCCTCAGAAGCTGGTTATTCGCGATGGAATAAGCCATGTTTTCTCCTTTGAGTGGCGAAAGTAGAATAGCCAAGGCCGCTCGCGGCGACCTTGGCTTGATCCTGCCTTATGCAAGGGAGGTGCTACTTGAGCTCGACGCCGGCACCGGCTTCTTCAAGCTGCTTCTTGAGATCTTCGGCTTCGGCCTTGGCCACCGCCTGCTTGACGGGCTGAGGTGCACCCTCTACCAGGTCCTTGGCTTCCTTGAGGCCGAGGCCGGTGATGGCACGCACAACCTTGATCACGTTGATCTTCTTGTCGCCGGCAGAGGTCAGAACGACATCAAACTCGTCCTTCTCTTCAACCGCTTCGGCAGCAGCACCCGGTGCGGCAGCCACAGCCACAGGAGCGGCGGCAGAAACACCAAATTTGTCTTCCAGTTCTTTCACCAGTTCGGCCAGTTCCAGAACGCTCATGTTCTCAATGAACTCAACAACCTGCTCTTTCGTGATATCAGCCATTTTCTATCTTTCCTCCGAGTTTTTACGTAGCGTAATCGATTGAGTAACTTTTTCAAGCCGCCTTCTTGTCCTGAATCGCGCCGAGCACCTGGACCAGCGAGCGCGGCACCGCGGCGAGCACACCGACGAAGTTGCTGACCGGCGCGTTGATGGAGCCAAGCATTTTGGCGAGAAGCTCTTCGCGACTGGGCAGCTCGGCGAGCGCTTTGATGTCGTCGGCGGTCAGTTTCTTGCCGTCGAGAGCTCCGACCTTGAGCTCGAATTTTTCGTTGGCCTTGGCAAAATTGCTCAGCACCTTGGCGGGCGCAACAGGATCATCCAGGACGAACGCCAACGCGGTCGGGCCAATCATGTCATCTGCCAGACACTCAAGGGACGTACCCTTGGTGGCGCGGCGCAGAAGTGTGTTTTTGACAACACGATACTCCGCACCGGTCTGACGCAACTCCGCACGCAACTGATTGACCTTCTCGACGTTAATCCCACGGTAATCCGCGAGAAAAGCCGCCTTGGCGTCAGCAAGTTTTGCAGCGAGTTCGACTACCAGGTCT
>Ga0163223_100486_pt1 | contig 12689 bp, 11 predicted proteins | sample MSEWel2016_02_17_2_FD_113147 | JGI IMG/M metagenome (GOLD analysis project Ga0163223, IMG submission 113147) | Subsurface microbial communities from deep shales in West Virginia, USA - MSEEL Well Study Marcellus 5H_2016_02_17 ...
CCACTGGGCCTTGATGCCCATTTCTTTCATGTATTTACCGACAGTCCGCTCAGAAATTATTTCGCCGCTCTGCTTTAGTTTTTTAGCGATTTTGGGGGCACCGTAATTTTGTTTTGAGTTGTTGTAAATGGATTCGATTTTGGTTTTTATTTCTTCCTGACGTTTTTGAGTTTTCGATGGTCTTCTGTTGATCCATGATCGATACCCGGTTCGTGATACACCCAGTTTTTGCAGCATTCCGGAGATGGAAACCCGGCGCTTCTCATGATGAGCAGCTTCCACCTTTTTAGCAACCTCAGAATAAATCGTTTCGGTTATTTTCCCAGAATGCCGATGGCCTTTTTTAGGACATCCAGTGCGTCCTGGGTATCCCGCAATTCACGTTTTAACCGTGCGATTTCTTTACTTTCATCCGATGCATAATTGCCAGAACCACGACTTTCGATATTACCGGCATCCTGAAGTTGTCTGCTCCATTTTCCCAGGGTGCTGCAACCAATACCGAGATTTTCGGCGCAACCACGCAGACCGAGTTCCTTGTGTTCTTCATAGTACCGGACTGCATCCAGTTTGAATTGTTTATCATGTTGTTTTGCCATAATGAGATCCTCCTTCAGTACGATTTTTTCATCGTACCACATTTTTATTAATTTTGGATTTTCTCATTTCGATTTGTACTATTTTTATTCTAGCACCAGGGCGAACCCAATGAGAATATGAGAAATGAAATAGTCCTAGTGTCACGTAACAAACGGAAATCTATATAAAGGAGTGTGAAAAAATGAACTTGCTTCAATTGAAGTACTTTCTTACCGTTGCAAGATGTGAACACATGACACGTGCAGCAGAGGAACTTCATATTGCCCAACCATCTTTAAGTAAGGTTATTTCAAAGTTGGAAGAAGAATTGGGGGTTCTATTATTTGAACGCGTTGGGAGACAGATTAAACTTAATCATTTTGGAAAAGCATTTCTTAATAGAGTAGAAAGGGTATTTCTGGAACTTGATAATGGGAAACGTGAGTTGTCAGATATGTCAATAAATGAAAGCTCAAACATTTCAATTGCGGCAAATAATATCGGTCCATTTTTCAAACTTCTGGAAGGATATTCAAAACGTTATCCCAATATGATTTTTCGGCAAACAATCGGTTCAATTTCAAAAATGAAGCAGCAACTTCAAAACGGGGAAGTTGATTTTTGTATCTCTTCACCACCTATTAAAGGTGCTTCCATAGAATGTATACCATTGGTAATTGAAGAGATATTTTTAATTATTCCAAGTGGGCATAAGTTTGCAAAATATCGCGAGATAAACTTGATAGAAGCAGCGAATGAGCCATTCATAAGTTTAAAGGAGGGGTTTGGCATACGAGAATTAACAGAAAAACTCTGTCACCAGGCCGGATTTACCCCGAATATTATGTTTGAGACGGATATTTCTGCAAATCTGATCGAACTGGTAAATTCCAATATGGGAGTAGCATTGCTTCCGAAACTTAAGTGGAATGATGTTCAACAAGATATGTCAGTCTATATTCATATAAAAGAGCCGGTATGTAGACGGGAGATTGCGTTGTCTTTTGTCAAGGAACGCTATTTAACGAAGGCTTCAATGCAGTTTAAAGAGTACTTGATTGATTTTTTCAAAAAAGATTAGCAGTATAATGATTTTATTGCATCAAAATAGGACTATTAACAAAACTCTCGATGAAAATTTCGAGAGTTTTTTTTATAAAACAAATATCAGGTAAAAAGAACCAATTGATAGCCTACAGGCTATTGATTCATGTTAAAACACGTATTGGTTATTATAAAAAATCGATAGTATAATCGTAAATAATTAGATGGCTTGATTTACCTAGTAAAACGATATCATAAAAGTTATGGGATAGGAGGAAAAATATCGGGGATCGTAAACCTTTATACAGCTTACGGAATTGTTAATTAAGTGTTAGACATTACCTTAATCAATCTAAATTTATTATACGAGGAGAGTTATGATGATAAAGAAAGAAGTCTGGGACAGCATTGATAAAAACAGCCAGATGTTGAAAAAAATGGCGCGAGATATTTGGGAAAATCCTGAGGTTTCGCTGGAAGAAGAATTTGCTTCAAAGTTGCAGGCCAAGGTATTGGAAGATTCGGGACTAAAGGTAACGCTCGGCTTAAAAGACTTGCCCACGGCACTTATCGCTGAATATGGGAAGGGAAAACCGATTATCGGCATTCTAGGTGAATATGATGCACTTGAAAGTTTATCGCAGGATTCTGTGCCAGAGAGAAAGGTAAGAGTACAAGGTGGACATGGACATGGTTGCGGTCACAACCTGTTGGGCACGGGTGGTGTTGGTGCTGCCATTGCCATCAAAGAGGCAATAGAACGAGGGGAACTACAGGGTACGATTCGCTATTATGGATGCCCCGCGGAGGAGGAGCTGATTGGAAAGCTGTTTATGCTAAGGGATGGATATTTTGACAATTGTGATGCACTGCTTTACTGGCATCCATCTTCAAACAACACTCCATGGAGAGTACCGTGTCTTGCGGCTACTTCTGTGGTGTTCAGCTTCAAAGGGCTAACCGCCCATGCACCGCAGGCACATATTGGTCGTAGTGCACTCGATGCGGTTGAATTGATGAACGTAGGGGCAAATTATCTGCGCGAGCATCTTCCGAAAGAAGTCATGATGCATTACTCAATTTTAGGCAATGGAATCGCTCCAAACACTGTACCGGACAGATGTCAGTCATGGTATATGATGCGGGCTCCCAAACGGGTACAGTTAGATGAGGCGTTCCCACGTCTTGTCGATGTGGCAAAGGGTGCGGCGATGATGACAGGGACTACGTTGGAAAAGGTAGAGGTTCTTGGTGGAGGGAATGAAGTAATCGTAAATCAGACGCTTGCCGATTTGTTTGTAAAGAACATGAACGAGTTGGGCGGTCCGTCCTTTACGGAAGATGATTACGCCTTTGCTAAAAAACTTAATGATCAATTTACGCCTGAGCAAAAACTCAGGGGTGCACAGGCGTTCCAGATTCCGCCCGAGTATTATGACAAAGACTTGTTGGACAAAGTCGTACCCAAAACAAACAATGAGGTATTTCCGATCTCGGGAGATGCAGATCCGAGCTGGTTATTTCCGTTTGGAGCTGTTTACTGCGCAACATGGCCGATCGGCGTGTTTACACATACATGGCAGGCGACGGCATGCACAGGTTCTGATCTTGGTTTTCACGGCATGTTGTTTGCCGCGAAAACGCTGGCGGGAGCGTGTTGTGAATTGATGAGCGACGGTGATTTAATGGAAAAGGTCAAAGACGAATTTAGAGAAACATCAAAAAACCTGAATTATAAAGTGAACATTGGCGCTGACGCGGTGCCAAAGAAAGTAAAACTGACCTAAAGTAAAACTATACATATTTCTATGTCTTGATGGCACAGTAATTAAATCTCACCTGTCAAGACATAGAATGATAACCGAGGAAACTTAATCAAAAGACTAAAATTGAAAGGTTACTAAAAATGGTTGATAAATCGAATTGTATTGAAAATTCTGTTGAAAATCAAGGCCGGTATGGAATACTAACTTTGTTGTTTTTAGGATGGTGTGTGGGAAATCTGAATCGTTTTTCAATTAACTGTGCGATTGTGGAAATTAGCAAAGACTTTGTTTTAAATGCTTCAACACAAGGATTTATAATGAGTAGCTTCTTTCTTGGATATGCACTTATGCAAGTGCCAGGGGGCTGGCTTGCAGATAAGTATGGTCCCAAAAAAGTTTTGATTAGTAGCATCCTTATCTGGTCTGTTTTTGCAGCACTTTCGGGTTTGGCATGGTCCGCGTTATCACTAATAATATTTCGGTTTTTACTCGGTCTTAGTTTAGGAGCATTCTATCCTACTGCTTTGAAAACGATATCACAAGTTTTTCCTCGAAATGAACAAGGAAAGGCGATTTCAATACTATTAGTTTCAGGGGTTATAATTGCCATTATCAGTTCCATACTCTTTGCATGGATTATCGGCAAAATGGGGTGGAGTGCATTGTTTTATATAATTGCGGTAATTGGCGCTATTATGGCAGTTCTTTATTTGCTGATATTAAAATTACCAGTAACTACTCAAGATAAAGTCGCGATACAAACTATAGACAAGCCCCAAAAATTGGCATTTAAGCAAGTTATTAGAGTTCCTTTTGTATGGAGTATGTGCCTGGCTGGATTTTGTGTTAGTCTGATAACATGGGGAATAAACACATGGATACCGACTTATCTTGTTCAAGCTCGTCATATTAGCCTGATGGAAGCTGGAAAGTGGCAGATGATGCCGGCAATCCTTGGTTTATTTGCTATGCTGGCAAGTGGAATTATAACAGATAAATTGAAGATGGATACGGTAAGGCGATCAACATTGATAATGTCTGTCTTAACCGCGGTCTCCGTCTATATCATGTACAGGACGCCATCGTTAATGTTGTTCTTCGTTTTTGAAGGAATAACAATCGCTTGTGTAACCGCAATATTTGTTATTATTAATAGTATGATTATGAAGCAGTTCCCTCCTGAGGTGACAGGTTCTGTAGTTGGACTCGTTAATTTTGGGTCTCAAGCTGGTAGCTTCACAGCACCATTTATCATAGGAATTATAGTAGATGCAAGTAAAGGATCTTTTGACACAACTTTTCTATTTTTGACAGCAGTAGCAGTTTTATCTATTGTTGCATTTTTAACAACATACTTAAAAAACAGCCTATCAACGACTTAATAAGAAACGCCAACAGGAAATGTCTGAAATTAAAACGTTTCTTTATGAAAATCCAGGAAGACATCTTATGAATAACAAGGTCAAGAAGATTAGAAATAGCAATTAAATAAGTAAAAATCGGGAAATAGTAGCTCAAACTATTTCCCGCTTTTTATCTTGGTCTGCAGGTTGTTTAATGCGGAAATGAAAAAATCCGGATGTTCATAGTGGATGTCATGGCCTGATTTGATGGTAAGGGTTTCGCAATCAGGGAGCAAAGCCTGAACCTTGTTTGCATCTTCATCCGTGTTGGCGGCGTACAAGACTCCGTCCTTACCGTAATTCGTTTTGGCTTTCAGATAAATCGTCGGGCACGAAATCGCTTTTAGTAACGCTTCCTGATCGACTGCGTTCATCCATGAACCGTCATAAAAATGCTCGCCAAAGGCCAGATCATAGCGATCAATGGTATTCATCAGGCGTAGCCAGGAATAGGGGATCCAGTAGATTCTTGGCCCCTGATCGGGATGTTCTGCTCGGAATGTTTCAACGGCTGCGACCACCTTTTCTTTTAGACCACCGAAAAGGGAAACCATGTAGCCATTTTTAAAATAGTAGACAACAAAATCTGTTTCATCTGTCTGGTTTTTAAAACTGTGAATGGTCATGAAGGTATCCTTCCAGGCAAAGCAGCCAGCTCCTTGCTGCATTTCTGCTGGGGTCACGGCAAAGAGCGGGGGATCTTCAAGCAGAACACCACTGACCAGATTGGGTGCGTTGGCCCCGAGCCAGGCAGCCAGGATACCGCCGGAAGAATGACCGGAGACAAGACATTTCTTGCCGATACGATGTTCCATAAACCAGATCAGTGCTTGACCATTCGCCGCACAGGAATAAAGCGTTGGATCATGACTGGATTGACCGTGGCCAAAGCAATCCACCGCAAAGACATGAAAATTTTTTGACAATTCAGGTAGAACGGCGGCATAATCTTCCCAGGAAACGCCCTGACCGTGAATTAAAAGGAGTGCGGGGCCATTATCTGGCCCCTCGCCATAGCTAAGTGTGGAACCATTATCCAAAATGGCTGTTTTTGGGGTAAAACCAGCTGCCGTGGTTTGTTTGAGATAATGATCATCAAGCGGATGTAAATTGCGGTAAAAAAAATAACTAAGGATAGCAGCGATGCCGATTACCACAAAACCGAGTACAAGCAGGACAATTTGCATTTTTTTAATCCTCATTTTCATATTCTTTATCATTAGCGGTTGGAGGCGCATAGCCCAAGCCTTGTTTAATAAATTCAAACTGACTGATGAATCGATTGGCATCAATCAGGGCCAGTCCACCTTGATTCTCATCACCCAGAATCATCAGGCTGTCTCCGGAGTTGATCTGGAAGATTTCCCGGGCTTTTTTAGGAATGACAATTTGTCCGCGCTCACCAACTATGACTGTGCCAAAGACGTGCTTGCCTTTTGGCGGCAGGGGTACTCCAGCTGTTTCGGTACCGTTTACGAGGGTATCAAGGGAAATGTTATAAAGCTCTGCCAGAGCAATGCATTTATTCATATCCGGTAAGCTTTCGCCGTTTTCCCATTTAGCAACGGACTGTCGGGAAACAGTGATCTTTTCAGCCACATCTTCCTGCGTGTACCGATGGGCTTTTCGCAGAGTCTGCAAATTCAGACTAATCATATTTTTCATGTTTTCACCACCTGTGCCTATTTTATCAGCTTTTAGAAACAATATCCATCAATTGATGTTAACATAATGGTACAAAAAATGTCAGCATTGGTTGCGGGAAGGGAATTATAAGGTCTTGCTTTTCCAGTTTTATTTTTCAAACTACTCTTTTTGCACCATCTAATCCAAACAAATAAGAAGTGAAGCCCATCTTACAACAATAATAACCTGACCCATCTTTGGTAAGTAAAGAAAACCATGCCTAGATAAACGAAACATCAATGAGCCATGTAACAACTTACTTTACTCTGATTTTAAAATAATATATCCTAAAGGAGGGTATAATAAGCATATAAACCAGCTGTTATTTGCGTAAAAAATTCAGCTTTTGATTAGGGAGATGATATCAATGGAACACAAAAAATTTTTAGAAGAAACAAAACTACTAAATTATTCTCATCAAAAGATCCAGGAGTTAATAAAAATTAAGAAGTGGGAGAATTTAGATGAGGAGCAACAGATAAAAGCAATTTATAATTATGTTAGAGATGAAATAAGGTTTGGCTATAATGTGGATGACAACATTCCAGCATCAAAAGTCCTGTCAGATGGATATGGACAGTGCAACACCAAAGGAACGCTTTTTATGGCACTGTTAAGAGCAGTTGGGATTCCGTGTCGAATTCATGGGTTTACGATTGATAAAAAGTTGCAAAAAGGTGCGATGACGGGAATCGTCTACAAGAATGCACCAAAAAACGTATTTCATAGCTGGGTTGAAGTGTTATATGAAAATGATTGGTATGAGTTGGAGGGATTTATACTTGATAAAAAATATCTGGAAAAATTGCAGAACATTCATAGTGAATGTTCTGGGTCGTTTTGTGGATATGGGGTGGCAGTAAAAGACTTTAAACATCCAATGATTGATTGGAACAAGAACAACACCTATATCCAAAGTGAAGGAATAACTCAGGATTTTGGCGTTTACGATAATCCTGATGATTTACTTAAGGAACATCGTCAGGAAATGTCTGAAATAAAAAAAATTCTTTATAAAAATCTAGGAAGACATCTTATGAATGACAATGTCAGAAAGATTAGAAATAGCAATTAAACAAGTGCAAATTTCTTTATAATTTAGATCAATCAATTCTATCGGTGAGGCAAGATAGCAAGAATAGTCAAAACAAATCGCGCAAAAACTGATAAAATATCAAAGGCAAAATAAGGAGGATGATATGGACAATAACAGTATCGCAAAAATTTCAGCAGTAATCCAATTTATCGAAACGCATTTAACGGAAAAGATGGATTTGAATCGTGTCGCAACGGCTGTTCATTACTCAAAATATCATCTGCATAGAGTATTTGCTAGTATGGTGGGTTTAACGATCCATGATTATGTTCAGCGCCGGCGGCTGACGGAAGCAGCATGGTTATTGGTTTTTTCGGCTAAACCAATTATTGATATTGCCGCAGTGGGCGGATATGAAAGCCAGCAGGCCTTTACAAACATTTTTACCGCAATGTATAAGCAATCGCCTAATAAATATCGGGAAAACGAAAAATTCTATCCCTTGCAATTAAGATTCAGAGTAGAAGGTAATTACGGAATGCTCCACAGCAAAGAGCTACCTCAATGGCATATAACCCTTGCAACCGAAGACGATATCGCTTGCTGGATGGATTTAGTTAGGCTTATTATAGATGGCTTCCCTCATTTAGATGAGGAGGAATATGCCGTGGAATTAAAACTGCGGATCAGAAATAAGCAGGCGCTGATCTTAAAAGATGGCGCTATTGCGGTGGGAGTCATGCTGTTCTCTTCGGAGACCGGCAACATTGACTTTATGGGCACACATCCGTTTTATCGGAATAAAGGAATCCCTAAAGCATTTCTTGATAAGGTGATGGGAGAGTTAATTAGTAGAAATGAAATTAGTATAACGACCTACAGAGTGGGAGATAAAGCCGATACCGGACACCGTAGCGCGATTAAAAGCTTGGGTTTTGCGGAAGCGGAGCTGCTTATTGAGTTTAATTATCCGACACAACGCTTTATTTTGTCAAAGGAGGTTACAGATGACAAATGAAAAACAAAACGTTAAACACAAAGCAAGATCGTCCGACTTTATTGACCCGATTCCATTTCCTGATGAAATTGCCCATCTTAAGCTCATCAACGATAAACTTGACGCTGCTTTGCATCAAGCAAATGCAAACGTTGACCGTGTCGACAAAGAGTATATGGATGCGAAACGCTACATGGCGGACTATCGTGGCGAGATTGACCCCCACGAAATGTTTCAGAATGAATTGGCACTAAAACAAATTGACAGAACCGGGGCTTTTTCGGTCGGAATATGGGAGAAGCTAGCCAAGCTGAAAGAATCCCCCTATTTTGCCCGAATCGATTTTCAGACAAATGAAAGCCAAATTGCAACAAAGCATTATATTGGTCGTTTCGCATTTAGCCATGAGAATGAACTTTTAATCATTGATTGGCGGGCACCCTTTGCCAGTATGTTCTATGATTGCGAGGTTGGTTCGGCAGGATATGATGCCCCAATGGGCAGAATTGAGGGAAAGCTGACGCGCAAGCGCCAGTTCAAAGTAAAAAACGGGGTCTTAGAATATGCACTGGAAAGCTCGGTTAACATTCACGACGATGTTTTACAGCGGGAGCTTTCCCACACTTCGGATGAAAAAATGAAATCCATTATTGCTACCATTCAAAAAGAGCAGAATAAAATCATCCGCAATGAAAAAGCCGGAACAATCATCATTCAAGGGGTGGCCGGTTCCGGTAAAACCGCCATTGCCCTGCATCGAATTGCCTTTTTACTCTATCGTTTTAAGGATAAACTGGCGGCAAGAAATGTAAAAATTCTATCACCCAACAAGGTCTTTAGCGATTATATCTCCACCGTTTTACCAGAGCTGGGCGAGGAACCGATCAGAGAACAGCGTTTTGCCGAAATTGCCAAAGATCATTTAGAAGGCATCATTGCCTTTGAAGCAGATAAGGACCCGTTGGAAACAGAAGATTCAAAATGGGCAGCGCGGGTGAGGTTTAAATCAACACTGGATTTTGTAAAGCAGATGGATGGATATTTACATGAACTTCCCGCCATGATTTTTGAGTTTGTCGATTATCCCTGCGGGCGCTTTGTAGCATCGGCGGATTGGATACAGAGGCGTTTTTATGGTTATCAAAATTATCCTATCAAGAAACGGCTGCGTCTGATAGCTGAAGATATCCATGACCGTTTTGATTCCGACAACTTCAGGGGTGAGGAAATACCCCGACCGGGAGCGATTCTAAAAGGCTTGATGGCGATGCTGAAAGTCAAAAACAGCCTGGCATTATACCGGGGCTTTTACCAGTGGCTGGAGTTGTCGGAGATGCTTGTGTTGCCGGCCAGGAAAACCCTGGAATGGGCAGATGTATACCCGTTTATGTATCTCCACGCGGCATTTGAGGGCTTGTCGGAAAGCAAAGTCATCAAGCATTTGGTCATTGACGAAATGCAGGATTATACGCCCATACAATACGCCGTTATCAACCGCCTCTTTCCCTGTCAAAAAACAATTTTAGGCGATTATGGACAGTTGATCAACCCCAACCATCGGCATACCATAGCGGATATACAGCAGCTTTTCAGCGATGCGCGGTTGGTGGAGTTGACAAAGAGCTACCGTTCAACCTACGAAATCATCTCTTTCGCCAAGGGAATTCAGCCGGTGGATCGATTAGAGCCGGTAGAACGGCATGGGGATGCACCGGCAATGATACCATGCAGCGATAAAGAGGATGAGATTGCCAAAGTCAAAGTAACGCTTGATGCCTTTCTTCAAAGCGGAAATGCATCGCTTGGAATCATCTTGAAAACAAACAGCTCGGCGTTGGTCTTTTATAAGTTGCTTGCAGAAGATTATCAAATCCAGCTAATTTCGCCTGATAGCACCAGCTTTACCAATGGCATCTCGGTCACCTCCATCCAGATGTCGAAAGGCCTGGAGTTCGACGAGGTTATTATTCCTAATGCAAACAGTGATACATATAAGTGCGACGACGACCAAAGCCTGCTTTATATCGCTGCGACACGAGCGATGCACCGACTGACGCTGCTGTATCGGGGAGAACCATCCCGATTTCTCCCACGGCCGTAAGAAAACAGGCAGAAAAAAAACTTGCAACTGAAACTGGAAAATGATAGTTTAAAGTGAGTGGCACTGATAGAATAACAAAGAAAAATGATCAGATCGCAGATCGATAACAGTAAATGAACGAAATGCAAATGCATTAAAGGGATGGGAATGGTATGATGAAGGTATTGATTGTCGAAGATGACAAGGTGTTGAATCACACCTTGGCCTATAATCTTATTTCAGCGGGTTATCAGGTGATTTCGACCTATAATTTTAGAGAAGCGGACAGCGCGCTGGTGCAAAGCCAAGTTAATCTGATTGTTTTGGACGTGAATCTGCCCGATGGCAATGGTTTTGATTTATGTAAAAAATGGCGTGATCAAATCGATACGCCAATTATTTTTTTAACCGCCAATGATCTCGAAAGTGATATCTTAAAGGGGTTTGAACTGGGTGCCGAAGATTACATCACCAAGCCGTTTCTGATCAGCGTCATGCTAAAAAAGATCGCCGTGATTATCAAAAGAAGTAGTGGTCGTGTTGAGAAGCATATTTATAACGACGGCAAGCTGATCATTGATTTCTCAGAGCGAAAAGCCAGTCTTGGCGGTAATGCCATCGAGCTTAGCAGCAACGAATACAAGCTGCTTAAGATTCTCATTGAAAACAGCCAGATGGTGCTGACAAGACAGTTGCTGCTGGAAAAATTGTGGGATTGCAACGAGAACTTTGTCGATGAAAATGCCCTGACCATGATGATCAGCCGGATCAGATCAAAGATTGACACCAGGGACAAAAAACATCTCAAAACCATCTATGGGATGGGTTATCAATGGATTGGGGGGCCCGATGAGAAATAAGCTTTGGGGGGCCGTGATCATCTTACTTAGCGTTGCCTATTGTGGCTTTGTTTTTTTGTTTTTCCATTCGCCCTTAGTAACCGCAGTTTCTATTCTACTCTGTCTGTTTTTTATTTTGGGCGGTTATTTTGAGAAACGCAGAAATGAAAAAAAAATCAACGCGATCACGGATGACATCAGCGAAAATCTGGAGTTGCTGTTTAATAATGATTATCAAAACGTCAATGCCCTGGATTTATTGGATGAAACACTGATTTCAAAGATTAACCAGAAAATTGTCCGCATCGCCGACGTATTAAAAATAGTGACAGAAAAATCAACCACTGAAAAAAAGGTGCTGGAGGGTTTTATTTCGGATATATCGCATCAGGTAAAAACGCCAATGACCAATTTAAAACTGCTGCACGAAACCATCCAGGACCGCGATCTGCCGGAGCAGACCAGAAATGAACTGCTCAAATTAATGGGAACTCAGCTTGAAAAGCTGGAATTTTTACTATCCTTCATGGTAAAAGCGTCACGCTTGGAAGCGGGCCTGATTCAACTAAAAAAGCAACCAGGCAATTTATTCGATACGCTGGCGGAAGCCTTGTCGGACATCACCGTTCCGGCTGAAAAAAAGCAGATCCAGATCACCGTTAATTGTCCCGAGGAATACTGCTTAAACCATGATTTAAAATGGACGGCAGAAGCCTTGTTTAATGTGCTGGAGAATGCGGTGAAGTATGCACCGAATCACAGTTTTATCACCGTTGAGGTAAGAAGATGTGAAATGTATACCCGAATCACTATCACCGATCAGGGCAAAGGAATTCCAGAAGTGAATTACGGGAAGATCTTTCAGCGCTTTTACCGGGAAGAAGCAAATCAGGAGATTGAGGGAATCGGGATCGGCCTTTATCTGGCCCGTGAAATCATAGAAAAGCAGAACGGCTACATCATGGTGCGCTCTGTTGTCGGTGAGGGCTCAACCTTTTCGGTGTTTTTGCCCAATGCCTTTTAAAATTGTCAAAGTAGCGTTAATTCTAACCGGTTTGTTAGAATTAATGCTCTTTTTTAGTTGATTTTGTATTGATTTCATGAGAACTGTTATATTTTGGTTAGTTTGTCTTGCTATACTAGCGCAAACAGGAGGAATCAATTCGATGAAAATACTGGAAACGAAAAATTTGAAAAAATATTATGGGAAAGAAGACAATCGCGTCAAAGCGCTTGACGGCATCGAACTCGCAGTTGAG
>Ga0163223_100488_pt1 | contig 12673 bp, 9 predicted proteins | sample MSEWel2016_02_17_2_FD_113147 | JGI IMG/M metagenome (GOLD analysis project Ga0163223, IMG submission 113147) | Subsurface microbial communities from deep shales in West Virginia, USA - MSEEL Well Study Marcellus 5H_2016_02_17 ...
TGTTCTTTTGTCCTTTAACTTCCTTGAAAATTCATTAAATAGCTCGCTATTCGCAGTATTTTCAAGTCGGAAAAGAACAAAATAACGTCGTTAAATCTGTCAATTTATTTCATTACAAACCCTTAGTACAAAAAAAATTAAAATAATTATGATAGATCTTGATGTTACTGTTTTTTTATTATAAATTTACTATAAGAGCGTTTTTTAATTATGGTATTGTCGATTGAATGAGGTGGAGAATGTGTGATTCGAAATGCCGTAAAAGAACTAATGAATACAATGTATGTTGGGCAGATTATTGTGTGAAATATAATAAATTTTCTGCTCCCTGAAATCAAAAAAAACAAGAGTTATTATGAAACATTACCGAATAAAAGTCAGAGATGATAAAGCTGTTTTTTTTGAGGAATTGTTAAGATATCTTGACTTTCTTGATTATGAACAGGTAGAGAGTTTTTCAGAGCCCCGGATCTATACCAATTTTGAACTGAGGTCACAAAAAGAAAAGGAAAAGAAACCAATTACGGCTAAAGATAAAGGGAAACATTCCGGTAAGAAGCTTGAAGGTCAGAGTTCTTCAGCCGATAGTCTGCGTGAGGTGTTGGCACGTATTGACAAAATTAGAGACCAGGCCAGACGAAGCAAATAATGAATTCAGAAAAACGTTGGAAATTCATGTCTTTGATAAGTACATGGCTTTCGTCCCTGAGAGGTGGGGGTGAAACCAGGAAGTTTTTTTTTCCTGCAAAAATTTAATTCCACAGAGAGGATACTTTTTTCCACCTCTCCGGTTCATTTGAGGATATCCGGAGAGGTTTTTGTTTTCAGGGCAGTTTTTTCTTGTAAATTTGCATCCTGAATTAAATAAAATAAAGAGTAAATGAATAAGAGTTGGTCCTTTCATGAATATGGTGTGTTAATCATGCGTTTTGCCTTGATAATGGTGTTGTTTTCTATCAGCCGGTTGACCTTTTTCTGGTTTAATGCCGATTTGTTTAGGGAAATTTCTTTTGAGAGGTTTTTAAATATCCTGGTTGGTGGGCTCCGGTTTGATTTAAGTGCCTTGTTGTATGTGAACTCTCTTTTTCTGGTTTTCTCTTTGCTTCCCTTAAAAGTCAAATTTAAAGGTTGGTATCAGAAAGGCCTGAAGTGGTTATTTTTAATTACCAATGGCATTGCTTTGGCCCTTAATGTTTCCGATACTATTTACTATCGTTTTACATTAAAACGGACCACAGCGGGGGTTTTTAAGCAGTTTTCCAACGAAGAGAATATGGGGGCCTTGTGGGCACGATTTATAATAGATTACTGGTATGCCACCTTGTTGTGGATTGTCTTTATGCTTGTTCTGGGATTTTTGTACAATCGTTTTAAGCCCAAGCCTGCATTAAAAACATTTGGCTGGAAATATTTGGTGTTATCAACTATAACATTAGCTTTTGCCGGTGGGTTGGCCATTGGTGGAATGAGAGGTGGTTTTCGGCACAGTACACGCCCCATTAACATCAGTAATGCTGCAAGACATATTGAACGACCTGAACAGGTTTCGATTGTCCTGAACACACCCTTTTCAATTTTCAGGACTTTTGGGAAGTCGGTTTTTCAACCGGTTCATTATTTTGAAGAAGATGAATTAGAGAAAATATATTCCCCCGTTTTCCAGCCGGAAAAGTCCGCATCAAGAGGAAATGTGGAACAATCAAAACCTAATGTAGTTTTGATAATTCTGGAGAGTTTTGGCCGCGAACACATAGGAGCCCTGAATGAAAATCTGGAAAACGGAACCTATGAAGGTTTCACACCATTTCTGGACAGCCTGATTTCGAATTCCCGGGCTTTTAACCGGGCTTATGCCAACGGGCGGAAATCTATTGATGCTTTGCCCTCTATTATTGCATCAGTTCCTTCTTTGGTTCAGCCATACATCGTTTCGGAGTACGCAAATAATGAAATTAATGGCATGGCTGGTTTGTTGTCTCAAATAGGCTATGAGTCAGCTTTTTATCACGGTGCTCCAAATGGCTCAATGGGCTTCATGGCATTTACAAAAATGGCCGGATATGATCAATACATTGGCAAAACCGAATACGATAATGATGAGGATTTTGACGGTATGTGGGGTATCTGGGATGAACCTTTTTTTCAGTTTTTTGCCAGGGATATGAGCCGATTGAAGGAGCCATTTTTTACAACATTGTTCTCGGTGTCATCTCATCATCCATTTGCTGTTCCAGAGCAATATGCTGATACTTTCCCGGAAGGACCGCTCCCTTTGCATGAGGTTATGGGGTATTCTGACATGGCTCTCCGCAAATTTTTTGAAACAGCATCGAAAACCAGCTGGTTCGAAAATACCTTATTCATTATAACAGCGGATCATTGTACCACTCCATTTCATGAGGAATATAAAACACCTGCAGAGAGTTTTGCAGTGCCCCTGATTTTCTATAAACCCGGGGAACTTTCCCAAAAACTGGATTCCGGACTTGCCCAACAAACTGATATATTACCAACGGTATTGTCTTATCTTGATTACCCATATCCTTTTGTGACTTTTGGAAATGATTTGTTTTCCAAAGGCAAAGAAGAACGATTTGTGGTCAATTACATCAATGAATCCTATCAATTCCTTTTTCAGAATTATGCAATCTATTTTGATGGAACGGATATAACAGGAATCTATGATTTGAAATCCGATCCGTTGCAAGAGAATGACCTGAACGGACAAGTGGATATGAAAGAGGCCACTACCATTCTAAAAGCCTATCTTCAACAGTATATATCAAGGATGATAAATGATGAACTAGTATTGAAGTAATTGAAGGCATTTGCTGTTTTCCTGGGTGGGAGAGATGTGTTTCTAATGAAAATCCGGATGATAAATCAGAGAAATCTCTTCCTTTGAGCAATTACGGCTGAGTATTCTATTTACAATAGATCGTTAGATTTTTAGATATTAGATTTAAGATGTTTCGTAAAATATTGATATACTGGATTTTAACAAACAAACAACTTTGAGTGCAAACCATTGGTTTGCAGCGTATTGCAAAAGTTTAACGAAGTATTGCTATTATCAATGAGTGTCGTATAAAAAGGTATATTTTTGCCAAAATAAAGGCTTTGAAAATTTTTGCACAGGAGTTAACCTGTTGTTAATGAGGATTCAAAAATTTTCATTAACGAGGAGTTTGGCAATAAAGATGCTTTTTAGACCGGGCTCATCAATTAAACAAATAAGTTCCACAACGCTTTATGTTTGGAATTAATGATGAATTTTTGGCAGAGGTCAACAGGAGTATGAACAAATATTAACCATTCAATTTATCATAAAACAATTATTATTAAAGTATTTTTTTGCTGAAATATTGTTCATGGTGCACCCCCGTTGATTTGTAAAAAAGATGCCGTTTGAATACGAAATTTTAGCTTTGTTCAAAAAAAAACGCAATTTGGTGCATTTTTTAGGCGCTGGAATTTGGTAAACACCAAAAACCGTCTATATTTGTGGATAGAAGAATGGGAAACTTAGTTTTTAACCCTAAAAATTAAATTTTATTATGAACAAAGCTCAATTAATTGAAGCAATCGCTGGTGAATCAGGATTGACTAAAGCAGATGCTAAAAAAGCTCTGGATGGTTTTATTAAAGTAACCGGTGATGCATTGAAAAAAGGTGACCGGATTGCACTTGTAGGATTTGGTTCTTTCTCTATTTCTGAAAGAAGCGCTCGTACTGGACGTAATCCTCAAACCGGCAAGGAAATTCAAATTCCTGCCAAGAAAGTTGTTAAGTTTAAAGCTGGAAGTGAATTGACTGATGCTGTAAACTAATTCTTTTTTTGGTCAAACAAACAAGAAGGGGGTGTTTCATGCTGAGATACCCTCTTTTTTTGGCCGGATTGAAATGTCGGGGGAGTCAATTGATTTGAGGCAATAGAGGAGTTGGTTTAACTTTTCCCGGGAAGGGTTATAATCAAAGAATGCCCGGGATATGTCAGAAAATTCCGGCGACTCTTTAAACGAGGATTATGGCCGGGAATAAATAGCTTAAATTATCTTGATGTTACTGCTGTTCTTTTGCAACTATTTGCTGAGGAAATCCGTAACAAAACAAATATATTTCCACAACGAGAAAAAACGACAAAACAATGTTTAAATGGATAAGGAAGTCAATCAGGTAAGTAAAGAACAATGGAAATATTTTTGATAAAAATCCAGGAAGATATACATTAAATAATCATTTTTAGGGAGGAAATCACTAAATTGCTTTGTTATACTGTGGGATTATTTGAAGATAATTTGTATTTTTGACCAAAATCAGTATCTATGAATTGTATCATTATTGATGACGACAAGCTGTCAATAAAAATAATTGAAGAATTTGTTGACCGCACAGAAGGTTTGCATTTGGCAGGCTCGTATTCCAGTGCGGTAGAGGCAATCAATTCGCTGAACCAACCGGATACGGAGAAACTAGATCTGATATTTTTGGATATTGAAATGCCCGAAATGTCAGGTATAGAGTTTTTGGAATCATTGGATATAATACCTCAGGTGATTATTTATTCCTCTCAGGAAAAATATGCTTTGGAGTCTTATGAATATGATGTAACCGATTATCTTCTGAAGCCCGTCCAGTTTGGTCGTTTTATTAAAGCGGTAAACAGAGCCAGAGAACGATTTGATAAAAAAGAAAGCCCTGTAAAAGAAAGTACCGAGATATTCATAAAGAATAATGGTTCTTTGGTTCGTATTAAATACGACGATATTTTGTGGATTGAAGCACTGGAAAATTATGTGGTTCTTAATACATTTAATGAGAAATATACCATTCATTTTACCATGAAATCTATTGCCGATAAGATGCCTGCTGAAAGGTTCATGCGAATTCACCGCTCATTTATTGTAAATTTCAGTAAAATAAAGGTGATTGAGGATAATTCTGTGGTTATTAAAACTGATAGTGGTACCAAAGTGATTCCAATTGGGAAATCTTACCGCGACAAATTGATGAATGATATTAATCTGATATCAAAATAAAATTAATCAAATTTATACATGAGCGTAGTATAAAAAGGTATATTTTTGTCAAAATCGAGGCTTTGAAAATTTTTTCACCGGAGTTAACTTACTGTTAATGAGGATTCAAAAAATTTGCATGAACGAAGAGTTTGGGAATAAAGATGCTTTTTAGACCGGGCTCATACATAAAAAAAGCATTGAAAGAGAAATCCTTCAATGCTTTTTTTGTGTGTATAGGTCACGTTAATCGCTTAAAAGACCTTCCTGGTCTATCAAACTCCAGTTATTTAGCCAGTTTATTGTTCCAAAAGCCCCTTTAAAATCAACCTGCTCAAACCAGGAATCGGTAGGGATATGGAGTTCCCCAATTCTGTCAACCTTGGGAAGTAAATTCATTTCGCTTATTTCCTGTGGATTGTAATTGATTTGTGGATTTTCCAGTATGTTGTTGCCGATAGCAAAATATAGCGAAACATTTTCATCCTGTTCCGTTACGTCGTCCACATCAAGAGAATAAACTCCAAGAATATGTAAGGCTGAATTATTTCCAGTCATATAGAAAACATTATTAAGAATCTGAATATATCCGTCGATAAATTGTTGGTAACTATCCAGTTGATTCCCGGAATATTCGATTAGAATTCCTTGTTTCTGATGCAGGAAAAGGGAATTGGAGATGATGCCCGCAGAACTGTTGTCAAACCGGGCGGTCTGTCCGTTTTCATCCATGCCACGTCCTATAAAAGTACCATTGTTAATATAAGGGCGGGTGGATGGAAAACCTTCGTTATCACTCAATTCTACCAATAAATCACCTGTTGACCCAGCCTGAAGTCCTACGATAAACTGACAATTGCCTTTATACCCCAAATCAAAATCAAAAGCATCATCGCCACAAAATGCAGATAAAAGGTATCGCCCGTTTACTGTACCACCAAAGAATTCAAAGCCGTCATCCCTGTTAGAAATAGCTTCGACATATTCCAGGGTGGTTTGACTTCCGACTCCTCCAAGCGTGAGGGCATTGATCTCATTGTCTTTACTTAGTTGCGTTCCGCCATGACGAATAGAAACATATTTTAGAATTCCTGAGTTGTCGTTTTCATTATTTCCGCCATACATCCCCCGCGGATCTTCAAAAGGAATCCCCTCCATCATTTGTTCCCCGGAGGTGTTGTTGACCGGAGCATCACCCAAAACAATTACTCCGCCCCACAGCCCATTTGCTTCAAGAGGAACAGATCCTTGAAGGTCATCTCCTTCGACAGTGAAAATGATGGGGGCATCTGGAGTTCCTTCAGCAAAAATCTTTCCTCCCCGGGCAACCACCAATGCACTGGCATCCGCACTCTGACCGGTACTTGCCCTGATTACGGTACCCGGTTCTATGGTTAATGTTTGTCCGTCGTTTACAAATACAATTCCATCTAACAGGTATTTGTTGTCTGAAGTCCAGGTCGTTGTACCGGTTCCCCCGCCATTGTCAGAGACAACGACAAATTCATCGGGCAGTGTATATTCCGAATCCCGGCAACTGGTGACAACGGTCAAAAGAATGACTCCAATGAATATCAATAGAATATTAATTTGTTTCATACTCTTTTGCTTTTAAAAGGATGCTTCGAGATTAAGAAAAAAAGCTGATACTGCTTCCGAATTTTTGGCAGCAGGATAGTGATCCTGATAGTTGGCAGCGATTTTTATGGCTTTTATTGGAATAAACTCAATACCCGCAGTTACCGCAGTTTCGTCTTTTGCAAGATTCCACGGCACGCTATCACCCGTCAGGATGTTGGATTCAATTTTATCGAACCGTCCAAAAACCCAAATTTTTGGCAATACTTTGACGTCGCCAAGAATTGAGAAGCCTTCAATATTATGATCTTCCTGAAAATTGCGATTGAAATGCAGAGCATATTCCCCGCCAACCGAAAATAGAGTGTGGCGATATCCGGCAAACAAAGAAGTGGTACCCTGATTAACCGATTTACTGGATAAATCGCCATAGATTCTGGTAATTAAACCCTTAACAGGGCGAAATGTTGCTCCAAGTGCTGCTTTAAAGGTGTTGTCGTTTTGCAGACTGGAATATCCCTCCCCATTAAACAGGGCCAGATCGACATCGAATTTATCAGAAAGATATGCTACTTTAGCCCCTATATCAGCGCTGGAACCGTATTTATAGGCTCCCATCAGGGATTCATTAATATAACGTCGTTTCCAGAATTTATCCTGAAGCTTATACTGCGTTGCATCTTGTAATCCAAATGTTAATTCCAGAAAATCATAAGGGTTGTATTGAATTTTTGCAGTTTTGAAATACCCGAATCGTCTTAACAGGGAATACTGGGATGCGTCATTGGGTGAGCCTATGTCAATTTTAACCTCCGCGGAAAATTCTTTGGAAATTTGATACTCATAACCCAAATATGCCCGTCTGACCTCAAATGCTGTTTGCTGATCAGGCCCTGAAATAGAGGTGTTGAAATTGGTGAATATTTTTCCAAAAACTTCTCCTGAAGGTTCGAATTCTGAGTCCTCCGCTTGCTGAGCATATATTGGGAGAGTTACCACCCAACTCAAAAAGAGAAAAAATACAAATTTTTTAAATGCAATCATTTTCCCAACAATAAAAAAGTAAAAAAGGAGCATACCCTGTGTGAATATGCCCCTTATAGAATTGTAACTATTATTTCTTGTGTGCAGCGACAAAGTCGCGTTGTGCCTTTAGTAAATTAATCAGATGCAACAGCATATTTTGCGATTCGTGAAGTACGGAGAGATAGAGCATACTGATTTTTGTTCCCGCTTTCTCTTTTTTAATCCGTTTCAACTGCTTTTTTCTTAGACCTTTGATGAAGTCTATTAACGTTCCTTGTTCATCAACAAGATCCTGAAGATGATCAAATTCTGATTGATCAATCATGGTGATTGATTTTGTGAGCAATGATCTTATTTTGCTCTCCAAAATATTAATCTCTTCAAACTGCTCCTCTGTAAATACTTTGTGATTGTTGTCGAGATGTTCGAAACAAGGATTGGTGATAAATGTCAGGGAATGTGTTGTCTCCCTCAAATAATCGATTACCTGAACATAATACAACCCTGAATCAATTGATTCTTCCTGTAATTTCCTAACCGTATTGTAGATGTTTGATTTGAGTTTTTTTATTTTTTTATTGAGCGAAGACACCTCTTTAGTGGTTTCTTTTAGATGCTTACGGTCTTCAGCTTCGAAAAAGTTAAGCGTATCACCATAGTTTTTAGCGACTTCTTTTAAAACTTTAGAGACGCTGGTGCGACATTTTTCCAAGACCTTCTCTGAAAGAATTTCTCCATTAACTTCTTCTATTTCAAGGTCACCAAAGGTTTTGGATTCAGATTCCTGTTTTTTGGATATGCCATGTGTTCGGTAAACCATATATGCGGCAAGCACTACCAGTCCAAAAATTGCATAAACACCACCAAACATCATAAGATTGGCAAAAATAAATGCTACGGTAGCAGCTGAAAAGGCGGTAAAAAACCATCCGCCAATAACCGAAACCACACCGGTAATCCGGTAAACAGCACTCTCACGGCCCCAGGCGCGGTCAGATAATGAAGTACCCATAGCCACCATGAAAGTTACATAGGTGGTGGACAGTGGAAGTTTCAGAGAAGTAGCAAATGCAATGAGGATACTTGCTACCACCAGATTGACCGAGGCCCGAATCATGTCGAAGGAAGCTGCTTCCTCTTTGCTTGATTTTTGTCGTTCCTCCTCATAGACTGAACTGTCAAACTGCTTATTCAAAAAATTTGTAACCCTGGCAGGAACAATTTTATTAACCGAAGTGGAAACAGCAATACTTCCGCGAACGATAGAACGAGCAACAAAGGATGAACCAAATCGTTCTTCTCCCTCTGATTGGCGTCCAAGATCCAGTGAGGTCTGTACGACTTTTCTGGCTTTCTTAGAAGTCCAGAGGGTAAAAACCATAATTAAACCTGCTATAACCAAAAGGTAGGTATCTGTTTTTACTTGTCCGGCGAGCGAAGTCATCAGCATTTCCTGATTGGTTCCGCCATCAGCCACAAAATTTTTGAACGCTTCGAATCCGGCCAGCGGAACACCTATAAAGTTCACCAGGTCGTTTCCGGCGAAAGCCATGGCAAGTGCAAATGTTCCGGCCAAAACAGTGAATTTCAGGATATTTACTTTAAACATCCAATAAAAAACCTGCAAAATGGCTGTCCAGAATATTAAACTATAGATGATGATTAAATCATCATTGGCGGCAATCCAGGCCTGAACGTTTTCCGACATAAAAGCGGCTCCTTTAGCCCCTTTGATAATCAAAAAGTAGGTGATAGCCGTGATCGCAATTCCGCCCCATAATCCGCCAAAATATTTAATCCGATTTTTAAAATTAAAAGAAAACAACACCCTGGCAATGTATTGAACAACCATCCCTACGGTGAAAGAAACTATTACAGAAAGCAGAATCCCTGAGATGATAGCCAATGCCTTTGCTGAATTGATGTATTCGCTCAGACCCATTTCCGGATTGTTCATCGACTTGATGAGTGCTACGCCAATGGCAGCTCCCAGTAATTCAAATACGATGGACACGGTGGTCGAGGTGGGCAGTCCGAAGGTGTTGAACAAATCCAACAGAATAACATCGGTGATCATGACTGCCATAAAAATGATCATAATGTTTTCGAACGTAAAGTACTGTGGATTAAAAATCCCTTTACGCGCTACTTCCATCATTCCGCCAGAAAAACTGGCACCAATAAAAATTCCAAGCGCAGCGATTATCATTATGGTTTTGAATGATGCTACCTTGGCACCAATGGCCGAATTAAGGAAATTTACTGCGTCATTACTGACTCCAACCACAAGATCGGACACGGCAAGTAGAAATAAAACGGCTACGAGTACTAAATAAAATGTTTCCATTTGTTGAAGAATAGTTTGTTTTTTTCGGGTGCAAACTTACTTGCTTAAAAATTTCATGATGTTTTGCTCCCGTTAAGTCTATGTTAATTCTTTGTTAACAAAATAATTTAAATTACTGAAATACAGTTTCTTATTGTTTAAACCTTCATTTGAAGTATAATCAAAGTTAAGCATTTGATTACAAAAACATGATGAAAAATACAGATAGTTTAGGAGTATTTTTCAATCTTTGTGGCCACAATAAAAAGCTGATTAATGTATTGGAGCACACTTTTGGATGGAATGCTGGTTGGTTTTTCTGCTTCTTTACCCCTGGGGCCAATAGGAGTTTTAATTATTCAACGAACCTTGCAAAATGGTCGAACTTCTGGGCTTTTATCAGGCTTTGGAGCGGCTATTTCGGATACGATTTATGCCATAATTGCCGGTTTTAGTTTGTCTTATATTGTTACGTTTATCGAAGCCCAGATTCTGTGGATTCAGTTGGGCGGAGTAATTGTATTAACCGGCTTGGGAGTAAAAATATTCAGAACCAATCCTGTTACCCGGTTGAGAAAGCAAAAAGCCGGACAACATAGTCTGGTGAGTGATGTTGTATCCACGTTTCTTTTGACTTTGAGTAATCCGTTGGCAATTTTTCTTTTTATTGCTTTTTTTGCCGGTTTCAGAGTTCTTAAATCAGATTACGGGCTGACTGGCCACCTGATAATTATAACCGGTGTTTTTATGGGCGCCACTATATGGTGGACAATTCTTACTTCTGTGGTGGGGCTCTTCCGAAGTAAAATAAATCTTCGACGGCTTTTTTGGATTAACAAGATTGCCGGTTTTATGATTATTGTATTGGTTTTAGCCGCCTTTTTATTCTGGATGATTCGGGAATACTTTTAGCCGGAATTATTTACTTTGGGATTGTGCCGAAATAACTTGACGCTTTAGACTTGTTCTTTTGTCCTTTAACTTCCTTGAAAATCCATTAAGGGTGTGTAATGAATTAAGGTTAGCTTAACCCAACTTGAAAATACACAATCGTAAATTCCTCAAATAGAACATTTTAAAATTTTATTTTTGACTTATGGGGGTCTATTTTTGTTTTCATCTCTTGTCAAATCTGCCTTTTTGATTTCTTTTACAAACATGGCTATAAAGATACAAAACCAAAAATTACAAACAAAATCTATGGGGGACTACCAAAAATGCTCAGACTATTATTAAGTTATTAATCAGCGTTTTAAAAATATTATGAAACCATGCTTAATTTTTTAATTACTTGAGCCTGTGCATATAAGCAATTCAATATTTTTTTCACGATCCTGATTTATGGTTCAAAATTTTCAAGTTGGGTTAAAAAAATAATTCTCAGGTATTCAGCGAATTATAAAATATTTTCAGGTAGTTTATTCTATTACACACCCTGAATAGCTCACTATTCGCAGCATTTTCAAGTCGGAAAAGAACAAAATAACTTCGTTAAATCTGTCAATTTATTTCATTACAAACCCTTTGTCGGAGTGAGTTAAAAAAATACACTGTTCCGAGGTCCAATTATCTGCATAATATTAAGTTTCTTCCACAAAATTGATTGAAAAACTATTCATTAATCTCTGCATCAATTATATCTTCGATTAAAAGTATTTTTTTGATATTTGAATATTTCACAACGAGGATTCATGAATGAAGCAGGTTCGGTTTTCCAATAATTATTTGTTGTTGTTTTCTATATAGTCTTTGCAAGAAAACACCAACTACTGCCCCGAAGAAAAATCGGGGTAAACTGTTATTCTCGTTTTTGAATCAGTTATCCCAAAGTGGCTTTTGTAAGGTTTTTATCCTAAAAACCAACAAAAAGCACAATCGGGACTCCCTGGATTCAAAAACTTCGAAAGCCCCCGAAAAAAATCGGGGCAGGCTTTTTATTTGGCGCTTTCTTATCAAAGACTAAAAAAACCTTAGTTTTCTTGCTGGCACTATTTATTTCGTGAAATGATTGAACCCGCCTTTGGTGAGTGGGTAAGGTTGATTCTCTTTCATCCATGTTATCTTCCCGGGATTCTCCTGCGTTATTCTTCCCACGCAAGTAAAAGGAATCTGAAATTTTTGGTTGTATTCTTTCTCCAATTTACTGAAGGATTGGCTGTTTATCGTCAAAAGTAGTCTGTAGTCTTCGCCTCCGGTAAGAGCCAGTTTTAAGGCATCCCATTTGTTAAAGTCTGCAGTATTTGTAAGTGCTTCAGAAAGAGGGATTTTTTCAACATTAACGATGGCACCCTTACCTGACATGGAAAGGATGTGTTGAAGGTCGGAGGCAAGACCATCCGAAATATCCATCATGGCATTTACTCCTGATTGACTTCCAAGCCAAAGGCCTTCATTAATAGCAGGTTCCGGTCGATTGTGCCAGGAAATTAGCTTTCTGGAATAGGAATCGGGTTTAATTCTTTCCAACAACATTTTCAAACCTGCACCCGAATCCCCCAAAGATCCTGTTACGCAAATGATATCATTGGGGGCTGCAGCAGACCTTAGTTTAGCGGTTCCTTTTTTTACCCGGCCGGTTACACATACATTAATTACAATTTTGTCGGGCGATTTGGTGGTATCTCCCCCCAACAGGGGAACCTGATATTTCTCACTCAGGTTATGATACCCCTCCATTACCTGATCCATATATTCCACATCGGTATCCGCCGGAATTGCAATAGAA
>Ga0163223_100489_pt1 | contig 12668 bp, 9 predicted proteins | sample MSEWel2016_02_17_2_FD_113147 | JGI IMG/M metagenome (GOLD analysis project Ga0163223, IMG submission 113147) | Subsurface microbial communities from deep shales in West Virginia, USA - MSEEL Well Study Marcellus 5H_2016_02_17 ...
CAATTTCGTCGGCCAGCCAACCAGCAGCCGGCCCTGTTCGGCGAGGAAGGCGTTGTCCGGTCTGGCCAGCGCTGATTGAGCCGGCTCGGCCCGGTCGATACGCAGCGTCGTCCACTTGGCCCCGGACAGGTCGATCCAGGGCACTAATTCCGCCAGCTCCTTTTTTGCCGCAGCAATTTGCGCCGCCTCGTCACGCGCGACGCCATTGGCCTCGGCCAGATCGCCGCCCAGATACCAGATCCATTCGCCGTCGGCAGCCGGATGGCTGGTCACGGTGATGCGCGGTTTGGAGCCGCCTCCCAGGCAATGCGCATAGAGCGGCTTGAGCGTCGCCGCCTTGACGATGACCATATGCAACGGGCGCTTTTGCATCGCCGGTTGCGCAAGACCCAACGCCTCCAGCAGCTCGGCGTTGCCCGCGCCGGCAGTCAGGACGATGCGCTGCGCGGTGATGGCGCGACCATCGGCGATCAGGCCGGTCAGTTCACCGTTCTCCCGTAGCGGCTCGATCCGGCCGGCCTTCAACAGGCCGGGGCCGGCGAGCTCCGCCAGACGCTGGATCAGGCTCGGCACGTCCAGCACCAGTTCGCTGAGTCGATAGACCTTGCCCTTGAAGCCTGGGTCCTGCAGCGCTGGCGGCAACTCGCCGCCCTTGACCTGTCCGACCCGCGAGCGCACCGCCTTGCTGGCGAAGAAACTGGTGAGGTTGCCGGTCAGGGTACCCGGGGACCAGAGATAGTGCGCATCGGAGAGCAGGCGCACGCTGGAAAGATCCAGCTCGCCGCCGCCTTGGAGTGCTTCACGCCAGCGCCGGGGCATGTCGGCGATGGCTTCCGACGCACCGGTCAGCGCGCCACTCAGCGCATACTTGGTGCCACCGTGGATGATCCCCTGGGATTTGACGCTCTGCCCGCCGCCAAGCACGCCTTTGTCCACCAGCAGCGTCGAATAGCCTTGTTGGCGCAGGCGCGCGTTCAGCCAAAGACCGGCAACGCCACCGCCTACGATCAGGACATCGGTGCTCAAGGAGTCGGGCATCTGTAAACCTCGCCTGTAAAGCTGCAATTACGGGCCGGCAGTATAACCGTCGACGTAGTCGTAGCAGCCATGGTTGGAAAGCTGGGAGCGGGGCAAGACGCTGTGGGCTGGCTGCTGGTGGGCTGAAGCCCACCCTACTAACTGACGCGGAACGCTGCCCGACGCACGTCTACCAACGAATCTTGAATTCAACTAGTAGGGTGGGCCGGGTCGCTCCGCTTCAGCCCACCAGCTTCAGCTTGCAGCTTTCGAGTAAACTTCGCGGCCATGAACCGAACCCTCTATACCCTGCTGTTCCATCTTGCCTTGCCGTTGGTGGTGGTTCGCCTGTTTTGGCGTGCCCGCAAAGCGCCGGCCTACTCGAAACGTATCGGCGAACGCTTTGCTATTGGGCTACCCGAATTCCAGCCGCATGGCATCTGGGTGCACGCTGTCTCGGTCGGCGAAAGCATTGCCGCCGCACCGATGATCCGAGCATTGAAAGATCGTTATCCGTACTTGCCGATCACCGTCACCTGCATGACCCCGACCGGCTCCGAGCGGATCAAGGCGCTATTTGGCGATACGGTGCAGCATTGCTACTTGCCTTACGATCTGCCTTGGGCGGCTTCACGGTTCTTGCAACGACTGCAGCCGAAACTGGCTGTGGTGATGGAAACCGAGCTGTGGCCCAACCATATTCACCAGTGCGCGCGTCGCGGTATTCCCGTGGCGCTGGCCAATGCGCGGTTGTCTGAACGCTCGGCGCGCGGCTATGCACGATTCGCCCGGTTGACCGCGCCTATGCTGGCGGAACTGAGCCTCGTCGCCGTGCAGACCGAAGCCGAGGCGACGCGTTTCCGTCAGCTCGGCGCACGTGATGCCTGCGTGGAGGTAACCGGCTCGATCAAGTTCGACCTCAGCGTCGACCCGGCGCTGCCCGAGCAGGCCGCGCAGCTCCGCCAGCAATGGGGTGCCACGATGCGGCCGATCTGGATCGGCGCCAGCACTCACACAGGCGAAGACGAAATTCTGCTGGCTGCGCATCGGCAGTTGTTGAACACCTATCCTGACGCGCTGTTGATTCTGGTGCCGCGCCATCCCGAACGCTTTGGCTCGGTATACGAGCTATGCCGGAAGCAGGACTTCGCCACCGTCCGACGTTCCCTCGGCGAGCCGCCCCAGGCCCAGACGCAAGTGCTGCTTGGCGACACCATGGGCGAGTTGCTGTTTCTCTTTGCGCTGGCCGATGTGGCCTTCGTTGGCGGCAGTCTGGTGCCGACCGGCGGGCACAATTTGCTTGAGCCCGCAGCGTTGGGAAAACCCGTACTGACCGGCCCGCATCTGTTTAATTTCCTCGATATCGCCGCGCAGCTGCGTGATGCCGACGCGTTGAAGGAAGTGGACAGCGCCCCCGCGCTGGCGGCGGCAATCGAGACGTTATGGACGAATCCGGCAAGTGTCGAACAGGCTCGGGCCGCTGGCAGCCGTGTGCTGAGAAATAATCAGGGCGCGCTGGAGCGGCTGCTGGCAGGGCTAGGACGGCTGCTTTAGCCAATAGGGCGGCTGAACCGCCTATAGATGTGGTGGTGCTTGTCAGTCCACGCGTACCGGCTGGCCAAAATTCTCCGACAGATCCGGCGGCAGGAAGTCGCTGTCCGGATCGTAGTCCGCCTTCAGATAGCGTTGCAGATCCTCCAGATCACCCGGGTTGAGTGTGCCGGCGGCCTGTTTCAGGCGCAGGCTGTCGAGGATGTAGTCATAGCGGGCGTTGTTGTAATCGCGCACGGCAGCGAACAGGCGGCGCTGAGCGTCGAGCACGTCGACGATATTGCGTGTACCTACCTGATAGCCGATGTCGGTAGCTTCCAAAGCACTCTGGCTGGAAATGATTGACTGCCGGCGCGCCTGCACCTGCTCTACATCGGTATTCACTGCGCGATGCAGATTACGGGTGGACTCGACCACCTGACGGCGCAGGCTTTCGCGCTGCTGCTCGGTTTGGGTCAATTGATGAAAGGCCTCGCGCCGCTGGGAGCTGGTCAGCCCGCCGCTGTATAGCGGAATGTTCAGCTGCAAGCCGATGCTGCGCTGTTCGACGTCGCCGGTGTAACGCGGCAGGCTGTAGCCCGGAATATCCATGGAGCCGGTATTGGAGAAGCCCAGGCTGTCGTTGTCGCCCCTGCTGTAGCGCGCCACCGCATCGACCGTCGGTGCATGGCCGGCTCGGCGCTGGCGCAGGGTTTCTTCGGCCGCGTTTACCGCCTGGTTGATCGCCAGCAGATCCAGGTTCTGCTGAGTGGCGGTGTTGACCCAGGCGCTGGCGTCGTTCGGGGTGGGCGGCAGCACTGGCAGGCTGTGCTCGACGCCTTCCAGCGCGAGGTATTCGCGATTGGTCAGCGTGAACAGTGCCTGAAAGGCATCGTCGACCTGGCGCTGGGCGATGAGTCGATTGGCCCGCGCGGTATCGAAACCTGCCTGGGCTTCGAGCACGTCGGTGCGATCGGAAAGGCCCACTTCGAAGCGTTCGTCGGCCTGGTCGAGCTGCCGCTTGAAGGCCGATTCCTCGGCTTTGGCGGCGGCGAGATTGTCTTGCGCGCGTAGGACTGCGAAGTACGCCTGAGCGGTCAGGCGGATCAGGTCCTGCTCGGCAATGGAGTATTCCAGCGCCGCCTGCTCGCTGATCGCTTCGGCCGCCTGCAACTGGAACCAGCGCTCGGCGCGGAAGATCGGTTGGCTCAGGGTGGCCTGATAGACGGTGCCACCACGCGACAGGGAGCGTGAGCCGATGTCGGTGTCGAGGTCGGTGCGGGTGTCGCTCATCTCCGCGCCCGCGCTGAGATTCGGCAGCAAGCCGGCACGTGCCTGCGGTACGACCTCCTGAGTCGCCTTGAACTGCGCGCGCGCCGCCGCGAGGTCGGCATTGTTCTCCACGGCTTGGCGATAAACGCTCACCAGATCGGTGCGATTGGAGAGCGGAGGCGCGGTCTCGGCCCAAACCAGCCCCGACGAGGCGGCCACGGCCAGTGCCAGCGTGAGTCTACGCAGCATGTGCGTCTTTCCCTGAAGCGGAGTGATGGGCAAGGCTATGCGCCGCCATGCAGCCGGTCAAGCGGGGTGGCGGCGCTTTCAGGTGCCTGTGGTGAGGCTTGGCGAGGCGTTGCAAATATGACCCGGCGGTCGCGACATTCGCGGATCGGCGTGGCTTTCCTCTGGACTCTTGATTAGACTCGGTCGCGTTCTTGTCGGGGTGCCTTGAAGCGAAGGCTGAGATCGGAAAGTTCCGGATCCCGTTGAACCTGATCAGGTTAAGGCCTGCGTAGGGAACAAGATGTGCTCGCCAGTTCTCCAGCGAGTCTCTCGGCGCCAATCCCGGCGCACCCCGATGCCCTTTTCCCGCCGTGTTTTTCAGGTTCGCTCCGACAACTATCGAGGAGCCAGTCTGATGCGTGCAGAACAACAACATCTCAGTGAGTCCGCCCAGGTCGACCAGCAGTCGATCCAGCCTTTCCCGCGTTCGCAGAAAATCTACGTACAGGGCTCACGCCCGGACATTCGCGTGCCGATGCGCGAGATCAGTCTCGACGTGACGCCCACCGCCTTCGGTGGCGAGATCAATGCGCCGGTCACCGTCTACGATACGTCCGGTCCTTACACCGATCCTGATGTCACCATCGACGTACGCAAGGGCCTGGCCGACGTGCGCAGCGCCTGGATCGAGGATCGCGGAGATACCGAAAAGCTGCCGGGGCTGAGCTCCGAATTCGGCCAGCGTCGCCTGGACGATGCCGAGCTGACCGCCATGCGTTTCGCCCACGTGCGCAACCCGCGCCGGGCCAAGCCGGGTAAGAATGTCAGTCAGATGCACTATGCGCGTCAGGGCATCATCACGCCCGAGATGGAATTCATCGCCATCCGCGAGAACATGAAGCTGCAAGAGCATCGCGCGGCGGGCCTGCTGGATCAGCAGCACGGCGGCCAGAGCTTCGGCGCCAGCATCCCGAAAGAAATCACGCCTGAATTCGTCCGTGACGAAGTCGCCCGTGGTCGCGCGATCATCCCGGCCAACATCAACCATACCGAGCTGGAGCCGATGATCATCGGCCGCAACTTCCTGGTGAAGATCAACGGCAACATCGGTAACTCGGCGCTGGGTTCATCGATTGAAGAAGAAGTCGCCAAGCTGACCTGGGGCATTCGCTGGGGCTCGGACACGGTGATGGACCTGTCTACCGGCAAGCACATCCACGAGACCCGCGAGTGGATCATCCGCAACTCGCCAGTACCGATCGGCACCGTGCCGATCTACCAGGCGCTGGAGAAGGTCAATGGTGTGGCCGAAGACCTGACTTGGGAGCTGTTCCGCGACACCTTGATCGAACAGGCCGAGCAGGGCGTGGACTACTTCACCATCCACGCTGGCGTGCTGCTGCGCTACGTGCCGCTGACCGCCAAGCGCGTCACCGGCATTGTCAGCCGCGGCGGCTCGATCATGGCCAAGTGGTGCCTGGCGCATCACCAGGAGAACTTCCTCTACACCCACTTCGAAGACATCTGCGAAATCATGAAGGCCTATGACGTGTCCTTCTCGCTGGGCGACGGCCTGCGTCCGGGCTCCATCGCCGACGCCAACGACGCCGCGCAGTTCGGAGAGCTGGAAACCCTTGGCGAGCTGACCAAGATCGCCTGGAAGCACGACGTCCAATGCATGATCGAAGGCCCCGGCCACGTGCCCATGCACCTGATCAAGGAGAACATGGACAAGCAGCTCGAATGCTGCGACGAGGCGCCGTTCTACACCCTCGGCCCGCTGACTACCGACATCGCGCCCGGTTACGACCACATCACCAGCGGCATCGGAGCGGCGATGATCGGCTGGTTCGGCTGCGCCATGCTCTGCTACGTCACGCCCAAGGAGCACCTGGGCCTGCCGAACAAGGATGACGTCAAGACCGGCATCATTACCTACAAGATCGCCGCCCATGCCGCCGACCTCGCCAAGGGCCATCCCGGCGCGCAGATTCGCGACAACGCACTGTCCAAGGCGCGTTTCGAATTCCGCTGGGAAGACCAGTTCAACCTCGGCCTCGATCCGGACACGGCGCGCAGCTTCCACGACGAGACCCTGCCCAAGGACTCGGCCAAGGTCGCGCATTTCTGCTCCATGTGCGGACCGAAGTTCTGCTCGATGAAGATCACCCAGGAAGTCCGCGAGTACGCCGCGGAGAATGGCCTGACCGACGAGCAGAAAGCCATCGAGGCCGGTTTTGCCGAACAGGCCGAGCGCTTCAAGGATGAGGGTTCGGTGATCTACAGGCAGGTTTAAAAGACGTAGAAAAGCGCTGAAGGCTGGAGGCCGGACGAAAGCGCAGGGTGCGTTGTACGCCCCCTGCGAACCGCTCCCGATCTGCTGGCCGTAGGAGCGAGCTTGCTCGCGAACAGACTTGAGCGTTCGGCGCAATCAAGCTTCGCGAGCAAGCTCGCTCCTACGATTTTGTGCCGGACAGCGGCATAGCTCCGAGATAGGGACACGACGCTCCAGCGTCACGGAGGGCGCTGGAGTGTCCGCGATAGGCAGTCCCACGCAGAGCGTGGGACTGATCAATCTGCATGTCGTAGGCGCGAGCTCGCTCGCGAACAGCTTGAAAGCTCCCGCGCAGTAAGGCTTCGCGAGCAAGCTCGCTCCTGCACGGCAACGATTTTTTTGCTTGCCTGGCTGGGTGAATTTACCCGCCAGGTCATCAACGATCCTTTGAGAATTCCATCCGTGAACACGCCTGGCCGTTATTCCCCTCATCAAAGCGTTGCCCCTGAACACCGCGTGTTCGGCGGTCGTGACATGTTTTCCTTGTGGTTTTCCCTGGGCGTCGGCCTGATGGTGCTGCAGCTGGGCGCCTTGCTAGCGCCGGGGCTGGGCATGAGCGGCGCGCTGCTGGCAATCGCATGCGGAACCGCAGTCGGCGTATTGCTGCTAGGCGCGGTCGCGGTGATTGGCACCGATACCGGCCTGTCATCAATGGCTGCGCTGAAGCTCACGTTGGGCAGCCGCGGTGCGGTGCTGCCGGCGTTGCTAAACCTCGTTCAGTTGGTCGGCTGGGGTGCGTTCGAAATTATCGTCATGCGCGATGCGGCCAGCGTGCTGGCGACCCGCGCCTTTGGTGAAGGCAGCCTGCTGAACAGTCCCGCATTGTGGACCTTGTTCTTCGGCGGCCTTGCCACGCTGCTGGCCGTCACCGGCCCGCTGACCTTCGTACGCCGGATATTGCGCAAATGGGGCATCTGGTTGCTGCTCGGCGCCTGTGTCTGGCTGACCTGGAATCTGTTCGACAAGGCGGACCTGTCGGCACTCTGGGCTCGTCGGGGCGATGGTTCGATGCCGTTCGCGCTGGGCTTCGATATCGCCATCGCCATGCCGCTGTCCTGGTTGCCGCTGATTGCCGATTACTCCCGCTTCGGTCGCGCGGCCGTGCGTGTTTTCGGCGGTACCGCGCTGGGGTTCTTCGCCGGCAACTTCTGGTTGATGAGTCTCGGTGTCGCTTACACGCTGGCGTTCGCCGACGGTAGTGAAGTCAACGCATTGTTACTGGCGTTGGCCGGTGCGGGGCTGGGCATTCCGCTGTTGCTGATACTACTCGACGAGTCTGAAAACGCCTTCGCCGACATCCACTCGGCCGCGGTTTCGGTCGGCATTCTGCTGCCGCTCAAGGTCGAACACCTGGCACTGACGATCGGCGCAATCTGCACGCTTATCGCCTGGCTCGCGCCGCTTGCTGAGTACCAGAATTTCCTGCTGTTGATCGGCTCGGTGTTCGCGCCGCTGTTCGGCGTCGTGCTGGTCGATCATTACATTCTTCGGCGCCGAGGTCGCTTGGCCGCTCCGGCTGCCGGCTTGCGCTGGGAAACCTTGTTGGCCTGGGGCTGTGGGGCGGCTACTTATCACGTGCTCGCCAGCGCCTGGCCGGAAATCGGTGCCAGCCTGCCGGCGCTGTTCCTCTCCGGCGGGCTGTTGCTGGTGCTGAGCCGTTTCGGTCGCGTTACGGCAGATATTGCGGTTTCAGAATCGCGCTGAGTTCGCTGTAAGGAATTTCCAGCTCAGGGTGGCCGCTCGAATAGGGCGCGATGCTGTAGACGTCGTATTTGAGCAGCACCTTGTCGCGCAGCAGAGCGACATTGGCGGTTCTCTGGAATGGCCACTGGCGAGAAAAATCGGCATCGTGCTCGTTCGCCAATAGCCACTGCTGATGCGCTTTTGCGGCGGCGCGCCAGAATGCACCTTCTTTGCCGGGAAGCAGAACGTCCGCCAGTTCCAGCGCGCGGTCCTGCTCCCGGTCATAGTTGATGAATCCGCGACCCGGCATGCCGTGAGCGCCTCCGGTGTACAGGTAGCTCGACAGCTCGACCACAAGCAGCGAGCCATGTTGTTCTCGCAGTTTGGCCTGCAAATAACTGCTCCAGCCGTGCTCCGCGTTACGCAGGAAATCATCCTGGTAGCGCTCCAGGGATGCCGGCATCTGTGCGTCCGGGCTATTGATCGTCATCCGCCGCAGCCGTTGGTCGATCAGGGCATTCAATGCCGGCTCATCGGCGAACAACTGGGTATCGATGTTGACCAGTGGGCAGCGATCGTCCTGCTCTGGACAACCGGCGGGGCGTTGTTCGCTGACGACCTGCCGCACCTCGACAGGCGGCTCGCCGCGAAAGTGCTGGCAGGCGCTGAGTAGCAGGCTGAGGACGAACAACGCGAAGACGTGGCGAAAAGGCTTCAATGGGCTCATGGCTCTTGTGTTGGCTGCAGTGCGGTTTCGAGTACCGGCGGGTTGTGAAGTTCGTAACTGGGCGTTTGGTAATTTTTCCGCGTGCAAGCGGTCTGCAAAGGGCTGCGCCTGAATAAACGGCGCGCTAGGATGACACTTAGAGAGACCGCTCACGCCGTGACGGTTGCAGTCTTCCGGCGCCAGGCTGGCGCCGGACAATCCGATATGTGAGTGATTCATGACTGATATTTTCAAATCCGGTCCGGATGATGTCGAGATCGTCGAGCGAGAGCAATGCTTCAGCGGTTTCTATCGTCTGGACCGCCTCCAGTTGCGTCATCGCCTATTCAATGGCGACATGGGGCGGCAACTGGAGCGTGAGCTGTTCGTCCGTCACGATGCGGTCTGTGTGCTGCCGTACGATCCCCGTCGCGACGAGGTCGTGCTGATCGAGCAGTTCCGGGTCGGAGCGGTGGGCAAGGTCGATAATCCCTGGTTGATCGAGCTGGTCGCGGGTCTGATCGACAAGGACGAGCAGCCTGAAGAGGTGGCGCGTCGCGAAGCCATCGAAGAGGCAGGGTTGGAAGTGGCCGATTTGTGGCCGGTGACGACCTACTTCCCATCGCCTGGCGGCAGCACCGAGCGAGTGCACCTTTATTTGGGGCGTTGTGACAGTTCCAATGCCGGCGGGGTGTTCGGCCTGGACGAAGAAGGTGAGGATATCCGTGTGCATGTCTGGTCGTTGCAGCGTGCATTGCAGGCCGTGCGCGACGGTGGTATCGACAACGCCGCGAGCATCATTGCATTGCAGTGGCTGGCCCTGAATCGCGATGAAATCAGGGAGGCTTGGGCATGAGGCGAACACCTGAACGGTACCGCGTCGACCTGCTGGAATTGCAGGCGGCCTGCGAGGCGAATTACCTGCGGCTGATGCGGCTGCTGCCCGATATGCGCATCCAGCCCGATGTTCGTCGTATCGCCATGAGTCAGGGCGACCGGCTATTAGGCGTGCTGGCATTGAAAGTAGTGGAAAGCTGTCCCTACACCACGACCGTGCAGATCAGCCAGCAGGATTGCCTGCCGTGGCTGCCGGTGCCACAGATGGAGGTGCGGGTCTATCACGATGCGCGCATGGCTGAAGTCATCCGCGCCGAGAATGCTCGGCGGTTCCGGGGTATCTACAGCTATCCCAATGCGCAGATGCACCAGCCCGACGAGAAAAATCAGCTCAACCTGTTCCTCGGCGAATGGCTTAGGCACTGCCTGGCTTGCGGTCATGAGCTGGAGCCGGTGCTCTGATAACCGCTGCAAGCCGCAAGCTCCAAGGAAGGACAGCTTGATAACGCCTGGGCGCCAGCCCCGGCACTGATTCGCTGGCAGCTTCCAGCTTCTGTGATGCATGCCCGCATCGCGCGGTTTACCCCCGCAACCGCCAGCCACCATAATTCTGCTGCGATTTCGCCAAAGGAGACGGGTCTTGGCTGCGCCCCTCATTGAAAAAGACTCGGTGCTGCTGGTGCAGTTGACCGACAGTCATCTGTTCGCCGAGGCGGGCGGCAAACTGCTGGGCATGGATACGGGCGAAAGTCTGCAGCGCGTGGTCGATCGGGTGCTGGCCGAGCAGCCCCGCGTCGACCTGATTCTGGCGACCGGCGATCTGTCTCAGGATGGTTCGCTTGCGTCCTATCAGCGTTTCCGCCAGCTGTCCGAGCGTATCGATGCGCCGGCACGCTGGTGTCCGGGCAATCATGACGAGCTGCCAGCCATGCAGGAGGCCACTCGTGGCAGTGAGATGATGGCGCCCGTGCTGGATATCGGTGCGTGGCGGGTCATCATGCTCGATACGCTGGTGCCGGGTTCGGTATTCGGCATGCTTCGCGATGATCAACTGGAATTGCTCGAACGGACCCTGCAGGACGCACCGCAGCGTCATCATCTCGTCTGTTTGCATCATCATCCGGTCACCATCGGCAGCCGTTGGATGGACAGCATCGGGCTGCGTAACCGCGACGCACTATTTGCAGTGCTCGACCGCTTCCCTTGTGTTCAGGCTGTGCTCTGGGGGCACATTCACCAGGAGTTCGACGACCAGCGCGGCGATATCAGGCTCCTGGCAACGCCGTCGACGGGCGTGCAGTTCGCCCCGGGCAGTGAGGAATTCCAGGTCGATACGCTTGCACCGGGTTATCGCTGGTTGCGTCTCCATGATGATGGACGTCTGGATACAGGGGTCTCTCGAGTGGTCGGCATGACCTTCAAGGTAGATCACAGCATTAAAGGCTATTGAGTCAGCTACGAACCACGAGCTTCAAGCAAGAGCCAACCCAAAAGGCTTGAGCGGCGCGCGGGCGTAAGCCCCGATACTGATTCGCTAGCGGCTTGCAGCCAGCGCGTCTCGCCTAGTAGCCTTTCCGTCTTTTGCCAGCCCAGCGAACCAGCATGACCCGCACGCAACCCGCCATCCTCTATATGCACGGCCTCAACAGCTCCCCGCTGTCGCAAAAGGCCAGCCAATTAACCGCGGCGCTGGAGCGCATTGGCATGAGTGCATGGCTGCGAGTGCCGGCATTGCATCATCATCCGCGCCAGGCCATCGCCCAGCTGGAGGCGGCAATCGCCGAGCTGGGACGCCCCGTGCTGGTCGGCAGCTCCCTCGGCGGATACTATGCAACGCACCTCGCCGAGCGCCACGGGCTCAAGGCGCTGCTGATCAATCCGGCCGTGACGCCGCACCGTCGCTTCGATGGTTACCTCGGGCCGCAGACCAATCTCTACACGGGCGAAGTCTGGGATCTGACCGAAGACCATGTCGTTGCCTTGGCCGGGCTGGAAGTACCGCCGCCACAGGATGCCGAGCGCTATCAGGTCTGGCTGCAGACGGGCGATGAGACGCTGGATTACCGCCACGCGGCGGATTTCTACAAGGGCTGCGCGCTACGCATCCAGGCCGGCGGCGATCACGGTTTCCAGGGGTTCGCTGAGCGAATTCCCGCGTTGCTGGCCTTCGCCGGCTTCGATCCGGGCATCTTTGCAGAGCTCGATTTCTCCGAATCATAAGGACATCAAGAGACGCACATGTCTTATACCGCCGAAGCCATTGAAGTCCTCTCCGGCCTGGATCCGGTGCGCAAGCGTCCGGGCATGTACACCGATACCTCGCGGCCCAACCATCTGGCCCAGGAAGTCATCGACAACAGCGTCGACGAGGCGCTGGCGGGCCATGCCAGCTCCGTGCAGGTGATTCTGCATCAGGACAATTCCCTTCAGGTGATCGACGACGGTCGTGGAATGCCGGTGGATATACATCCCGAAGAAGGTGTCTCGGGCGTCGAGCTGATCCTCACCAAGTTGCATGCTGGCGGCAAATTTTCGAATAAGAATTACCAGTTCTCCGGCGGCCTGCATGGGGTCGGTATCTCCGTGGTCAACGCGTTGTCGACGCGGGTGGAAGTCACGGTCAAGCGCGACGGCAACGAATATCGCATGGCCTTTGTCGACGGTTTCAAAGCCAGCGAACTGGATGTCATCGGTACGGTTGGTAAGCGCAACACCGGCACTAGCGTGCATTTCTGGGCGGACCCGAAGTATTTCGACTCGGCGAAATTTTCGATCAGCCGGCTCAAGCACGTACTCAAGGCGAAAGCCGTGCTCTGTCCTGGGCTGAACGTCAGTTTCGAGGACAAGAACACCGGCGAGAAAGTCGTATGGCATTACGAGGATGGGCTGCGTTCGTACCTGACCGATGCCGTCAGCGAGTTCGCCCGTCTGCCTGATGAGCCGTTTTGCGGCAGCCTGGCCGGTAACAAGGAGGCGGTCGACTGGGCACTGTTGTGGCTGCCGGAGGGTGGCGATAATGTCCAGGAAAGTTACGTCAATCTGATCCCGACGGCGCAGGGC
>Ga0163223_100490_pt1 | contig 12665 bp, 13 predicted proteins | sample MSEWel2016_02_17_2_FD_113147 | JGI IMG/M metagenome (GOLD analysis project Ga0163223, IMG submission 113147) | Subsurface microbial communities from deep shales in West Virginia, USA - MSEEL Well Study Marcellus 5H_2016_02_17 ...
AGCGCCTGCTGGGTGTCGAGCGTCTGCTTGGCGTTACTGTCGTCGGCAAACAACCCCCGATAACGCTTGAGATCGACTTGCGCGTTCTGCAGCAATGCGCGGTTCTGCTGCAAAGTGCCTTCCGCCTGCTGCAACGCCACTTCGTAGGGGCGCGGATCGATGACCGCGAGTAAATCGCCAGCCTTGACGCGCTGACCCTCCTCGAAGCGCACCTCGACGAGTTCTCCGGCCACACGGCTACGTACGTTTACCGTGTTCAGTGGTGTGACCGTACCGAGGGCCTTGGAATAGACCTCAAATCGCCCCTGCTCGACCGAAGCAACCCGCACTGGCGTTGGCCCGCCGAACGCTCCAAATGCCGGACGACCGCCGGCTCGCTGCTGTTGGGGTTTTTCCGCTGCGGTAGGCCATAGCCACCAGAGCAGTAGCGCAATCGCGATAACCACGACGCCAATGATCAGCCAGCGCTGCAACGAGCCGGCGCGAGAAGTGTTTGCCTCGGACATGAACTGGGTTCGCCTGAAAATGAGGGTGAACCATAAGCAGTCGAGCTCCGCTGGGAAAGCGGATTTACGGCATTTTTACGTAACCGAGCTTGTCGATGGCAAACACGGCTTTCGAAGCGTGCGTCCCAGCCTCAGGAACCATGTTTAAGCCATTCAGTCTATGTATCGTTCGCTCGGCAGCTGGTGAACCTGACTTCTGTCGATTCATCGCATCTGGTGCGATATGCCGCTATTCATCAGGCCGTCCGATAATGGCCTGCACAGGATCAAGGAATGAACGCATCACTGGTTATTCTGGCGTTGACTGTCGCCAGCTTTCTTCTCGGTTTTCTACGCGACCTGTTCATTGCCAAGGCCTTCGGCCTGAGCTGGGAAGCCGACCTGATCTTCGTTGCGCTGATCCTGCCGATGTTCTTCGAGAATTTCTTTGGCCTCGCCCTTCGCGACGCCATGATTCCGTACCTGCAAAAGTTGCGCAGCCAATCCCAAGCCTTGTTCGAGACCGTCAGCCGCTGGCTTTATTGGCGTGTCATGGGCATGGGTGCGGCGTTCAGTGCCGTTGCCATCGCCGGCAGTTACTGGATCCTCAATCTTCTGGCGCCCGGTTGGACGGACGCTCAGGTCGCCACCGGCCAGATCGTGTTCTGTGTGGGCGCGGCGCTGATCGCCGTTCAGGCCGTCCTGTATTGCCAGGGCGCACTCCTCAACATGGATGAGATCTTCATTCTGCCAATGACGCGCACGGTGTTGCTCAACGCCGGTGCGATCATCGGAATTCTGCTGTTCCAGCCCACCGGGATGGTGATCTTCATCGGCATGCTGCTGCCGCAACTTGCGCTGATCTGGCTGCAGCACAGGCGGATCGCCTATTTGCGTGGAAGTGAAAACGTTGAAACGGAGGGTCACCGAGGCAGCTTCGGCCTCGCCTTCGCACCAGTCCTGCTAGCCGCAGGGGCACAACAAGGCTGCATTCTTGCGGAACGGATGTTCGCGTCCTATCTCGACGAAGGCAGCATCACCATGCTGTCTTTTGCATTCCGCATCGTCACCATCCCGCTTACGCTCTACGCGTTGTCAGTGCTATCAGTGCTCTTCCCCCGCTTCGTCTCGAGCTGGAATGACGGTGATTACATTGGTCACGCCGCAGTGATACGCAAAGGATTGTTGGCCACTCTGCTCTTCTTGGTCCCAGCGACCGTGGTGCTCTGCTCATTTCCGCAGCCCGTGGTGTCGGTGCTACTGGAGCGGGGCCAATTCGGAGCTGCGCAAACAGATGCCACTGCATCGCTGGTGGTTCTCTATTCGCTTGGCCTGCCGGCGATGGGACTGGCGCTGTTATGGGGCCGCACCCTGCTCGCTCAGCATCAGTCACGGTTGTTTCTGGTGATCACGCTTGTCAGCTCTGCGCTCACCATCAGCCTCGATGCGCTGCTCTACGGCCCATACGGTGCTGAAGGTTTGGCGTTCGCTTTTTCCAGCGGGGCGGCACTGCAGGCGCTGTTCATGGGGCTATATGTTTATCGTGCATCGCCGACGGGCCTGGCTCCGAGCGTACTCCTGCGTTGGATCACCACAGGCGCTACCGTCGCGGCGCTACTGCATTGGCTACCCGCGCCGCACGGATTGCTCCAGTTGTGCCTGTACATCGCGTTGATGCTGTGTGCCTTCGCGGCGGGCGTGGTGTTGCTCGGTGAACGGGACCTGTTCAGGCCCAGCTACTGGTCGATGAAGAAGGCCTGACGATATCGGCTTCGCTCCAGCAGGGGTAGCCAGTCAGAAATGAGCTTCAGCGGGAAGATCAGAGCGTTGCTCATGAGCAACACCCTGCTTTGGTGAGTGGCGAAGCCAGGAATTGATTTGGAGCCCGCCCGCTCGAACGAAGCCCTATAGGAACCGTTTCGGAACGACCCAGAGACGGCGGCGAAACCCCTCAGTTAGGCTCGGTCTCAGCTTCCTCGTGCGCCTGGCGCAAACGCTCGCGACTGTTCGTCAGGTGCAGACGCATCGCTGCGCGGGCGGATTCTGCATCCTGGCGCGCGATGGCGTCGTAGATCTGCTCATGCTCGCGGCCGAGGCGCTGTTGATAGTGCGGCTGGTCATCGTGAGCCAGACGTGCCGAGTTGAGCCGACTGCGTGGAATGATCGCCGTACCCAGGTGATTCATGATGTCGGTGAAATAACGATTACCGGTCGCCTCGGCAATCTGCAGATGGAATTGAAAGTCCGACACAGCGGCTTCGCTGGAAAGCGCTGCACTCTGCTGCAGCGAATCCAGAAACGCCCGCATTGCGGCCAACTGCTCCGGTGTTCGGCGTGTCGCCGCCAATCCTGCCGACTCGACCTCCAGGCTGATGCGCAGCTCCAAGATCGAAAGCACGTCACGCAGCGTGCCGATGGTCGCCGGATCGATGCGCAGCCCAGTCGTACTCGGCGTGTCGAGAACGAAGGTACCTATGCCATGGCGAGTTTCCACCAGCCCGGACGCCTGCAATCGTGAAATCGCTTCCCGCACTACCGTCCTGCTCACCCCCTGCGCCTGCATGATTGCAGATTCGGTGGGCAGCTTGTCTCCACGCTTGATAACGCCATCGCGTATCTGCTGGGACAATTCGGTCACCAACTCCTGTGCAAGGCTGCGATGCTTTCGGCGAACGCGTGGCTGGATGCTCTGGTTTTCCATGGACACATCGATCTCTTTGAAGCGAAGTAAGCCGTATCATAGCCCAGTAGTTGTACGATAACTATGCGGCGCCCCTAATTCTCTGCCCCCAACCTTATATCTGAAAACCGCACTGCCCCCAGGCGGCTCCTATACTGACGGAGCCCCCTCTAAGGAGATCGACACTATGCGCCGCATCATTCTGTCCATCGCAGCCGCCGTCGTCAGCATGCCCCTTTGGGCGATGCATTGCCCGATGGACATGGCAAAGATCGACGAGCACCTGAAAGCCAACCCGCCAAGCGATCCATCTACTCTGACTCGCGTCAAAGAGCTGCGCGCCGAAGGAGAGGCGCTGCATAAGGCTGGTGAGCATGAGCAATCGCTCGAGGTACTGGGAGAAGCCCAGGATTTGCTCGGCATAGCAGAATAGCCCTCCGTCTCCACCACCGAGCATCTGCCAAATCGGCGGCTGCTCGGTGGCAGCTGTCAGATCTCCTCGCTGCCCTCGCTGCCCTCGCCGGTACAGCGAACCCGTAGCTCCTTGCGATCGAAGTTTTCTTCTCTGCTCAGGGTTTCGTAGCCCTCCGGGCAGACCTCGCGCGCACGCGTCGCGCAGCCCGGTTGCCCCGCGACTTTGGTGCAAGTGAACACATATTCGTCGGTGCCGTCTGCCGGGGACACGGTTTCAATGGCGCTGCAGCCGTTCAGCAAGGCCGCCAGAGCGACAATAACGGCACGTTGCCTGCTTAGATTATTCATCAATAATTCGGCTCGATGTGATTGAGCGAGACTGGCCGCCGGCACCTGCGGCTCGACGGGCCTCGTTGGCTGCTACCCTCAGACGCGGACTCAGAACAAAAGTACAGCCATCCTTGCGGGCTTTTCGTTGGATCGGGCACTTGCGCTAGCGTGGGTCAGGTGCGTCATCCATCTCGGCATTGTCAACGTCGATATCAGGCGTCTCGCGTTCGATAGGGTCATCCGACCTATCCCGCGGAATCTCCAGTTCATTTCCTGGCAGCTCGTCGACGCCCGCCTGGTCATCCGGATTCACATCGGTGCGCCCGGGACTCAACGGTGGCGCAGAACCAGGAATCACCACGCCATCGTCGCCCCCGGCCTGGGAATTCGTACGGGGTTCGTTCAGCGGTTGCTGATTCTGGCTCTCGATGCTCATCATTCACCTCTGTCGTTGCTCTGTACAGATAAGAGGGTTGACGGGCTTCTGCGTTCAGGCAGATAGGTGCCATCGGTCACTTATGGAAACGCTGGATTGATGTGATCATCATCACTAGCTCTACGCGGTCACAGAGACTCAACCACTGCGATTGAATCCGCCGCTCGGGTTGCACCTCGACCGGTGGCTGGTTATAGTCCTGCGCCGCGATAGAGCATCGCGCTCACCGTCCTGCCCGGATGGCGAAACTGGTAGACGCAAGGGACTTAAAATCCCTCATCCGAAAGGGTATGCGGGTTCGATTCCCGCTCCGGGCACCATCAGCGTGGGTTATCAATTGTTTGTTGCGGCATCTATTTAGAACCGGCCTTCGCAGCCGGTTTTTTCGTTCTATAGATAGATATGGCTCAACAGCTCGTAATCTAATTCAATGCTGACGTCGAATTCCCACGACTAACCAGAACACCAACCCGAGAATTGGCAGCAGCGCAATGCCGATAGCCCAAAGCGCTTTGACTCCAACCGTTCGGTCGCTTTTGAACACGCTGATGATCGCAAGTAGATCCAGTGCTATCACAACAACGGTAACGGCGATTGCCAGATAACTCATCGCATCCGTCATGTAGCCCTCCACGGTCAGCTCTATATATGAGTCCCAAGCGCCTCACTACAGTTCCGTTTGTTTGAACGGCCAGCCCTGAACCATTAGCCGCGCTAACTCTACCTCGCGAAAACCAGCTCTTACGAATGTTTGGCAGCTCAAATCGAAGGCATAAAAAAACCGCAAGCTTGCGCTTACGGTTTCTTTATTAATGGAGGCCGATGTCGGAATCGAACCGGCGTACACGGATTTGCAATCCGCTGCATAACCACTCTGCCAACCGGCCTCAAAACGAAGACGCCGCATACTGCGGCGCCATCGTCAACAAATGGGAGCGGGAAACGAGACTCGAACTCGCGACCCCGACCTTGGCAAGGTCGTGCTCTACCAACTGAGCTATTCCCGCGTCGTCTTGATGACGGGCGCCATTTTATAGTTTCAGCACGCCGCGTCAAGCCTTTGATTAAAAAGTTTTATTTCTTTTCCGTAGGGCTGAGATGAGGCCAGGCGGCCATCAGGTAATTGACCATCGACCACAACGTCAGAGCGGCGGCGATGATCAGCAATGCGTAGCCAAGCCCGACCCAGATGGTCGCCAGTGGCGGGTTGGCCAGCAGGATGATGAGCGCAACCATCTGAGCCGCAGTTTTCCACTTGCCCAGGTTGGATACGGCTACCTGCGCTCGCGCACCCAGCTCGGCCATCCACTCTCGCAGGGCTGAGACCAAGATCTCCCGGCCGATGATGATGGCCGCCGGCAAAGTCAGCCAGAGGTTGGAATGCTCTTCGACCAGTAGCACCAGGGCTACCGCCACCATCAGCTTGTCTGCGACCGGATCGAGGAACGCACCGAAGGGAGTGCTTTGCTTGAGCTTGCGAGCGAGATAGCCATCCAGCCAATCGGTTACCGCTGCGATGGCGAACACCGCGCTCGACGCCAGATAGCTCCACTGAAACGGGAGATAGAACAGCAGGATGATGATGGGGATCAGCAGCACACGCAGCACGGTGAGAATGTTTGGAATGTTCATCGATACCACTGGTCCGCGGATTTAGAGGGTGATTCTACTCACTGTGCAGAGCGGCATAAATCGACTCGGCAAGCTTTTTACTGATACCGGGCGCCTTGGCGATTTCATCGAGACTGGCGCGGCTGAGTTCCTGAAGACCTCCAAAGTGCTTCAGCAGTTCGCGGCGGCGCTTCGGCCCGATGCCTGCTACCCCTTCAAGCGTAGAAGTCGTTCGTGCTTTTCCACGCCGCGCACGGTGGCCTGTGATGGCGAAACGGTGGGCCTCGTCGCGAACCTGCTGAATCAGGTGCAGCGCCGGGGAGTCGCCTGGCAAAGTGAATTCATGGGCTGCGTCGTTGAGATACAGCGTTTCCAGACCCGGCTTGCGGGTGACACCCTTAGCCACGCCCAGCAGAATCAACTCCGGCACGGCGAGCTCCTGCAGCACCTCGCGGGCCATGTTGAGCTGCCCCTTGCCACCGTCAACCAGCAATATGTCAGGCAGCTTGCCCTCTCCCTCAACAGCCCTCTTGAATCGGCGAGAAAGCGCCTGGTGCATCGCGGCATAGTCATCGCCCGCAGTAACGCCTTCGATGTTGTAACGGCGGTAATCGGACTTCAGCGGCCCTTCCGGACCGAACACCACACAGGACGCTACAGTCGCTTCCCCACTGGAGTGGCTGATATCGAAGCACTCCAGCCGTGTCGGCAGCTCCTCGAGATCCAACGCCTCGGCCAGGGCCTGGAACCGTGCAGCCAGATGCTGCCGATTCGCCAAGCGCGCACCCAGCGCCTGCTCGGCATTGGTCAGCGCCAGCTGTTGCCAGCGTGCGCGCGTACCGCGAACACGGTGGCTAATTGTCAGCTCGACATCGCGCAGTTCTGTAATAGCGTTGATCAACGTATCGAAGTCTTCATGAACCGTATTGACGATCAGTTCGGAGGGAAGATCGCGCTCCATGGAGCCGAGGTAATACTGCTCGAGAAAGGCCTGCAGGACTTCGCTGACGCTCTCTTCAATGGCGACCTGCGGAAAGAAATTCTTGCTGCCCAGGACCCGTCCGCCACGCACGCTGATCAAATGCACGCAGGCACCGCCTGGGCTTACCACCGCCGCGACGATGTCGACGTTGCCGCTACCGCCTTCCATGCTCTGCTGATCCTGCACGCGACGCAGGATGCCGATCTGGTCGCGGATTTCCGCGGCACGCTCGAAATCAAGCGCCATCGCCGCTTTTTCCATGTTTTTCGACAGTTCCTCGGCCAGCGCATTGCTGCGCCCCTCCAGAAACATCACGGAATGCCGGACGTCATCGGCATATTCTTCGGGATCGACCAGGTTTACGCAGGGCGCCTTGCAGCGTTTGATCTGATATTGCAGGCAGGGCCGAGTACGGTTGCGGTAATAGCTGTCTTCGCATTGACGCACAAAGAACGCCTTCTGCAGCAAGCTCAGACTTTCGCGAATGGCGCCAGCGCTAGGGTACGGACCGAAATAACGTCCCGGCTCCTTCTTCGCACCTCTGTGGATGCTGAGACGGGGGAAGTCCCCGCTCGAAAGAAATACATAGGGGTAGGACTTATCGTCGCGCAGCAGGATGTTGTACGGCGGGCGCCACTGCTTGATCAGGGTCTGCTCGAGCAACAGCGCTTCGGTTTCGTTCGCCGTGATCGTGGTTTCGATCTGAGCAATCTTGGCCACCAGCGCAGCTGTTTTCGGCGCCTGCCCAGTCTTGCGGAAATAGCTCGCCAGGCGCTTCTTGAGGTTCTTCGCCTTGCCCACATAAAGCAGCTTGGCGTCGGCATCGAACATTCGGTAGACGCCGGGACGCCCGCTGCACGAAGCCAGAAATGCGGAGGAATCGAAGCCGCTCATCAATTGATGGTGTCGACCATGCCGTGACGGACAGCGAGCAGCGCCAGCTCGACGTCACTGGTAATCGAAAGCTTCTCGTAGATACGGTAGCGATAGGTGTTGACGGTTTTCGGCGACAGGCACAGCTTGTCAGAGATGGCCTGGACCTTCTGGCAGTTCGCGATCATCAGGGCGATTTGGATTTCTCGCTCGGATAGGAGATCGAAAGGTGACCCGTTGACCTTGGGCTGGAATGACTTGAGCGCCAGCTGCTGAGCAATCTGCGGGCTGATGTAGCGCTGACCCGCAAATACCATGCGGATCGCCTGAATCATCTCATCGAGGGCCGCGCCCTTGGTCAGGTACCCGGCGGCACCTGCCTGCAGCAGTCGCGTCGGGAAGGGGTCTTCTTCGCAGATGGTGACCGCAATGACCTTGATATCGGGATGGCTGCGCAGGAGCTTACGGGTGGCTTCGAGGCCGCCGATGCCCGGCATCTTGACGTCCATCAGGACCACATCCGGCTTGAGTTCACGCGACTTCTTGATCGCCGCCTCGCCCGATTCAGCCTGCCCAATCACCTGCAGGCCATCGATATCGGCGAGCATTCGGGAAATGCCTGTGCGTACTAGATCGTGGTCATCGACCACCAGCACCCTAATCAAGCAGACACCTCTTTCAGTGCAAATTCAAAGCTGGCTGGCTGCTCGCTTCATAAGCGGCGGACTTTAACAAAAACTCACCGCCTTACCCAGACCATACATCGCAAAATGGCCAGATGACATCACGCCTCTGGCCTAGTGTCAGGAACTCTGTGTGAACGGATAGGCAGGCGTACCAGTCCGAACTATGGTCGATATAGCTCTCGTCACCGGTACCGCTTCTTGTTCGAAAGCCTCATTGCAGCCCTCCTCCTGGCTACCGTTCACCTGCTCGCAGGACGCCTGCGCACACTTGGCCACCTGCCTCGTAGCCGTTGGCTTTCGTTGGCCGGTGGCGTTTCGGTGGCATATGTATTCGCTCACCTCTTGCCGGAACTGGCCCGAGGTCAGGAAGTGATAGACGGTAGCGATATCTGGCTACTCAATTATCTCGAGCATCACGCCTATCTGCTGTCATTGCTAGGCCTCGCTACTTTTTATGGCTTAGAGCGCTTGATAAAGAAGCACCGGAGCGAGCTGGAGGAGCATGAAGAGTCCCATGCCGGTGTGTTCTGGCTGCACATCGCTGCCTTTGCCCTCTATAACGGGCTGATTGGTTACCTGTTGACGCATGGCGCGAATGACAAACCGTACTCGCTGCTGCTCTACTGCGTCGCGATGGGGATGCACTTTCTGGTCAATGACTTCGCGCTGCAAAACGACCACAAGGATCTGTTCAAACGCCGGGGCCGCTGGGTACTCGCGATGATGCCACTGGCTGGGTGGGGCTTCGGGGCCATTACCGATGTTTCAGAACTGACCGTTTCGGCGCTGACCGCCTTTATTGGCGGCTCGATCATATTGAACGTGCTCAAAGAGGAGCTGCCGGAAGAGCGCAACAGCCGCTTCGGCGCCTTTCTCATCGGCTCGGCCGGTTATTCGCTGCTGTTGCTCGGGTTTCAGAATGTCAGCTGACCCGCGACACACGACTACTCGACATCCGATTCAGCCATCACAACCACGCCGCTCACGTAAGGCACAGGCTGGTTGATGCCGCTGAGCACGGATTCGGGCGGTACACTCCCCACGACTTCGACAACGCAACGGGTCACCAAGAGACTTTCATGCTTAAAACCTTCGCACTATTTGCTGTCACAGCTGTTGCCGAGATCGTCGGTTGTTACCTGCCTTATCTCTGGCTCAAGCACGGCAAAAGCGCCTGGCTCCTAGTACCCGCCGCGTTGTCGCTGGCACTCTTTGCATGGCTGCTGACATTGCACCCGACCGCAGCGGGCCGGGTTTATGCCGCTTACGGCGGCGTTTATGTGGGCGTAGCGCTGCTCTGGTTATGGCTGGTCGATGGCGTTCGGCCAACTCATTGGGATTTGCTCGGCTGTGCAGTCGCCTTCCTCGGCATGGCAATCATCATGTTTGCACCGCGAGCCGCCTGAGCTAGAACCGACTACGACCGCTCCGCCACACGCTTAGCAAGCAGCCCCTGATAGAAACGACACTCACGCTCCAGCGCATCCGCCAGATTGCTTGCCTGCCGGAAACCATGATGTTCTTGCGGGTAAAGACGGTACTCGACCGGGATGTTTCTCTGACGAAGCGCCGCCACCATCGATTCGGTCTGTTCGGGAAGCACCACCGAGTCCTGCCCGCCCTGAAAGAAGATCACCGGCACCTTGATCTGCGCCGCATTGTGCAGCGGGGCGCGCTGACGGTAACGCTCGGCATGACGCTGCGGATCGCCGATCAGCCAGTCCAGATAGTCCGCCTCGAACTTATGCGTGACACGCCGCAACGCGAGCGGGTCGCTGACACCATAAAGACTGGCGCCACCACTGAAGCCTGCATCGGATGCCAGCGCGCAGAGCGCGGTAAAGCCCCCGGCGCTCGAACCGCGAATGTAGGTACGGGCCGGATCGATCTGCTCGTCCTCAGCCAGCGCTCTGACGGCGGCGCATGCATCTTCCACATCGACAACACCCCAGTGCCCACGCAGCCGCTGCCGGTAGGCGCGACCGAAACCGCTGCTGCCTCGGTAGTTGATATCAGCCACGGCAAACCCTCGCTGGGTCCAGTATTGAATCCGCGGATCGAATACCGGATAGCAGGCCGACGTCGGCCCGCCGTGCAAGAAGATCACCAACGGTGGACGCTCGCCGTCCAGGCTCCGGCAGTTGGCATTGCGCGGCGGATAGAAAAATGCGTGAGCGGTTTCGTCACGCCCGGTGACGAAACTGAACGACCGTGGCCGCGACAACGCGTCGGCCGATAGCGGTTGCTCGCCACCCGCCATGATGTCGGCCCGGCCGGTTCGCCGGTCTATGGCCAGCACCGCTGGCGCGCGATCGACGGCTGCGGCGATGCAGTAGTAGTTCCGATTATCGGCAGCCAGCTGCCGGCACCGGCTGAATGCCGTCGCCAGTTGACGCTCGCAGCCCCCGGCGTCCCGCTCGAACAGCAGGCCGTAGCCGTCGACCATCCGCGTCAGTAGCAGGCCGCCCTCGGCAAGTGGCAAATAGCTGTTCGTGCCTAACTGCCATGGGGCTGGCGCATGGTCGAATGCCAGCTGCGCCGGGCCAACCGCATCAGGCCCGGACTCGCCGTTTGCAGACGTGAGCGCCGGGACCAATCGGCCATCCTGCTCCCGCCAGGGCTGCCACCAGCCTGCTTTGTCGCTCAGGCAGTAAAGCGTGCCATCCGATGCAAAGCGTGGTTGTTGCAGGGACTCATCACCTTCGCGCCCGGCCAGGCAATGCGGCGTCTGCCATGTGCCATCGGTGTCGCGCTCGGCCATCCAGAGGCTGGTTGCGGTCCAGGGTTGATCCGGGCGTTGCCACTGGATCCAGGAAATGCGCCGAGCTTCGGCATTGAGCGTCGGCGACGAGTAGAAGTCCGCACCTTCGGCGATAACACTGCGCTGACCGGTACTCAGCAAGAAACTGACCAGCCGATGCTCCACGCGCGCGCTGGCCTGATCCTCCTCGACCGCCACGATGGCGACATGCTGGGAATCGAACTGCAGATCACCGTAGCGGCAACAGGGTCGTTGCGTGAGTGCAACGGGTTCAGCCGATTCGCCCACAATGGCCTGCAGATAGATCTGCTGATCCTTCTCATTGACGAACGCGACGCCTCGATCCGTCATACAGAAGGCCCCGCCACCGTATTCATAGACCCGGCTGCGAAGCGATACGTCTGGCGGCGTCACACAGACGGCCCGCCCGTCTCGCCAGTACCAAAGGGTGCAGCGAGCATCCGTTGGCTGATACTCGATCCAAAACAGCCCGCCGTGCCCTGCCCTGATCTCGGCGAAATCTCGGCTCGCCGACGCGGCTTTCTCGGCGGTCCAGTCACTGGGCCAGAAGCCGTATGGAATTTTGCTCATCGTCATCGGTTGGCTCCGGTCTGCGGTAACGTGACGGTCATACCTTGAGAATCAGCCGCGATGCCTTCTCGTTGCGGAAGGTCAGCTCATCCAGCCCGCGCGGTGCGTGCTCGGCCTCGGTGCGCGCGGCGAGGATTACGCCGTGATGGGCGGATTTGCTGCACACCGGGTCGGCATTGGCGGCATCGCCAGTGAGCATGAAGGCCTGGCAGCGGCAGCCGCCGAAGTCCTTTTCCTTCTCGTCACAGGATTGGCAAGGCTCAGGCATCCAGTCGAAACCGCGAAACCTGTTGAAGCCGAACGAGTGCTTCCATATCTGCTCGATGCTCTGCTTGCGCACGTTGGGAAAGCTGATCGGCAACTGACGCGCGCTGTGGCATGGCAACGCCGTGCCGTCGGGCGTGATGTCGAGAAACAGGTTGCCCCAACCGTTCATGCAGCCCTTTGGCCGCTCTTCGTAGTAATCGGGCGTGACGAAGATCAGCTTGCAGGGGTGGTTCGCGGCGGCGAGTTTGTCACGCCACTGGTTGGTGATGCGCTCGGCACGCACCAACTGCTCCTTGCTGGGCAACAGCCCGGCGCGGTTGAGTTCGGCCCAGCCGTAGAACTGACAGGTGGCGAGCTCTACGAAGTCCGCTTCCAACTCCAGGCACAGCTGGATGATGCGTTCGATGTTGTCGATGTTGTGCCGGTGGGTGACGAAGTTGAGCACCATCGGATAGCCGTGGGCTTTCACCGCACGCGCCGTGGCGAGCTTCTGCGCGAAGGCTTTCTTGGAACCGGCGTGCAGGTTGTTCATATCTTCGTCGGCGGCCT
>Ga0163223_100491_pt1 | contig 12650 bp, 12 predicted proteins | sample MSEWel2016_02_17_2_FD_113147 | JGI IMG/M metagenome (GOLD analysis project Ga0163223, IMG submission 113147) | Subsurface microbial communities from deep shales in West Virginia, USA - MSEEL Well Study Marcellus 5H_2016_02_17 ...
GAACGTACACCATCGAAAAAAAAGACTCCATCTTTAGTAAATGCAGTTAAAGTCTCTTTAACATTTGTAATACTTGTTTGTGAAACCGAACCATAACCATCCACAACTTTTCTTAATACGAAATTGGAAGGAGAGTCACCTTGAAGCACCCATATGCTGTTTGTTTTAAATATGACTAAATTATCTAACAGCACACCGAAACCCGTTATTTTATCGCCATCACCTTTGCCTATATCGATGAAATATAACACCGGCCAGTTTTCAGGGTCTCCTAATTCACTAAAATACAACCTTGATGGATTAGTAGGATTGCCAGCTAAAAACATTCTGTTCTTATGCACTCTTATATATTTTGCAATAGGAGGACTGCCCGCTTGGTCTGCAAAAGTAGTACCATCCCATTTTTTATTTACATTTTCGCCATTCACAATAAAAAGTATATCATTTTGAGTAGCAAACTGGTACCTTGCAGTTGTAGATAATCCAGTCGCTAATGTTTGTGCTCCTGGTGTATTATCATATAAAACACGTAACAAACTTAAAGTTGGCGTAGCTGGAAAACTTGTAGTAGTGAATTTCACTTTTATCTTTAAATAGTTATTTGCAGGACTTAAAATATGACCTGTTGAGTCAACTAATGCCCAATCAGACCAAGTTACTTTATCAGCCGATGTACTTGTATAAATAGATAAACTTGTATTAGCAGGTACATTTATTACCTGTTCAATCATGCCTGATGTTTTATCTGAAACACTTGATATATCTATAACATCACTTATCCAACTCCCTGCTTGTGGATTAGAAAAGTTTAAATTGCCATCAAATTCTAATTTGTAAGTAGTATATTCATCACATGGCAGAGAAGCACCGCTATTGTACGCATCACTTATCTCCTCATCCGTCCTAGCAATGCTGGAGATGCGGAGGTCGTCGATGAGGGTGTTCACATTATCATAAGGTGAATCTGGACGACAACCTATTGAAAGAACAGTATCAGCAAAGTTGGTTGGCAAATTTGGATTAGAAATATAGCCAACTTTTACGCCATCAATAAACAAAGCCATTTCAGAAGCAGACCATTTTGTTGCAAAATAGTGCCACCCTATTGATGGTTTATCCACAGAAATGTATTGTGCCGTACCTGCGTCGTTAAAAATTTCAAAAACCATTTTTCCAGCATTGCGGTCGTATTGAGGGTGATATCTCAGTACATACATCCCTGCACCAGCGCTACGTCCGATGCCCCAAATCCTGCGCCAGTAAGGTATCCCGACCTTCCAAAACTCAGGTACATACACCCAGCACTCCACCGTCCCCTCCTGCGGATTCAGCACCCCCGCCGTTGGGATGGTCAGGGTCTCGGGGGAGCGGGTGGAGTCGGTGAAGGAAGTGGGGTAGAGCTTTTGTTCAACAAGAGCCCCATCAATTAGAATCCAGTCACCTGCGCTAGCGCTATCTAACCCTAGAAGCACAAAGGTGGTTACGGCAGTTCCGTCTGTGGGAGGCGTATAGGTCAAATCAATTCTTTGCCAATCTCCAGTCGCCGAGACCGTCTTTGCCGGTCCCTGCCAGGACTCTCCTCCACTGCTGTTTCTGCCCTTGACACCAATATAGACTCTCTTCCCTACGGGTGCCTTGACCCATGCGCTCGCTGTATAGGTGTTCCCTGCGGTCGTATTGACGGTTTGGCAGATTCTTGGGATATTGTGAGACCCATCGGCAACGCATCTTTGGGCTTTGCTATGGAATTTTGCATCTGTGGAAAGCGAAAACTGAGCGTTGTCAAAACCGACGTACTCTGCCCAGTTATCCGCAAGCCCGTCGCCATTGCTATCGATCTCGAAGGACGAGTTAGCCAAGAGGTTCGTCGTCCCTTCCTCCACCATAATCGCCTTGCCGAACTTGCCAGGCTCAAAGCGGGGGACGTTGGCGGCGACCTGCGTGCCATCGGATTTGTAGGCAACACTATCATGGGTGGAGGTATATATTCCTCTACGACTGTAAAATCTGCGTCGAAAGGTTGGGGTTGGGGTTGATGGATTTGTATTTGTAAGTTTAACATCTCCGGGGCTTGATGCTGTATCAACATTCATCTTTGTACCAGCATCAAAATCAGCTTGAGTATCATAAAGCTTATAAAAATGCGGTGTATCATAAAAAAGCTTATCATCAGCAGCCATTATTAATCTTGATGTACCATCACTTTTACGATAGTTATATAGACCTCTTACTGGACCTGTAGCAAATGGTGAAGAATAATGTCTTATATAACCATTCCTCGTTTTTAATGTTCCTTTTTCGTCGAAATTCATATTTTGTATATCAGTTAACTCATTATCTTTAATCAAAAAAGGACTAAATTTATTGTTTAGTCCTCCTGAAAAATCTATAACACGTTTATACTGTTTTTTTGCAAATGGAGTTTTTTGCTGTTGATGCATATTAACTACCTCCAATCATCATCCAATACCACTTTAAATCTGTCAATTTGATATATCTTTGAATTTTGTATCATATCATTTTTACCCGATAAATAATCATTGTAGTATACAATATAAGCCGGGTCATCAGCTTTTCTCTTTGCCTGCGATATAGCATAAAGCTTTAACAAATAATGATAGCGTTCAGGAATTATTGGAGTATCTGTTAAATCTACTAACTGATTAGCTTTTTTATAGTAGTAAAGTTCTACTGTGTACGCATCATCAGGAATCGGATAAAAATACAAACTATTATTAAACACAACATAATACATAGGGAAACCAGTATAGCCCGAACTTAATACATCAATACTTGAAGGATATATTTTTGCATTGTCAATCTTTATCAATTTTATCTGATACAAATCAGAAGGAAGAGAATAACTTTTAACGTTGGCTGTAGTAGTAAAAGTATAAGGAGCAGCTTCTACTTTAGCTTTTTCTGTTAACTCATTATTTGCTTCATTTATCCATCTTGTAATTTCTTCATCGCTCCAAAAACCGGGTGTTGGTTCTAACAGTTCATCCCTCACTGCTTTTATTATCTCTTGGAGTGTCAAATGAGACACCTCCTATAACTGGCTTACCAGCAAATTTTAAATCATCAGCCAATCCCAATGCTATATCTTCTAACCTTTTATTCCAAGCTTCTTCTCTCTTACGTTCCTTTTCTTCCAATTCTTTAAATACTTCATCGAATCTCTCACGTCTATTTTTAATAAGCGTATCCAAAACTCTATTATCAAGCGGTCTAAAAGACCCGTCTGGTTCCTGTACTCTCATAACCAAAGTTTGACCTTCAGGCATCAACATATCATGCACTTCATAACGTTGCACGTCAGTATTAAAAGCGATATATAAATGTTTATCTATTTCTTTAACCCTTTTGGCTATATGAAGAACATCATCAAAAATAGGTATAAGCATTTTACCACCTCTAAAAAGTAAAATATAAAGGGATAAAGCGCATGTACGCTTTATCCCGGTTTTACAGGTTAAGCCTCAGTTATATCTTTCAATACAGCATGTGCAGCCCTTAAATCAGTTCCAAGCTCAGAGAAATACTCAAATACTGCTTTGTATCCTGTTCCACTATCCCATTTGAGTATCTTACCGTCTTCCTCCATCCATTGAGGCTTTGCAAGTTCATATAGTGTTAAGTGGTTTTCATCGATAAAATAAATTGTATTTGGTGGAGCATCTTTATCAACAGTGAACGGTTTACCATTGTACTCAAGTGCTGTGAATCCACCTTCAAGGTCCATTGTATTTACATATCTCTTTAACGATGTAAGTAAGCTTTGATATGCTCTCCTTACACCATAACCACCTATGATAAGTGTTACTTCACCATCAGAGTTTTCAGAAGGTGCATCAAATGCTTGCTGCATCAATGTTTCAGATATGGACCTTAGCGTGCCTCCATTATCCAAAACAGTAGCAGCCCAGAACTCTTCACCAGCGTTTGCAGGATTTAAACCACCTACAGCACCAGTTTTATTGATTATATTTCCAAGACCATTTAATTCTTTACCATAGTTACCTGTCCTGTATACGCCATGTGTTGTATTAGTTGTAATTGCAGCACCATCGATTGTTATCTTTTTATTAATTTTGTCAATAGCAGTTATTGTTCTGTTTGTTGCAACAGCGGTTCCATCAGCCATAACAAGTATATCAACCTTCATACCAACTCGCAAGTTGCTCATTTTTGTGCTTTTATCAAGTGCGATAGTATTAGTTGCAGTAGAATTTGTAGCACATTTTGCAAGTAAGCCAGTGCCATCACCAAATAATTGTCTGTTTATATCCATAGCCATTGTATTAGCCATACCTTTTATTTCAGCGTCTAATGCTCTTACAAATGCACCTTTATCCTTTAAAGTGGTTTTTATTACAACTTCTGTGATAGCTATTTGACCCCAATTGTATTTTGGTGTGTATTTTGCAACTTTGTGCTGCTGGTTACCTGCATCAGGCAATGGACCTTTCTCACCACGTGCACCAACACCCTCGTTAAAACCAGCATGTACAGGTATCACAAATTCTCTACCAAATAAAGCTTCAGAGTCTCTTTTTAATCTGTTGAGTAAAATAGTTTTTGTGTTAAATTGTTCAACAATCGCAGGAGCATAATTCTCTTTTAAAATTGCATCATAAGTAGTTAAATTAGCAGCCATTCAAACCAACCTCCTATTGATTTTGTAATAATCTTGCTAATGCAGCCTTTTTGGCTTCATCAAAAGTTTTAATCTGTCTTCCTCCCGCTGGAATACCGCCTCCACTTCCTTCAGGTGAAGGTAGTGTTCCAGACTGCTGTCTTTTTTGTGCTAAATATTCTTCAATAGCTTGTCTCTTTATCGCTTCAATGTCTGGTTCTTGGAAGTTTTCAGCTTTCCAGAGCTTATAAGCCTTTTCTAAATCAGTTATTCCATAATCAACAGCTGTTTGTAGGATTTCTACTTCGTTTTCTGCAAAGTCTTTATACTTTGCTGACAATTTTTCAATTTCTTTTTCAAGCGCCATATCTTCAAGCTGTTCCTCAAGTGTTCTAAATCTCCCTTCGTATGGGTCTACATATTCATCTGCAAATTCTTCTGTTTCTTCTGGTTCTTCTGGTTCGTAATACTGTTGGTCTAATGAAGCTAAATATTCTTCATACTGTCTTTGGAGCTCCTCAATCTTTTTTTGCCATTGCTTTTCGGCACATGCCAACCTTTCGCTGATGATTCTGTTTACATCCTCTTGAGTAAAATATTTTTCTTGTTTTGTTTCCGGTGTTTTTTGCCCACCGTCGGCATAATTCATATCTCCTTGACCTAAATCATCATTACCGGCATTTACCCCTGCCGTTGGGTTCATGAATTCATCCATAACTCTCCTTGACCTCCCTTAAATATAAAAAAGCGTGTTTTTACTTGGAAACACGCTTTTTGGCGTTTATTCTGTTTAAAATTGCTTGCACTTTTGAACTTGAGGTTTTCCTTTCAGTTTTAGGGTGCCAGATAGAAGTAACTACAGTTTTACCTCCTCTGTCACCTTTTTTATTTAAAATAGCCAAAGTTAATACATGGCTTCCAACTTTCTTCTTTCTCCATGCAACAATATTTCTTTTAGGCGGATTTTTATAATCTTCAACAACATAATTAGCTGTTGTTACAACCTTAATCGGCTTTTTCATACTTACCGCCTTCCTTTTTGTGCTAACTGCTGAAACCTTTTATTACCATACTTTTTACGTCCAATCCATGCTGCAAGAGCTTCAGGATTATACGCCCCCTGTTTGCGTAGGCGTTTCACTAATGCCCGGAATCTCTCTCCCGTTCCCAGTTTCGGTTTGCCCACCTCCAGTACCTCCTAACATATCAGCTAAATTTGGCATAACACCGCTATTTGGTTGTTGTAATAACTGCTGTAATTGTGACATCATTCCCCCTTGTTGCTGTAGAAAACTTTGATGTACGGCTACATGCTGCGCAAATAATTGTTTTATCTCGTCAGGTAATGCATCGTACTCTTCAGTCTTTCTAAACTTGTTGTGTTCATAAATATGCACTTCATGGTTCTCAAAATCTTCTGGCTCTTCATATTGACCTTGTTTCATAAGTTCATTTTCTCTTTGTGCTTGTGAAGTATCTAAATCAATATCATCGTAAATTCCTTCCACATCACCAAACTCAAGCAGTTTTAACACAACTTTCGGGTCTTGAATTATCCTTTGCTCCCACAGTGAAATAATAAATTCCTGTTTTGCAACTCTGCTTTGTGGCAAGCTTGACCCTGCCTGTACTTTTGCATCTACATCTTCCGGTATATCTCTTCCCATAAATGTAAACACTTCAACAGTATTGTTTTCTCCCACAATTCGTCCTACTCTTGGTTCTATATAAAACTGTCTTACAAGTCTTAATTTCAATGTTTCAACCTTTTCTAAAGCTTTTTCATAACTTTGAGCAGTAACAGTAAGCCTTGTATCATCCTGCTCTTGCAGGTATGCTATTGCAATACCAGACCTTAAACCTGCTGGAATTTGTGCATGTGATACTTCATGCTGACCTGAAACATCATAAAATTCACTTCTTATTTGGTCGAATTCTTTCCAGAAGGTAGCTGGGACATCAATTCCCCTAATTGGCTCTGGTCTTAAACCTGCAATAGGAACATATTCTATATTTTCACCCGGAGCAGAAGTAATTTGTGCCTCCAGCGACCCTTTAGGTACAAGCCATTTAGGTTTTGACATTAAATTTCTTATTTCAATTGCCTGTGAACGTGCCTTGTTATAGTTCATTTGAGGTTTTATAAGGTCTGTTACTACCGAATCACCCCAAAATCTGCCCGGAACTGGTATATGAGGGAAAGCTGCAAAAGGAAGTATGCCTTGTTCATAAGGATTGTCACCGGCAAAAAGTACTTTGTCTTTTACATAAACAACATATCTGCCTTTTGGATATTTGCTTGTTGGTCTTTGCCAAAATTCTTTTACAACAACACCTTTTCTAATATTTTGGCTGGTATTATCTGTTAATAAAAACATTTTGCCTTCAAGATATTGATTTACATTTATTGCCTCTGGCTCAACTTCTACACCATATTTTTCAGCCACATACTCAGCCGAACGGATTTTTACATGAAAACACCAATTCATTTCATCAATTGTTGTAGCATATGGGTCTGGATAAAATTCAAAAGGTGAGACAGCACTCAAAACCACCTCACCTAATCGTGTACCTTCATCATCTATGACTTCTCCGGCTGTTGGGTCATAATAAACTTTAAAAATACCTGTACCAGTAACAAGAGCCCATAAAAGAACTTGTTTTCTTATCTCATCCGTATTGGTTTTATCCCATAAATACTGCCTAATTTTTTCTGCTCCCTTAGCTTGGTTTACCCTATCTGGTTCATTACCAGTAGGTTGCACACCTATAATTGGCTTTTGTTTCATCAATTTCGCTAATTCAGTCCTGACAATAGGTCTTATAAAATTTACTGTCGTCAGTACTCTCCATTCTGGAACTATGGGTCTTTCTAAACTTTTAGTTACAGGATTCCATATAACCCACTGTTCTCCTAAGTAAAATGACAAATTAATAAGCCACTGTTTTTCAAGTGGCATTCTTGCGTTTTCTGCTTCCAATAATTTTTCGTCTAAATCCTGAATAAGCTGTTTGTCTTTTATTTTGTTTTTTATTTCATCAAAAGATATAACCATATTAATTCACCACACTTTACAGGTTATAAAGCCTTGCGTCTAAATCTTCATAAACAGCATTTTCTTGCATTTTTTTAGAATTTTCATCAACATTTTGAAGTGTTTTATACTCAACATAATCTTTAGCCATAATCCTGTCTAAGAGCATTTGCCTTTCTATAAACCACTGTCTTTTTTCTCTTTGCATTTCCATAAACCAATAAAAATTAAACGCCAAAACTATTATGACAAACAAATATTCCATCATTTCTCACCCTCCAATTCTTCTAAAAGCGATTCGATAGCATAATCAACATCCATCGGGACGATTTCACCATTTGGTTTAAACACTTTTGGTGCATAACTTAAAGCTTTTTTACCTTCTTCTGTTTGAAAATAGTTATAAAGCTCATTTTTTATTGCTTCTTTGGTTGTTTTACTCATTTTTTTACCTTTCTGAAAACCATGTTTTTTAGCTATTTTGAATAAATCATCTCTCGTCATCATAAAAAAATCACCTCTTTTTTGAGGTAAAATCTTGTTTATTCTCTAATTTAGGTCCTTCTAAAAAATTTTTGTTGTAAACTTCAGCTATTTCTTTGGCACAGTCCAAACATAAATAATCAACAGGACTTACGTCTATATAACCTCCTGTTTTAACTTGTCCACAAACTATACACGCACCTAACATATCAGTTTTTACAAGTTTCATATAAAGACCTCCTTAAAACCAACCACTTTCTTTTGGCTTTCTTGCATTAAATGCCCGCTCAATAGCAATTTCAAATATTGATTTTTTCTTTTCACTTTTAGTATGAGGTACAAACATTTCAAGAGCAGCATAAGCAGCAGCATCCACTTGGTCGTCGTGTGTTCCATTTGGGAACATCAAAAGCTCATTTTCAAAATCATTAAGCCATTCAGCACCTGATAAATGATATACCTTGCCATTTTCATACCTTGCTGCCAATGGCTGTGCTCTTGCCCATTTGTCTTTATCTGGCTCTAATTCTCTGATTGGTATTCCTTTACGTAAAACCATTTGTATAAGCGCTGTTTGATATGCAACTTTTTCTATTCCGACATATGCAGGTTTCCATTTGTAATAGTTATTAACAATTAAATCTACTTGGTCAGGTCCTTCTATTCTGGTTCTGATGTTATCTAAAAGCAATAAATCCGATTCAGGTGTGACTGCCCATGTCTGCAAAACAAAATAATCGGCAGTTTCTTTTGTACTTATTGCAGGGTCGCATACTTGGAATATCCAGCAGTGATTTTTGTGGATATATCTATTTCCATCAAGTACATAATAATCATTCTCTATTGTAAAGTGCTTAAAATACTGCTTCTTAAATAAACCTCCTTCAGCAGGTTGAGGTCTTTGTTGATATAAAGCTGTAAACATGTGATTTCCTAAAGCAGCTTTAATACTTTCAATTTCTTCAAGTGAAAATCTTTCAGGCCACAGAGGTTCTCCAACTTTGCGACCTAATATGTCATTCTCTTCTGCCAATGCAGGAAGAGAAATAACATCCCATTTTTCACCATCTTTTTCAGCTTGTTTCAAAAGCCTACCAGCCAAATCATCTTCATGCCATCTTGTCATAACAAGTACTATTGCACCATTTGGAGCAAGCCTTGTTCTTAATGTTGACCTATACCAGTCCCATATTTTTTCTCTAATAATGTCACTTTGTGCTTCTTCCCAGTTCTTGACTGGGTCGTCTATAATAGCCACATGAGCACCTCTACCAGTAATAGGACCACCAACACCAGCCGCTGTTAAACCACCTCTATGGTCTTGTAAACCCCATCTTTCAACAGAACTTAAAGTTTTTGATATTTCAACGCCAAATATTTTTGGACCCCATTCTTTAAACGTGTCTCTTGCAATTCTTGAAAAATCAAATGCCAATTCTGCTGAATATGAAGATATAATTATCTCTTTATCTGGATTTCTACCTAAAAACCATACTGGAAACTTTTTTGACACAACCTCAGAATTATGTGTTGGTATCATACCTTCACCAACAAGGAATAAATGAGATGGATGTTCAACTTCTATACATATAGTATCTGCGTAACCTGCTGGTTCAATATTAATGTAATTACCGGGCGATTTTGTCGCATTTCTACAGTACTTACGCTTTCTTGGCAGTGATGCAGCTTCAGAAAAATAAAATATAACCCTCCACTTATCTCCACATATTTTGCCGTATAAAGTTGCTGTTCCTTTAAGAATTGAACATTTAACTCCAAGAGAGCGTACTAACTCAGCTACATCTTTTGCTAAACGTTCATTAGTAGTACTAAATTCTACACATCCATTAGGTGCTACATAGCCATCAGTATCAATAAGTCCTTGAAGTAAAGCAATCCGTTGTTCCCTCGATGCACGCAGATATTGTGGTGGAATGTGTTTATTATCAAGTAAATTATTTTCTCTTAAAAGAGTTTGCAAACCAAGTATACCAGTATTTTTTTTATCTTTATGTGGTCTGGTAATAAAACCTTCTTCTCTAATTCTTGATAAAATATGTTCTTTATCTTCTTCACTTTGCGTAATAAAACCCATTGAACTTCTACCATCACCCAACCAAACCCCAAGTGTGTAAGGTGGTATAGGTAAATCACGTTCCGGCAATTCTAAGCCAGAATGCATTGGTATCATTGGCGCACGGAATTCTCTCATACGCTTTTGTCTTTCATATAAAAATTGTGTTTCACGAATGCTAAATACTTTACGTTTTCTGTCAAGTCTTACATACCATTCATGCGCAGCATCAGCAATTACACTTGTACCTGTGTCAGTAGTAATTTTATATACAGGGCGATTTTTCCATATAGGAGATACGCCTACTACTCTCGTAATTGTACCATCTATAGCAAACACTGCATCGCCCGGTTTTAAATCCTTTATTAATTTCCAACCATCAGGAGTAGGTACAGGTGTATCTAATGCTAATGCCTTACCAAATCTTGGTGGCATAAACACCATTAACCTTTTTAATTCTCCTCTTTCTACTGCTTCAAGCTTATCACACAGCAACTCTAAATGTTTTGCAGGCTGCCATTTACCACGACTTTCAAACTCAAGAAAAAACGACAAGTTTTCTCTCGCACTAAGTAGCATTATCTCTTGTAATTGTTTTTCTGAAAATTTCTCTAATTGCTTTTCTAACTTCAGGGTCTTTGAGCGCTTCTTTGTCGATTTCATATTTATCACCTATATTTGTAATATTAACAAGCGCCTTATTATCTGGCGGTTTAACGCCAATTCTATCTAAAATTTCTCTTATTGCTTGCATTGCTACCCACACATTTTTATCGTTCATCAACTGTACAAGCTTATGCGCAGCTTCTTCAGCATGAGCAATTAAAATTTTTTTAGACTCATTTAAGGCTTTTTCATGTAATTCCTGAACCATATTCTGAAATTCAGGCTTTTCTTTCCAGTATGCTATTGTTCTCAAAGTTACTCCAACTGCTTCAGCTGTTTCCTGCATTGTTTTACCAGCAGCAAGCATTTCAGCAGCTTTTAGATGTCTATCCGTGATTTTCAACTACATCACCACCTTGTCTAAACACTCCGTCCCCACCCTCGTTCACTATACATTTTGGAGTGTGACCCCTCCTGCAAAAGCAGGCAAAACCTTTTTAATCATATCGAAACATGAAAATCCTTTCTTGTACCATCAAGTCTTATTCTTGGACATCCAGTTTTAGAAGGCGGAAGCATCTTCTCTTCTGCGTAGCCACCCCATTCTATAAAAGACGCACTACTCACATAAAGTCTCTTAACCTTGTCAATCCTTTTATGCCTAACATCAGGGACAAGATAGTAATCTGCAAAACTTTGCATATGGTGTATGTGCCCTGTTATATAAATGTCTGCCAAAACAATTTCACTTGCCCTTTTAAGCATATTAGCTTTTGCACCTGCTGTCCTTCCTGCACCAGTCCCATGAGTACAATAAACTGTGTAATTTACTCTGCCATTGTTTTTGTAATTCCCAAGTTTTATATTTAAAAAAAGACCTTCTCTATCATAATCGCATTCTAAAAGCATAGAGAGGTCTTCAGATATATCATTTCCACTTTCTCTCCAAATTCTTTTTTCATGATTTCCGCTAACCATTCCTAAAATCCTATTTTTTATCGGCTTTAATAAATTAAAGGCATATTTCTTAGCCTGCTGTGGATTTTTTAATTCGCTGTAAACATCACTTATCGAATTTTTGGTAGCACAATTTAAAATGTCACCAAGCAGTATAACAAAAGCATTTTCCTGCTCTTTTACCCAATCTCTTAATTTAATAAATTTTTCTTCGTTAAAATACACATCGCCTATATGCAAATCAGAGATTGGAATTATGTACGCAAAGTCTCTATTGCCTAAATCCTTCTCTATATATCGCAAAAATACACCTTCTTTCAGGTGAAAAATGTGTTTTAACCTGTAAATTGGTTAAAAAATAAAAGCAGGACAGTTTTTTGTTGTTTCTGGAGGCAGAAACGCCCTGCGCCAAAAACTGCACTTAATTCTTTGATGGCGGTGAACAAAGTGGCAAACAAATCAGCAAAGCAAAACGCAGAAAAAAACACCAAAAAACAAAAACAAGTCAAATTATACCCAATATCATAATATCATAAAAAATGCCTAAAAAAGTCCCGTATTTTTTAAAATTTCGCGTCATATTATGATGACGCAAAAATGACGTGAAATTACTTGACTTACACAGTAATAAAAAAAACACATCTTTTAAAAGCAAAACGATATAAGAACTACATAAAAAAACACATTAAAACGACACAAAAACGACACCTTTAAGCCTTGAGAATACTGGCTTTGCGGGTTTTTGAACGACACTGAAACGACACAAAAACGACACTGAAAGCATCAAAAAAACGACGCTTCAAAGCCTTGATACAACTGCATTTGCGGGATTTCGAACGACACAAAAACGACGCAC
>Ga0163223_100494_pt1 | contig 12588 bp, 7 predicted proteins | sample MSEWel2016_02_17_2_FD_113147 | JGI IMG/M metagenome (GOLD analysis project Ga0163223, IMG submission 113147) | Subsurface microbial communities from deep shales in West Virginia, USA - MSEEL Well Study Marcellus 5H_2016_02_17 ...
CCGGACGGCCGTCGGCACTGATCACGACACCGGGCACTGGCTCGCCGAGACGGGCACGTAGCCAGGCCATCACGTCCAGGCCGGTTTCGCCGTGGTCCAGGTGATAATCCACCAGTACCAGCTGTGGCCGGATATCGTCCTTCAGCAATGCCTCGGACTCAGTTCGGTTGCTGGCGGTCCACACCTGGCATCCCCAACGTGAAAGCAGGCTTTGCATGCCAACCAGGATGCTGTCTTCATTATCGATGCACAGCACCTGAATGCCGGTCAGTGCGGTCTGTTGCGCTTCGGCCTTGCCGTTGACCTTGGTCTGGCGGACCACGTTACTGGCGATCGGAACCGTCACGCTGAATACGCTGCCCGTGCCGGGCCAGGAGCGTACCGACAGCGGATGGTTCAACACCTGGCAGAAGCCGTCCGCAATCGCCAAGCCCAGCCCCAGGCCTTTTTCGGCGCGGGTCTGATGGCTATCCAGGCGTTTGAATTCCTCGAAGATCACCTGCAATTTGTCTTCGGAGATACCCGGTCCACGGTCCCAGACTTCCAGGCGCAGGGACGAGCCCTGCCGCCGCACGCCCAGCACCACGCGACCTTTGGCGTAGCGGAAGGCATTGGTAAGGAAGTTCTGCAGCACTCGACGCAGCAGGCGGATGTCGCTGTCGACCCGCAGCCGGCTGCCATGCACCTTGAAATCGACGGCCTGCTCGGCGGCAAGCATGGTGAACTCGGTGCTCAGCGTGTCGAACAGCGTGGCCAGCGGGAATGGGTGGCGATCGGGCGTGATGCGCCCGTTTTCCAGGCGTGAAATATCCAGTAGATCCGAAATCAGGTCTTCAGCCGAGCGCAGCGAGCTGTCTAGATGGCGCACCAGATCCTGCGCTTCGCGGGGCAGGGCGTCGTGCTGGTGCGACAAGGCGGCGGAGAACAGCCGCGCGGCATTCAGCGGTTGCATCAGGTCATGGCTGACAGCAGCAAGGAAGCGTGTCTTGGATTGATTGGCCGCTTCGGCCGTGCTCTTGGCTGCGGACAGCGCCTTGTTCAGCTTCGACAGTTCCCGGGTTCGCTCGATGACCCGCTGCTCCAGACCTTCGTTGGCGTCCTTAAGGCCGCGTTCGGCTTCGCGGAAGGCGGTGATGTCACTGAAACTCATGACGAAGCCGCCACCGGGCATCGGGTTGCCGATCAGTTCGACCACCCGGCCGTTGGGAAGCATTCGCTCGGAAGTATGTGCGCGGCCCTGGCGCATCCAGTACAGCCGCTTGGCCACGTGGGTGTCCGCGTCGCCAGGGCCGCAGAGGCCGCGCTCGGCGTTGTAGCGGATGATGTCGGCGATCGGTCGGCCGATGTAAACCAGCCCGTCCGGGTATTCGAAAATCTCGAGATAGCGATGATTCCAGGCCACCAGTCGCAGCGACTGGTCCACAACGCTGATCCCTTGGGTGATGTTTTCGATCGCGCCCTGCAGCAGCGCGCGGTTGAACTGCAGAACCTCGGATGCCTCGCCGACGATGCGCACCACGTCATCGACCTGCATGTCACGGCCCTCCAGCGCGGCCTTGACCACCGCGCGGGTCGAGGAGGCGCCGAGGACGCCTGCGAGCAGCCGCTCGGTGTGAGCGATCCACTGGCCGTCGGCCTGTTGCTTGGGTGAAAAGTCATGGCCATGGCGGCGGGCGAAGCGTTGGAAGCTGAGCTCCGCGCGCTCGGCACCGACGAAGCGCGAGGCCAGCGAGAGCAGGTCTTCAACCTGCACGGCCAGCAGTCGGCGCGTGCTGGCGGTCGGGTGGATCTCCTGGCCGATGAAGCGGCTGGCCTGCCAGTGCTCGGCCACACGGGTTTGGGACAGGATCGAGACCCAGAAAAACAGCGTCGCGTTGCCCACCAAAGACAGCGTCACGCCGAGCGTCAGGGCGCTGGCGCCAAACGGCAGTTCGGTGGTGTACATCCATTGCAGGCCAGGAAACATCTCCAGCGGCCAGCCGAGCAGCGGCAGAATCAGCGTGTAGACCCAGATCACCGCGCCGGCAGTGAGGCCGGCAAACACACCACGCCGGTTAGCCTGTTTCCAGTACAACGCACCGACCATCGCCGGCGCCAATTGGGTCAGGGCGGCGAAGGCGATCTGGCCGATGGTTGCTAGACTGGCACTGGAGCCGAGCAGGCGGTAGCTGACATAGGCCAGCAACAGGATGGCAACGATGCTGATGCGGCGCACCGACAGCATCCAGTGCCGGAACACCTCGAAGGGCTGCTCGGCTTCCTTACGGCGCAACAGCCACGGCAGCAGCATGTCGTTGGACACCATGGTCGACAACGCCACGCTGGCGACGATGACCATGCCGGTCGCGGCCGAGGCGCCACCGATAAAGGCCAGCATCGCCAGCGCCGGGTGAGCTTCGGCCAACGGCAGGCTGATCACGAAGGAGTCGGGGCTGATTCCGCTCGGCAGAAGAAGTTGTCCGGCCAGTGCGATTGGAATGACGAACAGGGCGGCCAGCACCAGATACAGCGGAAAGACCCAGCGCGCCAGGCGGAAGTCGCGCGGCTCGATGTTCTCCACCACCGTCACGTGGAATTGTCGCGGCAGGCAGACGATGGCCATCAGCGCCACGGTGGTCTGTACCAGCATGGCCGGCCAGTTGACAGTTTCTTCCCAGAAGCCGGTCAGTTCTTTGGAAGCGTAAGCCTGATTGAATAGGTCGCCGAAACCGTCATACAGACCGAAGGTGACGAAGGCGCCTACGGCCATGAACGCGAGCAGCTTGACCAGGGACTCGAAAGCGATCGCCAGTACCATGCCGCGATGGTGCTCGGTGACATCCAGGTTGCGCGTGCCGAACAGTACCGTGAACAGCGCCAGCACCACGGATACGATCAATGCCGTGTCCTGCGTGCCGGAGCCAGCGACGGCCTCGCTGTGCTTGCCGATCAGCAGGTTCACACCGAGCACGATGCCTTTGAGCTGCAGGGCGATGTAGGGCAGCACTCCCACCAGACAAATCAGCGTCACCACCACCGCCAATGTCTGCGATTTGCCGTAACGCGCGGCGATGAAGTCGGCGATGGAGGTGATGTTCTCCTGCTTGCTGATCATGATCATCTTCTGGATCACCTGGGGCGCCAGCAGCATCAGCAGGATGGGTCCGAGGTAGATCGGCAGGAATGACCAGAGCTGCTCGGCTGCCTGGCCAACGGCGCCGAAGAAGGTCCAACTGGTGCAATAGACGGCCAGCGACAGGCTATAGACCCAGGCGCGTACACGCGGTGACATATGCGCGCGGTTTCGATCGCCATAGAACGCGATGGCAAACAGCACGGCCATATAGGTAAAGGCGACCAGCGCGATCAACCCACCGGACAATGACATGCAAACTCCAGACAGCAAATAAGTAGCAGGCTCCAGCCCGGTCGGTCGTCATGCCGAGCCGGGCTGCGCTTAGACGATAGCCGGGATAGCAGTACGTTCGCACCGGCTGACCAAGGTCAGCCGGTGCGATGTGACTGTTTCAGGACCGGAATTACCGCTCGGGTGACAGCTCATGCTCGGCAAGTCTTGGATAACCGAAGGCTGCCGCTTGGTGATAGATGAATGTGTAAAGTTTCGCAGTAAAAGCGATCGGCGTGTGGCGGCTGCGACCATCGTCGCATGAGGCTGGTCGTCGCGGGCGCAACGGGAGAAAGTACCGGACTAGACAAATGCTGGCTTGCCTGCGGCTTACTGCTGTGGTGGCTGATTCGGTGTGTCGGCACGCGCGTCCGGGCTGGCTTGCCCCCGTTGTCAGCTGACGTGGATGGCCGCTGGGCACTTACCGCCTGCGCCGTGATCACAACAAGCGTCGCCCATATAGGAGAATCTCGATGTTCACGCCGCGTCCGGTCACTTTGCAGCGAGGCGCCTTGCGCCTGGACCCGCTCGCAGAGGCCGACATCCCGGCCCTGGTGGAGCTCGCCGAGCGTAACCGCGACGAGCTGATCTACCTCAACGGGCCGCTACGCCCGGACTGGTATCGCTTCGCGCTCAACGAACAGCGTGACGGTCGCGCGGTGGCGTTCACCCTGCGCATGGCTGAGCGCATCATTGGGACGACTCGCTTTGCCGATTTCAATCCCTCGCTGCCGGCTGGCGAACTCGGCTGGACCTGGCTGGACAAGGCCGAGCACGACACCGGCCTGAACACCTCGATCAAATACCTGCTGCTCAAGCACGCCTTCGAAGAGTGGCAACTGGTACGTCTGCAGCTGAAGACCGCCGCCAGCAACCTGCGCTCCCAACGCGCCATCGAGAAGCTCGGCGCCCAGCGTGAAGGCGTGCTGCGCAACCATCGCCGCCTCGCCGATGGCCGCCTGGACGACACGGTGCTCTACAGCATCACTGATCGAGAATGGCCGGCAGTCAGAAGTGCCCTGGAAGCGCGGACTATTGGTTGATGCTTTGCCTGTTTGGCATCCGTAAATCGCGTCCATGATCGCCGACCCGACCCAGCGGCCTCATATAAGCACAAACTCGCTTTTAGCTCCCTCTCCCCACCGGGGAGAGGGCTGGGGTGAGGGGGAACGCGGCTCCGGCCAGCGCAAAAAGTCTGCGACGAGCACACCCCGTCGCCCTCAGACCTAAACATAAGGTAATGTCTGCCGTTTCCGCAGGCGGTTCGTCTCGCGGTCATCAGCCCGTCTTCAAAATCCACTACCCTCCGACCGCGATGGCGGCGCGTAGCTCGTTATCGTTTGCGGTGCACACCTAAGGAGCCTCGATGTCCCGCTCGCAAGAGTTCTGGCACGGTTGCCGCGATATTCTTCCGCTGATCGTCGGTGCGATCCCGTTTGGCATCATCTTCGGCACGCTCTCCATCGGTGCCGGATTCTCGACCTGGCAGGCCATCGGCATGTCGGCGCTGGTGTTCGCCGGCTCCGCGCAGTTCATCGCGATCACCTTGATCACCGGCGGCGTCGGCGCGGCCGTGGTGTTGCTGACGACCTTCGTGGTCAACCTGCGCCATGCCCTCTACAGCGCGGCACTACAGCCGTTCGTGCGACACCTGTCGAGCCGCTGGCGCGTGCCGCTGGCCTTCTGGCTGACCGATGAAGCCTTTGCGGTCATTCAGCACCGCTATGCCAGCGACGACGTGTCGCCGCACAAGCACTGGTTCTTCCTCGGTGCGGCGTTGACCATGTACCTGAGCTGGCAACTGGCGACGCTGGCGGGCATCGCCTTTGGCCAGGCTGTGCCGAACGTGGCCAGCTGGGGCCTGGATTTCGCCATGATCGCGACGTTCGTCGGCATCGCTGTACCGATGATGCGCACCCGCCCGCAGGTGGCGTCGGCGCTGGTGGCGGCCGCCGTGGCGCTGCTGACCTGGGAGTTGCCCTACAAACTGGGCCTGATCGCCGCGGCGCTGGCCGGCATCGTCGTTGGCGTCTGGCTGGAGCAGCGAGCCGAACGGCGAGCCGAACGTCATGCACGAAAGGAGGCGAACCCATGCAAATCTGGTTGCTGATTCTGGGCATGCTGGCGATCACCTTCATGATCCGTTATAGCTTCTTCGCCTGGCCCAACCTGCGTTTCCCGCGGTTGGTAGAGCAGGGCCTGCATTACGTGCCGGTGGCCGTGCTAACCGCCATCGTCGTGCCGGCGATGCTGATGCCGGAGGGCGAATGGGCGCTGGAGTGGGACAACGCCTATCTACTGGCCGGCTTGCTGGCAATCTTCATCGCGGCGATCAGCCGCAACCTGCTGGCCACCATCGGCGGCGGGCTGTTGAGTTTTTTCCTTCTGCGTTGGGCGTTCGGGCAGCTGCCGCTGTGAGCGTCGGGGTGGATCTCGTGCCGGGCGAGCGTAACCGCGGAGGTTTCCGATGAGCCAGCATTCCCAGTTCCGCCTGCTCGGCACACGGCGCTTCCTGCCGTTCTTCGTGACGCAGCTGCTTGGCGCGTTCAACGACAATGTGTTCAAGCAGGCGCTGGTGCTCGCCATTCTCTACAAGCTCGGCACCACGGCCGACGTCAGCTTGTTGGTGAATCTTTGTGCGCTGCTGTTCATCCTGCCGTTCTTCCTGTTCTCCGCGCTCGGCGGCCAGTTCGGTGAGAAGTACGAGAAGGCCTGGCTGATACGCCGAATCAAGTTCGCTGAAATTCTGATCATGCTGGTCGGCGCCGTGGGGATGTTGCTGGGCAATCTGCCGTTATTGCTCGCAGTGCTGTTCTGCATGGGCACGCAGTCGGCGCTATTCGGGCCAGTGAAGTATTCGATCCTGCCGCAGCAGCTGCGCAGCGATGAGTTGGTCGGTGGCAACGCGCTGGTGGAAATGGGTACCTTTCTGGCGATTCTCGGCGGCACCATCACCGCTGGCGTGCTGATGTCCGATGGCGATTACGCCATGCGGGTGTCGGTTGCCGTGGTGGTGCTTGCCGTGATCGGTTATCTGGCCAGTCGGAAGATTCCGTTTTCGCTGGCGGCGCTGCCAAGCCTGCGCCTGGACTGGAACCTCTTGCGCCAGTCGCTGCGGATCATGCGTCTGGGGCTGGGTCAGCAGCGCTCCGTGTCGCGCGCGATGGTGGGTAATTCCTGGTTCTGGTTCTTAGGCGCGGTCTACCTAACGCAGATTCCGGCGTTCTCCCGCGACCTGTTGCAGGGCGACGAGGGCGTGGTGACGTTGATCCTGGCGGTGTTCTCAATTGGCATCGCGCTGGGCTCAATGCTCTGTGAACGGCTGTCCCGGCATCGAGTGGAGCCGGGCCTGGTGCCGCTGGGTTCGATCGGCCTGACGCTGTTCGGCGTGCTGCTCTGGTGGCACGCGACGGGCGTGCCGGCAGCCAGTGACATTCGGGACTGGACGGCGCTGTTGGCCGAGCCGCGGGCCTGGTGGGTGTTGATTGATATCCTCGGCCTCGGCACTTTCGGCGGGTTCTATATCGTGCCGCTGTATGCCTTGATCCAGTCGCGCACCGCGCTTGAGGAGCGCTCACGCGTGGTGGCGGCAAACAACATTCTCAATGCGCTGTTCATGGTGATTTCAGCGATCTTCTCGATCCTGATTCTGACCGTGGCCGGGCTGTCGATACCGCAGCTGTTTCTCGCCGTCGCGCTGCTCAACGTGCTGGTCGCCGGGTGGATCTTCAGCTCGGTACCGGAATTCGCGGTGCGCTTCCGGCTCTGGCTGCTGGGTGAGCGCAATCCAGCGCCCTGAACTCAGGGTGCTGAATCGCTCGCTTCGGCGATGGGGTAGAAGCGGCGGCGCACGCTCTGCATCTGCGCATGTTGGCTCAGGCGTCCGCTGATTTCTTGGAGCGTTGCCGGGATTGGCCGCTCGCCGAGCAGCATCGGCTTCAGGCGGCTTTCGAACAATGCCCAGAAGCGCTTCATTTCCGGTACGTCGGGCATGATTTCTCCGGCCGCGGCCGAACGGTAGGTATGCGCGATCAAGGGATCATGCTGTAGCGTTTCCTGCAGCTCCAGATTGGCTACCGCGCCCAGCGGCTTGTCGGCATCGATGCTACGAAGCCCATCTGCGGTGGTCAGGTAGTCGTCGAGAAATCGCTGTGCCTGCTTCTGGTTCGGGCTGTGCGCATTGACCGCGGCGGCGATGACACCCACGAAGGGTTTGCCGGGATGGTTGGCATCGATGCCCGGCACGTCGGCAGCACCGAAGCGGAGCCCCGCGGCGCGCAATTCATTCCACACCCAGGGGCCATTGATCATCATCCCCAGTTCGCCTGCCTTGAACGCATCCATCATCCGGCCATAGCTGGCTTCCGGTGACAGCACGCCGAGTTCGAGCAATTGCTGAATCTGCCTGAAGCCCGCAATCGCCCCGGACGTGGCGATGCCCGGATCGTCGAAGTCATACAGACCGTTGCGCTTGCGCAAACTGTAGCCGCCGCTGCCGGCGACGATCGGCCAGGAAAAGTAGAGGTTGGCGTAGTCCCATTCGATGGCGCGCTTGCCTTGGGCGCGCAATCGTTGGTCCAGTTCGATTACCTCGCTCCAGGTGCGCGGCGGCGTTGGGACCAGATCACGGTTGTAGATCAGGCTGACCACCTCGGTGGACAGCGGGTAAGCGTAGATGCGCTTGGCGACGCTGACGGCTTCCCAGGCGAAGGCCGGTGTGCGCTGCAGTGCGGCGGGGCTCGGGGACAACGCGGCCAGATGCCCGGCGTCAAGCCAGGAGCCGAAGCGGTCATGAGCGAAGATGACGATGTCCGGTCCTTTGGCCGTATTGGCCTGACGGTCGAAGCGAGCGGCCAGGTCGTCCGGCGTGGCGACTTCGACCGTGATGCCGGTGTCGGCCTGGAAACGCTCGCCAACCTCGGCGACTCCGTTGAAGCCCTTGTCCTGATTTACCCAGACCAGCAGCTTGTCGCGTTCGAATGCCGCTGTGTTGGCGGACAGGCAGAACAGGAGCGTCAGCGCTCCGGCTTTGAACAGAGCAGTCATGGTTGCTTCCTTGCGTGACGGCACGCGGCAGGCGATCGCTATGCGGCGTTGCGCATGGCCAGTGCGCACCGGTCATGCCGAACGGCAGACCGGCCCGCTGCGTCGTCGTTCAGATGGATCAGACCGTCGCGGCGCAATGGCGGTGGCGGTCTGGGGTCGACTTACTTGATCTCGATGCGTTCGAGCAGATAGGCCTTGGCGCTTGGATCTCCCACCCGTGCGGCTTCGTCAGCCAGACGCAGCGCCCGCTCCAGGTCTTTGGCAGCCAGTGCGGCATCGATGCCCTGGCGGTAATAGGCCTGGGTTTCGGGCAGTACCGCGGGCGCGGGTACTGATGGCAAATCGTTGCCCATCTCGCGACCGATGCTGTAAGCCGGCACATAGGTGTTGGCCTGTTGGCCAGCGACCTTGTCTTCGATCAGCACCATCTTGATCACCCCGGTGGGCGCATGCTGCGCCACTGGATCGGGAAGGCTGGGCGGCTCGTTGCCCAGCGCCTTTGCGTAGGCCTTGGCCGGGTGTTCGAGAGTGGTTTGGCCTTGTGTCTGCTGCTCGCCGGTGAAGAGCACCAAGTAGTACTCGTTGCCGGGGTTGTTCAGGTACGTGCGGTCGATGCGCAGGCGGGCATCCAGGCTGTCTCCTTTCAGGCCGGATGCGGGGGCGTAGGTGAAGTCGTCGGCATCGAGCAGGCGCGTGGGGCGCAAGCGGCTATCGAGCAGCATGGCGCTGGGGGCCAGTACGGTTTTGCCGGCCTGACTGTAGAGGCGAATCTCGAAGGACTTGCTGTCCTTAGGCAGGGCGAAGGCACGGAAGAAACTCTTGCCGCTGTCGAAGCGGTAGGCCGGGGCCGTGGCGTCCAGCGTCACGTCACCGGAAAAATTCACGGGGATAGGTTGAAAGGGCAGGTTTTCGATCGCATCGCAGCAGATCGGCGCGCTCGCCAATGCTTGTCGGGCGTCGGTCATGGATAGCTCCAGCGGGGCGGGCGTGTGCGCCAGGGCGTCCACACGGCGCAGGGGATCGCTGCCGCAACCGGTGACCAGAACGACGGCAAGGCCAAGCAGGGGAAATCGCAGATTGCTCATGGTGATACTCCAGTCGCCAATCAAAAAGACCCCGACCAGCCATGGTCGGGGTAAACACACCGTCAAAAACGGTGGGAGCGGAAAGTGAGAAGCGTTGCCCAGAGCCGGCGGGCGCAGCGGGAGGAGAGAGACCGCCGCACGCCGCCGACACTTAGGCGATTACCACCAGACCAATTACCACCAAGCTTCGGCCTGGACCCCGAAGGTCAGGCCATCGTCGTCGCCCGCGTCGATGGATTCGCTGGCGGCCTGATAGCGACCGCCGTCCCACTGGGCGTAGGTGGCGAACACGCGGATCTGTGGACGTGCCCAGAAGCTGCGGCCCGCTGACCACTGCTGGGCGAGGGTGAGCTTCTTGAGATCGCGGCTGCGCTCGCCATCGGCCTGCGGGTCGACGCGGTCATAGCCGAATTCCAGCGCGGTGCTCATGGTGTCGTTCCACTTGTAGACAGGACGCACACCGAAGGAGAGCCATTTCTGGCCGGAATCATTGTCGAAGTCGCGGTCTTCATAGATCTGCACGTACATCATTTCGATGTTGTCGGTGATGCCGACCACGCCCTGGTTGACCAGGCGGAGCATGTCGCCATCGCTGTTACCGGTGCTGTTGCGACCGCTGCTGCCGATGATGCCGTCGGTGCCGTACTGAACTGCCAGCTTGTTGTAGCCGCCGAACCAGCTGGCCTGGGTGTGTTCGAGGGTGACCAGATGACCTTTCTGGTCGGTGAAACCCGGGTCGCTCTCCTGCTCGTCGGTGAGGTTGGCCTTGCCGTAGTCGTAGCCGATTTCAAGCTTGCCGTTGGGGTTGACGTCGATTTCGGCCAGACGGATGTCCAGCGTGTCGTTGGCGATGTTGGTGCCGGTGCCCGAGCCCTGGTAGGTCCAGTCGCCGTCGGTGTTGCGGATCCAGGCGATGCTGGCCTTGGCGAAGCCCAGGTCGATGTCCTCGATACCGGCGCCGGGACCGGATACGTCCCAGTAGTAGTAGTCGTTGATGTGTACGTCGTGGCGCTTGTAGTAGCGCTTGCCGGCCCAGATATCGGCGCCGGGCAGGCTCGCGATCAGGTTGTGGCCAACTACGTTGAACTGGCGAATGGCGACATCACCGCCTTCATCGAAGGGGTTGTTGGCGCCGCCATTGGTGTCGGTGCGGGTCGCTTCCCAGTCGTTAGCCTGGCGCGAGTTGTAGGCGATCATGCTGTCGACGTAAAAGCTCTGCTCGCCTTCCTTCCAGACCTCCTTGCCCAGGCCGATTTCGGCATAGGTCTCGCACTCGTTGCCGAGGCGATACTTGGCCGGCGCGCCGGCGGCCTGGAAGCACGCCTGATCGCCACCGCCCGCGGTAGCGCCCACACCAGAGCGCATGTAGCCATGAAAATCCACCGCATGGCTCGGCATGGCCGCCAATATGGCAGCGCAGAGCAGGGTGGGTTGCAGAAGACGTTTGGATTGTTGCGGGATCATCGCGAAAGTCCTTTGTTCTTGTTGTTGGGCAGTGCGGCGGCCAGGTACTGCCAGCCATGGCGCCAACATCGCCCCGGTCTTATCCGGATCGGGCTGGCGGTGACGAAAGCCTGCGGATCGGCGACGTTCCCAGCATCCTCCCGGTGATTTTTTTTAGAGGCGGAGCGGCGGGGCGTAGCGGGGGAGGAGGGACAGCGGTGTGCACATCGCAGCGCATTACGCCTGGCCACTAAGCCTGGAAAAAAGCACGAGGGGAGGTATGGCGATGCCCTCTGGCGCGGCAGTCTGGCCTGGCAGGTGGTGTTGGCAACGCCGTCTGCGCCCTGTCATCCGGGGAGCTGGTTCCCGTAGTCGGGTGCTCACGACAATTACAAAAAGTGGAGCTACTTCGATGAAACATTCTTTGTATCCTGCCCGCCTGGCCCTGGCGGTTTCTTCTCTGCTGCTGACCCTGGGCACCGCTCAGGCAGCCGATCTGGCTGGCAAGAGCCCGGCTGGGGTTCGTTATCACGGCGGCGACGAAATCATCCTTCAGGGTTTTCACTGGAACGTCGTCCGCGAGTCGCCCAATGACTGGTACAACACCCTGCGCAACATGGCACCGACGATTGCCGCTGACGGATTCAGCGCGATCTGGATGCCGGTGCCCTGGCGCGACTTTTCCAGCTGGAGCGATGGCGCCAAGTCCGGCGGCGGTGAAGGCTATTTCTGGCACGATTTCAACAAGAACGGCCGTTACGGCACCGACGCCCAGCTCAAGCAGGCCGCCGCAGCGCTGAACAATGCCCAGGTGAAGGTGCTTTACGACGCGGTGCCCAACCACATGAATCGCGGCTACCCGAACAAGGAAATCAACTTGCCGGCCGGCCAGGGCTTCTGGCGCCACGACTGCACCGATCCCGGCAACTACGCCAATGATTGCGACGACGGCGACCGCTTCATGGGCGGGGACGCCGATCTCAACACGGCCAACCCGCAGGTCTACGGCATGTTCCGCGACGAGTTCGCCAACCTGCGCAGCAACTACGGCGCCGGCGGCTTTCGCTTCGACTTCGTCCGTGGCTACGCTGGCGAGCGGGTCGATAGCTGGATGAGCGCGGCGCACGACAACGCCTTCTGCGTCGGTGAACTCTGGAAGGCGCCGGGCGAATACCCCAGCTGGGATTGGCGCAATACCGCCAGCTGGCAGCAGGTGATCAAGGACTGGTCCGATCGCGCCAAGTGCCCCGTGTTCGATTTCGCCCTGAAAGAACGCATGCAGAACGGCTCGATCACCGACTGGAAGAACGGGCTCAACGGCAACCCGGACGCGCGCTGGCGCGAGGTGGCGGTGACCTTTGTCGACAACCATGACACCGGTTACTCGCCGGGGCAGAACGGCGGTCAGCACCATTGGGCGCTGCGAGACGATCTGGTCCGCCAGGCCTACGCCTATATCCTCTCCAGCCCCGGCACTCCGGTGGTGTACTGGTCGCATATGTACGATTGGGGCCACGGCGATTTGATCCGCCAGCTGATCCAGACTCGCCGCGCCGCTGGCGTGCGCGCCGATTCTGCGATTCAGTTCCATAGTGATTATTCCGGCCTGGTGGCGACCGTCAGTGGTAC
>Ga0163223_100495_pt1 | contig 12588 bp, 9 predicted proteins | sample MSEWel2016_02_17_2_FD_113147 | JGI IMG/M metagenome (GOLD analysis project Ga0163223, IMG submission 113147) | Subsurface microbial communities from deep shales in West Virginia, USA - MSEEL Well Study Marcellus 5H_2016_02_17 ...
AACAATCAGCTTTAAAGTGGATCAAATGTTTATAGATGTTAAAATGTTTACATAAAAATCGACCCCCGGTGCGGGTCGTACCAGTTATGTGTATTTGTTTGTTTTTCTCATGATTTTTCCATGAGCCCGGTCTAAAAAGCATCTTTATTGCCAAACTCTTCGTTAATGAAAATTTTTTGAATTCTCATTAACAGAAGGTTAACTCCGGCACAAAAATTTTCAAAGCCTTGATTTTGGCAAAAATATACCTTTTTATACTACACTCATAGATAAAAAAGTATCAAAATGTTAAAAAGTATTGCCAGTTTGTGTATTGAATGCTGCTGTTCAAGTTGGTATTTTTGTGATTGAAATTAATTCAACTTTACGATTATAAAAACATACTTAAATATTTCATTATCAACAAAATAAATGCTATATTTAGGTCAAAATAAAAGTATTTATTCATCACCGATTGAATTAAGACAATATCTAAATCTCAATCGGATAAAAAAAATTATGCAAAATTTTAAAAGCATGCAGGTCAATGCGATGCATTGAGTTTTTTGCAAAGAGATTCAGAATCAACTTTAAAGTATACAGGCGGGACAATTCTCACACAGCAATTAATTATATGAAAAGGTTATTTTTCTGTGAGAAAGGGCAGGCAAACATGGAACGAATGGAAGAAGAAGTTTCAAATAGCGAGTACAGGGCATATCAGCACTTCATAAGCAACTCTTCGTGGAACTGGGAAGGACTACAGAAACAGGTTGCCCTGGAAGCATCGTTGCTTTTAAAAAAACAAAAAGCGAAGAATACACTACCCAAATCATTAAATAGTGCCAGCAAGAAAACGAAGGAATTTTAAGTCTTTGATAAGAAAGTGACAAATACAAAGCCTGCCCCGATTTTTTTTCGGGGGTTTTCGAAGTTTTTGAAACCAAGGAGTCCCGATTGTGCTTTTTGTTGGTTTTTAGGATAAAAACCTTACAAAAGCCACTTCGGGATAACTGATTCAAAAACGAGAATAACAGTCTATCCCGATTTTTCTTCGGGACAGTAGTTGGTGTTTTCTTGCAAAGACTAAATACACTAAAAAATGAACGTGAATAAAAGAGTATTAGTCATTTTCTTATTGACTCTTCCGATTTTTAATGTATTAGCAACAAATGTAAAAGGTCAGAAAATAAAACTGATCATTACATTGCTAATTTTTTGTACCTGTGCTGGAATTGCTCAGGATAAGAATGATTTTTTTTCCAAGAAAGAACTCACCACCGTTGGTGCTTACTATTACCCCGAACATTGGGATGAGTCGCAATGGGACAGGGACTTGAAAAAGATAGCAGAAATGGGGTTTGAGTTTACCCACTTTGGTGAATTTGCCTGGGCACAACTGGAACCGGAGAAAGGAGTTTATGACTTTAGCTGGTTAGATAAAGCTGTTGCTTTGGCTGCGAAACACGGTTTAAAAGTTATCATGTGTACATCTACAGCTACCCCGCCGGTATGGCTGGTTCGTGATCACCCCGGAATTTTAATCACCCGGGAAGATGGGACACGATACGATCATGGAGCACGCCAGCATGCCTCATTTTCCAGCGAGTTTTACCGTAACTATTCTCAAAAGATGATTGCCGAATTAGCAAAACACTATGGGAATGATCCGCGAATTATTGGTTGGCAATTGGATAATGAACCTCGTTCGACCGTTGATTATGGTGCAGACGCCCAAAAAAGGTTTCGCGAATGGCTGAAAAACAAATATAAAAACATAGATGGCTTGAATAAAGCCTGGGGCACCAACTTCTGGAGCGGTACCTACAGCGATTTTTCTGAAATCAATATTCCCCAACACAAGCAATGGGGAATGAACTTATATCAGCGTTTGGATCACAGCCGTTTTTGCGACTACGAAACAGCTTCGTTTCTGGACGGGCAGGCAAAAACCATCCGGCAATATGCCAGCATCAACCAATGGATCACCACCAATTACATTCCGATGTACGATGCCCGTTTTATCGGGGCCAGTAAGGAATTGGACTTTATCACCTACACACGTTATATGGTTTATGGTGAACATGAAGGAATTGGTCGCAAAGGTTATCGCGTGGGTGAATATTCGCGTATTGCCATGGCCAACGACTATTTCAGGCCACTCACACCGTTGTTTGGTGTCATGGAATTGCAACCGGGTCAGGTGAATTGGGGAACCATCAATTCACAGCCGCTGCCCGGTGCGGTGCGTTTGTGGCTTTGGCATGTTTTTGCCGGCGGAAGCCGGTTCACCTGCACCTACCGCTTCCGTGCTCCAATTTATGGCTACGAACAGTATCACTATGGAATTGTTGGCCCTGACGGTGTTACACCAACGCCCGGTGGACTGGAATATCAACAATTTATTGATGAAATCAATCTGTTGCGCAGCAATTCAACCTTGGGGCATGTTCCTAAGGATTATCTGAGACGAAAAACAGCCATTCTTTACGATCCTGACAATACCGTAGCCATTAACCAAAATAAACAAACGACGGTTTGGGATACTGAGCAGCATGTTCTAAAATATTATAAGGCGTTAAAATCATTTGGTGCTCCGGTCGATTTCATTCGCGACACAATGGATTTCTCAACTTATCCTGTCATTGTTGCTCCGGCATACCAGCAAATGAGCTTGAACTTGGTAAAGAAACTGACAACCTATGTTGAAAACGGAGGGAACCTGGTGATGTCATGTCGCAGCGGCCATCAAAATGAACTGGGGCATCTGTGGGAAGCAAAATATGCTGAGCCAATCTATAAATTAATTGGAGGGGAGATCGAATTTTACGACTTGCTGCGTCCGTATGCTTCAGATACGATAATCATGAATCGAGAACGATTTGTCTGGACCAGCTGGGGTGACGTTTTGAACCCTTCTGAAGATACCGAAAGCTGGGCAATATATGCCGGCGATTTTTATGCGGGCAAAACTGCCGTGAGCTTTCACCCTTTGAAAAAAGGAACCGTGACCTATGTGGGTACCGACAGTAATCATGGTAATTTGGAGCAGGCCGTTCTCTCTAAAGTTTATAGCCGATTGAACATTCCCATCGAAAACTATCCCCCGGGCATACTGGTGGAATACCGCGACGGTTTTGGCATTGCCATGAATTACACGGATCAAGATTACAGAATGCTTCTACCTGAAGATGCCGAAATACTAATCGGCAATAAAGTTATGCCAACCGCAGGGGTACTGGTTTGGAAAATTAAAAAACCTTAAAAAAATAGATCAATGAACGAAAAACAACTGACACTTATAATGGGTCTTGTGATTACATTATTTTCATGCACAAATAAACCAACGTCTGTTGGAATACAACAGATCCGGGTTGAAGCGCCCTTTGAGATGCCATCGATAAGTATTCCCGATTTTAAAGGTTGCCAGCAATTTGTGATTACCGATTTTGGCGCTGAGCCAGGCAATCAGCAAAAAACATCCAATGCCATTGCTCAGGCCATCGATCAGGCTTCCGAAATTGGTGGTGGAATCGTGGTCATACCTTCGGGTGAATGGCTGACCGGAAAAATACACTTGAAGAGCTATGTTAACTTGCATTTGGAAAAAGGGGCTGTATTGCTGTTTTCAGATAACCCGGAAGACTACTTGCCTGCTGTGCATACCACTTGGGAAGGGATGGAATGTTACAATTATTCGCCATTAATTTATGCCTGGGAATGTGAGAATATTGCAATTACCGGAGAAGGAACATTGAAAGCAATGATGAACCATTGGAAAACGTGGTTTGACCGGCCACCGGGACACATGAACAGTTTGAAGCGTTTATACAACCTTGCATCGTTTAACCATCCGGTTGAAGAGCGAAAAATGGTGAACGATACGGCAAACCTGAGGCCTCATTTTATCCAGTTTAACCGCTGTCAAAATGTTTTGCTGGAAGATGTTCAAATTCGCAACAGCCCGTTTTGGACAATTCATCCTTATCTGTCAAAAGACATCGTGATCCGAAATATAAACGTTTACGCACATGGACATAACAACGACGGCGTTGATCCCGAGATGAGTCAGAGTGTGTTGATAGAAAACTGCATCTTCGATCAGGGTGATGACGCTATCGCCATAAAATCGGGGCGAAACCAGGATGCCTGGCGATTGAATACCCCATCGAAGAATATTGTTATTCGAAATGTGACTGTAAAAAACGGGCACCAACTGGTAGCTATCGGGAGCGAGCTCTCTGGGGGGATTGAGAATGTTTTTATTGACAGTTGCAGAGTGGTTGAAGGGGCAGACTTGATGCATTTGCTGTTTATAAAGACCAACGAGCGCAGAGGCGGATATGTGCGAAACATCTATATGCAAAACATAGCCTCTGGTAAAATCAGGTATGGTATTCTTGGAATTGAAACGGATGTGCTTTATCAATGGCGGGATTTGGTACCGACCGTTGAACGCCGATTAACACCCATCAGCGACATTTATTTGACAAATGTCCGCGCCGGAAGCGTTCAGTTTATTAGCCGGATTTTGGGACAGGAAGAATTACCTGTTGACAATGTGGTTTTGAAGAAGGTTTATGCAGATACCATCACCGAACAACCTTATATTTCTGAAAATATAGTTGATTTCTGGACGGAATAACTAAGGGGTTGTGCCGAAATAATCTGACGCTTTAAACTTGTTCTTTTGCCCTTAAACTTCCTTGAAAATCCATTAAGGGTGTGTAATGAATTAAGGTTAGCTTAAAAAATAAATATCAGGTATTCAGCGAATTATAAAATATTTTCAGGTAGTTTATTCTATTACACACCCTAAATAGCTCGCTATTCGCAGCATATTCAAGTTGTTAAAGAACAAAATAACATCGTTTAAAACTGTCAATTTATTCCATTACAACCCCTAAGTTATTTACTTGTGTAAATTCATCCTTTTTTTGGATACATTACCAATACTAAGAGCTGATTTTCAGATGAAAAAATTACATTATCTGGCGTTGCTGGCATTTATTTCATGTGCTTGCACTATTCAACAACCACAACAAACGGGGGGTAAATCTATATTGTCAGGTATTCCCTGGTATACCGAAAATGGAGAAAACGTTTCGGCCCATGGGGCTAACATCATAAAAGAAGGTGATAAATTTTACCTCTTTGGCGAATACAAAAACAATAAAAACAACCAGTTTGAAGGCTTCAGTTGCTATTCTTCAACTGACCTGATGAACTGGAAGTTTGAAAGTATTGCTATGGTGCCCAACGAGAGCGGACGGCTGTCAGGGCCTGAATGTATTGGGGAACGGCCAAAAGTGATGAAGTGTCCCTCTACCGGTGAATTCATTATGTATATGCATGCCGACTCCAACGGTTACCGAAATCCTGCTGTTGAATACGCCGTAGCCCAAAACATTACCGGATCTTACGAATACAAAGGCCCCCTCATGTTTGGCGATAAAAGCATTAACCGCTGGGATATGGGCACATTTCAGGATGATGATGGTACCGGTTATGTAATCCTGCATCATGGTGACATATACAAGCTCGCTGATGACTATAAAAGTGTGTCAGAACAGATTTTGAAGAGAGAAAAAACATTAAGAACCGAATCGCCTGCCGTATTTAAACGTAACGACACTTATTACTGGATTGGGTCAGGTCTTACAGGCTGGGAGCGTAACGATAATCATTACTTCACTGCCCCATCGCTCGCCGGGCCATGGACCGATCGTGGAGCTGTAGCGCCGGAAGGCACGCTTACCTGGAATTCGCAATCGACGTATGTTTTTCCTGTAGCAGGAAGCAAAACCACTACTTACATGTATATGGGTGACAGATGGTCTTTTCCGAAACAACGGGCTACGGCAACCTATGTTTGGCAGCCATTGGTGTTTGAAGGTGATAAGATATCCATGACCGAATACCATGAAAGCTGGACCTTTGATGTGGAAACGGGTGAATGGAAAGATGTTCCGCTTAAACCCGATTATGAAATCAGCTATAAAGATGATGCAGTAAGCTACGAGGGTAACTGGCAAGAAGAAGAGGGCGACAACACAAAATCGAAACGAGCCAATACTAAAGATGCGAAACTCACCATTAAATTCAATGGCAGCCAAATTGCCTTACGGGGTGTGGCATCCATCGATTGCGGTTATGGACACATTGTTATCAATAATTCAGATGGCGAAACGGTTCACGATACCTGGGTAGATATGTATTCCAATAAAACAGTTGAAGGGTTGCAATATATGAGTCCTGTAATTCCAGAAGGCGAATATACTTTAATGTTTTCCCCTACTCAGTCGCATTGGTATTGGATCGAAAAATCCGGTAAAAAGTGGGGCAGTAAAGATACATTTGTGTCGTTTAGTAAGGTGTTGGTTTTTGAATAGCTTATTGGGAACGGCTTATAAAATCTGGCAGTAAGATGAGGTTCCGGTTGATAAGTTGATTTTTCCGGAACCTCGTCGGAGTGGATTTGTAATCCACTCCGTTTTGACTTCCCTGGATTTGTAATTCAGAGAAATCATACAATTCTGACCTAATCCCGCACAATGCAACCTTTCCCAAACTCTGAATCACTTGCGGCACACTGCATGACTCTGTCCGGAGTTCAGGATATGGCTTTGTACATTACAGGAAAAAAATCCGGATGAAAAATTAACTGCTGCAAAGTTCTTTAATATCTTTCTCATTAGTATTAAATTCGCTATGGTTTTAATTTTATTTTAACAATCTAAAAATTACCCATTTAATACTATTTGGCTTTTCGGCCTTTTTATTATAAGCACAACAAACCGACGCGGAGGGTGTCGAATATTTTAATCACTCAGAAATTCATAAAATGCAAAAATACCTTATCATCCTGACATTATTGCTTTGCTCTTTATTGCTGCAGAGCCAGAAAAACAATACCAGTAATACAGAACTTAACAAGTTGTACCCTTCAGGTGAAGTTGTTTCAAAATACCACAACGATTGGACGCGCTCCCATTACAAAAAGCGCATCCGGGCTTTTAAAAATAACCCCCTTTCAAAACATGAGATTGTATTTATTGGCAACAGCATTACCGAACAAGGTGAAGACTGGAGCGAGAAATTCGGGATTCAACACATTCGGAACAGAGGTATTGCAGGAGATGTAACCGATGGTGTGTTGAAGCGGCTTAATGAGGTTACCCATTTTCAGCCTAAAGCTGTGTTTATTTTAATAGGGATTAACGATTTGTTTAATCTTCACCACGATGAAACCGGTCGTTCCAATCTTAAATATTTTAAAATTGTTCCTTCAGCCCGGTATGTTGCCAAAAATATTCAGACAATTGCCAGCAAAATTCGTAAAAAATCTCCCCAAACAGTGGTTTTTGTACGCACAATTCTTCCTACCAGGCGCCAATACCTGAAAGAAGATGTTAGGATGGTTAATGATTTGCTTCGCGGCTATGAAAAGAAGGGCGATTATACCCTTATTGATCTTTATTCTGAATTTGTGGACGAAGAAGGGTTGATGAAAAAGACGCTGACCAGGGATGGTGTACATTTCAATGAGAAAGGCTATGAACATTGGGTGGAATTTGAGAAGCCTATTATCAGAGAGGTGATGACCGGATCCAGGCTTTTTTCCATTTCAAATTATTTTGGTGACAAACAGGCTGCAATTAGCTACACTTTTGATGACGGTTTGCAGGAATATTATACTTTGGTTTACCCCAAATTTGAAGAACTGGGTTTTAAAGCAACTTTCTGGGTTAATGGAAATACCATAAATCTGGGAGAAGAGGGGTTACAGACAAAAAAGCCACGGACAACATGGGCGCAATTAAAAGAAATGGCAGAGGAGGGGCACGAAATATTCAATCATTGATGGTGGCAAAAAGTGCCCGTCGTCTTCCGGAATCCGAATGGGGTGTAGGTCTGTCAGATTTTGTTAAAGAGAAGACAACAGTACACAACCATGCGGCGAGCGGACACAGTACCCTTAGTTTTATCAACGAAGGACGCTGGCAGATGGTTTTAGATAGGTTAAAAGCTGGAGATTATGTCATTATCCAGAAAAGTTCCTTGACCATATTCGTGCGCATGAATTGGTGCAAAAGTCAAATTCGCGCCTTGTATTTGTTACCCCACCTCCAATGAGGACTTTCAACATTCTGGAAAAGTATAAAGGAGGCAATGACCTGCTGAAGAAATTAATTGATAGAAACTAAGGTCTTGCATTCAGAAAAGAATATTGCATTTTATGACAGTTTTGTATTGCAAGGAAGTTTTGGGTTGTATTTGTATTATTTTTGTTTGACAGGTTTAACCTTACTTGATTAAATAAGTTGCAATGAGAAGGAAAATACTTGGCTATGTCTGTTTTTTCTGCATGGATTTGAAAAGACATAAAGAATATTAACGCAAAAAATGTATGAAGCGCTCAATTTTTTATAGTTATTCGATTCTGATTTTATTTACGGTATCTAACTTGCCGTGCCATTCCCAGGATTTATTTTTTGAAAAAAATGATGGCCTGACAAATACCCCTAATACTCAGGTTCATGGAGTTACAAAAGATTCTTTAGGGTATGTTTGGTTTGGGAGTTGGAATGGACTTTACCGATATGACGGAACAGATTTTAAATCATACCGAAATACTTCTCAAGAAACACTTAATATTCATAGTAACCGAATTCGAAATATTATAACTGATGAATATGATCAGTTGTGGATTTTCACCTTTGATAATCAATATTTGAGATATAGTTATGCCTATAACTATTTTAATATAGTTTCTAATAACATGGTACCACCAAAAGTTACTGAACAATTAAATAAAACCAGTAATGAATTGAACAGAGATAAATTGATAGATAATAAACAATATCAACTTGTAGATCATCATTTGACCTCATTAGATATCAATACAGGAGAAACCTTTCAATATACTTCAGATATTCGCAAGCCCGGCGGTTTAATAGATGATTATATCACTAGTTATTACATAGATGGTCAGAATATTATATGGTTAGGTACACGGAAAGGAAATATTTATATGGCTAACACTAACAGGTATCCTTTCAAATTGTACCATAATTATATACAGAAAAATCATAAGCCATTTCCTACTTCCGTGCGAGTGATTTTAAAGGATGATGAAGATTTATGGCTGGGAACAAATCATAACGGAGTTTTTATTCTCAAAGGGTCTGAAAAAAATAAAGAACACTCCTTCTTTGCTTCTAATTACGATCAAACCCAACCCCGCAGTATGTTTAAGGATAAAAAAGGTGATTTCTGGTTAGGAAGTACCTCCGGATTGCAGTGCTTCAAATCCGAAAGTGAGCGACTTGTTGATGTTATAAATAGGAAAACACATCCCGGGTTGGAGATTTGGTCCGTATTCAGTATTGCGGAATCATCAAAAAACAGGATATGGTTGGGTTTATATAATGCTCTGGGGAAAATAGAACTGAAAAATAAAAGAGTTAGTGTACTTAATCTATCTGAGGTAATAGATGGTCACAGCGTTATGCAAGTAATGGAGGATAGGGAGGGTAACGTCTGGCTTGCAACAGAAGGAAACGGGGTGGTTTGTTTGAAATATGATCCTTACGAAATATGTGTTGATACTTTATTGTATAATACTAATACTGAACCACGGCTTTGCGGTAATCTGGTTTATTCGTTATTTGAGGATCAACATAATCAGATATGGGCCGGAACATCCTTGGGATTAAGTTGCATAAATAGCAAGCGCAATACAATTAGGAACTTCAGGAAGGAAGACGGACTTCCGGAAGATTATATTTCTGCCGTGACAGGAGATGCAGCAGGGAATATTTGGGTTTCGCATAAGATGGGCGTTTCAAAGATTGAAACAGGCCAATTTAAAATTCAGAATTTTAATATACGGGGAAATAATGAAAACTGGGTGTTTTTGGATGGTGCTTGTTTTAATGATACTTCCAATAATCAAATATACTTTGGAGCAAGAAACGGATTTATTTCTTTTTCGCCGGATTCGATTAAGAATAGAACAACAGCACCCGATTTTTTGCTTTCTTCATTGAATATAGCTGGTAAAGAGGTGGAACCGGGAGATACTGTGAATGGGAAAATATTATTGCATAAGGCGCTTTTCAAGACTGAATCTATATCTCTAAAACATGACCAAAATAGTTTTTCAATTGAAATGGATGCAATCTATTTTCCCAATATGATGGGAGTTAGGTATTTATACTACTTGGAGGGTTATGAAGACGACTGGCGTGAATCTAAAAGCAAAAAGGTCACATTTGCAAAAGTACCTCCCGGAGATTATATTTTTAAAGCAAAAGCAGTGTCACCAGAAGGTAATTGGTCGGAGGTGAAAAAAATAGCTGTCAGGATTATTCCACCTTGGTATGCAACAATATGGGCTTATATTAGCTATATCGCTTTTGTATTTGTTATATTGTTGTTGATATACAGGATTATAATTTCAAGGGAAAGATTGAAAAACCAGATTCAAGTGGAGCGATTAAAATCAGAGAAACAGGAAGAACTGAATAAAGCCAAGATAGAGTTTTATACTAATGTTTCTCATGAGTTTCGTACGCCACTTACATTAATTTCTGATCCACTTAAACAATTGATGAATGTTTCAAAAATGGATGAGAAAAAAAGTGAATTGTATTTATCAATTATTCATAGAAATGTCTGGCATCTTTCTCACCTTATTTCTCAACTTTTGGATTTTAGAAAAGCAGAAGTTGGAAAAATGACAGCCAATCTTGAGGTTTGTGATATTCATGAAGTAGTTAAGTCTGTATTGCTGTCATTTGAGCCAATGATTGTAAACAGAAAGATGGAATTAAGGTTTTCAGGACTGGAAGGGAGTTTATATGGATATTTTGATAAAGATAAGATTAAACAAATTTTGGAAAACTTACTTTCCAATGCTTTTAAATATACTCCGGATAAAGGTATTGTTGAAGTTCAGGTTAAAAAGGAAGATAATGCCAGACGTTTGATAATTTTGGTTAAGGATTCCGGGGTTGGAATAGCACAAGATAAACTTTCAAAGGTATTTGAACCTTTCATTCAAATTTCCACTAAACCTTTTTATGGAACTTCCTCGGGAATAGGATTGGCTTATACTAAAAAACTTGTAGAAGTATTGAACGGTGAAATTTCTATTAACAGTATTCCTCAAAAAGGAACTGAAATTTTCCTATCACTGCCTTTTGAGATAATCTTAAATAATGAATTTGATGAGATCCGAAATGGGAATGTTGATTCAGGCAAATATTCGGCAGGAAGCCGAGAGGAGCAGAAACCGGTAGTGCTGATTGTTGAGGATAGTCGAGATATCCAAGTCTATTTGGAAAGCGAACTTATTGATAGTTATGAAATTATTACTGAAAGCGATGGCTTAAACGGATTTAAAACAGCAGTAAGTAAGGTGCCTGATATAATTATATCTGACATAATGATGCCCAAAATGAATGGCAATAAGCTCTGCCATAAAATAAAAACACATGAACAAACATGCCATATACCAGTGATTTTGTTAACTGCTAAATCGACAGAAGCCAACAAAGTGGAAGGTTTAAAAAACGGGGCAGACGTTTACATTTCTAAACCGTTTAGTGTAGAAGTTCTAAAAGCGCAGGTTGAAAGTATTCTCGAAAATCGTTTGCGAATGCAAAGGGCTCTTGAAGGGAAAGAACATACTGCGGATTTGGTAGAATCTGAAAGCCAAATTAAGGACAAATTCTTAATGAAAGCGATAGCCGCTATAGAAAAAAATATTGAAATTGAAGGTTTCAATGCTCAACAATTAGCTACTATACTTCAAATTAGTCAACGTCAACTGTATAGAAAACTGAGGGCCGTATCCGGGAGTACTGCCCATGAATTTATAGTAAGGGTTCGGATGGATAAAGCCGCGGAACTGTTACTTAACACAAATCTAAATATTTCTGAAGTTGCTTTTAAGGTGGGATTTTCTGAACCCTCCAATTTTACACGAACATTTTCAAGACATTTTGGCTATAGTCCTTCTAAATATGTCGAAATTCATTAAAGTTAACCGAACTCCTTTTATGGTTACTTTCAATTTATTAGAAAAAGGAAGTAATTAATCAATTAGCTGCTTTCTTTACTACTGCCTGGGATCCTTAAAATCTTAATTCATAGGTTTATTCTAATAATGCGTGGTTGTAAGTAAGGTCATGGGGAAAATGTCAGAATATATTTAAAATGCAAGTAATTATAGTTGAAGCCTCTTGGGGTCGATTCATATTTATTATCTTTTTTTAATGCTTGATCCTTTAAAGAGGTATGGCCTAAGAAATAAGCGAAACCGAGACTGAAGGGGTGTGATTTTAAAAAAAGGTTAAGATGTAAGGTATATCGACTATCGATGCTTGGGATAAATCAATAGTTGAAATTAGATGTTTTTTTGAAAAAACTACATTTTTCAAGAAGCTACTATCTGCACGATGAACTAGTGTTGTATTAAGCATAAAATATCGCACCAAGTATCGCTGATTTTCGTTTTTTCTTCATGATAAAAAGCTCACGTAGCTATGGCTATGCTTGCTTTTTATCAATTTGAAAAAAGCAAAAATCAGTTTCAACTTA
>Ga0163223_100496_pt1 | contig 12574 bp, 9 predicted proteins | sample MSEWel2016_02_17_2_FD_113147 | JGI IMG/M metagenome (GOLD analysis project Ga0163223, IMG submission 113147) | Subsurface microbial communities from deep shales in West Virginia, USA - MSEEL Well Study Marcellus 5H_2016_02_17 ...
AGGCCGGAATGAAAACGGTCGCCCTTACAAAAGATAATACTGATTTCCGGGATCGAGCAATCATCGATTATACAATCACTTGTTATCAAGAACTTGACTTTTCGCTGTTGATTTAGATAAAAAAACGGAGAAGTGTCCCAGGCATCTGGCAACCCATGTTTTTCCATCTGTAATATTGCCAGCTTCTTTCAAGGCTTTTCTAAAATGTTAAGAGAATTTTGAGAGACTGGGAACTAGACGGACTTCCGAGCCATGGGATCGGTGAGCGAATGAAGCACAATTGGATCGATTTCATTACTTTTGATTAAAAAATTGAGTTATGGCAACAATTTTAAAATCAGACCAAAGAGAATTTACGGCGACTCCGAATAAGATTGACCCATTCCGGATCTTCACAGATGCATCGAGAACGAATAGGGGAGTAAACCCTGAAAATCTGAACTTTGATTTAAGACAGTTGAATCCTGACCAATATTCTGCTCCCTATCATTTCCACCAATACGCAGAAGAATTATTTATGATCGTTTCGGGTTCTGCAACCTTGCGTACACCAAATGGGTTGGAAATTGTCAATAGTGGAGATTTAATGTTTTTTGAAAAAGGAGAAACCGGAGCACACCAACTCTATAATCATACCTCTGAAGTGTGTATTTACTTGGATGTCAGAACTTATTTGGGATATGATATTGCAGAGTATCCAGATTCGGACAAGATACTGATTGCCCCATCTTTTGAGATTTTTAGAAAAGACTCCCAAGCCAAGTATTTTGATGACGAGAGGAACATCAAAGAGAAGTGGAATCGACTTAAAAATGAAAGTGATCAAACCAACCGCGAATAAATTACCATGCTTTCGGTCTGAAACGGATCCCAAAACTGCATGGGTTCACTTCTGAGTTTTCCAAAAAAAGCTCGCCAATCCGGAGTACATGACGGAATATACTAGCACACGTGCCGAAGTGAATCTCCATAAAGGCGTAGGTAGAACTGCACATGCATGGAAGTAAAACTGCACACGTATAAACACTGCTTACGGTGTGTGAAACCATGATTGTACACGTACACGAATTGGATTCGAGACGTATGCAGGTTTTGCCGCAGACGTGTGCCGATCTAGCGACACCCGGGTGGAAGCTTGCTACCTTCCGGCGGATTATGGATGGCACTGGAATGCCAATAAAATCAGGAGGAGGGCTTCACCGTCACCTCTGAACCGGAAACACCGCCTGAACATGATTTTAGAGCGTTAAAGAAGGATCGGATTAGGGGCAAAATGAGGATGCGATAGCCCTTAACGACTTCGGAGGCCTGAGCAGTGTAGCCAAACCTCTTGAGCAAGGCGCTCAAACAACGTGAGTGACAAGTGCCGTGATTTGGGTGCTTTCATGCAGGCAACTTTCGGTAATCACAAATCATTTCAATTCTAAAAGAAACGCTGGCGCTTAGGATTTCTCTATCTCGTTTTAAAAAACAAAAGCTACTTCCCGGGATCTCTTATTCCATATCAAATACAACAGCTGTCAAAAATGATTTGGAGTGGAGGTAGCAGAGAAATGATTTGCCCACGCACGATGCGGGCGAGGAATAATCCCCATTAATAGGGATTGTCTCCCGGTATTCAAGAGTTTACTTTTGTCCTCAGAAGATTGATGAAAACAGATGATTCTTTTAAAGTAAACAAAAAAAAGACGGAAAGACAGGTCTGTTAACTCTAGTAGATAATCAAATAATAGCTGTGTTGAGATCAGTAGAAATGGAATTGTTTTCAGTTTCACAAGCTGCTTTCATTGAACCGGAAAAGAAAGGGTATTTGCCTGGTTGCAAAATCGTTTTTATACAAGTTGCATCATGTTAAATTTCTATTTTTTTTCAATCGATAAGATAGAATAAGTCTAAATAAGAATAGTATTTTACAATGTCTGAAATGGCCAAATACTCCCTAATCGTATTCTTTTTGACCGTCGTGTCAGTTTATGGTCAAAACACTAAAAACAGTTTTGTTTTTGGCAAAGTAACTTCTGAAGATGGTAGTCCGTTGGTATTTGCCACGGTCGTAATCAATGGTACAACGCTTGGCACACAGACTGACGAACAAGGGAAATATGAAATTAACGTTCCCGTTTATGGAAAGCATAAAGTTTCCGTTTCATTTATAGGTTATGGCAAAGCTTCAAAAACCATTGAAACAAGTCCCGAAAACAAGCGGGTGAAAATTGATTTTGTCCTTAAAGAAAGCGCTGAAAACTTAGACGAGGTGACTGTTAGCGGAAAGTCCAGGAAAACGGAGCTTGAGACCCAGGGTTTTGCCATGAATGCCGTTGAGACAGAAGAAATGAGTTTACGCAGTGTACAGGCCAACGAATTATTAAACACAACAGCAGGTGTGAAAATTCGCCAAAACGGAGGATTGGGCTCCAATGTGGAATATTCGTTAAACGGCTTATCCGGGAGTGCTGTTCGCATTTTTATTGATGGTATTCCCATTTCAACGTATGGTTCTTCCTTCAACCTAAACAGCATTCCTCCGTCAATGATCAAACAAATTGAGGTTTACAAAGGAGTGGTACCCGGTCATTTAGCAGACGATGCATTGGGTGGAGCCATTAATATTCAGCTTCATAAAAAGGCAAGAACCAATTTCAATGCTTCTGTTTCTTATGGGTCATTCAATACTTTTCAAACAAGTGTGAACGGCACTTATCGCTTTGATAAATCAGGATTAACTGTAAAGACTTCGCTTTTCCATAATTATTCCGATAACGATTATAAGGTCTCGGGCAGAAGTGTTGTGGTCACTGGTTTAGGCGGTGTGCAAACCCCTATTACAGCCAGAAGGTTTAACGATGCCTACAGATCTACCGGCGGTATGGTACAAATTGGCTTTACCGACGTAAAATGGGCCGATCAATTTTTTGTTGGAGTTACCGGGTCAGACGACTATAAAGAAATTCAGCATGGAGCCTTTATGACCATTACCCCTTATAAGGATCGGTTTATGGAGTCGGATGCCCTGTTGGCTAACCTGAGCTATCAAAAAACGGATCTTTTTATCCCCGGATTGGAATTGAAAGTGAACGGTTTGTATGGTAAACGTAACCGTGATTTAATCGATACGCTAGCCTGGGCTTATAGTTGGAGCGGGAAGAGAGCCATCGACTTCAGGGGCAATGAATACCAATATTCCTGGGGATCGCAGCAAGAAGGAGGCCCTACACGGTCTAAAATTAACCGAAACGTATCGTCCATTCGATCAGGCCTGTCTTACAACATCAATGATCATCACCGGATTTTGCTGAACCACGTTTTCAGCGGAATTGACAGGGAGGATAGTGATGAATTGCGATCGGTACTGGAAAATACATTCAGTGGAACAAGAGATCTGCGCAAAAACATCTATTCTTTGACCTACGAATTTAATGCCTTTGACAACAGGTTAAAAACTAGTTTGTTTGGAAAGCACTATCAACAAAAAACAATCAGTGTTGATCCCGCTATTGAAGCAGATGCTGACGGAAATAGCCAGATCATAGATGAAGTGGTAAGTAGTAACAAGGAACATGACGGATTTGGTTTTGCCTTGTCTTATGCACTTATCCCCAATGTTACGTTGCTGACCTCGGCAGAAAAGGCGATACGCCTTCCAAATGAAACTGAAATTTTTGGTAATGACGGGGACAACGTAGTGGCCAATTCAAGCATCAATCCTGAACAAAGCAACAACTACAACCTGGGATTTCGCCTGGGAACCTTTACCCTTCAAAAGCACAATTTTGGGATTTCGGCCAACTTCTTTACACGTAATATCAAGGACAGGATTGGCTTGCCCATCGAAACATCGCTTAACGTGAATGATGAACTCATTCTGTATGTGAACCAAGGAAGTGGTACCTCCAAAGGTGTTGATGCACAGTTGGATTATAGTTATAACCATAATTTTGGACTTAACTTCAATATCTCGCGTTTCAATTTGACTGTTGAAAACAGGGGAGTGGAAATTGACGTTCCGAACACGCCATTTTTCACCATGAACGGAAGCCTGAGGTATTCCTTTAGAGATTTCATACAAAATGATAGCCGCCTAAACCTCTTCTGCTCATTCTACTTTACGGAAGAGTTTTCATATCTGGTTCCACAGGGATCGAACACGGTGGGGGACGACTTTTTTAAAGTGCCCGAACAATTTACTCAGGATGCCGGGCTGAGTTATACATTCCCGAACAACAGGTTTACCATGAGCTTTGACGCCAAAAATATACTCGATAAACCAGTGTACGACAATTTATCGGTACAAAAAGCCGGAAGGGCTATTTACTTGAAACTAAATTATACAATTAATTCTTTTTAATAACTTAAATATAAAACAACATGAAGTACAACTTTTTAAATATTAAAACTTTAGCCTATGCGTTTGTAATAGCCGTGCTAGTGGCTTCTTGCAGTAGCGATGACGATGATATTATCAATAAACCTGATCCTACAGATACAAGATGGATTACTGTGGCTGCAGCCCGAATGGGCGAAAATCCAGGAGATGGAAACGGGGGGACTTTAATCTATGCGATTGACAGCGAAGAAGCGAAAGACCCAACAGTGTCCATTGAACCTTTTGACAATGGATTTATCGTTCCTTCAAACCGAACTGCCCGCTTGCAATCTTCAGAGGACGGTAATACCATCTTCAATATCAGTTACGCCGGTGATACTGGTGGTAACTATACCAAATATACGGTAGCGGGTGGACAGAACTTTACTCAAACAGGTACCGAAGTCAGCATTGCTCCCTACGTGGGATCTGCTCCCCGATGGATCAAGCTTTTTGATGGAGACCAAACGGGGTCTGCTGTATATGTTTCCACAGAACACCAATTTGACGAAAATGATAGCTATGTTCGTACTGAGGCTACCATGGGTGTTTTAACTTTAGATTTGGTTAATTCACAAATTAATGAATTCCAGGAACACAGTATCGCTTTAAGTGCTGAAGAAGAAGCCAATGGTTACTATATTTCCAGGATTGATATGCCTGTATTGAATGCAGCTGGCGATAAACTTTATATTGGAGCACGTTTGAGTAAGGTAAACCCTGCAACTGCGGAAAGAGACAGCGACTACGAAATTTTAGGATCAAAAACCATTGTGCTGGATTATCCGTCCTTATTGAACCCTTCTGTAATTACTTCGACTTTGGGACACGGCAACACCAACGGTTACCGCAGCATCAATGCCTTCCTGTACAACGGAAGCGTTTATCAAGCCAACCAAGGAGATCCGCAAGGCTCCTATATTCTAAAGATCGATGCGGACAACGAATATGACGATAGCTACGACTTTAATTTGGATGAAGCATTGGGTGTAGAAGAGGCTTACATCCTAGCTTGGAGACCTGCTTCCAACGGGAAAGCCGTTTTAGCCTACCGCCATGCCGGTTCTGAAGAAGGAGTGGCAGGAGCTCAGGGATTTTTTGCGTTGATTGATTTGGAAGCTAAAACGGCAGAAAAAATCGATGACATTCCATACGACCCCGATTTTTACTTGTTCCAATACCAGGGTTTTGCCGTTGACGGAACAGAGATTTATGTGACCCAGGCCCCGGTGGGCGAAAACGGAAACATTTACGTCATCGATACAGAGACTGGTGACGTAACCAAGGGAGCAGAATTAGTTAATGCTCAAGGAAGCCACTTTATCGGAACATTCTAATCTTTTAGAATCATACGCTGAATATAAGCGCTGTGGAAGATTTTCCTCCACAGCACTTTCCCACTACAAAATATCTTTCAATAAATAGAAATAGAATCAAAAATGAAAATACAAACTTTAAAGTTCTTCTTTTTCGGAATAATCACCTTCCTGTCAGCTTTTACAAGTAGGGCACAGCGCGGGGAACAAAATCCGTTTATGGACAGAGACTACTGGGTTGCTCATCCCAGTCTTGCCGATATTGAGGCCAAAATTGCGGAAGGACATTCGGTTACTGAAGCCAACAGAGGCGGTTTTGATCCCATCACCTTTGCTATCTTTGGAGGAAACCCCGTAGCCAGTATCGACCATCTTATTGAAAAGGGAAACGATGTAAACAGACGCACACACGATTCAAGAACCTATATTTTTTGGGCCGCCTCCCGGGGAAATCTGGCGCTTATGGAATATTTGGTAGAGAAAGGAGCCCGAACCGATTTAAAGGATTCGCACGGATATTCTTTGACTCAGTTTACTGCTGCTTCGGGCCAAAGCAATCCGAAGATTTACGATTTTCTGATTGAACATGGAGTAGACTTAAAGAACGAAAAAGACCACGATGGTCGTAATGTGCTTTTAGTGGCTGCGCCAAGGGTAAAAAATCTGGACTTAATTGATTATTTCATCAGCAAAGGGCTTCGTTTAAATACAACCGACGACCATGGCAATGGCATATTCAATATTACAGCTCAGGGAGGAAACATTAACGTGTTAAAAGCTTTGGTAGCCAGAGGAGTTTCTATCGATAAGAATGCCAAGACCAACGAAAATGCCATTCTTTTTGCCAGCAGAGGCGGAAGAGGCAGTAGCAACAGTTTAGCGGTTTTTCAGTATTTGGAAGGATTGGGATTGGAGCCCAACATCACTTCAACTGATGGAGTAACACCATTGCACAACCTTTCCCGGTCTGCTGACGACCTGGCGATCTATCAGTATTTTATCGATAAGGGAGTAAACCCAAATTCGGTTGATAAAGAAGGGAACACGCCGCTTTTGAACGCCGCATCACGCAATAAATTGGAGGTTGTTAGCTATTTGGCCGAGCAGACAGCGGATATTAATCATACCAACAATGAGGGGCACGCTGCATTAACGTTTGCCATTCAGAATAACAATGCTTCGGTCGTCGCTTATTTGATATCAAAAGGAGCCCAAACGAATATTTTGGACAAAAAGGGAAATAACCTGGCTTATTATCTTTTTGACACACGCGGCAATCCGCGCGATTTTGAAGAGAAAGTGGCGTCATTGCGCGAAGCAGGTTTTGATTTCAAAAAACGGCAAGCCGACAACAGTACGATTTGGCATTTGGCCATTGCCAAAAACAATTTGGACCTACTGAAAAAAGTTCAGGGTTTTGGCGCCGATATCAATGCAAAGGACAAACAAGGAAATACTGTTTTGCACTATGCGGCCATGAAATCGAGCGATGCGGAAACACTTAAGTTTTTGGTTGCCAATGGTGCCGACATTAAATCAACCACTGAGTTTGGAGAGACAGCTTATGAACTGGCTCGAGAAAATGAACTGTTGAGCCAAAATAATGTGAGTTTAGAATTTCTAAAGTAATTGAACACCTATGAGTAAAATAATAAAACGGACTATATCAATTTTGGTACTTGCCCAGCTTTTCCTTTCACCTTCTTTTGCGCAGGCTCCGGCAACGGTGTCTTACAAATGTATGATACAAATGGCAAACTATACAGGTGAATACGCTTATGTAGTTGTTTCGCTAATGAATCCCAACGGTGATTATGTAAAAACATTATACATGCAGGGTGATGATCCCGAATGGTATCCCGACCTTAAAGATTGGTGGGCATTCAGCCATCCTATAAACGAGGATATTGATGCTGCTACCGGGGCAACCGTTGGAAATGGCGAACGAAATATTATCTCTTTGGTTGTTGATGCTTCACAAATTGACAGCGGGTTTAAAATACGTTTCGAATCGGCTGTCGAAAATCAGGAATATCACAAAGTTGATGCCGAAATAGAGCTGAATTCTGCCACCATCAGAAACAAGGTTGACGGAAAAGGTTATATCCGCTATATCCGCATGATACCAAATTCGTAAGTTATGATTTTTTCGATATGGCGTAATAGCCATTTAATGCTAGCCTTAGTGGCCTCCTTGTTTTTATTGGTCGCTTCGGTTACTGGTGTGATTTTGGCTGTTGAGCCAATATCGAATAAAATACGCTCATACGATATCGACCATGCAGATGAACTTACTCTGGCTGAGACATTAGCGAATTTGAATGCGCAATACGATGAAATCCTGTCAATCTCGAGGGACCGCAACGGCTTTGTTAGTGTCTTGGCAATTGTTAACGGAGAAAATGAGCAGTTCTATGTAAATCCTTTTACAGGTGAGAAATTGGGTTCACCAATTGAAAAGGCACGCATTTTTCAGTTCAGCACCAGTTTACACCGTTCGTTGTTTTTGAAAGCACCTGGTCGTTTTCTCATCGGCCTTGTATCTTTTTTACTATTTCTGATTGCGGTATCGGGTATTGTACTTATCGCCAAACGGCAGGGTGGGGTTCGCTATTTTTTTGCGCCAGTGGTTCGCGAAAACTTTTCGCAGTTTAACCACGTTGTTTATGCCCGCATTACTTTATTGCCCATTTTTGTTTTATCATTGACCGGCTTGTACTTGTCGTTACTGCGTTTCAACCTAATTCCCGAGGAAAAGATTGTTCACGAAGTAGATTATGATTCGCTGACCGATGAACCGAGCCTCCCGCTCCATGCTTTCGAATTCCTGAACAACACCACCTTGGGAGCGCTCAGAAAACTGGAATACCCTTTTTCAGATTTTGTAGAAGATTATTATACCATCAGTTTAAAGGATCGTGAGGTTTTGTTAAACCAGTTTAATGGGCAGATTATTACCGAAAAGAAATACCCATTGGTTACTATGGCTTCATCCTGGGCTACTGTTTTACATACTGGAGAAGGGAACATTGTTTGGAGTGCCATATTAGGAGCAGGAAGTCTTGCCATTCCTTTTTTTATGCTCACGGGCTTCATCATTTATTTTAAAAGACCGAGGATTCGAATCAAAAACAAATATGCCCGGAGCGATTGCAGCCATATTGTATTGGTAGGTACCGAGGGAGCTACCACCCTGCAATTTGCATACGAATTTCACCGGCAACTGCTAAAAGCCGGTATAAAAAGTTATTTAGGGTTGATGAACGACTATAGTCAGTTCAGAAAAATGCAACAACTCATCATTTTTACAGCTACTTACGGGCAGGGAGAACCTCCGGCCAGTGCCAACCAGTTCAAAGAATTAGTGACAAAGAATCTCCAAAAACAGCCATTTTTATTTTCGATTATCGGATTTGGTTCTACTGCATATCCAAACTATTGCCAGTTTGCCTACGAGGCTTTTTCTTTGTTAAAGAACCTACCAAATACAGATAGTTTGGGCGAAGTACACACCGTGAACAACCATTCTTTTGAAGCTTTATCGAATTGGGTAAAGCGTTGGGCGCAAACAATGGAACTAAACCTTCAGCTTGAAAAACCCGAAATAAGGCTTCCTAAGAATCCTGTTTCTGATTTAGAAGTGTTAGACCGTGTTGACTTTGAAAAAGAGAATACCTTTCTACTCACACTAAAAAATACCAACGGAGCAAAGGTTGTTTCGGGCGATCTTTTGTCGGTCATTCCTGAGAACGATCCACGAGAACGACTTTATTCTGTCGGAAACTTAGGGAACAACACCTTGGCCATAAGCGTAAAAAAGTATCATGAGGGGATTTGTTCAACCATGTTGGGGCAACTCGAAAAAGGAAATGTACTATCCGCAGGCATTGCCAGAAACCGAGACTTTCACCTTCCCAATAATTCAAAAGAGGTTGTGCTCATTGCCACCGGAACGGGCATCGGGCCTTTTCTGGGAATGATGGCTACCAACACCGCCAAACGAAAGATGCACTTGTACTGGGGCGGCAGGTCTCCTGAATCGCTTCATTCTTACAGAGCTTATATCAATGAGGCACTCAGGCAAAAAAGACTCCATCGGTTTATGCCTGCCTACTCCCGTGCGCAATCCCCAAAAGTCTATGTGCAACATCTGATTAAAAATGATGCGGATCGGTTTGCCAGTGTTTTAAAGAAGGGAGGCTGCGTGATGATTTGTGGATCAATTGCCATGCAGCGCGAAGTAATGAAAGAACTACAAAACATTTGTAGCGAATGTTTGAAAAAGGATCTGAGCCACTACCAAAATCGAAAACAGATTTTGATGGATTGTTATTGAAACGAAAAAAAAACTTACTTACGGGATGTTAACCCGAACCAAATTTTCTGCTAGAATAACGTTCTCTGATCATGTGTTGGATCATGCTCCGGATAGCGAACTTCCTGATCTGAAATCGGATCATTTCCAACCGCTTCTTTTCCACGGAGCCTACGCACGGTATGCGCTTTCAGTTCTGCTTCGGGGTAAGGTTTCACCAAGCTGAGAATCTTTTCTTTCTCTGCGTCCGATTCCACGTTTTCAGTTAGCCAGGCATCGATGGCATCATCCGGAAGAATGAGTGGCATCCGGGGGCCCTCCAGCTTCGGATTATTGTGGATTCGGGCAAGCAGGTCGTTACCACGGGCGGTGACAATCGAAAAGGTGGTGAGTTTTTGGCCCGTTTCTTTGTCTGCCCATTCCGACCACAAGCCTCCCAGGGTCATGGGTTCGCCGTCGGACCGGTGAATATAGTAGGGGTAGGTTTTTCCTTTGAAATGGTAATGTTCAAAGACTCCGTCAATACAAATCAGGCAGCGTTTTGCCCGCGCCGAATATTTAAAAGACCAGGTTTCAAACATGTCCTCACCACGGGCATTTAGGGTTTTGTTCCATACCTGCAGCTGTTTGTCTTTATCCTTCGTGCTTTCCGGTACAAAACCCCATCGGGCCACAACCGGGTCATGGGGTTGATCTTTGGTGTATATTAGTACGGCCGGATGATCAAATCCCGTGGTATGGTGCAGGTCCTTCACGCCGAGCTTGAGTAATCGTTCTGTCAGTATCCGTACCGCTTCTTTATCGCGGTGGTGACGGGCCCGTTTTAGTTGGGTGATGAGCTGAGCTTTAAAATCATAACACATAACGACCTCCGGATTAATATTCTTAGAGTAAAACAGTCTCCGTGAAATGAAAGTTTACACGAGGGCTGAAGCCATCATTGAAATGGGCTGCCGGCGTTTAATTCGCTCGACGTTGTACCACTCATTTCGGTCCATGTTGTGCCACTGTTTTTCAGTATCTCAATTCTTTGTTTCCCGACAGAGCCACATAACTTTTTTCATGTGCTTTCCGGTCGTGCCAATCAAATGACCTGCGCCGCACCAGTAATCCTTCAGATGAAATTACACCCAAACACACCGATACAATCTCAATTAATTTCAGTTACAGACTGAACGTCCTCCCTTCTACAAAATCATTTCAGAAACGGCATTTGAGCTGACACAAGGCATGACCGTCAGATCGAAATGATTTGATTCTTATTTCCGGTATTTTAATTCATTCAGCATTCTTTTTAGTATGGAAGATTACTCCCACATTATCATCGAGTTGGAAGAAGATTTGGAGCAACTAGCTATGACTTCTGATCATGTGTTGAACACTGCCAGGCTGGCCATCCGAAGATGTAAGCTGGCCCTGGTCAAATTAAGGCGGATGGTTCTTGCCCGGGGTTTCCCGGATCAGGAATCGGAAATCCGCTTTTTTAAGGAGATCAAACCATCGGTCTCCAGCAAGCTCATCTATTACCAAAAGGTCTTTGGAATGGAAGGCATGCGTTTGGAGCTTGATAACAGAAGGCAAAAAAAATATCTTCAGCGGGAGCAAAATAAGATTCTGAAGTACATGAAACAGAACCGTGGAATTGTTCAATATTACCGATGCGGTCACAATCATCTGGACGAAAAATACTTTTTACGGAATAATGAAGCAGTCCCGCTGGAAGTGGAAGGCATCCTTTCGCTCATGGACGAAGATTTCTTCACCTGGCATGATCATACCTTTTCCACCATCATGGCCAACGAGCTATTGCTTGAATACATGAAAAACGAAATGGAGAAACTGGATCACCCGGAACGAATTGAATTGCCAAAAGCTTTTCTGAGATGGACAGGGAGTAAGATTGATGTCTATGAGCTGCTGTATTCGATTTACCTGGCCGGTTCTGTTAATAATGGGAAAGCAACCATCATTGACCTGGTCAGGGCTTTCGAGTGGATGTTTCATATCGATTTGCAAAAGGGAATTTACGACACCCAAAGTGAGTTGGAGAAAAGATCCGATCCTGTCAAATACCTTTCACACTTGGTGGCAGCATTGCGCCGAAGAATCAATCACCGGCTTAAATAGTCGGAGAGAGTGGGGGATACGCAATAAATACTTAACCATATATATCCCCACGTGGGTTTAGGTGGGGTACAATTCTGGTTGAAAGGCTGCAATTTTGGGATTATTCAAAATCGACCATTTAAAATTAAAATGTTATGCCAACAGAAATTGTAACCACCGATGATTTGCGGGAATTCAAGATTGACCTCCTGCAGGAGTTAAAGAAAATGCTCAAGGAGCACCACGGCCAACCAGCCAAAAAATGGCTCAAATCCTATGAAGTGAGGGAACTGCTGGGCATCTCTCCGGGCACACTTCAGAACCTTCGGGTAAACGGAACCTTGCCCTATACCAAGATTCACGGCTCGATGTTTTATGACTACGAAGACATCAAAAAGATGATGAAAGAAAACCAGCAGAAGAAACTGTCCTCTTTTGATCGGTTCCGATGAATTATATCACCCATCTGAATGC